>JADMIO011432742.1_pt1 | contig 87860 bp, 60 predicted proteins | sample 8958161 | NCBI WGS metagenome assembly JADMIO01 (sample SAMN16585339, study PRJNA669376) | soil metagenome | isolation source: Crop rotation soil | place: USA: Cullars Rotation, Alabama | collected 2011 | reverse complement strand
CGCGACAACTTGTCCACGTGGAATTCTAAGCTTAGGATCCCAATGTGCTGGAAAGATAACCTGCAGGAGATACGAATGGTAAAATTATTATTGGCAACCGGATAACAGGGAAGTGTTTGCCCGGCTGCAAGTAAGTTAATATTTGTACTACCATTAAAAAAAGGATTAATGGCAACACCTGCGGGATTACTCACAAGTGCAGCAGAAACATTGGTAAGATTGCCTGCACCGTTGATCATGGTAAGATCATCGGTTACCTGCACATTAGTGAGCCCCACATTACCATAGTTACGGGTATACACTTCATACACGATATCATACTGGCCAGGCAGCGCCGTGGGTGTTGCGGATATCAATCTTTTTGAAGGACCGATACCGGAATTGATCTGCGTCATATCCGTACAGTATACGCCCTTGTTTGCAGGAAAAGTATAAGTGATGGATGCTGTATCTCCGGTAACCCCATCAATTCTTTTAAAAACACAACCGGTACCCGGGCTATATGATGCGATCAGGTCTCCGCTACCATAGGCCAAACCGGGTAACCCTGTTTTTCCTGCGGGCAATTTCACCGTATCAATGTAGGTACATGTTATGTGTTTGGTGGGACCTCCTGCGTTCCTATAATCGGGTGTAAATAATTTATTATTGAACACAAAGTACATTTGACCGCTGGGAGTAAGGGTGATATCACCGGTACCAACATTCCATAATTTCTTACCGCCTGTAAGATCAAGTGTATCGGGAATACCAATGGCCCCGGTGGTAAAATTAACCTGCCTCAACATTCCTTTAAAAGGTGCCGGTCCGGTAAATTCCAGCTGCCAGGCAATGCCGTTAGCATCAAAAGTGATACCACCAATATCTGTATTAAAAGTTCTGAAAGTATCTAAACCAGGTGCTGCCGGCATCGGGCAGGTCAATGGATTCCAGCGCCATATATAAGATTTGTATGGAGGTGGAATGTTGTAATCGGTCCACACATAATAGATCATCTGATCTGCCGGGTTAAAGGCAACACTTGCATTAAAAATAACGAAAGGTTTATTGGCAGCCGAGTAACCCGAAAGCGGGGCAAAGTTGGTTCTCAATACTGGTCTGCAGGCTGTGATAGGCGTAGTAGAATTGGTGAGGTTAGGCGATGTGTAATTAAAATAATAGAGAGAATCCACACCACCGGCAGCCGAACAGTTATTTCTTCCGATACCCAGGGGATTGCTGAATGTTGCAGGTTGTGCTATGGCATATTGCGCAACACAGATGCTAATTAACGAGAATAGAATTTTTCTCATAGTGGTATGTTTTAACAACGGATATTAGTCAACCCATACATTAGTGATGAACGAGAAACCTGCTCGTGCCTGTTTCTTGTCCTGGTATCATAACCTGTGTTATATAGATACCTGATGATAAATTACTCACATCAAAATGTATAAAATCATTATTAGTTGCTGATTCGATAACTACTTTTCCTTCTGCGTTAATGATCCTTATCGTTACTCTTTCCCTGTTGGGATTATTGTAACTGATATTTACCACATCCGCAGCAGGATTGGGTGATATGACCAGCTCTTTATTTACTGTTTGCTGAACCCTCACGATCCCTGAATACTCTTCCTGGGTTCTTGTATAGATCTTAGCCCTGTAAAAAGTTACAGGTGAAAAAGGCAAAACATCATTTGCCTGGTATTTATTTACAGAACCTGATGAAGTTAACGCCGTCATTAAACCGGCATCCATAAAATCTGTTCCGTTTGAACTTTTTAATAACTGTACTTTTTCAACCGGCTCGGTGTATGTTAATGAAAGATCTACTCGGTTTCCGATCGTTGTTTTAATAGCAGTGAAGCTTAATATTTTTACATCAAGCGGGGTTCCGGATTGAGTTAATGTACCCGTTGCCATTGTCTTGTTATCCGGATCGATAGTTATCGTGGCTGGCACAAAAGAAAGGTCATAGGTAATAAAATCGTTTCCTGCAGGGCCCATGCCTGCCAGGTTATCACCTGCATAGCCCAATTGCGTTGCAGAATAATGATATACTATTATCGTGGTATCTTTTGTTGCAGCCGCGTTTGCAATTTTAATTGCAACCGGCATCGGCATAAATGGAGTGGCTACCGGGGTTCTCGATTGTACTAATTTAAATTGTATCGTTGATCCGCTGATATAATACTGCCCGGTATAACTTGGTGTACCCGAGCCATTCACCCATGCATTAAAGAATGGTGTAAGATTAATGCCGGTCAAGTGGTTTTCCATATTTCGCTGGAGATCTGCAGTAACAGCAGATTTATAGGCAAGCAAAGGATCGGCAAGATAATCACGGCATCCCTGGAAAAAATTTGCATCCCCCATCATAGCACGAAGCATAGATACGATCATCGCACCACGTTGATAGATCGCGTTATCATTATTTGTAGTCCAGATGGTATTTGAATTTGCAATACTGGCAGGGCTCAACAGAACACATGTTGCATTGGTTGCACGTGCTGTATTTTTTATATTGAGAAGATGGTTAGCGGGATTTACGCCGATCGCCGGAATTAATTCTGCAGCGAGCGCTTCCGAATATTTAGCAAAACCTTCTGCCAGCCATAAGTGGTTCCAGGTACTGAAACTCACTTTATCACCAAACCACTGGTGGGCCAGTTCATGCGCAATGACCGACCAGCTTGTCATACTTCCTGAACCCATTGCAGAAAATGTCTGGTGCTCCATTCCACCACCCCAGCCAAATTGGTAGTATCCGTGTTTTTCATTTGCAAATGGATAGGGTCCATATTTATTACTGAATTCAACCAGTTCTGTTTTTGAAATATCCATTCTTGACAAAGCTGTTGACAATGTACCAGCCGACATATCAGGATAAGTATAGTACATAACAGGAACATTTGTACCTGAAATATTAACTGTACCCCTATAGTGACGATTATATTTTGCGATACCCAACGCTACCAGGTATGATGCAATGGGATACCGGTGTTGATATTTAAAAGTTCTGTTGGCGCCATTGATAGCAGAGTCAATTAATTTTCCATTCGCTGCTACCCAATAAGTATTGGGCACAGTTACATTGATATCAAGTGAATCAGCCTTATCCTGCATGTCTGCTTTGCAAGGCCACCAGTCTTTATCTTCATAAGATTCTGATAAAGTATAAATGTACCAGTTGCCCAAACCATCCTGTGCACGCTGAAAACCTTCTTCTTGTCCGCTTACTGCCGGCGGTGTTCCGGAGTAAGTAATGCTAACAGAATCATGCGTACCAATAGCAGCAATAGCTGCCGGTAATGTTACCCGAAAGATATCTGTTGAAGGGAATAAGCTGGTAATAACAGCGCCGTGATATTTTGCAACAGGTGAACCAAAAACTGTACTGTTAAGATCAAAAGTTATTTGCGAGACATTGGCCGAAATGGTTGTAAAATACACAGTAACAGTTCCTGAAATATTTTTTGAAACAGTGGGATCAATTGTCCAGTCACAACGATAATAATCAACATCAATATTAGCACCGGTACCACTGTTACCGGTAGAATTTTCTGAACCCGGGAAATTGAAATGATTATTGCTGTGACGGTGATAAGTTTCCTGGGCAAACAAAAACTGCCAAAGAAAGAATACAGTTGCTGTCAGGTATAATTTCTTCTTCATTAGGAGTTGGATTTAGTGGTTATAATGATGGTTGGTTCATTATTGCCGATATAAAGTTTACATAAAAAAATAAGTTTCTCATTGCATTTTCCGCTAATTTTTTACGACAAAGCAATGAAAAATCACGCTGTACTTTTACCATCTTATATGTAACTCATATTATATCAAGCCTTTACTTCCAGGAAGAAATTACCATTAAGAAAAAGCAGTTTCTGTAAATAAAAAAAGCAGCCCAAAGGCTGCTTTACTTTTAGATCATATTATATACCAGGTCATTTTTTCTCCGTACAATTCAACTGGAATGAAAGACCTGCATAAAAATTTCTTTTTGGTGCAACATTATAATAACGGCCACCTGCTGCATTGATATCATTTCCTAAGCTATAAGTTTCATCGAACAGGTTATCTGCGCCGGCATAAAAATTCAATTTCACTTTAGATTTGAAATTTACTTTCCATCCCAGGCGGCAGCCCAATATATTATAAGCATTTGCTTCAACGGTATTGGCGTCGTCTAAAAATATCCTGGTGGCATAATAGTACGTGCTGTTAAAATAAATTCCTTTTTTGAATTGAATGTCTGCCGAAAGGGCCAGGGTATGATTAGGCACGCTTGGTAATTTTTTACCAGAAAAATCTGTCTTGCCTTTCTTAAAATCTCCGTATTTAAAATCGTTCAAAGTATAAGCCGACCTTATCGTTAACTGGTCGAGCACTTTACACTGGGTAAAGCTGGTAGTATAATCGGCGCTTATTTCAAGCCCGGTTTGTTTGGTATTACCTGCATTCACATAATAATCTGCATTGGTACTGTCTTTCCGTGTTACCAAAGCATTGTTCAGTTTAAAATAAAAGCCCGTTGCTTCTAATCGTAGTTTACCTTTTAGTAAAGCAACTCTTCCTCCCAGTTCATAATTGATACCTTCCTCTGCTTCCAGGAATGTACTGATCACTCCTGTCGAAGGAAGTAATTCTGCAATAGTTGGCGGAGAGAAACCTTTTGAGACGCTCGCAAAAACTACGCTGTTCTTTAATTTCTTTTGTACGGCCAGCCTGGGCGATATCTCGTTCTCATACGTGCGGCCCTGTTCAACCACAGGGTATTTATTCAGCCTGGTAAAATTAACTTTCGACCTGTTGAGGCTTGCGCCTGCAGTGATGATCCAGCTGTCTTTGATACTGAGATCAGCCTGTGCAAAAATGCTGCTGCTGAAATATTCTATATCATCATTGGTTTGCAAGGTATCGGCATTGCCATTCTTATTCTTAGACACCTGTGTATTAAAATATCCTTTTTGTAATTCAGCGCCTGTAAGGAACTGCATCTTCACATTATTGATCTTCTTTTCGTAGATAAAAGATGTTCTGCCGCCAAATGCAGGTTCATTACGTCTTTCATAATTCCGGAAAGTAGGATTTAATATCTGGGCAAAGGTTCCGAAAAGCGAGGTTGAATTTTTAAACCCGGGTAAAAAACTATATTGGTGGTTAATGCCAACAAGTACATTTTTCTGGTAGATAGCAGCTTTTGCGCCGTCTGCACTTGGGAAGCCCCCTGCTGCCGGCCTCGCTTGTTTTGGATTTGCATTAAATTCTGCTAACGTTAAACCACCTGGCGTTTCGTAAAATAAATTATTATACAGAACACCCGCAGTTAATTGTTGTTTATCAGAAATTCTAAATTGTGAACTGAAGCTGACATTGTCCCTTTTAGTTTTGGTATGATCGCGGTAACCATCGCTTTCCATATGATTATAGGTAACCAGGCTACGGCTGTTATTTGTTCCAAAGCCGATCGATGCCAATATGTTTTGTAATCCATAGCTTCCGGTAACATACTCTACATTAAAGGAAGGCTGCCAGGCATTTTCAAAACTATGCATCAGCACTAGTCCTCCTGTGCCGGCGCCATACATACTGCCCGCCGGGCCTTTCACTATTTCAATAGAAGAAAAATCATTGGCTGCAAACTGGTTAAAATAAGTATTACCACCCGGGTCGGTTACCGGGATATCGTTCCAGTAAGTTTTTATATTTCTCACTCCAAAAGGCGAACGCAGGGAGCTGCCACGGATATTAATGCGGTAGCTGCCGGGAGAGCGCTCTTCCATTCTTACACCTGCAATGGAATTGAATGCGTGTACGAGAGAAGTTTTATTATACCGGTCGGTATTGGACTTGTTTAAAACTTTTACGATAGTGCCGCTATTGATCTCCCTGTTCTGTTCAAAAGCAGTTATAACAACTGTGTTCAGGGTTGTTGCGGAATCTTTGGCTGGCTTTTCCTGTGCTGAACAAAATTGTTGCAGCAGCAGGGAGATCACCAGGATCGGTAAAATCTTTTTCATGGTAAGTCGTAAGTTAGTAAAGTAATTTGTTTTTTAACAAGTGCCGGGATCTTTTGAGAGGTTAGGGCCTCTCAAAAGACCTTTTATAAAGACACTTATTATTTATTCATAGTTATAGTTTTTGGAATTTATTCTTTAAGTCGATACAAGTTCCTTTGATCTTCAGGTAATATGAACCCGGTGCGATCTGGCTCATATTAATACTTAGCTCATTGCTTCCTTTTTTCAATGAGGTTATATTTTTTAACAGTACGCGGCCTGACATATCTATGATCTGCCATTCTGCATCACACGCTTCATTAGAAGTTATGATGGCCCTAACGTCGCCAATTACCGGGTTTGGAGATATGACCATTCCGCTTTCTACTCCTGGTAAGGTTACTTTAATAACATTCGAATACCTGTATGTGCCATTTACATCATAGGTTTTTAACCGGTAAAAAATATTCTGAACTAACAGATTGGCAACATCCGCATCATTGAGGCTGTAGTTAGATTCTGTTGATGAATTTCCCGCTGCTGTAACTCTTCCTATCTGCTCAAAATTTTGTGCATCAACACTCCTTTCAACAATAAAGTGTGAAGTATTGATCTCGTTAGTTGTTTTCCACCTGAGTAAAGTAACGGTATTATTATTTTGCAATGAGCCGGTGAATGATAATAATTGCGTTGGCAGGGTAACATTGTTACCCGCAAAATAAAATGTTGAAAAGCCTGTAACAGATACCTGCAAAACATATCCCTGGCTTCCGTGCTGCAGATCTGCAGGGAGTGTATTGAAAGGCGGTGCTAACATAGTTGTTGCTGATGCAATTGCCGGGCCACATGCATCATTATTTTTAAGAACCCTTAATTGGTTAATATTAGTAACTCCACTCGCCAGGTCGGCTGCCAATGCATCAAATTCTGCTTTACTGATATACAATCTTACTTTAACCGGTGTAGCAAAGCTGGTAACGGTTGGTGTAATCGTTATATTCCTGTTGAGATAACGGCTGCCTCCACCAGTAACACGAACCGAAGGACCTGAATGGATGTAAAAAGAGGAATTAACTACTCCAAGGCTTTGCCCCATCGCATTAATTTCCGCCATGATATTTCCATCAGGACCTGTAATAGGCACCCATAGGAAGTTATTAGATCCGTCTATAGTAATAGGTGTGCCCTGGTTACAGGTATTATTAGTTCCACTTGTAACCGCTATCGTTTTAGGTATTGTACTAAGTCCCGCTGCGTCATTGTAACCGAGGAACGAATATTTAATGACACAACCCGGACATGCTGCTACGATAGGATTTCCTACACCAGGGCCTGATGTTGCGGCATTATTATCCATCACTAAAAACAGATCTTTTCCATTTGGAGAAAAAGCCAGGTCGCGATAGCGGTTTACACTTTGAAAATAAGTGATCGTATCGCCTTCATTGGCATTACTACCTACCGCATTACTTGGAAGTGTAGCGGTACCTGTGGGATTAAGTTTTAATCTTATTAAGCGACCCCATTTTAATCCACCCGCAACCAATGACCTGTTCCAGCCAGGGATTTTTTTATTGATATAAAGGTCTAAGCCCGACCAGCCCTCAGATCTCCAGTTATTATTTCCACCGGGGGCTTGCCATGTTGCTAATATTGATGGAACGGCATAAGCTGAAAAAAGAGGGTCTTTATACTGGCCATTCGGACCGGCATTAATATTATCCCTGTTGGTGGCTTCGTTTCCTATTGGCGGACAAGTTGACTTTCCATTATAAGGAGAAGTAAATCCCGGAACGGCAGGACTTGGAGCAGTAGCATCATTATAAGGAGCCCCTGCTGATACACTGGTATTGGTTCCAATTGCAGAATTACCATTGTAGTTGCCATCGCCCACATATCCTATAACCAATGGATGACCATAGTTTGTATGACTCTGGATAATATTGATCTCGTCATCACTATATGGTCCGTGAGAACTTCCATATAAAGTATTTGTGAGTGTATCATAAGCAAATCCCTGGTTATTTCTCATTCCAATACACCATACCGGGCTTGTTGCTGAATATGGATTATCATTTGGTATCCACTCGGCAGGCCCTGTTTCGTTTGTAACCGGGTTATCTGATTCGAGATTATACCTCAATATCTTTCCTTCCAGTGACGCCGGGTTTTGAGCATTCATGGGCCTGTACCTGTTTTCATACTGACCAGCACCCATATCACCGGAACCTATAAATAAGAATTTAGGTCCGCCAACTGTTACCGGGGCAATAACCAATCTTTGGGAATTATGGTCCTTACTTCCCGGAAGATCGTTTTCAATTACTTGGGGACTTTCTAACCTGTAGGTAGAATTATTATAGGTAAAGCGCACGATCTTATTTCTGTAAATAATACCATTTGGAGAGCTTCCGCTTATATACCTGTGTACATAGGTAACATATACAAAATCATGACTGCTGTTATCTCCAAACCTTGGATGTAAGGCCAGGCCCGCAAAACCGCCCTGTGGCCATGGGTTCCAGGTTCCTGGAGCTTGTCGTGCAGTTAAGGTATCATCCCCTGCACCCCCTGTCCCCAGCCAGGTACTACCATTGGAAAGGTCAAGTACCGTTCTTTTCCCCCCATTGGCTGAACTCATTTTATAAACTTTATAGCCACGGGCTTCTGTTACCCATAAGCTATCGTCGGGGCCATAGGTAATTTCCCATGGATATTGTAGTACGCCCGATCCCGAGAGGACAGTTTGGGCAAAAATTTCATTCGTACGTCCGCCCTTTTCTAAAGGATCGGTAACACAAATATCAAACGTATGATTAGCACCAATGGCGCTGGCCTGATTTTTATGTATTCTTATATAACAGGTATCTCCCTCAATGAGTGGGCTGGTTAGCGCTGGCGTTACAGTAGTTGATCCCAATCCACAAGCTTTTTCAGTAAAAGAACCGCATGTGCCTGAAAATAACTGCACCCTTACACTTGCTAAAGTCCAACCAGAGCCGGGGTTACTTATTATTACAGACGGGTATTTTGTTTTAGCTACAAACTTATACCATACATCATAGGCAGTGGCTAAATAACCACAACTGGAGTTAAGTGTATAAGCCTGGTTTGTGGCGTTGGTTAAAGTCTGTCCGGTAAGCCTGCTTGTACCCGTAACACAAACCGAATCTGTATTAATGATTCTGGCGGAGGCGCAATTATCATTTGCCGGCGCCTGTGCATTCAGGTTTCCTGTAACTATGATTAGAAAAATCAAAAAAGCAGCAAAGCTCTTTAGCATTGGTTTCATAAAACTGGGTTTTTCAAGTATGTTAGGATAATGGCCAGATATCATTGTATTCAGTATCCGGCCTGGAAATTCTAATAGTTAACATCTAAACTGTCAAAATATTGTAGAAATGAAAAAAAATATATCTGAAAAACCCAGCACCTATCACTCAATCTCAATAGTTTATTGTAGTATACCAATCAATTTTTTGTAGAAATCTTTCGGGTTACAATAAAACAGCATAAGTGCCGTTATGTAAAAGATAATTTACATTTTATTGAATATTAGCCTTATGCTGAGGTCATAAAGTGATAAATCATGTTTCCATATATCCTGACAAACTAATAAAATCCTGTATGAAACCAATTTTACCAAAGCAGAACTTTTGGAAGGTATTGTTACTTTCCCTGTGTTTCGTTATTTCTATTGGTGCATTTGCTCAACCTGCAAATAACAATTGCAACAACGCTACCGTAATCGCTTCAAATCTCACCTGTGTTAATACAGCAGGAACCATCAATGCTGCAACGGCAAGTACAGGTATGCCTACGGGCTGTGCATCTGGTGGAACTCATTACGATGTATGGTTCAGGTTTACGGCATTGGGAAGCACACATACGATAACCATTAGCAGTCTCCAGGCAAATTTTACAAATCCAGAAATACAGCTTTATACAGGAAGCAATTGCAATAACATGACCTCTGTTGCTTGTGGTACAACAAGTATTACGTCTACCACTTTATCAGGAGGAAATACATATTTTATTCGTGTTTCAAATGTTGGTGCATCGGTCGCCACAAACGGTAATTTTAATATTTGTATTACCCATCCTCCGGGCAGCGATGAATGTGCCGGTGCTATAAATCTCGTTTCAGGTACTTCCTGTAACAACAGTACTCAAACTTTGAACGGCGTTACTGCAAGCGCTTCGATTCCCGTTGGTTGTGCACCAGCGGGCGCATTGAGTGACAGGTGGTTTAGTTTTACAGCAGTAAAATCAACACATACAGTTACGATCAGTAACAGGGGATCGAATTTTTCAAACCCGGGTGTTCAACTTTTCAGTGGTACTTGTGGTGCATTAAATTCATTGTTTTGTGGTACTACTACACTTACCGCAACAGGGCTCACTGTTGGTAACGTATATTATGTAAGGGTATTCAGAACAGGGGGTAATATCACCACCAATGGAGAGTTTGATATTTGTGTAACACACCCCAATAGCGCAGCAAATGATGACTGTTCAACAGCAACTCTTTTAACTTCCAATAATACCTGCAATACTACTACAGGCAATTTGCGATATGCAACCAGCAATGGACCAGCAGGTGCATGTGCCGGTACCTTAACTACTACTTATGATGTTTGGTACAAGTTTGTAGCTAATTCAACCATGCATGCAGTCAGACTGTCAAACCTGGGTAGTAACTTATCTGCCGCCACAACCTATATTGAGACCTTAAGTGGTACCTGTGGCGCACTTACTTCCTTAAGTTGTCAAACGGCAGCAACGAGAGATACCATTGGGGGATTAACTATCGGCAATACTTATTATGTAAGAGTATTTGTTACAACCAACCCTACGGCTTCTGCTACATCAGATTGGAATTTTAATATTTGTATTCAAAACCCACCGCCAAATGATGATTGTGGCGGGGCTGTTACATTAACCCCGGGCGCTACCTGTACTAATGTTACCGGCAGAATTGACCTGGCAACAACAGGTACTGTTCCTGTAGGCTGCTTTGGTGTTGGTACATATTGGGATGTGTGGTATAAATTTACTGCAAGTGCTGTGGCACAGACGGTGACCCTCAGCAACGTTGACGCAATTTTTACAGCACCTCGCATGCAAATATATAGTGGTACTTGCCCCGGAGGCCTGGTTTCTATGAGTTGTGCTACGGGTTTAACCATTACACAGGCAGGCTTAACGATTGGTAATGTATATTACATAAGGGTGGCAAATAATGCCAATCCCTGGACTACAACCGGCAATGATAGATTTGATATCTGTGTTACCACGGCTGCTTCACCACCAGCAAATGATAATTGTAATACTCCCAGTACATTGAACAGCGGCTTGGTTTGTAATCCAGTTGGCGGTACTTTAATAAGGGCTACAGCCTCAGTACCTCAACCAGCAGGCGCATGCGGTTTAGGAACTGCCCCTGATGTGTGGTATAGTTTTGTTGCGCAAAGTGGTTTTCCACAGATCCAGCTTAGTGCGATAGGAGCGAATATGCAAACCAACGGACGTATGCAATTATTAACAGGTGCCGCCTGTGGATCATTAACTGCTGTAGGTGCCTGCTGGAGTTTTCCTGCTGCAGCTGCTGGTACATATACGCCTGCCGCCCCGGGATTAATAACAGGTCAGACCTACTATATCAGGATCACGCATAGCACGCTTGCAGCACCTACTACCATTGGTACATATACCTGGAATATTTGTATCGTAGACCCTGACCCGGGTACAGGTGCAACAGTAAATTTTGGAAAAGGATATGTAAACCTTAATGATATTGTAGCCGGCGGTACTAACCATCCAGGCGATACACTTGAAATGCGTGCAACGATCGTAATAGAACGTAGTTTGATCGGAACGCTGACAAGAACGATCGACAGTCTTGCGTATTATGATACATTAAGGGCTGGTTCGGGATTCAGGTATGTGCCTAATTCCCTTGCATTAAAAACCAATGAAGGAAAACTTTTCAGGCCTACCAATTTAACCTATTATACAGACCTGGGCAGCGATGCCGATGCAGGCTGGATCACTTACGGTGCCCCAGGTTCAGATACTGCTCTCCAGATCAATATGGGTACAGGATCAAGCCGAACTGCAAGGGGTAATATGGCTAGCAATTCCAGGCCTTCTTTCTATAGCAACACCTGTATTGTGATGGCTACATATCGGGTGGTGATCAATGGTGGATATGGTTCTGTTATCAGCTTTGGAGGTGGTACTTTCCGGTACCGCGATCAAACAACGGGAACCTATTATACCTACACATTCCCTAATGACAGCCTGATGGTTTATGACAGTCCTTTATCCTGTCCAAATAATCTTTCCGCTACTAATGTTGTGGGTGATGAGAACGGTGGTACATTCGGTGCAGCAACAGGCGCACAAAACAGGGCCGCTTCACCAAATGTTGATTTTACCTATACAGCCATTTTAAGCAATCAACCGAATGATAATTTCTATTCAGTTGTTAATAATACCGCCGCAAACGGTTCAACAAGTCAAACGGTAGCTAAACCAAGTGCTGCCGGGGTACGTGTTCATAATGTTTTTGATATCAGTGGTGATCATAGTGGAGCTGCAAACCAGGCAAAGGGTAATTTGCCTTGCAATAATGCATTGCCTATCAGCGCTACAAATCCATGTGGCTATGCATTACTTATCAATGCTGCATATAACCCGGTTAAAGCATTTAGTTTTACCGTTACCGGCGCATGTACCGAAACCTACTACGAGATCAGTGCCTGGTTTAAAAACATGTGTTATAAATGCGGTTGTGATTCTGCAGGACGTGGTCCGAGTACAGCCGGTTATATTCCTACAGAACTTCTAGGTTCTCGTAATGATTCAGCTGGTGTAAGGCCAAATATCGCTGTGGAGATCAATGGCGTTGATTATTACACCACAGGTGATCTCCGTTACCAGGGTCTTATGGGCACCCAAACAGGTTCAGATACTTTAAATAACTGGGTAAGACGTTCATTCGTTTATAAAACATTGCCAGGCCAAACTTCTTTTACCATGGATTTCAGGAACAATGCACCCGGAGGTGGTGGAAACGATTGGGCCATTGATGATATAAAGATCAGGACCTGTTATCCGAATATGATCTATTCTCCTTCTTCAAGCCCTAGTGTTTGTGCTGGACAAACCATTACAATACGTGATACAGTAAGGTCATATTATAATGTATATATCTATTACAAATGGCAGCGAAGCACCAACGGCGGAGTTACCTGGATTGACCTTCCGGGGGCCTCGGGTGTGGCATCCACAGTGTGGAACGGAAGTGCATACGAATATGTAAATGCCTATACGATCCCGCCTGCATATACCACTCCTGCCAACAGTGGTGATCTTTACCGCATGCAGGTAGCTACATCGGGACCAAACCTTGCATCAGGTTCCTGCAGTTATTCTGATTCAACCGTGCTTACGTTAAATATCTTAACTACTTGTAAAGATATTGACGATGATAATGATGGTATCCCTGATTATGTAGAATTGAATAACCCGGTAGCATTACAAGATGCAAATGGTAATGGAAATCCAAACTGGAGCGATCCAACCTACGTGCCTTACATGGACGTTAACGGAGATGGATTCAATGACTATTTCGACCCGGGTGCAGATATTGACGGAGATGGTCTATCCAACTATGCGGACCCAAGTTATCCCGGCTTTGTCGATATTAATTTAGATGGCATAAATGATAATATGGATAAAGACCTGGATGGTATTCCAAACTTCCTTGATCTTGACAGTGATAATGACGGTATCCCAGATGTAGTAGAATCCTATGGAGTTGACACAGATGGCAATGGTATTATCGATAACTATACCGATACCGACGCTGACGGGTTTTCACAAAATGTAGATAATAATAATACAGGGGTTCTTGGATCTGGAAATGGATTAGGTGCGCAGGATTTTGATGGTGATGGAGTTCCAAATTATTTAGATACCGATAGTGATAATGATGGTATTCCAGATGCGGTTGAAGTAGCCGGCCTGGATGCTGATAATGATGGTAAACTTGATAATTATATAGACGGCAATGCCGACGGTCTCAGTGACAATAATGTTAACGGATCCGCTTTATTAATTACAGGGCCGGACCTTGTTGCCCCATTTGGCCGTGCAGACAACTGGCCGAACAAAAACCTTGACCGTGACCTGCGACCTAATGCCTATGACCTGGATAGCGATGGCGATGGTATTGTGGATGTACTGGAAGCCGGCTTGCCTGATGTAAACTTGAATGGGCTTGCAGATGGTGCTCTGGGATCCAATGGATGGTCGACAACTGTGTCAGGCCTTGCAGCTTTGAACCTGAGAAATACAGATGGTTCAGGTAACCCTGATTATTTAGATATAGATTCAGATAATGATGGTATACCTGATAATATAGAAGGACAGTCAACAGCAAGTTACAAGTTGCCCACATTAACTGATGCAGATGGAGACGGATTGATGAGTCCTTATGATAATCTTCCCGCAGCATTCAGTGGCTCAGGTATATTTATATACGACCATGACGGGGATGGAACACCGGATTACCGTGACCTGGATACCGATGGTGATGGTCAGCCTGATATTGTAGAAGGTAATGACTTTAACCTGAACAAGATGCCCGATGATAATGTAACATTGACTGGTTTGGATACTGATGGCGATGGACTTGATGATCGTTTTGATTCATTGGCCTCTGTTACAAGCCTTAAAGGAACATCGTACATGATGGGCACCAACGGTAGCTTCACTGGTGATGCGGCACCGGGTGCAAGATGCCCGGTATCACGAAGCTTCCCATCACAAACTGACCGCGACTGGCGGTATGTTGGACAGGTATTACCTGTAGAATTCTTAAAGTTTGCCGGGCAGTTACAGAATAATAAAGTACCATTGAACTGGACTGTATTGGCTACAAAAGAAATTGATCATTTTGAGATTGAACGAAGCCTGAATAATGTCTCGTATACTAAAGTTGGCATAGTAAGCGATCCTGTTCATTTGTTCCAGGAACAAAACTTCAATTTTATAGATGACGTTACAGGCATCAATAACGAGATCATTTATTATCGCCTTAAAGTTGTTGGTAAAACCGGGGAAGTTAAATACAGCAATATACTTGTGATCAGGAAAAAGGAATTGCAAACCCCGGTAACGCTTATGCCCAACCCGGCAAGCAATTATGTAACTGTGAATTTCTTTGCTGAAAAGAATATGCAGGTCACGATTATACTGATCGATAAAATAGGCAGTAAACTACTCGTACAAAAACATAACCTGACCAGAGGATTTAATAACATAAGTCTTGCGCTGGATAAATACAACGAAGGTGTTTATGCACTTGTAGTGGAAACAGGTTCCGAAAAGATCACTAAGCAGCTGGTGATCGTCAGGTAACTCCAAAGAAACAACCAATAGGGCGGCCGTCTCATACAGGATTGAGGCGGCCGCTTCTTTTTTACCATTTAGAATCTGTATTTTTACTCCTTAATCAGTGTAAACATGAGCTCATCATCAGAAAACAAACCTGTTATTGGCATTTCCTGCGGAGATCTGAATGGAATTGGAATAGAGATCATCATAAAAACTTTGAGTGATAACCGGATCCTTGATCTTTGCACCCCCGTTTTGTTTGCAAACAATAAAGTGATCAATTTTTACAGGAAGGGCATGGCTGACGTAAATATTAATTTTACCAGTGTGAAAGACCTGGGACGTATCAATTTTAAACAGATCAACCTGTACAACTGCTGGGAAGAAGAAGTGAATATTAATCCTGGAATTTTAAATGATATAGGCGGAAAATATGCCGTGAAAAGTTTAGTAGCAGGGGGCCAGGCATTAAAAGATAATTTTATTGATGGCCTGGTAACCGCACCGCTGCATAAAAGCAATACACAATCAGAGCAGTTCAATTTTACAGGGCATACTCCTTATCTAAAAAATCTATACGGTGCAGGTGATGTGGTCATGTTCATGATCGCTGAAAACATGCGTGTGGCACTCGTTACCGAACATGTGCCTGTACAGGATGTGGCTAAACATATTACCAGGGATGGTATCGTAAGCAAACTCCAGATCATCAACAACTCTTTAAAAAGGGATTTCAATATCAATAAGCCAAGGATCGCTGTATTGGGTTTGAATCCGCATGCCGGTGACGAAGGACTGATCGGGAAAGAAGAAGAAGAGATCATCAAACCCGCCATAAAAGAAGCCAAGCAAAGAGATGTGTTTTGCTTTGGACCTTACCCTGCAGATGCGTTTTTTGCCCGTGGGCATTATGAAAGATTTGATGCTGTACTGGCCATGTACCACGACCAGGGATTGATACCTTTTAAATCGTTGGCCATTGGCGAAGGCGTGAATTACACTGCCGGGTTGCCTGGTGTACGTACATCACCTGATCATGGTGTTGCATTTGATATTGCAGGACAAGGCAAAGCCGATGAATCGTCTTTCAGGGAAGCCATTTACAAATGCATTGACATTATCGTTGGCCGGTATGAGTATGACCAGCAACATAAAAATCCTTTGAATAAAATGAGTTCGGTGGTAAATGCAAATGTGGTTGATGAAAAAATAACTGATATCCCGGAATAAATCCAGCTGTTTATTCCGTTCCGTTGGGATTCATATAACTCTGCAGGGCTTTTACATAGGCTTCAAAAGCCTCTATCCCCTTTTTGGTGATCTTGCAAATGGTTTGCGGATAATTATTATTGAATTGCTTGGTAACATCCAGGTAACCGGCATCTTTTAGTTTATTGATCTGCACACTGAGGTTACCGGCAGTTGAATTCGTTTTTTCTTTTAAGAAAGTGAACTCGGCTTCACGCACGCTGATGAGCAGGCTTACTACTGCAAGCCTGAGTTGTGAATGTAATATGGGATCGAGTTCTTGAAATTCCATAGTTATCAGATCGTTTGATTGTTGGGATCATTGATCGATCTTTTGTGATCTATCCTCAATAATATGCCCGGGATGATATAACCAATTAATACCGCACCGGCCATGATCAGCATGTCATATTTAAATTCCTGGTTGATGAACATCGCAAGTGCGCCAGCCCAGTTCACAGCAGCTCCCACCATTAATGACTTTGACCTTACAGCGCCTCCTTTGACCAGCATGAGGAAGGCAAATATCATTAAGAAGAAACCAAAACCGCCGTTAGGTGTTACGGCGACATTAATGGCAAAAATGATCGTAAAAAGGCTGATGATAAAAGCCATATCAACATAATTCATCAGGTCGCCTACATAGGTTCTTACAATTTTTTTCTTCGGCCGGAAAACTTCATACAATAATATAAGAATGGCTACTGCACCAAAAATGTTCCAGCCAAGAAAAATATTCTCTCTTCCTAAGTACATGAATATATAGGTGGAAAGAGATGCTAAAATGATCATGGTTCCCCAAAGCAGCCAGCTTAAACCGCTATCTGTAATATTGGTCTTTGCCTGGTTGATCATCTGGTGAATGATCTCCATGCTTTTTTCGCCTGATAATGGTTGATCGTTTGACATGATATTAAGTTGTGTTAAGCTTTATTTTGTTGGTTATATTTTTTTCGGAGTAAATAACCGGGCACGATCCATGCCGCGATCATCGCTACAGCTAAAAGCAATAATCCATAGATTGGTAAAATGAATGTTGAAACGATAGCCAGCACCCAACAGGTAATACCTCCTATTTTCAGTGGCTTAAACTGCATAACAATTCCGGAAAGGAAAGTAGGTGTGCCATATAGCATCAGGAAAAGTGAATAGAGGTATTCCCATCCATGGCTTTTCCCTAAAATGAAACAAAGGACGAACATGCTGATGCCAAAACATACCCAGATATAACCGATGATCTCTTCGCTATAAGTTTTTACAACTTCTTTTTTCTTTGTCTTAACCAGGTAGAACACCTGGAAAATGACTGCCAGCCAGCAACTCGACCATATGATCTCCGGGTTTTTCAATAATTGCAGTTTCAATAAAATAAAATGGCCCAGCGAACATATTAAAATCAACCATCCCCATAACAAATACAAAAAACCATTTTCACTAAAACGGTTCTTTGCCTGGTTGATCATTGAGTCGATCAACAGCAAGCTGTCTTTTGGCGAAAAATTTTCTGATTCCATACGTTAAGTTTTTGGTTAGGAGCTACCGGTCGGCAAAATGCCAACCGGTAATGCCTGTGTTTATTTGCATTCACTTATTAAGGTCTCCACTCTTTTCATGCCCCAGTTTGGATGTATATCACTTGCCGGTACAAACTTGTTATACTTATCAAGTGAAGATTGTAAAACGGGTTTCGCAGTTGCACATCCGCCACCAAATTGTTCGGGTGTAAATTTTAAGCCCTGTCCTTTTAAGTATTCTGGTCTTGGATTTGTTGGATCCTGCTGCATGGCTGCATCAAGATAGGAAGCAGCTTCGGGTCCATATTCCTGGTAGCGTTGCATTGGGTTAACCATCATGTGGCTGCTGGCGATCATGCTCTTCACACAACTGATCTCAGAGTTATTGGGTTGTAATGCTTCTGCTTTTTCGATCAGCGCCGTTGCTTTATCGCAAATAGCGTCAACTTTTGATTTATCCTTTTCCATATAGGTATAATTTACCTGGCAAAGGGCAGCATAATAATAAGGAAGCCACTGATTTTTTTCAGCGGTTGCGATACGCTCAAAATTATTTGCCAGGGTCAGCAGGTTTTGCGAATTTTTAAAACTGGTATCAATTGCTGCAATATTCGCTTTCATGGAAGCCATGTATTTATCGCTTTGAGCAAATGAGCCTGTTGCTAATACAGCAACTATAGCCAGGAGAATTAATTTTTTCATTGTTTTGATTTTTTATTTTGATTATTTATTTTTTTGTTGGCTCTTCAACTTTTCATATTCCGTTTCAACAGAATTAGCTTTCGGGAAAATATAAGCGCCTGCAAAATGAAAGGCAAGCCCGATACCCCAGCCGATCATTGGCCATACAGGCCAGGGAAAATGGCCCCAGCTGTATATTCTAAAGTCCCTGCCCTGGTAGTCTGATGTAAAATACCATACAGCCCAGAAGAAAGAATTCATAATAATATACGTGATCGCATGTGATTTAAAACTTGCTCTTTTTTGAGCGATCTCCCATAAAACAGGATCCTTCCCTTCGGGAGCTGGTTGATAGTGTGACATAATGTGAGTTTATTGGTTATGATTTTATTTATTAAAGATTATTGTTGATAGCATCCTGTGTTCTGTCAATTCCAAAACTTAAGAAACAACCGATAAAAATAAATCGCTTTGATGGTGGTGTAACTGCTTCTTTCCGGCTACCGCTATTATTATAATTGTAACTAAAAACCTGGTTTTGTCCGAGTACATTATTGATACCTAAAACCCAAACTACAAAGGCTTTAGGGTTTTTCTTACCGATGCTTGGTAAATAATTCACACTAAAGCTCATGCTGTTGTAATTGATGGTTTTACCGGCATCACCGATCACATACTTGTTCTGTACATTGTCATATGCAAAATAATAGTAAGGACGGCCGGTTGCAAAATTGTAACTGAGGTTGAAACCAGTTTTCCATGGCAGCACAAATTTCTTAACTACCAATGCCGCGGTATGGTTAGCTGCAAATGAAGGCATGATGGCCTGGGGATAATTTAGATAATCACGTTTTGTATCCAGGTATGAATAAGATATCCAGAAGTCGACGTTCTTGAATGTTTTCTTGTCGCGATAAAATAATTCCAATCCCTGGGCATGTCCAAATCCATTGTTATTGCTCGCCACTTCCCTGCCGGTTGGTGATGTTGATGTTTTATACAAGTTTGTATATTTTTTATAGAAAGCCTCTACCCTGAATGTGCGGTCACTGCTCAGCTTTTGATATTGCAGGATATAATGAGCTGCTCTTGAATAATCAAGGCTTGCAACGCTTGGTAAATATTTTCTTTCGGGGTTCTGATAAAATAAACCATAGGCGAACGATGCCTGGCTATTATCCGGGAATTTATACGCGACAGAAATCCTTGGAGCTACATTCCATTTATTTACTACTTGGGCATGCTCTACCCTTCCGCCAAGTTTTGCTGCAAGGTCATTTGTAATAAATACATCTGCTTCAGCAAAAACAGACTCAAGATTATCTGTTACCGTTTCTGTGAACTGTGTCCCGTCAAACAATGTATAGGTTGATCTTTCCTTGCTATAAAAATAATCTGATCCAAAGCGGATAACATTTAACCCGTTCAATTTTTTATCAAGCACAAATCTCACCTGGGCATACTGCGCCCTGTTTTTTAATTTGAAATTCTTAAATGCATAAAATGAAGGGTTGGTAATTACCTGTTTTTGATTGCCTCCATCCTGTAATTCATTATTTATATCATCTTTGTTTGTACTGTAGCTGATGCCTGTTGTTAATTTCCATCCTTTGCCAACATTTTCACGCCAGTTAATATTCTGGTAGGTATTCAGGTTGTCAATTGCAAAAGCATCTTTTAAAACAGCAGAATCTATATCCGGGTTTCGAAATCCTGTTTTATTAGCGCTGATATAACCATAATATTTTATCATGCCGCCAGTTTTTGTCCTGATCCTGAAATTGGCATCACCCTGGTGATAAACCGGTATCTGGAAAAAATCTTGTTTTTGTTTATTGATCGCAAAACCGAGTATCAGGTTTGTATAGTTGTAAGAAACACCCCAGGATGATCTTTTATCTTTTGATAAATGCTGGATACCTCCTCCAAGACCGATCACAGATATTGCCAGGTCGGCCTGGGTTCTTTCAGGCAGATCCTTACTTTCCAGTATCAAAGCAGAAGAGAGCGCCTGGCCATACAAGGCAGAATATCCACCCGAACTAAAAACAGTTCCTTTAAAAAGAAAAGGGTTAAAGCGGCCACGTGTGGCAATGCCGGGTGTACTGCTGTAAAAGAAATTGTTGACCAGGTTCCCGTCCATATAGATCTTACTCTCGGTAGCTGATCCTCCTCTTACAAATAATCCCTCGCTCTCACCAACCTGCTGGGTACCAGGCAGGGTTTTGAAGGCACTGGTAACATCTCCGTTCGCACTTGGTGTGGTTACAATATCCAGGGCAGATAAAACCGCCCCCTTATTTTTATCACTGGCTACAAAAGAGCCCGCAGATATAACTACAGCCTTTAATTCGCTCACCAATTCCTTCATAATAATATTTAATATGATAGGGGAACTTTCAATATTTATTTCCTGCTCCAGAGGTTTGAACCCGATTATGGAAGCCTCAAATGTCTTTTTGCCCTTTTCCGTGGTCATAAATGAAAAATTTCCCAGCGAATCCGTAGTAGCCCCATCATAGCTATCCCTTAATGAAATGCTCACCCCTCCAACAGGTTTACCCTTCGGATCTGTGATCTTACCAGCAACTTTAACCTGGGCCTGTGCAGACAAACTAAATATCAAAATAACTAATGTGAGCGCCCTTTTCATTTGTGCTAAATTTTACACAAACGTAAAGTAGTTTATTTTATAAACCAAATAGTTTTTAAAAAAAATTTTTCTTTATACTGAACTTTTGGTCGAAACTGTCAAAAGGAATTCATCATAATCTATTGTTCATCAATAATATATACACCTATTTACTACCCTCTTGCATACACGTATATATGGGAAGAACTTATTAACATCCCCTAAAATTTATTTTTTTATGTGGGCTGAAATTGTAATTTAGCAATAGAATTTAATGGGTTAGTAAGTACAAAGGGTCAGCAGAAATGTTGACCCTTTTACTTTTTACAAAGCCAAAATTGAAAACCTGATTTTGCTTTAATTGATTTTTCATTCTTCTTTTTCCATTTTACATTTATGCCATGAGTAAAACCAGGTCGGCTTTTTTTTGTCAGAATTGTGGGTACGAAAGTGCTAAATGGTTAGGTAAATGTCCGGGCTGCAATAACTGGAATACATTTGTTGAAGAAGTAATTGTTAAAGGAACCGACAAAAAAGAAAAAGATGAGTGGCGGGATTATTCGGGTTTGGGAAAACAAAAGACCATTTCACTGAATGATGTAAGTAGTGCAGAGGAAAAAAGGATCTTAACAACCGACTCCGAATTAAACCGGGTACTTGGCGGTGGAATAGTTTCAGGAAGCATTGTTTTAGTTGCCGGGGAACCTGGCATTGGAAAATCAACTTTATTCTTACAGATCGGTTTACAACTTAAGGATGTCGTTACTCTATATATAAGTGGTGAAGAAAGTGAACAGCAAATAAAAATGCGTGCCGACCGTATCGGGATCAAGAGCGATAATTTTTATATTCTTACCGAGACCAACACACAAACCATTTTCCAGGAGATAAAAAAATTAAAACCTCAACTGGTCATTGTTGATTCTATTCAAACTTTACAATCACCATTTGTTGACAGTGGAGCTGGCAGCATCAGCCAGATAAGAGAATCTGCTGCAGAACTGCAACGCTTTGCCAAAGAAACCAGCACACCTGTTTTTTTAATTGGTCATATCACCAAAGATGGAACCATCGCAGGACCCAAGATACTGGAGCACATGGTTGATACCGTTCTGCAGTTTGAAGGCGACCGGCATTATGCCTACCGCATCTTACGAACGCTTAAGAACCGCTTTGGCTCTACATCTGAGCTGGGCATTTACGAAATGTCTGATAATGGTATGAGAGGTGTAAATAATCCTTCAGAATTATTAATTACACAAAAAGAAGAACAACTAAGTGGCATTGCCATTGCCGCAACGATGGAAGGTATGCGCCCTTTATTAATTGAAGGACAGGCGTTGGTAACTCAAAGTGTTTATGGTACACCGCAACGAACAGTAAGTGGTTTTGATCTACGGCGATTACAATTATTATTAGCCGTGCTGGAAAAAAGAGGCGGCTTTCATTTTGGTGTTAAAGATGTTTTTATAAATATTGCCGGTGGCTTAAAAGTAGAAGATCCTTCTCTCGACCTGGCAATAGTAAGTGCTTTGTTAAGCAGTTATGATGATACGCCCATAAACCAGCATTATTGTTTTGCAGGTGAAGTTGGTTTAAGTGGAGAGATCAGAGCCGTTAACAGGATCGAACAACGAATTGCTGAAGCTGAGAAATTAGGGTTTGAGAAGATCATCCTGAGTAAATACAATTCTAAATCATTGGGCAAACAAAAATTCAATATTGAAATAGTTCCGTTGGGTAAAGTTGAAGAATTATACCAATATTTATTTTAACTTGTAGGAGCATTTATTTTTTAAGATGTCCACCCTGCTAAAAAATATATTCGACAGTACCCTCCATCTTTTCTACCCACACACATGTACCGGTTGTGGATCTGACCTGTTGGAAGACGATCAACTGCTTTGTCTTAAATGCATTCATCAATTACCGCATACCAATTTTGCCAACATAAAAAACAACCCCATTGAAAAATATTTTTGGGGAAGGATACCGTTGACTGCTGCATATAGCCAGTTTTATTTTTCAAAAGAATTTTTAATCCAGCACCTGATTCACCAGCTTAAATACAAGGGTAATACCCAAATTGGTTTCTACCTGGGCGAGATGATGGGTAAAACCCTGCTCAGCAGCAGCCGCTTTAATGACGTTGATGCCCTGGTGCCACTGCCCCTTTATCCAGACAAAGAACACAAACGCGGCTATAACCAGGCAACGGTAATTTGCAATGGCATGTCTTCTATTATGAATATTCCTGTGCTTAACGGGGCAGTCACCCGGCAGCATGCCACCGAAACCCAAACCCGTAAACACCGAACCGAGCGCTGGGAAAATGTAAAAAGCAGTTTTAAAGTGGTAAACGAAAAAGAGCTGAAGGATAAACACCTGTTATTGGTAGATGATGTAGTGACAACCGGCGCAACCCTGGAAGCCTGCGGTAGTGCCATAGTACAGGAAGTAAATACCAGGCTAAGCATAGCAACCCTTGCTTATGCTGCTAAATAATAACTGGGCGAAGTCGAAATACTTTCACTCAAATAAGTATAAATTTGAAAAATGAAGAGAAATGCTTTCCTTTTTTTCCTTTTGACTTTTGCCTTTTGCCTTTTTATGGCTTCCTGCAAAAAAGATTCTTTTATTACCAGCGAATTTGCAAGACTTACGATCACAGCCGATACATTAAAATACGATACCGTTTTTACAACAACCGGCTCTATCACCAGGTCCTTTAAGATCATTAATGACAACAACCAGAAACTCCGCTTGAGTAAAGTGAAATTAATGGGTGGAGCAGCCTCAGCTTATAAAATGAATGTTGACGGTGTAGCTACAACTGAAGTAAATAACCTCGAGATTGAAGCCAACGACAGCATCTATGTCTTCGTCTCTGTTACCATCAACCCAAATGCCGCAAATCTTCCCTTTATTGTAAGTGATAGTATCCTGGTAAATTATAATGGCAATTCCCGCTTTGTTCAGCTACAGGCATACGGGCAAAATGCAAATTTTTTAAGCAACCGGGTAATTACAGGAAATGTGGTCTGGACAAACAATCTACCCTACGTTATCCTTGGCAGTCTTCGCGTTGATACCACGGCTTCATTGACCATACAACCCGGCTGCAGGATCTATGCTCATGCCAATGCACCGTTCATTGTTGACGGCACATTGATCGTTAATGGTACCTATCCCAATAACGTGGTCTTTACGGGTGACAGATTAGATGAAGGTTATAAAGACCTTCCCGCAAGCTGGCCCGGTATTTATTTCAGGGGGATGAGCAAAAACAATGTATTCACCTATGCCGTTGTAAAAAATGCTTACCAGGCCATTGTAATAGAAAAACCTTCCATCAATGCCAACCCCAAATTAATACTGCATCAGTGCATTGTTGATAATGCCTACGACGCCGGCATCCTATCGGTAAACAGCAGCATTCTGGCCGACAATAGTTTGATCAGCAACTGCGGCAGCAATATTATTTTAGCCTATGGAGGCACATATAATTTTACACATTGTACAGTAGCAGCTTATTCATCTAACTACCTCACCCATAAAAATCCTGTGCTTAATGTAAATAATTTTATTGAGCAGGCTGGTGGGCCTCTTACCGCCGACTTAAATGCCGTTTTTCGCAACAGCATTTTTTGGGGGGATGCAGGAATTGTAAGCGACGAAGTGGTGGTCAACAAGTTGGGCGCAACTCCTTTTAATGTGCTCTTCGAAAAAAATATTTACAGGGTTGGCATAGATCCTGCCAACTGTACCTTAACAGGCAATATCAGGAATGCCGATCCTTCGTTCGACAGTATTGATGTAAATAAAAGAATATTCGATTTCAGGATCACCAAAAACTTAACTGCACCCGGTTTAAATGCAGGTACATTAACCGCCTTTCCCAAAGACCTGGATAATAATAACCGGAATGTTGGCTTACCCGACCTCGGCGCTTATGAAAAACAATAGTGATGTTAACCCACAGTTAAGCGCCGGAGATTGTTAAACGGATTTGTACAAAACAATTCTACCTTTGTTGTTCAAAATAATAAGTCATGATAAAGTTACTCGCCATCAGTACACTATTCCTTGCCGGTTTGTTACAACCAAACAAACAACCGGTAAGCGATCCACAAATAAAAACAGCAATTCCCCAAAAACCTATTTACGATTTTAAGGTAGAAGGACTTGAAGGAAACACGATCGATTTCGCTTCATTCAAAGGCAAGAAAATATTGATCGTAAATACAGCCAGTCAGTGTGGCTATACCCCGCAATACGAAGACCTTGAAAAATTATACGAGGCATACAAAAGCAAGCTGGTGATCGTTGGCTTTCCTGCAAATAATTTCGGCGGTCAGGAACCCGGCACTAACATTGAAATAAAGGAATTCTGCAAAAAGAACTATGGGGTAACATTTCCCATGGCAGCTAAAGTTTCTGTAAAGGGAGATGATATAGCGCCGATCTACAAATGGCTTTGCAACAAATCAGAGAACGGTGTAATGGATGCAGAGATCAAATGGAATTTTGGGAAATTCTTACTCGACGAAAATGGTAACCTGCTCAATTATTTTCCAAGCAAGGTGAAACCTATGAGTGAAGAGATCACCAGTAAATTATAATCATGCTCAAACTGCTCACCTTATCATTAACATTCTTTTGGAGCAGTTCAATTTACGAACCCGGGATTCAAACCCAAACCATTTATGATTTTAAAGTAGCATCTTTAAATGGTGGCACCATCAACTTCGCTGATTTTAAAGGAAAGAAAATACTGATCGTCAATACCGCCAGCAAATGTGGCTTTACCCCGCAATACGAAGACCTGGAAGCTTTGTATGAAAAATACAAAGACCGCCTGGTGATCGTTGGCTTCCCTGCCAATAACTTTTTTTCGCAGGAGCCGGGCAGTAACGAGACCATCGAAGCGTTCTGCAAAAAGAATTACGGCGTTAGTTTTCCCATGGCTGCCAAGATCTCTGTAAAAGGCAGCAACATCGCTCCCATTTACAAATGGCTTTGCAATAAAGACGAGAATGGCGTGATGGATGCAAAGGTTTCCTGGAACTTCAATAAATTTTTGATCGACGAGAATGGGAAACTTATCGCTCATTTTAAAAGTAAGGTGAAGCCGATGAGTGGGGAGATCATAAGTAAGCTTTAAATATATATTCCAGCATTGATGGGCGGTTTGGTATTGCTTTATAAAAGGTTATCTTTAATCAAGTAAAGACCCTTATGTGAAAAAATTATCCATCCTTCTCTACCTTTTAATTGCACTGGATACAGTTTCTGCGCAAACATATTATCCCCTGAATAGTATTCAAAACCCGGCCTTTGTAATTACCTGGAGTGATCCCAATATAATTACAAATGACAACGACTGGAGTAATATCCCATTCCTTAGAGGATTCAGGGGAGACGCACTCACCACGGCCGAGAACGTTGACCCCAGGACAATAACTGATGATGGCACGGGAACACCCGTAGTTATTTTTGCCAACCAATCTGATCCTAATACATTTAATGCTGATGGATTTGCAGAATTTGAATCAATTTCAAATCCATGTATCGCTTTCAGGGCATCAAATACAGCAAGTGCTCCTTTCCTGATGATGTATTTTAATACCCTTAACCCGCCTTTGGGCTATGCTCCCGGAATAAACTTTATGCTGAGAGATATAGATGGTACAGGCAACAACGCCGCCCAACAGGTTGTTGTGCAATACCGTGTTGGAGAGTCAGGACCATTCATTAACGCCAATCAATTTTTTCATGTATTGCCAAATGGTGATTATTTTGGAGGTTACCATCCCGATGCAACTAAAGGCCCCTTTTTGCATGGACATGAATCCTTTTGCGAGTTCATATTCCCACCCGCCTGTTACAACCAGCCTAAAGTGCAGGTAAGGATCATGGTCACAAATGCCTCAGGTGGCAACGAATGGGTGGGTATTGATGATATAATTTTTGGAGGCGCTCAACTGCTCCCCATTAAATTACATAGTTTTTCGGCAGTTGAAAGAACTGGTTCAGTTGTATTGAACTGGAAAGCTTCTTCAGAAAACACGACGGAACATTTTGAAATTGAAAGAAGCACAGATGGGGTGAATTATACCAGGCTTGCTGATATTCATGCAAAGGGAATTGGAAATTATGATTACAGTTTCACAGATAATTCACCCGTGAAAGGTACCGGTTTTTATCGCCTGAAATTAATTAACCCGGATGGCAGGTTTACTTATAGCGATATATTAAATGTAAAATACCAGCCAAAGGATGTCTATATAAGTGCATTATACCCGGCCGTTGCAAATTCAAAAATAAATTTAGTGATCACTGCCAGTAAAAACCTCCCGGCTATTTTGCAAATTGTAGATGCACAAGGTACGGTTATAAAAAGATCATCCATTAACCTAACCACCGGCAGCAATAGTATCCCTGTTGATATCAGGAGTTTGCCTGCAGGTAATTATTTCATCCGCTTACGTGTAAATGGGAGTTCCTTTACCGAAAGATTTATCAAGCAATAAAAATTGATCTTGTCCTCGTCTCTGAAGAAGATGCCATGGTTTTGAGTTTTCAACTCAACCCACTTAACTATATTTGCATCCATGCAATTCCATTCCATCACCGGGCAAAAGGACATCAAAGAGCAACTGGTTCAAATGGTACAGCACAACAGGCTGAGCCACGCTTTGTTGTTTTTAGGTAAAGAAGGAAGCGGAGCCCTTCAACTGGCATTGGCTTTTGCACAATTCATAGTATGTCGATCTGCAGCTGGTAAACAACAGTCTGCAATCCAGGAGCCTTCTTTATTTGGTGAGCCCGAACCAGTATCAAGTATCCAGCTTCCAGCTTCCAGCAACGACTCCTGCGGAGTTTGCCCAGCATGCAAAAAAGCAAATGAACTTATTCACCCGGATATACATTTTTCTTACCCCGTTATTACCAGGAAGCCGGGAGAAAAACCCATCAGCACCGATTTTATAGCGGAGTGGAGATCATTCATTGCACAGAATCCTTATGGTAATGTGTACGATTGGCTACAGTTCATCGGAGCAGAGAACAAACAAGGCAATATCACCGCACATGAGTGTATGGATATCATCCGAAAGCTGAACCTGAAAAGTTTTGAAAGCGAATACAAGATCCTCATCATGTGGATGCCTGAATTCTTAGGCAAAGAAGGCAACAAATTATTAAAGCTGATCGAAGAGCCACCGCCAAATACCTTGTTCATCCTGGTTGCCGAAAATGAAGACCTGATCCTGCCTACCATCTTATCCCGTACCCAACTGGTGAAGATCCCAATGCTGAGCAACCTGGAAGTAGAAGCAGCACTTGAATTAAATGCCGGCGTTGCCATGGAAAAAGCCCAACAGGTTGCAGCCGTTGCAGAAGGAAATTACCGGGAGGCCCTGCAATTATTACAGCACGCCGATGACGATTGGGAGCTGATGCTCCGGGAATGGCTGAATGCCATCGTTAGAACAGGTCCCGTTGCCCAGGTAAAATGGATAGAGGATGCAGCCAAATTAGGAAGGGAAAAACAAAAGCAATTCCTGAAATACTTCATACACTTACTTGAAGAGGCCATAAGGTTAAGAGTGATCGGTTCTCCGAACAACGGTCAACCGTCAACGGCCAACGACTTCGCCGCCCGCCTCAACAAGCTCTGCGATATCAGCCAGCAGGAAGCCATTATCACCGAATTGGACAAAGCCAGCTACTATATTGAGCGAAATGCCAACCCAAAAATGCTATTTCACGCACTTTCCATCAGGTTATACCACATTATTAACAACAAATCGCTAATTTTGGTGAATTGAGGAATCTGAGCCGGGGCATAGGTTTTACTAGATAAGATTATTTTGTAGTCGACATATAATCATTTTTCAACATCGTTGTGTCACTCACTTGTACGGCATACCATATTTCAGCTTGCTGAATACAGAGATAAAGTACAAGAGTGCGACGCCTCCGAACTATCATAGTAATTCTCCCGCCGGGCTCCCAAAAATTCTTAATTTTTAATTCTTAATTACCAATTATATGGGTTGTGGAAGCGGAGGTTGCGGAACCTCAAAAGACGGAGCACCAGGTGGTTGTCAGAGCCATGGCAGTTGTGCAAGCGGGGGGTGTAACCGTATGAATGTACACGACTGGCTGGCCAACTTACCATTCAGTGACCCGGAAAGCGGTTGCAGGATCATTGAAGTAAGCTTCAACAATGGCAGCCGCAAAGATTTTTTCAGGAACACTACTGTGCATCATTATGAAAAGGGCGACATGATCGCCGTGGAAGGCGTCAGCGGTTTTGATGTGGGCATGGTGAACATGACCGGGGAATTGGTTCGTTTACAAATGAAAAAACGCAGGGTTGATGAAAAAAGCCCGGATATAAAAAAGGTATTACGTCGTGCCACCGAAAATGATATCGCCAAAATGCTGGAAGCCAAGGCTCGTGAACCACAGGTTTTGATCCGCAGTCGTGCGATGGCCCGCCAGTTAAAACTCGAATTAAAAATGGCTGAAGTGGAAGTACAGGCAGATAGCCGAAAAGCCACTTTCTTTTATATTGCCGATGACCGTGTTGACTTCCGTGAGCTGATCAAATTATACGCAAGCGAATTTAAAGTAAAAGTAGAGATGCGCCAGATAGGCGCCAGGCAGGAAGCCGGAAAAGTAGGCGGGATAGGTAGTTGCGGCCGTGAGCTTTGTTGCAGCAGCTGGCTTACCGATTTCAAAAGCGTAAATACCAATGCGGCACGATACCAGAATTTAAGCATTAATCAAACCAAGTTGAGCGGACAATGCGGTCGCTTAAAATGCTGTTTGAATTATGAGCTGGATACATATATGGATGCACTCCAGTTCTTCCCCGAAGATGCAGACATGATCGAAATGGCAAAGAGCCGTGCCTTCCTGGTTAAGAAAGATATCTTCCGTAACCTGATGTGGTACACGTTGCCTGACAGCAACAAACAATATCCATTGACCATCGAGCGGGTGAAAAAGATAAAGGAACTGAACAAACAGGGCATTCGTCCTGAAGACCTGGAACCGGTTGAAGTAGTAAGTAATAAACCAAAAGAGATCGAACCGGTTTATGCTGATGTGGTTGGCCAGATCAGTTTGAAAAGTCTTGAAAAAACAAGTCGTAAAAGAAGAGACCAGGAAAGAGGTTCTAACCAGGGAAGGAACAGACAAGGCGGTGGAAATCAGCAATCCGGGGGGCAAGGAAAAAATCGTCAACAGGGCCAGGGTGGTAATCAGTCCGCAGGATCCGGTGGACAAAATCGTGGTGGAAACAACAAGGCGGAGGCAACCAGCAAAACCGTTCTCAAAACAAGGGTGGCAATCAGTCCGCAGGATCCGGTGGACAAAATCGTGGCGGTAATCAACCCAACAAACAGGGTCAAAATCGAAACAGGCCTAACCGGGGCGGTGGTGGTCAGCAAAGGCCAAATCAAAATCCCGGTAATAACAGCGGAGATAAAAAATAACTAAGTTTTAAAATGAACGTCGGGTTTTAAACCTGGCGTTTTTTATTTTTGTAGTATGTCGATCACAGTAAACAACCTTACTAAAACTTACGGTACACAAAAAGCAGTTGACGATATTTCATTTACCATAAACAAAGGCGAGATCGTTGGTTTTCTTGGTCCTAACGGAGCTGGTAAATCAACCACCATGAAGGTCATTACGGGCTACCTGCCTGCAAACTCAGGTTCAGCAACGGTTTGCGGCATTACCGTAAAAGAGAATGGTAACGAAACGAAAGAGAAGATCGGCTATCTACCCGAAGCCAATCCTTTGTATTATGATATGTATGTCAGGGAGTACATTGATTTCATCACCAATGTGCACCATGTAAAAAATAAAAAAGAGAAGATCGAAGAAGTGATCAGGACAGTTGGACTAACTGTTGAAGCCAATAAAAAGATCGGTCAGTTGAGCAAGGGCTATAAACAACGCGTTGGCCTGGCCGCTGCCCTGGTTCATGACCCCGAAGTTTTGATACTGGATGAACCTACCAGCGGGCTTGATCCTAACCAGATCGTGGAGATCAGGGATGTGATCAAAAAACTGGGAGAGCATAAAACTGTTTTGTTCTCGTCGCATATCTTACAGGAAGTGCAGGCCATTTGCGACAGGGTAATCATCATCAACAAAGGAACCATTGTGGCTGATGATATGTTGAGCAATCTCCTCGGTAAAAAACAGTTCAATGAATTGAGGCTGGAATTAAAAGAAGTTGTTACTGAAGATGTTTTCGGTGGCATTCAAAATATCAAACAGTTGAACTCAAATACCTGGCTGTTTAAAACAGATGATGCCGATAACTTAAAAAGAAAGCTGATAGAAATTACACTGAATAAAAATCTTAATATTGTTTCGCTGCAAAGCGAATCAATTGGCAGTTTAGAAGATATTTTCAGAACTTTGACCACTAATTAACTAATTAACCAATTAACTATTTATGAGCTACATCGCCTCCATTCACGCCCGCCAGATATTAGACAGTCGCGGCAACCCAACAGTAGAAGTAGATATCTTAACCGAGAATGAACACCTTGGCCGTGCAGCCGTTCCAAGCGGCGCCAGCACCGGTATTCATGAAGCAGTTGAATTGCGTGATGGAAATAAAAAGTTATATGGTGGTAAGAGTGTGCTCAGGGCGGTAAAGAATGTGAACACCATACTTGCCGATAATTTATTGGGCTGGGATGTGGCCGATCAAACTGGTATCGACGCCATGATGATCGCGCTGGATGCAACAAGCAATAAAGCCAAGCTGGGTGCCAATGCCATCCTTGCTGTAAGTATGGCTGTTGCCAAAGCTGCGGCGCTGGAAGCTAACCTTCCTTTGTACAGGTATATCGGCGGCACCAATGCCAAGATCCTGCCGATACCGATGATGAATATATTGAACGGCGGTGCACATGCCGACAATAAGATCGACTTCCAGGAATTTATGGTGATGCCTGTTGGCGCTTCAACTTTCAGCGAAGGATTGCGCTGGGGCGTTGATATTTTTCATGCATTAAAAACAGTATTAAAGAAAAAAGGATACAGTACAAACGTTGGTGATGAAGGCGGCTTTGCACCAAATATCCAAAGTAATGAAGAAGCGATCGAAACGGTGTTGACTGCTATCGAATCTGCGGGATACAAGAGCGGCACACAAGTAAAGATCGCCATGGATGCTGCCAATAGCGAACTGTGGAATGCCAAAGAAAAAAAATACATTTTTCATAAGAGTGACGGGAAAAAAATGACCAGCGAACAACTGGTTAAATACTGGGAAGGCTGGGTAAAACAATACCCGATCTGTTCCATTGAAGATGGTATGGCCGAAGATGACTGGAGGGGATGGAAGATGCTCACCGATGCCATTGGCAGTAAATGCCAGCTGGTTGGCGACGACCTCTTTGTTACCAATGTAACACGCCTGGAAAGAGGCATCAATGAAAATATTGGTAATGGGTTATTAGTTAAGGTAAACCAGATCGGTACCATCACCGAAACCATCAATGCGGTGAGTATGGCACAGAATAATGGCTTCAATACCATTATGAGCCATAGAAGCGGTGAAACCGAAGATACCACCATCGCCGACCTGGCTGTTGCTTTAAATTGCGGACAAATTAAGACTGGCTCAGCATCCAGGACCGACCGTATGGCGAAGTACAACCAATTGATCAGAATTGAAGAAATCCTTGGAGAAAGTGCCATATATCCAAAAGGAAAGATTAAATTTGGTAAATAAGCGATGAAATTTCTAACCCACATTCCATCCTGGCTCAAGAATAAATACCTGATTACAGGTGCTTTTTTTGTAATATGGATGCTATTCTTTGATCCAAAGGACCTGTTCTCTGATTTTGAACGCAGGGATAAACTTAATGAGCTGCAAAACAGCGAAAAGCACCTCAGGTTACAGATCACTGAATCCCGCCAGGAACTGGACCTTTTAAAAAATAATGCCCAAAGTATAGAACGATACGCCAGGGAAAAGTACCTCATGAAAAAGGACAATGAAGATCTCTTTATTGTTACTCCTGCCCCCGAAAACAAATAATTTGCCTTTTTGGCAATATTCTTGTGTAACAACCGTTTATATAGCCGGATATGGATATTTAATTTCTTAACAAGCAACTTAACAGCAATGCACAATTTTACGCCAGAGGATCTATTATTATACTTGTATAATGAAACCTCCCCGTCGCAAACAGCCGAGATCAAGGCTGCTTTGGAAAACGATTGGAGTCTTCGTGAAAAATTTGAAGTGATAGCTTCTGCCCAGAAAAGGCTTGAAGTATTAAAAATGTCACCCAGCCAACAAACCATGGAAAATATTCTAAACTACGCCGAAAAGGCCGTTTCAGAACTTACGCCACAGGCTTAATTCACTCAGGCTTTTAATGTAATTTTATTCTCCCGCTAAAGCGGGAGTTTTTTATGACCACAAAGCAACGGTACGAGTTTTTTATAGATTATTTTCTGCAGCATGCGCCCGATGCCGAAACCGAGCTCATCTATGATGATCCGTTTCAATTGCTTGTTTCTGTTATCCTGTCGGCCCAGTGCACCGATAAAAGGGTAAATCTCACCACCCCGTTCATCTTCGAAAGATACCCCGATGCGCTATCCATGAGTAAAGCTTCATTTGATGAGCTCTACCCGCTGATCAAAAGCATATCTTATCCAAATAACAAGACAAAACATTTGATCGGTATGTCGAATATGTTAATGGAAAAATTTAACGGACAGGTGCCCATGACCGTTGATGAGCTGGTTCAGTTACCAGGGGTAGGCCGGAAAACAGCAAATGTGATCACCTCTGTAATAGACAACCAGCCAAATATGGCCGTGGATACACATGTTTTCAGGGTGAGTTCAAGAATAGGCTTAACAACAAATGCAAAAACGCCCCTGGCAGCGGAAAAACAACTGGTTCAAAACATACCCGAACCCTATATTCATGTAGCACATCACTGGCTCATTTTACACGGGAGGTATATATGTACAGCCCGGAAACCCCGGTGCAGCGAATGCGGTTTATACAGCATCTGTAAATTTGTAAAGAAAAATAATAAAAGATGATTTATTATTGAAGAATAATTGTTTTATTTGCATATACCTACCATCCTTTTTAAAACCCCCAGCTAACTACCAACTAAAAAAGGACATAAATACATGAAACAAATTACAGTCATTTTCAGCATTGTGTTGATGCTTACCGTTTCTGCTGAGAAAGCTTCGGCGCAGTATTACTTTTACGATAACAAATATTATGATAGTCCTGTTATGTTCGAACTTGGAGCTTCTGTAGGTGCCATGAACTGCTTAACTGACCTTGGAGGAAGAAAGGGTATTGGTAAAAAGTTCGTAAAGGATCTGAATCTTGGTAAGACTAATGTTGCAGGAAGTGTTTTCCTGACTGCTATGTATCAATACATGATCGCTGTAAGGCTGGAAGCTACTTTTGGTACAATAAAAGCCGATGATAAGGTTTTGGAGAAAGTGAAAGAAACTACTTTTGGACGTTATGAAAGGAACCTGAGCTTTAAATCCAAGATCACTGATTTCATGCTGGGCTTCGAAATTCATCCTTTATATATTTTTGGCAGGAACAAAGAAGATAAAGAGCCACCATTGTTCTCTCCTTATTTACTTGCCGGTGTTGGTTTCTTTTCTTTTAAACCGCAGGCACAGTTAAACAACAAATGGGTTGACCTGCAGCCACTAAGTACCGAAGGACAGGGTTTTGCAGAATACCCTGATAGAAAACCTTACAAATTAAACCAGCTCAATATTCCAGTTGGTTTAGGTGTTAAATATGATCTGAGCCCAACATTGAATTTAAGAGCCGAGTTTGTTTACAGGATATTGAATACAGATTACCTGGATGACGCAAGTTCAGAATATATCGATCCTTCTTTATACGCCAACTATTTTACCGGCGCAAAATTAAACAACGCATTGTTGCTTAATGACCGCCAGTATGAACTGGATCCTTCACACATTACCAACCCTGGCGATCAGCGTGGTAACCCAAAAAATAATGATGCTTTCTTTAGCTTAAATGTAAAGATCAGTTACTCTTTTGGCAGGGAAAAGATCAGGTAATAAAAAAGTCTTTGATAAAAAAATCCCCCCGATGCATATCGGTCGGGGGGATTTTTTATAAGTATCTGTCAGAGTAAGTTCCTGATCTCTTCCAGCAACTCGCCCTTGGTGATGGGTATACCCATTATTTTATTGTAAGGCCTGGCATCAACAAAATAAACATCACGGATGATCTTTACCAACTGGCCATTGTTGATCTCGGGGATCAGTACTTTATCAAAATTTTTCAGTATATCTCCCAGGTTTTTAGGAAATGGCCTGATATAGCGCAGGTGTGCATGTGAAACTGCATGACCTTGTCTCTGTAATTCGGTACAAGCGCTTTTAATAACTCCATAAGTACTGCCCCAGCCCAATACCAGCACCTTACCCCTGTCGGGCCCGCTATCCAAATGCTGATCAGGAATATGGTTGGCGATCATATCCACCTTGGCCTGGCGGGTCTTCACCATATGCTGATGGTTCTCGGGATCATAACTGATATTACCCGTAACATCCTCTTTCTCCAATCCGCCTACGCGGTGCTCCAATCCGGGCGTGCCCGGAATAGCCCATGGCCTTACCAGTTTATCGTCTCTTTTGTAAGGCTGAAATTTGCCTTCCTTATCCATATTCTCTGAAAAATTCTGCGAAGCGAATTGTGTTTTGATCTCAGGAAGATCTGCAGCCGTTGGAAATTTCCAGGGCTCAGCACCATTGGCAATATATCCATCACTTAAGAACATCACGGGCGTCATGTGCTGCACCGAGATCCTTACCGCTTCATATACTGCATTGAAACAATCGCTTGGTGTTGATGCCGAAACGATCGGCATCGGGCATTCTCCATTACGGCCATAATAGGCCTGCATCAGGTCACTTTGTTCTGTCTTGGTTGGCAAACCTGTTGAAGGTCCACCTCTTTGAATATTCACAACGAGCAAAGGAATCTCCAACATCACTGCCAGGCCAATGGCTTCGCCTTTTAATGCTATACCCGGACCAGAGCTGGTTGTCACACCCAGGCTTCCACCATAGCTGGCTCCAATGGCTGATGTAATAGCAGCGATCTCATCTTCTGCCTGGAATGTTTTAATTCCGAAATTCTTGTACTTGCTCAGCTCATGTAAAATGTCACTGGCAGGTGTTATCGGGTAACTGCCCAAGAATAATTGCAGCCCGCTTTTTTGTGAGGCCGCGATCAATCCATACGCTAAAGCCTGGTTACCCATGATGGAGCGGTACGTGCCCGGCTCCATTTTCGCCTTCTCTACTTTATAACGTGTGGTAAATGTTTCTGTGGTATCACCATAATTGAAACCAGCCTGCAATGCTTTCACGTTGCTCTCATATATCTCTGGTTTCTTGCCGAATTTTTCTTTAATGAAACCGATCGTGTTATCCAGTTCACGGTTATACATCCAATACAAAAAGCCCAGCACGAACATATTCTTTGCTCGGTCCTTTTCTTTCACACCCATGGTAATATCCTTCAATGCCTCACGGGTCATCTTGGTCACATCCATCCTGATCACTTCATAATTACCCAGGCTGTCATCCGTCAAAGGATTTACGCCTTCAGGATAATTTGCCAATCGCAGGTTCTTTGAATCAAACCCGTCTTCATTGGCAATGATCTTACCACCGGGTTTTAAACCATGCAGGTTTGTTTTTAATGCAGCAGCATTCATCGCCACCAGCACATCGCAGGCATCACCGGGAGTAAATACGCGGTCGGATGAGAACCTCAACTGGTATCCACTCACGCCGGGCAGCGTACCGATCGGAGCACGTATCTCCGCCGGGAAATCCGGGAATGTTGCCAGGTCGATACCCAGCATGGCCGTGTTATTGGTAAACTGGCTGCCGGTCAATTGCATACCATCGCCGCTATCGCCCGCAAACTTGATGACTACGTCCTGTAGTACTTCCTGCTTATTACTCATGATTTCTCTTAGTTGTCTAGCGAAGTTAACAATTTACTCATTTGAAAAAACAAGACATTGATCATATTTTAGGGCTAAAAGAAGCTATCTAAAAATGGCTTTCCAATTCACATGGTGAATTAGAATTGCCACGAATTACACAGATTTACACTAATGAAAACTAATTATTCGTGGCAATTAGTGTAATTCGTGGCAGTAAAAAATCTACGGAGTAGTTTCAATTTATTTTTTTAGGTAGATTCTAAGCCTGCAATTTGGAATTAATAATTTAGGTTTGTCCCAAATTTTTTGAATGTACGACCTGCACGATTTTTTAACCCCCATACCCGTTCACGAACTGAATGATGATAATGGATATACCGACGGACAACTAGCCAAGCATATCGCCCTTTATGAGAACGAGATCCCTGATATCAGCAATGCAGATATTGTGCTGGTTGGTGTAAATGAAACAAGGGGTAGCGGGGCTGTTGATAATACAGCACATGCTGCGGATTGCATCCGTAAGCAATTATACCAGCTACATTACTGGCATACAGATATTGTGATCGCCGACATTGGTAATATAAAAACAGGCGCAACTTTGAACGATAGCTATGCTGCTATCAAAACAGTGCTGGCCGAATTGTTCCGCATGAACAAAACAGTGGTGATACTTGGCGGATCGCATGACATTACACTCGCCCAGTATTTTGCCTACAAAGAATTGCAGCAGGTGGTAGAAGCAACCTGCGTTGATGCAACCATCAACCTGAGAGGTGAAAATCCTTTACGCAGTGAGAACTTTTTACTGGAGATGCTTACCGGCGAACCTAACCTGGTAAAGCATTATAACCATATCGGCTTTCAAAGTTATTTTGTGCACCCGCGAATGCTGGAGACGATGGATAAACTAAGGTTCGATTGTTACCGCGTTGGTGCTGCACGGCAGGATATGGATGAGATGGAGCCTGTTATCCGAAATACAAATATGCTGAGCTTTGATATCAGCGCCATTAAATACAGCGACTCTCCCGCAAGCAATGAAAGTCCGAATGGTTTTACCGGTGAAGACGCCTGCGTGCTTGCCAGGTTTGCCGGCATGAGTAAAAAGCTCAACAGCTTTGGTATTTATGGTTACCTGCCTCAGCATGACGTAAAAGAACTCAGCGCAAAACAAATCTCACAAATGCTCTGGTATTTTATTGATGGCAAGGCCCGCAGCAAACAGGAAGCATCGATCGAGGACAGGGATCATTTCAATGAGTTCCACACCAGTTTCACCGAAGTGGAATCCACCTTCCTGCAAAATAAAAGGACCGGCCGCTGGTGGATGCAATTGCCCAACAAAAAATATATTCCCTGCAGCTATAAAGATTATGTGATAGCCAGCCAGAACGAGATACCGGAAAGATGGCTGAGAGCGCAGGAAAGAGACTAATTTGAAGATGAATTGATTTGATGATTTGAAGATGAAATAAATTAACGATGAAACTTCCTCATTTCTTATTCCTTATTTCTTATTCCTTATTCATCCTCACTTCATGCTCTGTCTCCAAACAAATTTCCAAAAAGGCCGATAGCATTTTATTAAAAGATACAGCCATCCGTTCCGGCCATATCGGCATCAGCATTTACGAACCCGCAACAAATACATACTGGTATAATCATAATGCCGATAAATATTTTATTCCGGCGAGCAATACCAAGCTGTTTACGCTGTATGCGGGGATGAAATATTTGGGGGATAGTTTGGTGGGATTAAGATATCAAATGAAAGGAGATTCGACGGTAATTGAACCCGCGGGGGATCCTACATTTTTACTTAGTGAATTTAAGAACCAACCAGCGTTTAATTTTTTGAAGAATCAGAAAAATATTTATTTGTCTGAAGATTTTTTGTACTCTGATTTTTTAGGAAATGGATGGGCATGGGATGACTATAAGGAAAGTTACATGGCTCAAAAGAGTAGCTTTCCTATTTATGGAAATATTGTTAAAGCAAAATGGATCAACGCAGACAGCGTGAATATTTCCCCTTCATTTTACCAAAAATCAAGCGGTCCTTTTGGTAGCATGAAAACAGGATTTGAAGTAGTAAAAAAATTTGATGAAAACTTTTTTACTTTTATAAATGGCAATGATAAAAGCAAAGAAATTCCTTTTACTCCAAGAATTTTAGATATTCAGTTTTTATTAGAAGACACCTTGAAAACCAAGATTGGAAATGATTGGTGGATTTATGATAATAAAGGCAAGCTGAAGATCCATTCCCAACCCACCGACTCCCTCTTCAAACCCATGATGCATCGCAGCGATAATTTCTTTGCAGAACAAACCTTGTTGATGGTAAGCAATGAACGGCTCGGTTATATGGACGATGAAAAGATCATTGATACATTATTAAAGACTGATCTGAAAGACGTTCCCCAAAAGCCCAAATGGATCGATGGCAGTGGGCTGAGCCGCTATAATTTATTTACACCACTATCCTTTGTATATATCCTCAACAGATCAATGAACGAATTTGGCCTTAACCGGTTAAAGAATATCCTGCCAACGGGGGGCGAAGGCACATTATCGGCTTACTTCAAAAAAGACAGTGGCTTTATCTATGCCAAGACCGGAACCCTCAGTAATAATTGTGCCTTAAGTGGTTACCTCATCACCCAAAAAGGCAAGCTGCTCATTTTCTCTGTTTTAACCAACAATTACCCTACAGGAGCCACTCCTGTGCGAAAGGCGGTAGAAAAATTTTTGCTTGATATCCGTAAAAATTATTAATATTTTTACCGTTTCAGGCAACAGATCCAAAACCCATGGTATCTAACTAAAGCTTAAAATCCCTATTCATCCTTTAACCGACAAACGTTTTTTATGAAAAAGATCTTTACGCTGCTTTGGCTTACCATTATGGCCTTTGCATTTAAGGGAGCAGCCCAGGGCACCACCTGCAATGCTGAATATAACTATCAATACCTCAGCAACAGTACGGTAAAATTTAATCCCCAGGAAACCCAAGGCCCCCCGGCTGTAACACATACCTGGAATTTTGGCGATGGCAGCCCGGTAAGTAGCCTGGTTTCACCAACCCATGTGTATGCAACATCGGGTAATTATCCGGTTGTACATACCATTACAAGGATAAGTCAACCTAATCTTCCTGCCTGTACAGCTACATTTACCAAAGTGGTTGTTATAAACCTCTGTGATCTTATGGTTGATTTCAACTGGACATTTGCCGCTGCAAATCCATTGACGGTCCAATTTCAAAACTTATCTGTTCCATTATCCAATACCGATTCTATCACCTGGCAGTTTGGAGATAACAGCACATCTCATGACGTAAACCCGGTTCATACATATGCTAATGCGGGTAGTTATAATGTTTGTTTGATCGTAAAGAAATTCCCAACCCCAACAAGCGGGCAATGCATAAAATACATCTGCAAAACAGTTGTAGTTACCATGCCATGTAATTTAGTTGCAGATTTTAACTGGACAGTGGCTACTGCCAATCCGTTGATCATCTATTTCAATAACCTAAGTGTTCCTTTATCCAATACAGATTCAATTACCTGGACCTTTGGCGATGGTAGCAGTGCCAATACAGTAAATGCCGTACATACTTATGCCAACCCGGGTACATATACCGTTTGTTTAAGGGTAAAAAAATTAACGCCTCCCGGCACACCTCCATGTGTGAGGGAGATCTGTAAAACAATTGTCATACCTCCGCCATGTAACCTGGTGGTAGATTTTAACTGGACGGTTGCAGCAAACAATCCATTAACGCTGGAGTTCCATAACCTCTCAGGCCCGATCGCCGCTGGTGATTCTATCCGGTGGACCTTTGGTGATGGAACTTCTTCTAATCAAATTAATCCTACACATACGTACACCGCACCGGGTACTTATACGGTGTGCTTAAGGATCATCAGGTACAATGGAACCAACTATCCATGTATAAGAGAGATCTGCAAGACCATTGTTATTCCGGCACCATGTAACCTGGTAGCTAGCTTCACGGCGCAGCCAGATCCCAATCACCCATTGCGTATCAAGTTCACCAATACAAGTACACCGGCCAGCCCTTCAGATTCTGTACGCTGGACATTTGGTGACGGCACTTCTTTAAGCGGCTTACAAAGCGATCCAACCGTTGCCGCACCAACACATGATTATGCAAATGCGGGATCATATACGGTTTGTATAAGGGTGAAGAAAAATAATTTAACTACCCCAAATACATGTGTTAGAGAATTCTGCAGCACGGTTGTAGTAACTCCGCCATGCAATATCGTTCCTGATTTTAACTGGACAGTTACAGCAGGCAATCCGTTGAGAATTGAATTCCATAATACAAGTACCAATACGGCAGCTACGGATTCTATCCGCTGGACATTTGGTGACGGAACTTCGTCAAATCAATACAGTCCTGTTCATATTTATTCTGCACCGGGTACTTATACCGTTTGTTTACGGATCATCAGGTTCTATGCTAATACCAGTACACCGCCATGCATCAGGGAGATCTGTAAGACCATCGTTGTTACTGAACCCTGTACCCTGGTCGTTAATTTCACTGCAGCCCCTGATCCATCAGTTCCGTTGCGCATGAATTTCACAAACACCAGTGTTCCGGTTATTAATTCTGATTCTTTATTCTGGTCATTTGGTGACGGCACTACATTAAGTGGTGTGCAGGGTAATCCTGCGGTTGCCAATCCATCACATACTTATGCAAATGCTGGTTCTTACAACGTTTGCCTTATCGTTAAGAAAACTCCAACAGCAACCAATGCGCCTTGCATAAGATACAGTTGCAGAGCTGTGGTAGTACCTGTGCCTTGCACCCTGGTAGTTGGCTTCAATGCAGATCCATTGCCTACCAATCCGTTAATCGTGAAGTTCACCAACATGAGTGCACCTGTTATTGCAACAGACTCCATGTTCTGGTCGTTTGGTGATGGAAGCACGCTGACTGGTGTAGTAGGTAACCCTGCTGTTGCCAATCCAATTCATACTTATGCCAATGCAGGACCTTATAATGTTTGCTTAACGGTTAAGAAACATCCAACAACAACCAATGCTCCTTGTATCAGAACCTGGTGCAGGTCTGTTATTGTTCCTTTGCCTTGTACACTGGTGGTTAGCTTCACTTCGCAGCCAGATCCAAACCATCCATTGCGTATCAAGTTCACCAATACAAGTACACCAAGCAGTCCTACCGATTCAGTGCGCTGGACATTTGGTGATGGTACCTCAGTAAGTGGATTACAAAGTGATCCGAATGTTTCTGCTCCAACACATAATTATACAGCAGCCGGAAACTATACCGTTTGTTTAAGGGTGAAGAAAAATAGTAACAGCACTCCCGGAGCAACATGTGTAAGAGAATTATGCAGGAACATCGTGGTTGAACATCCATGCAATTTTAATGTGAACTTCAGCTGGCACCTGGATTCCTTAAATCCAAGAAAAGTACATTTTACCAATTTAAGTACGCCGCCAACTGCTGCAGCTAATGCAGTATGGACATTTGGAGATGGCACGAGCGCTAATACATGGAATGCAATTCATGAATACGCACAACCTGGTACATACAGGGTTTGCCTGCGTGTTTACCTGGGTAATAATACAAGTTGTGTGAGGGAAATATGTGACACGGTAATTGTGCCGCAACCACCACCTCCATGTACCGAACTCTCGAAGTATCATTTTGAAAGATTCCCTAATGACAACCAGAAATATAAATTCACGCCTGATTATATTAATCAAGCCTTACAATATACCTGGACATTTGGTGACGGTACGGGTAGTCATGATCCAATTGCTATCCACCGCTATGCACAACCAGGAATTTATGTTGCTTGTTTAACAGCATGGCGTGGACCAGACTGCGCTTCAACTACCTGTCATGAAATAAGGGTAGAAGCACAGATCCTTTGCGATACCGCTCATGTTAATTATACATTCACGCGTGAGACTTCGATGCCTAACAAAGTTCATTTCTTTGCCCATGGTACAATGCCAATCATTGATCAAACCTGGACCATATCGAGGGTTGGAAGTACATTGCCTGCCGTAATACTGCACCAGAACGATCCGATATATACCTTCCAGGATACAGGTTATTACAGGGTTTGCTTAAGGGTTGTGTTACTAGGCGGATGTATAAAAGAGTACTGCAATTACATTCGTATCGAACAGCTTTCTAATGCGTGTACTTTGCAGGCATATCCCAATCCTGCCTCGGCCGTGGTTAATGTGAATGTCTTTTTGAACCAGCCTGAAATGATCCATGCACTGGTATATAATACTCAAAATGTATTGGTATTGACAAAGGATCAGCAAGGTGTTAGCGGGAACAATGTGGTGAGTTTAAATATTAGTAATCTCCCTCTCGGGCAATACACAATAAGATTGATCTATGGAAACAACGTTTGCTATGCCGCGTTTCAAAAATTGTAACGATAGGGTTATTTAAAGCAAAGGCCTGTAGCAGAAATGTTGCAGGCTTTTTTTATGCTAAGAGGTTAAAAGAGAAAAAGAGAATAAAAGAGTATTAAAAAGAATGGAGTTATACCTTTGCGCCTTCGCTCCTTTGCGACTTTTCGTGAAAAAGAATTACCTACCAAACAATTTATCCAATTCATCTTTTTTGAATTCCAGGTAAGTGGGTTTACCATTTGCAGTAGTATTGGGTACGCTGCAGTTGAAGAGGTCTTCTACCAAAACTTTCATTTCCTTTTCAGTTAAAGAGGTTCCGGCTTTTATAGATTGTTGTAAGGCAAGAGATCGAAGTAGCTTTTCACGTTTGCTATATTTGAGGTCACTGCTGAAGTGTTTGTATTGTTCCAGCATTTTTTCGATAGCAATTTTTTCATTTCCCTGTTGCACATCGGCCGGCGTACCCTGTATAACGAAGGTATTATTTCCAAAAGGTTCCAGCAGGTAACCCAAATGATTCATATCGGGCAATAATTCTTTCAGTAATACTGCATCAGCAGCATGTAATTCAATGGTTGCAGGAAATAAACTTTGTTGTGTTGCAATGGGCTTGCCTTCAACAGCCAAAGCAAATCGTTCATACAAGATACGTTCGTGTGCATTTTGCTGGTGAACCAGGTAATAACCCCTTTGAGTTGGGATAACTATATAGGTATTATGTATTTGCTGTACATTATCTGTCGACGGACGTTGTTCATTGATCGCATGCAGGGTTACCGGATCTGTGGTCTCCCCTTGTGGCTTGTAGCTTTCCCCCTGTGGCTTCTCATAGAAATCCTTCCAGTGCTTCAGTTCACTCTTACTTTCAATAAAATGAGATTGATTTTTTTTGGTGAACGTGTTGTACAAAGAAGATGATGAAGCAGATGATTTCTTCTCTTCCGTAAACGGTTTGGATACAGCATCCAGGCTTTGTATGGAAGGGTCAAGCTCAAAATCTAGTGTTGGAGTAATGCTGAATTGCGCCAATGCATGTTTGATGGCACTCTGCACAAAGGCATACACAACTTTTTCATCTTCAAATTTTATTTCCTGCTTGGTGGGATGTACATTAATGTCAACCTGCGAAGGATCAAGATCGATGAACAAGGTGTACATCGGGAAACTATCTTTGGCGATCATCTCGTTAAAAGCATTCATCACCGCATGGTTGAGATAAGCACTTTTAATAAAACGGTTGTTCACGAAAAAATACTGGTCGCCGCGTGTTTTCTTGGCCGTGTCGGGCTTGCCAACAAAACCATAGATATTCATGTAATCGGTTTGCTCCTGTACAGGTACAAGTTTAGCTGCATAGCTATTACCGAGTATCTGCACAATACGCTGTTTCATGCTCCCCTTCTCCAAATGAAAAACTTCCTGTCCATTACTGGTGAATGAAAAGAAAATTTCTGGAAAAGACATCGCCACCCTGATAAACTCATCTACAATATGTCTTAACTCGGCTGCATTACTTTTTAAAAAGTTCCTTCTTGCGGGTACATTGAAAAAAAGATTCTTCATCGCTATGCTGGTACCGTTTGGTACAGCAACAGGCTCCTGCTTTACAACCCGGCTATTCTCGATCTCAATAAAAACACCGGTCTCATCTTCTGCACGCTTTGTTTTTAATTCCACCTGCGAAACAGCAGCAATACTTGCCAATGCCTCTCCTCTGAAACCCATTGTCTTTATGCGAAACAGGTCTTCAATATCTCTTATCTTGGAAGTCGCATGACGTTCAAATGCCATCCTTGCATCGGTCTCACTCATGCCCTTTCCATTATCAATAACCTGGATCAATGCCTTGCCTGCATCATTTACAATTAGTTTAACATCGTCGGCACCTGCATCCACGGCATTCTCCAGCAGCTCTTTTACAGCACTGGCAGGCCTTTGGATCACTTCTCCTGCAGCAATCTGGTTGGCAATGTTATCGGGTAATAATTGAATGATATCGGGCAAAATCCTGTAATTTAGAACGACAAAAATAACACATCCTGTCCACTATAAAATTTTTAGACGAGTATGCGGAAAATTCAATTGATCCTGGTTCTTTTAATCACTATAAATGGCTTTGCACAACAGCGTTCGGCCGCAGTTTGGGTCGACAGTGTTTTTAAAACCCTAAGCCCGGATGAACAGATCGCCCAGCTGATGGTAGTCAGGTTGTCGACCATTAATGCGGATAAGACGGTCACATTTTATGATAGCCTCGTATCCGAACTGATCAAACAATACAATATTGGCAGTGTTTGTCTTTTCCAGGGAAGCCCGGTTAAACAGGCAACAATTCTAAACCAGTTGCAGGCCATGGCAAAAACACCACTTTTGATAACCATTGATGCAGAATGGGGTGTTGGTATGCGGATGACAGACAGTGTTCTCCCCTTACCCAAACAAATGATGCTTGGAGCAGTTTCAGATTCTACCCTTGCTTATGAATATGGAAGGATCGTTGCTGAGCAATGTAAAAGGATCGGCATTCAGGTAAATTTTGCACCGGTTGTGGATGTAAATAATAATCCCAACAACCCGGTGATCAACGACCGCAGTTTTGGAGAAGACAAATACAAAGTGGCATCATTTGGTGTGCAGTACATGAAGGGCATGCAGGACAATGGCGTGATGGGTTGTGCAAAACATTTTCCCGGCCATGGTGATGTAGCAGTAGATTCTCATTTTGACCTGCCGGTGATCAATAAGACGAGGCCCCAGCTGGAATCATTGGAATTATATCCATTCCGCCGCATATTCAATGCCGGTGTTGGAAGTGTGATGATCGCTCACCTCTATATTCCTTCGATCGATACAAGCGCTAATCGTGCAACTTCCTTATCGAAGAATAATGTAACCAACCTCCTCAGAAATGAATTGGGTTACCAGGGATTAACATTTACCGATGCCCTGGAAATGCAAGGCGTAAGAAAATTCTTCCCGGATGGAACAGCTTCTGTTGAATCGATCATTGCAGGTAATGATATGCTTTGTTTACCCGGCGATGTGCCATTGGCCATTACAAAAATTAAAGAAGCGATTGCTGAAGGAAAGATAAGCTGGGCCGATATTGAAATGCATTGCAGGAAAGTACTGAAAGCAAAATATGATTATGGCCTGGCCAGCTACAAACCCATAAACACCAATAACCTTACCAATGATCTAAATAGGGAAGTGAGCAATATGCGGAGGGTGATCGCCGAAAATGCATTGACCGTTCTGAAAAAAGCTGATGCTGCTTTTTTCCCAATGGAAGCTAAAATAGATCCGGTTAAAACAGACGTTGTATACATAAGTATTGGAACCAATGCCGACAATGCTTTTGCAAAACGCATGCGTACCGATTATAATGCTGATGTTATCTATTATGACTATAAAGCTGATGATAAACAAATCGCTGATATTGTTGCCAGGGCGAAAAAAAATTATAAACATGTAGTAATTGGTGTGCATGGATATGCACGTTCCCCGGTAAATAATTTTGGTATCAGCAAAAATGCCATTAGCCTGGTAACAGAATTGCAGCAGAAGACTAAAGCGGTCACTTTTATATTCGGTAATCCATATGCCATTAAGAACTGGTGCGGTGCAAAGAACCTTGTCGCTTGTTATGAAGATGATGATATCATTCAAAACACAGCTATCGACCTGTTACAGGGAAAGATCCCAGCCAAAGGAAAATTACCGGTTACTGTTTGCGACGGATTTAAATATGGTTACGGTATTGATCTTAAAGCAACAGCTTCAGCCCCAAACCCCGCCAGGAATAAACTTGATGCAGCAAAACTCGTCGTCATTGATTCAATAGCTGAAGATGCGATCAGTAAAGGGGCTACACCCGGAGCCGTTGTACTGGTTGCTAAAGACGGAAAGATCGTTTATCACAAAGCTTATGGTACTTATACCTACGATAAGACCGAGCCCGTAAATACAGAATCCATTTTTGATATGGCATCTGTTACGAAAGTTTGCGCCACTACTATTTCTGTTATGCGTTTGTATGATGAAGGGAAACTCGAATTAAAAAAAAAGCTTGGTGATTACCTGCCCTGGGTCAGAGGGACCAACAAAGAACATTTGACCATCGAAAATATTTTACTGCACCAGGCAGGGTTGGTTGCCTATATTCCTTTTTTTAAAGAAACCCTGGAAGCGGATGGAAGTCCTTCTTCAAAATATTACGCAACAGTAAAGAATGATCAGTTCAGCATCAGGGTAGCCAAAGACATGTACATGCGTACCGATTGGCGGGATACTTTATACAAGCGCATTTTAGAAAGTCCGCTGGGCCGAACCGGCAGGTATATTTATAGTGACAATGATTTTATTTTCTTAGGTAAGATCGTGGAAGCCATTAGCAACATGCCCTTGAATGACTATGTTGAAAAGGAATTCTATCGCCCCATGGGCCTTACTACAACCGGCTTTAAACCTTTAGAGCAATACCCCATTCAAAGGATCATACCAACAGAGCATGAAAAACAATTCCGCATGCAATTGCTGCGTGGAGATGTGCATGATCCCGGTGCAGCTATGTTTGGTGGCGTTGCGGGCCATGCTGGCTTATTCAGCAATGCCTATGACCTCGCCATCATCATGCAGATGTTATTGAACGGAGGGGTCATAAACGGCACAAGGTATCTTAGTAAAGAAACGATCGACCTGTTCACTGCCTATCACAGCAATTTCAGCAGGCGGGGGTTTGGCTTTGACAAACCGGAAAAAGATAATTACCGTCGCCCTGATCCTTATCCATGCCTCAGTGCATCACCGCTTACATACGGACATACTGGTTATACCGGCACCTGTGTATGGGTTGATCCCGCTTATAACCTGGTGTATATTTTTTTAAGCAACAGGGTTAATCCTGATGGCGGAGACAACACAAAACTACTCAGGATGAATGTGCGTACCAATATCCAGGAAGCGATCTATAAGGCGATGGGGATGTGAATTAGCTTTGTCGGTGAAGACACCGACCAGGGAGTTGAGTATTAATCCAGGATCTTCTTTGCAGGCCAGTCATCTGTATCAACAGCTTTCCTGTCTTTAAGCATAACAATAATTTGTTGTGACTGATTTTTATCAATTGTTCCTGATTCATCAAGCCAGATCATTTTTCCGCTTTGGTATTCTATAAGTCGCAGGCTGATATTCGTAACAAATGAACTTAGTTTTACCGGCATAATAACATACATAGGCTCTTGCCAATTTGCGGATGACCAGTTTACGATCCTGCAAACGAGTATCTTTTCCCAGGCAAAGACCTGGTTGCCGTAATGATAGTTGTATGGTCTGCCGTCTTCATCATTCGCAATGTAATCACCGCAACTGATATCTTGTTCCTTCAACGCTTTGAAATCAATAGTTGATAGCGTGTTACTGAAATGATCTTTAATTTCCGATCCTTTGACCGGTTGACAGACCTTCATGTCTATTTTGAATTTTATAGAACCGGCTTTAACGGAATCCATGCGAATATTTACCGATAAGTAGGGAGACTGGGCAAATACAGCATGACCATAAAAAGCAAAAACCAATAGCAGTTTTTTCATGCTATGAAATTAGCCTTAAAATGTAATTATTGCAATACCCAATAGCTGGTAAATAAAGGTGATCAGATCTCTTCGGAACTTTCCGGTAACTTATCATACTCTCCCTTAAAAGCATAATATCCAAATATCATTAAACCAATGGCGATCGGTGTAAAAATGGTGATGATGATGATCCAGGGTATGGGTTTATTGATGTCTTTTGTTCCAGTTGGGTTAATATTGTGTACAGCTCCCATGATCAAAAAGTAAATGATCACTGGTGCTAAGATCATCCAGAGAAGTCCGCTTATTTTTTTAATTGTATTCATCTTATTTTTTAACCACAAAGAACACGGAGGTTTTCACAAAGATACACCGTGTGCTTTGTGCCATACTTAATGTTCTTTGTGGTAGACTTAATCTTCAACATTTTTATCGATCCTGTTATTTAAATATAATGCACCAATGACAAAACACAAACCCGCCACACCAATCGGGTACCATAACCCTACCAATGGATCCTTTACAAAAGTGGTTGCCAATAAGGTCGCGATGAAAGGAACCAATCCGCCAAACACACCATTGCCAATATGATATGGCAGGCTCATCGAAGTGTACCGGATCTTTGTCGGGAACAGTTCTACCAGGAATGCTGCAATGGGACCATAAGCCATGGTGACAAAAACGATCATCACCCAAACGAGAAAGACAAATTTCCATTTTGTTTTGTCGGGAAGTACTTTGTCTACAAATACTGGCTTGGTATCTGTAATTAAAGAAGGCCTGAAAAGCGTTTGCCTAATGGTATCTGCGCTCAGTACAGAAAATTTTCTTCCATCGTTTAATATCCAGTCAGTCTTGCTGTGTTCAATATGAGTATATAGCTTCGTTGTTGGATCAATGATCGTATCTGTTTTAACAAGCTTGCCATTAACTGAACTATTAGCCATTCTAATACCCTGCTTCTTCCATTCCTTCGCATCGGCTTCTTTAATAAATGTTCCAAATATCGGTCTGTAAAAAACAACGCCCAGCAACATGCCTGTAAGCATGATCCATTTTCTTCCAACCTTATCGCTCAGCCATCCAAAAAATAAAAAGAATGGCGTTGCCAGTGCAATCGCCCATAATAATATTTCCCGGTTCTGCATAAATTCGATCTTCACCGTATTCTCTAAAAAACTCTGTGCATAGAATTGCCCGGTGTACCAGATGACCCCCTGTCCCATTACCGCACCAAACAATGCAAGCAACACCATTTTAAAATTCGATCTATGACCAAAGCTTTCCTTTAACGGGTTGATCGACGTCTTACCTTCTTTTTTTATCGCTGCATACAATGGCGATTCACTCATCTTTAGCCGGATATAAATAGAAACACCAACGAGCAAAATAGATATCCAAAAAGGATAGCGCCATCCACCCCACTCTGCAGTGAAAGCGGCTTCGCTCATATTTGTCTTTACCAGGAGAATGATTCCCAGCGCCACGAACAAACCCAGTGTGGCCGTGGTTTGTATCCAGGACGTAAAATAACCGCGGCGACCAGCAGGCGAATGTTCAGCTACATAGGTTGCTGCACCTCCATACTCACCACCCAACGCCAGGCCCTGGATAAGCCTTAACAATAATACCAGCAACGGAGCTGCTATGCCAATTGTCTTATAGCCTGGTACCAGGCCAATTAAAAAAGTAGATGCCCCCATCAGCACCAGGGTTAAAAGAAAAGTGTATTTCCTGCCGATCATGTCGCCCAGCCGGCCAAAGACCAATGCCCCAAATGGGCGTACTAAAAATCCTGCGGCAAAAATGGCCAGCGTACTTAAAAGGGCGGCTGTTGTATTTCCTTCGGGAAAGAATTGTACCGAGATGGTTTTGGCAAGCATCCCAAAAATGTAAAAATCGTACCACTCTATTAAAGTGCCTAATGATGAAGAAAAAATGATCTTACCAATTCCCTTTTCGGTTGCAGCAGCCATAATGATCTTTTGTGCAGTTTTTAAACGGAAGTACCCATAAATATATTAAATTGGCATTAAAGTAAAACAGGAGATTTCATGTCATATCCTTATCAGATCACTTCTTTAGCTCAATACCACGAAGACTATAAAAAAAGTGTTGATGACCCCGAAGGTTTCTGGGGCAACGTTGCCGATAACTTTCAATGGCGTAAAAAATGGGATAAGGTTTTGGAATGGAATTTTACAGATCCTAAAGTAGAATGGTTTCGCAACGCAAAACTAAACATAACAGAAAATTGTATCGACCGGCATTTAAAAACAATGGCCGATAAACCCGCGATCATCTGGGAGCCTAATAACCCAGAAGAAAGAACAAGGACCGTTACTTATGCCCGGTTGCATAAAAGGGTTTGCCAGTTTGCACAGGTATTGAAAAATAACGGCGTAAAAAAAGGCGACCGGGTTTGCATCTATATGGGCATGGTGCCCGAGTTGGCTTATGCAGTGCTGGGCTGTGCCAGGATCGGCGCCATACACTCCGTGATCTTTGGCGGCTTTAGTGCTCAAAGTATTGCAGATAGACTAGAAGATGCCAGTGTTGAATATATTGTTACTTGTGATGGTGCTTATCGTGGTGGAAAAGATATCCCTTTAAAAAGTATCATCGATGATGCGCTGATCGGGAACAAAACTGTAAAGCGGGTTATTGTTTATACCAGGACAAGAACTCCTGTTTCGATGATGAAGGGCAGAGATGTTTGGTGGGAGGATGAAATGGAATTTGCAGAATCACAAATTGAAAAAGATGGTGTTGTTTCTTTTCCTGCAGAAGAAATGGATGCAGAAGATCCACTGTTCATCTTATATACTTCTGGCAGCACCGGCAAACCTAAAGGCGTTGTACATACTTGTGCCGGCTACATGATCTGGGCCAACTATACTTTTGTAAATGTGTTTCAATACAAGCCAGGCGATATCTTTTTTTGCACGGCTGATATTGGCTGGATAACAGGCCACAGTTATATTGTGTACGGACCATTAAGTGCCGGTGCAACGAGTATGATGTTTGAAGGAATTCCAACCTGGCCGGATGCTGGCAGGTTTTGGGATATCGTTGATAAATACAAAGTGAATACTTTATATACGGCTCCAACTGCCATCCGCAGTTTAATGAGTTATGGTTTGGACCCATTGAAAGGAAAAGACCTTTCTTCTTTAAAGACATTGGGCACGGTTGGTGAACCCATCAATGAGGAAGCATGGCATTGGTATGATGAACATATCGGAAAGAAAAAATGCCCCATCGTAGATACCTGGTGGCAAACCGAGACCGGTGCATGCCTGATCAGTAACCTGGCGGGAGTAACTCCTGCAAAGCCAAGTTGGGCAACACTACCATTGCCTGGCGTTCAGCCCTTGCTTGTTGATGAACGAGGTGAAGAAATAAAGGAAAAAGATGAGCATGGCTTGTTGAAGGGAAATCTTTGCATTAAAGCGCCATGGCCCGGTATTCTAAGAACTACCTGGGGCGACCATGAGCGCTGCCGCACGAATTATTTTGCAACTTATCCCGGTTTATATTTTACAGGCGATGGTGCTTTAAAAAATGAAGATGGATTTTACCGCATCACCGGTAGGGTTGATGATGTATTGAATGTAAGCGGTCACCGCATCGGTACAGCCGAAGTGGAGAACGCCATTAATATGCATGCAGGTGTGGTGGAAAGTGCTGTTGTTGGTTACCCGCATGATGTAAAAGGACAGGGTATTTATGCCTATGTGATCGTGAGTCAAAAACATGGCAGCGATGAGCAAACCAAAAAAGATATTTTACAAACCGTAACAAGAATTATCGGGGCCATTGCCAAGCCTGATAAAATTCAGTTTGTGACCGGGCTGCCTAAAACAAGAAGCGGAAAGATCATGCGCCGCATTTTAAGAAAGATAGCCGAAGGCGAAATGCAGAACCTCGGTGATACAACAACTTTACTTGATCCTGCTGTTGTCGACGAGATCAAGAATGGGAAATTATGATCACTCCTTTTTTATTTCTTTAAAAAAATTAGTGCATGCAATTAATTTTATTTCACCTTCTTTGATGGTCTTTGTCTCTTCTTCGTCATCTTCGGCTTCAGCTGCATATTTGATCTTATAGATCCCGGCCTTCAACTCGTAAATAGTTTCCTGGTTCTTTGGAAGTATCTTTAAAGACAACACGTTTGCTTCGTATACATTGCCATTTCGCCTGTAAACACTTACCAGCAAGGGTTTGTCTGTTGAGTTCTTAATGGAAATATCGCTGATGTTCTTGACAGCGCAGCTATCTTTTTTCTCAACAAACTGAAGCGGCTGTTGTACAAGTAAAGTTTTAGGTGTTTTAAAAACACGTACCAGTTCAACCAGTGTTTTACCACCCTCAATGATATTTGCTGTTGTGTTGTTTTGTGCAGTTGCAGTTACATGCAGCAATGCAATTGCTGAAAGGATCGTCGTTCTCATAATGGTACATTTAATTTTGAATCTATATCTGCAAGATGCTTTTTGTCTGAGATTTACATAAAGAAAACAGGTAGGTATAAAAAAAGAGTCCCGGTGACGGGACTCTCAAGTAAGTGTTTTAAATGAAATTAATACCCGAAGATCTCTTCCAGGCTTAGCTTTTTCAACTCGCCATATTTCTGCATATCAGCATCAGTTAATTTTTTATCTGAAGCCACGATACAATAAGTGTATGACTTGCCGGCAATGTTCTCTGCATGGAATTTTTTCAGCTCAGCATACCCGATACTGCCTATTGAATTATACACTTTCTTACGAACGTCTTCATTCAATCCTTTGCGTTGCGCAGTCAGGTAATTGAAGATGATCGCATCCTGTGTGATACGGGCAGTCTCAATATCTTTCTTAAGTCCATCCTGCGCAACCTTCACGTTTTGCTCAACCTTCGGCAGGTCATTCAGCAATTCATTCATCGCAACAACGGCTTCGTTGAATTTATCGGCCTGGCTGCCTACATATGACATGCTATAGAACGGATCTTCTTTCTTATCAGGCTTTACATAAACCGAAAAAGTAGAATAAGCCAGTGCTTTAGATTCCCTGATGGTTTGAAATACCAGGTCGCCCATGTAATTATTATAAACATCGATCACTGCTTCTTTATTAGGATCGTAGGTGGTTGAATTACGTATCCAGCGTATCTCTGATTGTACCATGTTATAATTTGCAAATAAAACCTGGTTCTTGTTTTGTGCAACCGGTACAAACTTAACAGCTGTAGAAGCTGATTTAAAACTTGCAGGAATGGGATGCATGGTCTTTAACCCTGTAGTAAGTGCCGGCAACGGCTGTGGACCATAATACAGGATCTTGTGCGTATAACTGTTGAGATCGTGTAAAATGTCTACAAGCTCTGTAGCTGTAATACTATTTAATTCAGCGTCACTAAGTGAATAGCTGAACGGGTTATTCTGACCAAACCTTGCATAGTTAACAAGGCCGCTCATGATCGCTGCTTTATTTGCTTTGGCATCAGTACGTGTCTTTACTATACGTGCTTTTAATGATTTCAGCGCATTATCATCAGCTTTGCAGTTTTTAAGCACTTCTTCAAATAATTTAACCGCCTGGCCAAAATTTTCCTGCAATCCTTCGATCGTTACCGTTGTAAATTCAGTTGAAGCACTTACGGTAAAACTGCAGGCGATCTTATAAAATGCCTTGGTAATTTCTTCAGCACTCATTTTATCTGTTCCCAAAAATTGCAGGTATTGTGAAGCCATGCTTAGCTTTTTATTGTTCCATGTTCCCATCTCGTACCGATAACGCAACCTGAAAATGCTATTGTCTTTATTCTGTACATACAACACTTCTGCAGGACCGATCTTTGCTTTTTGCATGTCTTTGTTGTAATCCACCCAAACCGGCTTTATCGGCGTAGCCGGCATATTATTTACCTTTTTTACAAAGTCAGACTGGGCATCGCGGTTTGTTTCAACAGGTGTAATAGGTGGCTTCTCAACCTTGATGATATTTTTATCTTCACCCTTGCGTTTTAATATCACTACATAGTTATCAGCAAAATATTTGTTGGCAAAAGCAACGATATCAGCTTTGGTAAGTTTTGAAAGCATTTCAGTATAAGCAACCTGTTGCTGCCAGTCCAGTTCCGAAGAAAATGCATCTACCAGGTTCTCGGCACGAGAGCTGTATGTTTCTGATGCCAGGATGGTTGTCTTCTTCAGGTTATTAACGATCGACGTAATGAGATTATCATCGAAATTTCCTTTCTTCAGGTTCTCGATCTCACCAAGCATTAATGCTTTTACATCATCCAGCGACTGACCTGTAGTAGGCCTGCCTTGCATGAAGAGCACACCATAATCGATCAATGCAAATGCTGAAGCAGAAGCCGACAGCAGTTTTTGCTTTTTAACCAGGTTAAGATCCATTAACCCTGCTTTGCCATTGGTAAGTATCTGTCCAACCAGGTCGGCAAGTAAAACGTCTTTTGATTTATTACCCGGTAACCTGAAACCAATGGTTACTGATTCAGCATCTGGTCCAACCACTTCTGCCATAATAGGCGACGTGATGGGTTGCTCGGGTTGAAATGTATATTTTGCAAAAGGTTTGTTTTGCATGTAGGAGAAAGTAGCGTCGATCTTTTTGATCATTACATCAGGATTAAAATCACCACTCATGATCACGCCCATATTGTTAGGCACATAATACTTGTTGTAATAATTCCTGATCTCCACCAGTGATGGATTCTTCAAATGCTCAATGGTTCCAATGGTTGTTTGCAAACCGTAGTTATGATTTTTGAAGAGCTCTGCAAATAATTTTTCGAAAACCCTTCTTCCATCATTATCAAGGCCACGATTCTTTTCTTCATACACCGCTTCTAATTCTGTATGGAAGATCCTGAGTATTGGATTCCTGAAACGCTCTCCCTGTACAGCCAGGTATTTATCAATGGCACTTGCAGGAACATCATCTGTATAAATAGTTTGTTCAAAAGATGTAGAGGCATTGGTCCCCTGTGCACCCATGGAAGACATCATTTTATCATACTCATTGGCAATAGCATATTTTGATGCTACACCGGAAACTGAATCAATGCGGTGATAGATCTCTTTGCGCTTTTCAACATCGGTGGTTTTGTTATATTCTTCATACAATGCATCTATCTTATCCAGCTCAGGTTTTTCTTTTGCCCAATCTAATGAACCGAATTTATCAGTTCCCTTAAAAACCATGTGCTCCAGGTAGTGAGCAAGTCCGGTATGGGTTGCGGGATCAGTTTTGCTACCGGCTTTTGTGGCAATATAGCATTGTATACGTGGGTCTTTGCTGGTAGGACTCAAAATAACTGTAAGCCCGTTCTTCAAAGTATAAAACCTTGCCTTGGTTGGATCGTTGGTCACATATTTGTAAGTGTACCCGCCCGACGTGGCTTCTTTCCACTCGTATTTGCCGGTTTGTGCAAAAGTTGAAGCTGTGGTTAACAGCAACAACATAAAAAACAGCTGTTTAAAAGATCGCATAAAAGGTTGTTTAGTATTAAAATGAGCGGCGAAAATAGGGATTCCGTAACTCAATTTAATACCATTCACAACATTATTAACTTTAATTTTGAGCAGTTTTTAAAATGACCGATCCCAAAAATATCAGCATACTCGATTATACCTATGATCTTCCACCAGGCAGGATCGCCCTGCACCCTTTGACCGAAAGAGATGCATCAAAATTATTGGTGTACAAAGAAGGGACGATCCGGGAAGATATTTATAAGCACGTGGCTGCTTACCTGCCTGCTGACAGTCTGCTTATTTTCAACAATACCAAGGTGATTAAAGCCCGTGTGCGTTTTCAAAAACCAAGTGGCGGTATTATCGAGATCTTTTGCTTAGAACCTTATGAGGCTATCAATGAGTATAGTCATGTGATGAATAAAAAAGGATCGGTTAAATGGAAGTGCATGATCGGCGGTGCAAGTAAATGGAAGGAAGGAGAATTAGAAAAGCTGTTAGCTGTTAGCCATGAGCCGTTAGTATTTAAAGCAAAATTGATCGAAAAGCTTCCGGATGCGTATGTCGTTGAATTTTCCTGGACGCCTGCTGAACTAAGCTTTGCAGAAGTTTTGGAACAATGTGGTGATATTCCGCTGCCACCATACATAAAAAGAAAAACGGAACAGGAAGATACCGAACGATACCAAACCATTTATGCCGAAGATGAGGGTTCGGTTGCTGCACCAACAGCGGGTTTACATTTTACAAAAGATATCTTCAAAAGTTTCGCTGAAAAAAATATACGAACCGGTTTTGTAACCCTGCACGTAGGAGCAGGTACATTCAAACCCGTGAAAGCTGCTACCATGCTGGATCATGAAATGCATGCGGAATGGATAGATGTTGGTATAGACATGATCGAAAAGCTTCTTGAATCACTAAATGATCCTATTGTTGCTGTTGGAACTACTTCTTTGAGAACACTGGAAAGCCTGTATTGGATGGGTGTTAAAGCTGCTCTTGATCCTGCAATAAAAGAACTGCAGATCAACCAATGGGAAGTATATGAAGCCCCTTTGATCAACAGCGGCTTGTCTGCCGGGCAATCATTATCAGCCTTAATGAACTGGTTGAAAGCAAACAACCATCAAAGATTATTTACCCGGTCGCAGATATTAATTGCCCCCGGTTATGATTTCCAAATAGCAAAAGCGATCATCACCAATTTCCACCAGCCTCAATCAACTTTGCTTTTATTGGTTGCCGCAGCGATCGGTGATGAATGGCGTAGCGTATATGATCATGCGATGCGGCATGATTTCAGGTTTTTGAGTTATGGAGATGGCAGTTTGCTTTTTATCTCCCAATGAGTGGATCAATTTTCCAGGGGATCTATTGCTATTGACGGATAGTTACTGGTGTACCAACAGGAATATAACTGTACAGGTCTTTCATCTCCGTATATTTTACTGAAACACAGCCATCTGTCCAGTTATAAAAATTATCGATCGTCCATTCTTCCTGCGGGCGGGTAGCATGTATAGCAATTCCGTCTCCGATCTTTGCATTCTTGGGTACCAGGCCTTTTGCTTTCCTTTCGTTGAACTTTTGTACACAAGCGGGGTTGGGATAATCCAGCAGCAGCTCGGGTCCCCACTGGCGGTGGATCTTTTTAAGTACCACTTTAAAGTTGCCGTCTGGTGTTCTTTTATCTCCTTCCCTCATTTTATCACCAAGGTCCTTGCTTCCAAAAACGATGGGGTATGTTGCATACCATCCTTCACTATCATACACATACAATTCATATTCACTTTTATCAATAATAATATAATAGGGATTACCGGTTGTGTCTTTTGCAGCCCGGCCAACTTTCTTGTCCGTCTTTTTAAAAGCAGATCTTTTTTTCCCTGCAGGCGCAAATGAAAATAATAAAACGGCTGTGGTTAACAGGCTGATCTGGAAGACCCGGGGAAATTTCATCTGGATAATAATTTTCGCTTTTAGCACAAACGGCGTGCCGCGTAAAATTATTTTATTCTCCTGGAAAAGTTTAGCAAAAAACTGTTAATGTGGAAAAAAGCCCCGTATTACCGGAAGCTGTTATATTAAAACTCACCCCTTACCCACTTAAGTAAAACCGCCATGGGCAAAGGATTGAGTTGAGAGAGTATTTTTACTGGTAGGCGAAACGGAAACCTACGGTATAAGGCCTGATATCAAGACTTTTTTGATACATGGAATTGGGACTGTATGATCCATAGAACATGATCGGGCCAAGGCCCAGTTCAGCTACATAAGAGAATTTGAATCTTTCCAGGTCATAATCGCCCTTCCCTTTTTGTTTACCTCTTTCGCCACTTACCTGTTTATTCCGCTGACTGTATAAGTAGCCCGCACTTACACCTAAACCAAGACTGATCCCTTTTTTCTGGTGCTTTGGATTGGAAACGAAATTGATCATGACAGGAATGGTGGCATAATCCGCTGCCAGTTTGTTCTTGGAGAAGGATATAGAATCCCTGAAGATGAACGGCGCATTGGTTTGGGTATTTGCTGTATAAGGTACCAACCCATCTTCATTATAACTTATTGCCGACTTATACCTGTAATTATTCAGTTCAACACCGAAGCCATACTTGAGGTTAACATAATTTTTTACCAGGCTAAGCCTTTGCATAAAGACCCAGATATTTACATTGATACTTTTACCTGTCCTTAATTTAAGATCATTTTTGTCTAAAGCAGGATAACCAGGCCTGTTCACCAGGTAACTTCCCGCATTCGCATAATTGGTCTTATCAGTGTAGTTCGAAAATCCAAGATCAACGATCCACCAGTTGGTACTAAATTTTGATTTTTTCTTTTTTGGATTTTCACCACCCACTTTTATGTTCACGTCTCCATCTTTTTTTCCTTTTTTAACGATGATGAGACCGCCAACGCGTATGGTATCTTTATTTTTACCGGGTTCATCCTGTGCCGATACATTCAGGCAAATAATTGCCAGGGCTAAAAGTAGAATTAGCTTTTTCATTTGTTTCAGTTTTTAAGTGATTATTTTAATGCGATCTCGAAGCCGGCAATTTTAACTCCTTCGCCGGTCTTAACATTGGTGGTACGCTCGATCACTCTTTTTGCCTTGCGTAAAAACCCACCCAACGCTGTTCGCTTTCCTTTGTCATCTACATTGAGATAACGGTTATTGTCTTCTTCTTCAGAAGTTTTATTATTTGCAACCTGCAGGATTGCAATATTGGGATCCGTAATATTGTTATTTACATTAACCGGATTTTCTTTCGGACTGGTTTTAACGACAGCTTCATTGTTCCCGGAAACTCTTGTACTGTTGTTTAAAGATGATACGGCCACAACTTTTGTTTCGTTACTTTCATAGCTGTTAATATTTTGCAAAGCCGGTTTTGGTAAATTGTTACCGGGAGCCTTGTTTTCATTCTGCACAACTAATATCTTTTCATTTGGATTAATTGTAGCCTGTTCATTCTTTTTCTCAACAGTAGGCACTATCTTATTTTCATTTGCCCTAACCTGGTTATTATTTTGATCTGCTGCTGAAGTAATAGAAGTAATATTTGCTGCTGTCGAATTTTCACCTGGTTGGGTGGTTACCGTTGCTGTATTTGCAGGTTCAATAGTTTTTATTTGACCCGGGTTGATTTGATCACCATTTGCCAGTTCCCTGGAAACGGTTGTTGTTTTATTATTGTCCTTATAAACTGCCACCCCTGTCCAAATTCCAAAACCAAGCAATATAGCCGCTGCTGCAACACGCCACCATTTGAAAGGAACTACCTTAGCTGGTTCTTCCCTGTATAAAGATTTTTTGTCTGCAAAAACAATAGCCATATCAGGTTGCAGTTTTGTTTGCTGCAAAACAGACCATTCAGCTTGTGCTGTATCATCAGTAGCTAATAACAATTCAACAGTTGTTTTATCGTCAGCTGTTAATTCATCATCTGCATACAACAAAAGATCTTCCTGTAAAGCTGTAATATCTTCTTCTTTATACAACCAATCCTTTTTATCCAGGCTAATATGCCCGGGGGTTACTACGGTTTGTTGCAATGCGAGCAACTCTGCCCGCAGATCAGGATTTTCCTTCACAAATACATCCACAGCTTTCCTTCCTGCCGCAGACAATTCCTTATCTACATACAGTAAAAAAAACGCTTCGTAATTATGGCGGTTTATATTCATTATTTTTTTATTACACGAATTAAATCGGATTACACGAATTAAAAACAATTCGTGTAATTAGTGTAATTCGGTTAATTAGTGTCATCATATAACATTCTGCGGGCTTACAATATACTCTCGTAACTGTAACCTCGCCCTATGTAAATATACTTTTACCTGGCTTTCATTCAATCCGGTTATCTGGCCGATCTCCTCGTAACTATATCCCTCGTAGTCCTTCAATAAGACCAGGCTGCGTTGCTTTTCACTTAACTTATTCAAAGCCTCGTCCAGGATCCTCTTCGTATCATGTTTTGGAGCAGCAGCGCCTTTTGCATTTTCCGAAAAATCCTCGCTCAGCACCGTACGCTTGTTCTTACGGATATGATCGATCATCTGGTTATATGCTATCGTAAAAAGATAACTTTTGCTGCTCCCGTTCTCTACCTTGTCCCTGTTTACCCATAACTTTTCGAACGCACCCTGCACCACATCCTTTGCATCCTCATTATGCCTCAGGTTCTTGAGGATAAATCGGTACACATTGTCTGCATACAGGTTTACGCATTCATTATATTCTCTCTCCGTCATACAGGTTTGGGTAGTTGGTTTACCTCAAAAGGTTCGTTTTGTGTATAATACGAAGATGGACAATAAAAAGTTACAGGAGAAAGGAAAAAAGTTAATTTTTGACCTCACCCTCCATCTCCCTCTCCTGGAGGAGAGGGAGCGGAACATTAAAAATATCCAGGCGTTTTATCTTCCAAATCAACACTTAAACCTTTTCAACAAGAATATTGGTACCCAGTAATCTTCGCGTCGATCTTCCAGTTCCCTCTCCTAAAGGAGAGGGGTTGGGGTGAGGTTTTTTACCTTAATTTTACCCCTCATTAACCTTACTAATATGAATGAGAAATTTGTCAGCCGCATAGCCAACGAACTTAAGGAGATAGAAACAGCCGGCCTGTCCAAGAAAGAGCGCATCATCAGCAGCGAACAAGGCGCCGAGATCATCGTGAACGGGAAGACCGTACTTAATTTTTGCGCTAATAATTACCTGGGACTCTCCTCTCACCCTAAAGTGGTGGCCGCAGCCAAAAAATACGTAGACCTGCGTGGATATGGCATGAGCAGTGTGCGCTTTATCTGTGGCACACAGGATATTCATAAAGAACTGGAAAAGAAGCTGGCCGATTTCTTAGGCACAGAAGATACGATCTTATATGCTGCAGCTTTTGACGCCAACGGCGGCGTCTTTGAACCCCTGTTTGGCGAAGAAGATGCGATCATCTCCGATACATTGAACCATGCTTCAATCATCGACGGTGTTCGCTTGTGTAAAGCACAGCGCTACCGATACATCCATAATGATATGGCCGACCTGGAAGAAAAACTTAAGGAAACAGCCAATTTACGGAGCCGCATCATTGTAACCGACGGCAGCTTCAGCATGGACGGAACTATTGCACAATTAGATAAGATCTGTGACCTGGCGGATAAATATGACGCCATTGTAATGATCGATGAATGCCACAGCAGTGGCTTTTTGGGCAAGAGTGGAAGAGGTACACACGAATACAGGAATGTAATGGGCAGGATCGATATCATTACTGGTACCTTAGGCAAAGCCCTTGGCGGCGCAAGCGGAGGTTTTACCAGCGGAAGAAAAGAGATCATTGAAATGCTGCGTCAAAGAAGTCGCCCCTACCTATTCAGCAATACCGTAGCTCCAAGTATTGTGGGCGCAAGTATTGCCGTACTGGATATGCTCAGCGAAACAACTGAACTTAGAGACAAGCTTGAAAGCAATACCAAATATTTCCGCACGAAAATGACTGAGGCCGGCTTTGACATTAAACCCGGCGATCATCCCATTGTTCCCATCATGTTATACGATGCAGTATTGGCACAAAACTTTGCTGCTAAATTGTTGGATGAAGGCATTTATGTGATCGGCTTCTTCTTCCCCGTGGTCGCAAAAGGACAGGCCAGGATCAGGGTGCAATTAAGTGCAGGCCATAACGAACGCCATTTGGATAAAGCTATTGAAGCATTCACCAAGATCGGCAAGGAATTAGGAGTTATTAAATAAAACAAATGTCAGAACAATCACAAACCTTTATAACCAAGAGCACGGTTAAAGCTGCCGACCTGGAACACAGGCGTAAGATCAATTTTAATATTGGTAAATACAATACAGCTGTCCCAAAAGGAAAAGAACAGTTTGCTGATGTACACCTGGCCAGGGAAAGAGCCAAGAATTTAAAATGGCGGGCCATTGAAACACTTGATCAGCAGTTGGAAGAATTTGAACTCAATTTTACAAAGCGTGGCGGTAAGGTGATCTGGGCGGAAAACAGCGAACAGGCCATTGAAGAGATCTTAAAGATCTGCGCAGAAAAGAACTGCAAGTCGCTGGTGAAAAGCAAGAGCATGGTTACTGAAGAGATCCACCTGAACAAAGCGCTTGAAAAGAACGGCATTGAAAGCGTTGAAACAGATCTTGGCGAATACATTCAACAACTGGATGATGAAGCACCTTATCATATTGTAACACCGGCCATGCACAAAAGCAAGGAAGATGTTGCCAAACTGTTCAACGAAAAACTGGGTACTGATATTAATTTAACTCCTGAACAACTAACACAGGTTGCCCGTACGATCCTTCGTGAAAAATATGTACAGGCTGAAGTGGGTGTTACCGGTGCCAACTTCATCATCAGCGATATAGGTGGTATTGCCGTTACCGAAAATGAGGGGAATGCCAGGCTCAGCTGCGCATTTCCAAAAACACATATCGTTATCGTGGGTATCGAAAAAATGATCCCGTCCATAACCGATCTCGGATTGTTCTGGCCACTGCTTTCTACTTTTGGAACAGGACAAAGGATCACTGTTTACAATACCATCGTTACCGGTCCAAGACAGGAGAACGAAACCGACGGACCGGAAGAAATGTATGTGATCTTACTGGATAATGGCCGCACCAATATCTTACAAAATCCAAAACAGAGAGAAAGTCTTTATTGTATTCGTTGCGGCGCCTGCCTCAATGCATGCCCGATCTATAAAAATATTGGCGGTCATGCTTATGGTACAACTTACAGTGGCCCTATCGGCAGCGTTATTACACCCAACCTGCAGGGCATGGAGGAATTTAAACACCTTAGTTATGCATCTTCGCTTTGTGGTAATTGCACCGAAGTTTGTGCTGTAAAAATAAACTTACATGAACTGTTGCTGGAAAACAGGCATGAAGCAGTAGAAGAAGGTCTTACCAGTTTTACTGAAAAGATGGCCTGGAAAGCCTGGCGGCTGGCAAGCTTAAAACGAGGATTCATGAACCTTGGCAGTGGTAAACTAAAGAACAAAGTAGTCAATGGAATGTTTAAAGGCTGGAGTAAGAACAGGGCCGACCTGGATTTTAGCCAGAAGACCTTTAACCAGATGTGGAAGGACCGGTATAAAAACTAAAAAATCAAAACCTGCCTGCCGACAGGCAGGTTAAAAATAAAATGGTCCTGCTATCGCGGGACTTATTTATTTTGTGCCAGAATGTTATTGATCTATTCTCATATCAGCTCGTCAAGATCATTGTATACCTGTTCTTTTATTTTTAAAGAATTGCTGGGCATTGATATTGAGCTGACGAGCGATTCAGAAAAATTTAGCGCACATGAAGGCCCAAAGATCAACTACAGCGATTCAAGAATTACAGCAGATGAATTTTATATCCGGAACCATCGCCTGCTGTTTGAACAAAATATAAAAACCCAGGCGATCGAATGTTTTACCGTAAACAATTACAAAGCTTTTTTTAAAACAGAGAACAGTGACTTCCCCTTTGACATTTTTGCTGCATCATTTTACCTGCTTAGCCGCTACGAAGAATACCTGCCGCATGAAAAAGACATGTATGGAAGGTATGATTGTGAAAAGTCGCTGGCCTACCGCGAAGGATTTTTAAACTTACCATTGATAAATATTTGGGTTATTGATCTTGCTGAAAGATTAAAAGCAAAATATTCAATAATCAATATTCAATATCCAACGTTCAGCTTTCTTCCTTCTTACGATATCGATATTGCTTATTCCTATAGACACAAGGGACTTTGGAGAAATGCAGGTGGTTTTCTAAAATCGCCTTCTGCAGAGCGAATAAAAGTTTTAATCGGTAAAAAAATGGATCCATTCGATTCTTATGACTGGTTACATCACCTGCACCAGCATTATGATCTAAAGCCTATGTACTTTTTTTTAGTGGCGGAAAGAAATGGCCAATATGATAAGAACATCCTGCCGCATAAAGACATCATGTGGAAACTGGTAAAGCGGCATTCAAAAAATTACAGGATCGGGCTGCACCCTTCCTGGCAAAGCGGGGATAACAGGGCTTTATTAAAAAAGGAAAAAGAGCAGCTGGAAGCCATGAGCGAAACTTCTATTACTGCATCACGCCAGCACTATATTCGTTTTAACCTGCCGGAAGGCTATCACAGACTAATTGTTGCAGGAATAAAAGATGATTATTCCATGGGATATGGCAGCATCAATGGTTTCAGGGCATCGATAGCTTCTCCTTTTTTTTGGTACGACCTGGAAAAAGATGAACAGACAGATCTGCGGGTGCATCCCTTTTGTTTTATGGACGCCAATTCATTTTACGAACAAAGGCAGGGCCCTCAAAAGACAATGGATGAGTTGGTTCATTATTTACATGTTTGCAGGGAAGTTAGCGGCACTTTCATTACTATCTGGCATAATAATTTTTTAGGTACAGAAGAAACATTCAGTGGATGGAGGGAGGTATATGATCAGTTTATTGCTCAGGTTCTGCAATAACCTTTTCCCTGTTGCGCTTGATGCTGTAGTTCACAAGGAATACACCGGTAAGGGTTACAATAGCTCCCCACAAAATATACATGGTCAGTTCTTCATCCAAGACGATGGAAGCAGTTACCATGGCCACCAGCGGGTTGATATACGCATACAAAGAAGAAACCGCTGCCGGCAGTTTTTTCATGGAATAAATAAAGGCGATAAATGCCAGCAGTGATCCCGCTACAACCAGGTATACGATCACAGACCAGGCGGTTGCATTAATAGCCGCAAAAGGAATGGTTGGTTGCGTAGTTTCGGCGATGATGAATAAAACGAAAGAGCTGATCAGCATTTGCCAGCCAGTGGCATAGTACGGATCCAACTTCATCTTATTACGGGTGATAAAGATGGTACCCACGCTCCACGACAACATTGCAATAACCGACAATATCACCCCAAAAAAGAAACCATCGGGGTGATGCTGGAATGCATTTTCATAAAAAACGATCCCGATACCCGTTATACCAAGCAACAATCCTACAAAAGTAAGTACGGTCATATTGCGGCTCTTGTAGAAGATCATTTCTATGATCACCACGCTCAAAGGGTATAATGCACCTACCAACGCACTCAAACCTGTTGGGATATAATTCAAACTCCAGGTACTTAATCCATTTGCCAAAACGAACATGAGCAATGACATGATCAGCAACCAGAAAAATTCCTTTCGTGTAGGAAATGATAATTTTTTATACAGCATGAAAAAAAGTACAAAACAAGTGCCACCGAAGAACTGGCGGATATAGGCCATTTGCAGCGCAGGAATTTCAGCAACACCAATTTTACTGGCTACCCAGGTGGTTCCCCAAACTATGCTGGTAATGCACAGCGCCAGGTATCCTCCTGCTTTTCCTTTGGGTAGATTATTGGTGCTTATCATGTGATCTAATATGTGGTGTTAGTTCCTGCACTTCGTGCAAGAATGGTTTGGAACACGGATTATACGGATGGAACGGATAATAACGGATGTATTTTGCTTCGCAAAATTTGGATTTGCCCAACTTGAAAAAAATCCGTTCAAATCCATCCAATCCGTGTCATCCGTGTTCCTAGTGTTTAAAATGCCTGAGGCCTGTTATCACCATCGCCAGGTTATTTTCTTTGCAATAGGTGATCGAGTCTTTATCACGGATAGAGCCACCAGGTTGAATAAAGGCATCGATACCTGCATCGTGTGCTATTTTAACACAATCATCAAAAGGGAAAAAAGCATCGCTGGCCAGTACGGCGCCATCCAGGTCAAAATTAAACTGCCTGGCTTTTTCTATCGATTGGCGCAATGCATCAATGCGGCTGGTTTGCCCGCAACCTTTACCAAACAATTGCTTATTCTTTACCAGGGCAATGGCATTACTTTTTAAATGCTTGCAAACAATATTTGCAAATACCAGGTCTTCTTTTTCTGCCGCAGTTGTTTCTCTTCCACCTTCCTCTTTCCATTCGGTATAATTACCGGTATCATTTCCCTGGGTTAGTATACCATTCAACACTGATCTGTATTGATGTGTTGAATTAAGTTTTGTTTTTTGTTGAAGCAAGATCCTGTTCTTTTTGGTTCTTAGTATCTCCAGTGCTTGAGCATCAAAGTAAGGTGCGATCAAAACTTCAAAGAATATCTCGTTGATGGCATTGGCGGTTGCTGTATCTATCGCAGCATTGCAAACCAGTACACCTCCAAAAGCACTTTCCGGGTCTCCGGCCAAAGCAGTATCCCAACTATCTTTTACTGATGACCTTGATGCAATACCACAAACATTGGTGTGCTTGATGATGGCAAATGTTGTATGCTCAAAATCAGCCATGAGCTGCACGGCTGCATCTACATCTACAAGGTTATTGTAAGACAACTCCTTTCCGTTCAACTTCTCAAATACATCTTCTGTGTTGCCATAAAAAATTCCCTGCTGGTGTGGGTTTTCACCATAACGCAATACCGACTTTTCTTTATCAAATGGATTTACAAATGCTACCTGGTTGAAATAATTGGAAATGGCTATGTCGTAACCCGTACACACATCAAAAGCTTTGATGGCGAACATCCTTCGTTGATCCAAAGTTGTTTCACCATTTTGTGCTTTCAATATTTCCTCTAGTAAAGTATAATCTTTCTTTGCTGCAACCACCACTACCGAAGCATGGTTCTTTGCCGCAGCACGTATCATAGAAGGACCCCCAATATCAATTTTTTCAATGATCAATTTTTCGTCCGTCGTATTTCGTACCGTTTCTTCAAATGGATAAAGGTCAACGATCACGAGGTCAATTTCCGGAATATTGAATTGCTTCATCTCGGCCAGGTGCTGCTCATCATCTCTCTTACCCAATATGCCGCCAAAAACCGAAGGGTGTAATGTTTTTACCCGGCCGCCAAGGATCGAAGGGTAGCTTGTCAATGATTCAACAGGTGTGCAGGGTACATCCATGTCTTCAATGAATTTTTGTGTACCCCCGGTTGAATAGATGGTTACGCCCAACTGGTGAAGTTGTTGAACAATGTTTTCCAGCCCATCCTTATAAAAAACTGAGATGAGGGCTGACTGAATTTTTTTCTGCATTTGCTTTGATTGAATTGGCTGTTAAGAAGCACAGCCGGTATGTACCTGATTTCGGCGCAAATTTACAGCATTTTAAGCGTAGGAAAAACCCTTCAGGAGAATGTTACTCTTTTTTAAAAATTATTTCAGCCCGGGCATTGGCCAAAATATCACGTGGGGTTTTACCGGCATTCATCGGGCGCCGGCAACTGTAATTCATAACAAACGTAATTCGTGCAGGATTAAGCTGCCTGGAGACCAGGTACAGCTTTACGATCTCTGCCCTGTCATGAGCAAGCCTTTCGCAGATACTACTAACCGCTTCCCCTGAGTAAGCATGACCTTCGATGCCGATCGTGTAGGCAGGATTTTCTCTTAATACACTTACAACACTATCCAGAACTCTATAGTTGGTAGAATACAATGCTGACTCCTGCGTACCGAAAGGTATGATCACTGCATTGGGATCCGGGCATCCTTTGTGTTCAGCCAAGCCGAAAACATCGGGACAGGCATCATCATTGTCAGCAATACCATCTTCGTCCCTATCGGTTATAACAACCACTTTAGGACGTGAAGGATAATTAAGAATTACTTCAGCACGACAGTTAACAAAATGTCCTTCCTTGTCTTTATTGATATAGGATTGTCTTCTTTTACCCCAGGCAGTTAAGGAGAGGATCCTGGAGCTGTCAATGCCTCTTCCCAAAACATAGGTCTGCACAAATAAAGCCCTGTTCAGTGACAGATAATAACAAATGGTATCTGATCCTTCATCTTTATGAGCAAACCCGTCAATGGAAAGTGTAACGGCTTTATTCTTTAGCATGATATCAACGGCACTGTCAATAGCTTCAAAAGTGTAAGCATAAAATAATGCAGATTGTTTATAATCAAAACGGATAACAGTAGTATCACTATAAGGCTGGGCAGAAGCGACCTGTATATTTAATGACAATAAAATAAGTAAAAGCCAGCCGGGCTTCATCATCCTATGAGATTTAATGGTAATACAAAGTTACTAACCTGTTGCTAATTACTTCAAGAATTGATTGCAAGGGCAGTCAATAACATGAGGCAACTTATATGCCAACATCGTAAATAAATGCCCCCGCATCGGGTATGGAATGGTAATTTAACAAGAGTTGCCTGCATTCATGCTTCCACTTCTTGATCTTCCATGCAGGATTAGATGCGTCAAAAACAAATGTTGTGCAGTTGAAGATCCTTGTTAGTGCAGCTATAGAAAGTTTCGGATTTTTTGAAATGATGATCATATCAACCTTAATTTTTTCACCTTGAGGTTCAGGATCTATTGCTTTATCCAGGATCAGGATTCTTGTGTTATTGAACTGATAAAATATGTTTTGTTGAAAAACACCGGGCAACTCATAAACCCTATCGTTGAGCCGCATAGCTATTCTCCCAGGTTTTAAATGAAAATTCTGGAGGGCTGCATTTTCGAGCAAAATACTGTCACCCACAAACTGGTAGCTGTTCCCATTGATCATATCAATAGCCTGGTGTTGAGGGACATTATAAACGACCAGTTTTTGTTGTTTTGAAGCTTGCCATTTGTTATAGTCACCTACTACGGCAAAAGCCAGCAAGGCGATCAACGCCAGGCGGAAGTATTTCTTATTTGTGTTGATCAGCCAACCTGTACAACAGGCCACTATAACATATAATAAACAGGTTGATAAAACGGTGGCTGGTATCTTATCCCAGACTGCAATGGGGGTTTCATTTACCCAAAGGATGAATTTATTCATACACCAGGTTAACCCCCCAACCAATTTACCCAGCCATAGACCAATATATGGAACCGTTGAAAAAACCAACAATGCAATGGCAGCATACAAAATAATGGATGACAGTGGTACTGCTATAAGATTGGTTATTAAGAATAAATTGGGGAACTGGTGAAAATAATAGATACAAACCGGGAATGTGAGAATTTGTGCTGCAGTTGATACAGAGATCAGCTGCCAGATCTTATCGATCCATGTATTCTTAAAATAAAACAGATCATATAGTGGTTTCTGGAAGATCACGATGCCCAGTACGGCAAGGTATGATAACTGGAAACCTACCGACCATAAGTAATGAGGATCATAACAAAGTAATAAAAATGCCGAGGCCGATAATGAACTATAAATTGACGCCTGCTTTTTTAAATTCTTTCCGATAGCGATACAGGAGAACATTACTGCCGCACGTAATACAGATGCCGAAGCTCCTGTGAGTAAAGAAAATAACCAAAGGCAGGCCAGTATCAAAAACAACTGCAACCATTTTGATCTGTTGATAACCGGTATCTTCCCAAATATCCAAACCAGTAAAACATAGATCAATGCCAGGTGCATACCTGAAATTGCGATGATATGCACTACCCCCGTGTTACTGTATGCCTGCACCAGGTCTTTGTCGAGATCATTGGTATAACCAATTAAAAGCGCTTCGGCGATCGCTAGTTCATCCTTGCCAGTTTGTATATTGTTTCGTAAAACATCCAAAATATATTGCCTGGTTGAATAAATGAATTGTTTGAACTTATTTACAACGAATGCATTTCTTTCTTTAATGCGGACCCAGTCTTTACCTTTCAGGAATACATTGTGAAATATTGCCTGGAAGGCGGCATAACGCTGGTAATTAAATGCGCCGGGGTTGCCGGAGTTTTTTATTTGTTGCAGGTCTTTGTGAATGATGATCCTGTCGCCATATTTAAGTCCAGGGCCAAGACTGTCTTTTGAAAAATACAATAACAGTTTTCCTTTGCAGGGAATTGTTACTCCATTTTGAATGATGGATTCAACATATCCATCTGCTTTATAAGACTTGTTCTTCTCTACCAGCGGTTCATCAATTCGCACGAGCAGGTAACTCCTATCTCGGTAATAATTACCATACCAGTTCTTATTATGTCTGATATCTTTTTGCCAGGTAAGCAATGCACCCAAACCAATAAAAAATAGTTGAATGATAGATCCTTGCAAAGGTTTTAATGTAAACTTTAAAGCAATCGGCAGCAATAAGAACAAAAAAAATGCTATGCTGAAAGAAATTAAAGCTGTTACAATAATCGTCACGGGAATTTGCAAATACCATTGCAGCATGATGCCTGATATGAGTGGCAATAGTAGCCTGATAAATGGTGCTTTCTTCCAAATAGGAATAATATGGGTACGCTGCATCTAACAAAGTAAAAAATCAAAACTGAAAATCCCGTTGGTATAAATCACTGTTTTTTGTGGTGATTTACTCACTGCAAACTATTCGACAGCAAACCAATCAATGATCAATGACTGGCCCCAGCCGCTGTTGGTATCTGTTCTTTGGATGTTTATAAAAACGGCAACGGCAGTAACAGCACGCACTGATACGGAAAAGGCATCCGTGCAGGACCCGCAACCTGCATCATTTCTCGCTGTTAAAAAAACATGGGGTGTAGCAGAAGTAAAAGCAACCGGAAAAATTATAGTCCATTGTTTTTCTCCTGTTCCATTACTCCCTGCAACAACAGAGCCGTGTTGCATTTTTGCAAATACTGTTCCATTACCTACCTGTAATCCATTTGTAGTTGTTGTACCGTTTACATCCAGTTTGGCTGCCGGCGCAGTGGTTCCGATACCTACATTACCTGAGTTAGCAATACTTAAACGATTTATGCTATTGGTGTAAAAATCAAGCCCCCATAAATTGCCGCTGAACCTGTTACTGGCGATAGCTTCGCCTGAATTGCTTGCACCGAAATGCAGGCTGGCGGAAAGTGTTCCGTTGTTGGTATTGTTCTCATCCACTGCTATATCCGTACCTACAGATAACATACGTGCCGGATTCAATACTCCTATCCCGGTATTACCATTCTGTAAAACCGTAACAGCATTACTGCGGGCATTATCGGCTGTTCCATTTCCTACCTGGAAAACCCTGTTAAGTCCGTTAACGGCATTAGAATTGGCAGCATTTGTACTGTCATTAAAAGTCCCAACAACAAATCCTGCATAAGATTTGGACCTGGTGAATAAACCGATAGCAGTAGAAGCGCCACCGGTAGCAAAAGCATATACTCCCATTGCGGTTGAGTAATTGGCATTAGCGATGGAACCATAACCTATAGCTGTAGAGGAGATCCCGTTCGCTGTTGTACCATTACCCATTGCTATTGAAGCATCTCCGTTAGCAGTGGAAGAAGTACCCATTGCTGTGGAATAATTTGCATTAGCATTTGTAAATATGCCCATTGCTGTTGAAGACTCTCCGGCTGCTTCTGTTCCTTCTCCCATACTTGTTGAATTATCGCCCGATGCCCTAGTATTAAATCCCAAAGCTGTGGATCTAGAACCAGTGGCAGATGTGATATACCCCATAGCTGTGGAATAATTATCCGAAGCTGTTGTGGCGTATCCCAAGGCTGTGGACGTAAGCCCCGAAGCTGTTGTGGCATATCCCAAGGCTACAGAATTTTGACCAATATTGGCATTATCCCATTGAGTACCACTTACAATTCCGGCACGAAAAGCAGCTTTTGCCGGTATCCACATCATTCTTGTACCACCACCACTTACAGGCATGCTGCCGGTTGTGCCATCAAATAATATAGCCCCGTTCTTTACATTAAGCAACGCCTGTGGTGTTGTTGTTCCTATTCCAACATTTACATTTGAAGTTGCATTGTTTGTACCATTTATAGATCCGAGAACAAGACAATTGCTACAATTCACAGCTGCTTGTGATCCAATAGCTGTCGCATTGGTATAGTTAGAATCCAACACATCTGCATAATTCCCAATGGCAGAATTGTTTGACCCGTATTTATTGGTTTTAAGTGCATTATTACCTATTGCAGTATTATTGCTACCTGTTTTATTTTCTATAAGTGAAAAATAACCAAATGCAGTATTGTGGGATCCAAGTGTGCTCTTTTGTAGTGCATTCACTCCGGCAGCTGTATTATTGTCCCCACTTACATTTTCCGACAAAGCATAATAACCCAGGGCAGTATTGTACATGCCATCATAATTATAGTAAAGGGTGGTGCTGCCAAGGGCTGTATTCCATGAGCCTGTATTGTTGTTACGCATAGACTGCGATCCTATTGCTACGTTGGTGATCCCGGAGTTGTTGGGTAGTGTGTTCACCCCCAGGCTGATGCAACTATTTATTGGATTGATCTCCCCTGCCCAGCTGTTATTGAGGCGGAAGCGGAGTGGTTGGTTATCCAATGTTCCTATAAAATTCGTGGCGGGGTTGGTTCCGGTATTGCCTGTTAATTTCCAGTCACCGCCATTACTACTGCTGCTTACCCAACTCCAGGAACTGCCATTGTAATAATGAAAGCCTATACTATCCGGCCCGGTTTGAAATATCATTAACCCGGTGGCTGGACCTGCAATGCTATTGCGTTCAGTCTTTGTCATGCGTGGTATCAATATACCTTTTGTGGTGCTCTTTATATCAAGCAGGGCACTTGCATTTGCGGTACTACCATCGGTATTGATAGCGACAGACTGTGCCTTTGTAGCAATGCAGTATAACAAAGGCAACAGTAATATGACCAGGTATTTTTTTTTCATAGCGGCTCTTTTAGCATACCAAATATGAAAAAAAATACGGTCGAGCAGTATCGCCAAAACGTGGTAGTAGACTATACCAGCCTGTTCTTCATGGCTTTATTGATGGCTTCACCCTTGCTGTTTACGTGAAGCTTCTGGTATATGTTACGCAGGTGGGCATGTATGGTATGAAAACTTACATTTATTTTATCTGCGATCATTTTGTAACTAAGGCCATCCACTAAAAATTTCAACACTTCTTTTTCTTTTTCGGTAAGCTGTACAAATTCGCCCTGTAGGGGTTGTTGTTGAAAATTATTCAAAACTTTTTTTGCAACAGAGGGTGTAAAAAAAGAACCGCCTTCGGCTACTTCACGAATGGCCTGGAGTATCTTTTCGGGAGCTGTATTTTTTAAGATATAACCTGATGCACCATTACAAAGCGAAGCGAATATCTTATCAGCATCATCAAAAACGGTTTGCATACATACATTGATCCCGGGGAAATTCTCTTTTATTTGCTTTACTGCATCAATACCATTGGTGCCCGGGATATTGATATCCATCAACACTACATCAGGCCGCAACGCTTCAATTTTTTGCTGCAGGCGGGTAGTATCTTCAAAAGAGCCGCAAAGTTCCATATCATTACTGGTGATAATGACAAACTCCAGGCTCTCTCTGAATTTTTTATTGTCCTCAAAGATTGCAATCTTCATTTTCTTAATTTCAGTCATAAAGATGAATTATAAACCAGTGAATGTTTATCACCAATTGTGGTGATGCCGTCAGTTATAAAAAGATCAGACCATGCACTGCAACAAAACAGTTGTTCCTTCACCCTTAACAGTATCGATCTGCAGGGTACCTTTTATTTCTGCAGCCCTTGCCCGCAAACTTTTTAACCCATTGCCTTCTCTTATGGTAGTTTCATTAAAACCACTACCATTATCCCTGATCAGCATATCCAGTCTTTTATTATGCAGTTCTATGTTTACCCAAATATCAGCCGCCTGGGCATATTTTACTGCGTTGTTCATGGCTTCTTTAAAAATAAGATAGATATTTTTCCTGTGCTCAAGCGGAAGTGAGACATCATTCAGTTTTTCGCCTGAAGCAAAATGCAGCCTGATGTTTTTTACGGCACACATATCGGCAGCATAGCTTTCCATCCGGCTGATCAATTTTTCTCCGTCATCATTATCAGGATTGATGGCCCAAACGATATCACTCATACTGGTAACCATGTCGCGGCTGTTCTCACCCATTTTATCCAATACATTTTCCAGTTGTGGGTTCGTTCCTTTTAATTGGCTTTTCACCGCCTGGCTGTAAAGCGATATAGAACTAAGCGTTGCCCCGATATCATCATGCAGGTCTGTTGCAATACGGGTACGCATTCGTTCCAGTTCCAGCGCTTTTTTTAACCGGAAACGATAGAATAAAAATACTGCAGCAGTAAGCAAAATTATGATCGTGATAATGAACCACCAGGTTCGGTAAAAAGGGGGTACTACTTTAAAATTGAGCATTGTTTCCTGGCTTTCAAGTCCTGCCTGGCTTACCGACCTGGTTATAAACCTGTAGTCGCCCGGCGGCAATTGTTCATAGCGAACAATTGAACCGTTATTCAATTCTTTCCATTCATTGTCCCAGCCACTGAGACGATATTGTATCTTATTTTCTTTTTCATTTATAAAATCCGCCAGGGATAATTCTATTTCAACGGCATCTTTATATGAGCTTTCAATAACCGTTTTTTGCAGGGATACCAGGTAACTTTCATATTCCCCGTAATGTACCCGGCTGATAATTACAGGTAATGGCTGCCCAGTTTTTTTCAGCAGGTTTTGCTTAAGCACACCCAATTTTCCCGGAGATGCAAAAAGTATTTCTCCATTACTCTCCATATTGATCTCTAAAATTGAACCGGCATCTTCCATACCCGGAAGTTTATTCATAGACTCCCACCGTGAAAAATCAGCTGTGGTTTTAAAAACACCTTCCTCTGTTTGTACCCAAAAATTATTTTCTTTATCCTCTGTGATCTTACCGATCGATAAATTACTCAGTCCGTTTGCCGGGTAAACGGTTACTAATTGGCCACCTTTAAATTCATAGATCCGTAACTGGCTAGACAGGAGTATTTTCCCTTTTTCCGTAAACAATATTCCCTGTGGAGAAATTTTTGCCTCAGTTGCGTTTTCAACCGAAGGTGGAACCCCATATGTTTTATAGGAAAGGGTTAGCGGATCTATGATATATAATTTGCTGCGGCTGGTAAACCAAATATTACCATCAGGTCCTTTCTGCATATCCCAGATGGCGTTTCCATAGGTATTATCCGGTTTGTTTTTATCTCCAAAAAGTACTGTATCCTTTTTTGTAAGATCATTATGTACCAAAATACCGCTTCTTTTAAGTGTGATCCAATAGGTGTTAGCGGTTACTTTTAAAATATAGCCTGTTGTTTTTTCCCTGGATGCGGCAAAAGTATACTGGCTCAGGTCAAACAGTTTATTATTGTACAGATCATAATAGCCAAAACCATTTACGGATGTAAACCAGTAGCCACGGTCGTCGGATGAATAATTGTTAATAAATGGCAAGAGCTTATTTTTATCTGCCGGCAAAGTATGAACACTTATTGTCTGGGTTACTACGTTATATGCATACCAGCCTGTTTGCGTAGTAAGAAAAAAATTCATGCCGGGATGTTGAATATCCGGAATGATATGAAAGACCGGCGTCGCCTCATTGCCGGGCCCAAGGGACACCCATTTGAATGCAAAACTGTTGGGATTTAATTTGAAGAGTCCCTGCCAGGCTCCAATCCACAGATTTTGTTGCCGGTCGGTATATATTTTTGTAAGATTATGATCACTGAAGCTGTAAGACAGGTCCGGGTTTTCTTTATCTCCCGGTTTAAAAGAAACAAGTCCGGCGTAAGTAGCCAGTAGCAGGTACCAGTTACCCTGTATCTTTATTTCCGAAATATCATAGATTGCAAATTTATTTTGATCAAACCCTTCCAGCATCGTTTTTTCAAAACGATCGGCAATTGCATTGAACCTGTAAAGGCCATCACTGAAACTGCCTGCCCAAAGCGTTCCTGTATGATCTATAAATAAAGAATTAAAAACTCCACTAACATTTTTTCCTTCAGGGAGATAAGAGATATAGGTTTTTGTTTTTTTATCAAATTCTTTTACACCATAAGAAGTAGATAACCATAATTTACCTGTGCTGTCTTCTATTATTTTGTTGATGAACTTATTGATCCTGTCATCTTTACCAAATACTTTTATTGGAAAATTTTGGAAACTATCCCTATGCTCATTATATAACGCAAGGCCCTTTTCAGTACCGATCCAAATATCCTTGTCTTTATCGGTATACAGGTAATTGCACCAACGGGAAGGGATGGTACCCCGCCCGTTACCTTCGTGATATTGTGTTATCTTTTCGGTGAAAGGATCCAGTTTATTCAGGCCGCTTTCTGTTCCAAACCAGATATTACCCTTACTGTCTTCGGTAATACAGTTAACCACCCTATCCGTTATCCCATCATTCCCAAGCCTGTTATAATTTCTAAAATTCCGGCCATCATACCTGCTTAAGCCGTGGTTACTACCCAGCCACAAAAAACCACGGCTATCCTGGAAAATAAAATTAACGAAATTATCCGCCATCCCCTGTTTGCGTGTGATATGCTCAAATACAAGATCATTACCAATGGACTGTGCAAAGGATGATTTTCCTGTTAGCAGGATAAAAAAAACAATTACTGTATGCGACCAGGATTTCACAGTAAAAAGATACTCCATAATTGGAAAAGGACAAGAATGGATTTGAGGGTTTATGCCTGGCGTCGCAATTCGATATATCTTGGCAAAAAAAATGAGGCCGCAAATTGCGACCTCAAAAATTTTATCTGTTGCTGAATTTATTTACTCAGGTGCATACTACGCTCTTTATATAACTGCCTGAAATAAGGATCACGCAAATCTTTTATAAACCGTATGGCTTCCCCCGTACTCTTCATCTCCGGGCCGAGCTCTTTATTTACGCCGGGAAATTTATTAAAAGAGAAAACTGGTTCTTTGATGGCAAAGCCTGTAAGTTTTTTCTCGAATGTAAAATCCTTGATCTTGTTCACCCCCATCATCACTTTGGTAGCAATGTTGAGATAAGGTATCTGGTAAGCTTTGGCAATGAACGGTGTGGTACGACTGGCCCTTGGGTTGGCTTCGATCACATAAACATTACCATCTTTAATGGCGAACTGGATATTGATCAGCCCTTTTATCTTTAATGCCCTTGCGATCTTTTCAGCATACTCTTCCATGGTATGCACGATCAATGGCGAAAGGTTGAATTGAGGCAACACTGCATTGCTATCACCACTATGTATTCCTGCCGGCTCAATATGTTCCATCACACCCATCACGTGAAAATCTTCTCCATCGAAAATGGCGTCGATCTCTGCTTCCTGGCAACGATCAAGGAAATGGTCAATGAGTATCTTATTACCAGGCAAATGTTTTATTAAACTCAACACGCCTTTTTCCAGGTCTTCGTCATTGATAACGATACGCATCCTTTGACCGCCCAACACATAACTTGGCCTGATCAGCACCGGGTAACCAACATGATTGGCAACTTCTATCGCTTCATCAGTATTGTATGCGGTACCATAATTTGGATAAGGTATCTCCAGTTCTTTCAGCATATCACTAAACCTTCCCCTGTCTTCTGCAATATCCATGCTGTCGTATGATGATCCAATTATCTTAATTCCTTTTTCATGCAAACGTTTGGCAAGCTTCAAAGCTGTTTGTCCGCCAAGCTGCACGATCACACCATAAGGTTTTTCGTATTCAACGATCTCCCAAAGGTGTTCCCAGAACACCGGTTCAAAATAAAGTTTGTCGGCAATATCAAAATCTGTTGATACGGTTTCAGGATTACAGTTCACCATGATGGCTTCATAACCTGCTTCCTTAATGGCAAGCAACCCATGCACACAACAATAATCAAACTCAATCCCCTGGCCGATCCTGTTGGGACCGCTGCCTAGCACAATTATTTTCTTCTTATCAGAAACATGACTTTCGTTACTTAACAGCTTGCTTTCATTAACCGGTTTGCTTTCAAAAGTTGAATAGAAATATGGCGTCTTCGCTTCAAATTCGGCACTGCAGGTATCCACCATTTTAAACACACGGGTAAGTCCCATGGCTTTTCTTCTTTCATAAATGGCTTCTGCATTCTCTTCCTTCATGATGCGGATGATCTGCTCATCACTAAAGCCCAGCAGTTTTGCTTCTGTTAAAAGATCATCAGGCAGGGTCTTCAGATCATACTTTGCTATTTGCTTTTCGCAATCGCATATCTTCTGGATCTGGTAAATGAACCAGCGGTCGATCTTTGTGCTTTCGCAAATACGCTTTACACTGGCTCCTGCCATCAACGCGTCCTTGATCCTGAATATCCTGTCCCACTTCGGTGTTTTAATATATTCGATCAACTCATCGGCGTGCATCAGGCTCTTTCCATAATATCCTAATCCTACTGCTTCATTCTCTAAACTCTGACAGGCTTTTTGTACCGCTTCAGCAAAGCTGCGGCCAATGCCCATTACCTCGCCCACACTTTTCATCTGGAAACCTAAAGTATCTTTTGCTCCTTTGAATTTATCAAAATTCCACCTGGGAATTTTTACAATTACGTAATCGAGGGCAGGTTCAAAATATGCTGATGTTGATTGTGTGATCTGGTTCTTCAGTTCATCAAGATTATACCCGATAGCGAGCTTGGCCGCAATTTTTGCAATGGGATAACCCGTGGCTTTACTGGCCAGGGCTGATGAACGGCTAACCCTTGGATTGATCTCTACCACGATGATCTCTTCTGTCTGTGGATTGAGCGCAAACTGCACATTACAACCTCCTGCAAAATTTCCGAGGTCTCTCATCATCCTGATAGCTGTGTTGCGCATGAGCTGGTAAGCCGTATCGCTTAATGTCATTACCGGCGCTACAGTTATTGAATCCCCGGTGTGAATACCCATGGGATCAAAATTCTCAACGCCGCAAATGATCACCACATTATCTGCATTATCTCTCAATAATTCCAATTCAAATTCTTTCCATCCTAGTACAGCTTTTTCAACCAGTACTTCATGTATCGGGCTCGCCGTTAAGCCAGCGTTCAATGCATCATCCAGTTCGTCTTTACTGAAAACAATGCTACCCCCTGTTCCGCCTAATGTAAAAGAGGGGCGAAGCACCAGCGGAAATCCTATTTGTTGCGCAAATTCCTTTCCTTCTAAGAACGAGTTGGCGATCTTGGCCGGGCAAACGGGTATGCCCATCTCGATCATCCACTGGCGAAATTTTTCCCTATCCTCTGCTTTGTCGATCGCTTTGATATCTACACCGATCAGTTTTACACCATGACTTTCCCAGATACCAAGCTCATCAACTTCTTTACAAAGGTTAAGGGCTGTTTGTCCACCCATGGTTGGCAACACTGCGTCAATTTTATTTTCTTCGAGGATCTGCTCAATACTTTCAACAGTAAGTGGTAACAGGTAAACCCTGTCGGCCATCATCGGGTCGGTCATGATGGTTGCCGGGTTACTGTTTATTAGAATAACTTTTACGCCTTCTTCCCTCAATGAGCGGGCTGCCTGGGTTCCTGAATAATCAAACTCACAGGCCTGGCCTATAACAATGGGACCTGAACCGATAATTAAAACTGATTGGATGGAATTGTCTCTTGGCATAGCTGAACGCCGGTGTTGCGGCGTGCAAAACTACTTGTTAATGCTGTAAATAAAAAACCTGTATGGAAACATACAGGTTTTTTACTAAGATTTTTTCCGGCAGGTAATATTGACCAGCCTATTTATTAACGGGTACAACCACATCCCATCCGCCTTCTTCAAAAAATTCGATCTCCAGGATCGAATTCCCAAAATAAAATGTTCCCCTGAACGGAAATACAACCCCCTGGAATACGGTAATATCTTTATCTGTCAGGGTATTGCTGGCTTTACTGATGTACGAACCCCTGGTTACAAAAAAACTGGTCATGGTAGTGCGTGAGCCAAAACTTGATCCAAAACTGGTACTACTCACAAGTCCGGTTACAGAAATACTTACAGACTTGTCGGTATTACTCAATTTCGATACCCGCACGTTTCCTATGTCGGTAGTTGTGTTTTGAATAACATAAGGATGCTCGTAGTCACCGCGATAATTATCATCTCTCCAATAACCAGCTATCCGGGTTTCAACACCATTCTCAAAACGATGAAATTCCCCCTTCCCTTCTTTCAGCCCTTTTTTCCAGCTTCCATAATAATAATTGCCATTACTCCACGTGTATTTACCTTTTCCCTCCGGCAGGCCATTTTTAAAATCGCCTTCGTAGCTGTTTATACCAACCGCTTTACCCTGGCCGTGTGCTCTTCCATTTTTACAACCACCTTCGTAAGTACCCTTTAAAGAATCAGTAAGTACAGTACAGGTAGTGGTTTGTGCCGTAATGCGATGCATTGAAATGGATAAAAAAAGAAATAAGAGGAGTTTTTTCATAATTGCAAGTTTTAGGCTGGTTTGTTCGATTAGATGTAATTTTATATATAATTACACAAACGAATTCATTTTCTATAAATATAATGATCAAAGAACTACAAAAGGCTGGTTTATTTATTTTCTTCCTGTTAAATATATTCACTTGTACAGCGCAGTTCTTCCCTCCAAAAAATTACCCGCAGGATTATTTTACTTACCCGGTTGTTGCTGCTTACTCCCTGGCGGCAAATTTTGGTGAATTAAGGCCAAACCATTACCATATGGGGCTCGATTGCCGTACAGACCAGGGTCAAAATAAAAAGGTTTTGGCTGCAGCCGGCGGGTATGTGGCAAAAGTAAAGATCGAGCCCTGGGGTTTTGGAAGATGTATCTATATCAATCATCCAAATGGCCTCACTACTTTGTATGCCCACCTGAATGATTTTTATCCCGAGCTTGAAAAATATGTAAAGCAGCAGCAATATGCTTTAAAAAGCTGGGCTGTTTTTTTAGATATCCCTGCAAATCTATTCCCGGTACAAAAAGGTGATACGATCGCCTTAAGCGGAAACACGGGTGGTTCGCAAGGTCCTCACCTGCATTTTGAGATAAGAGATACCAAAACAGATAAGGCTTTAAATCCGCTGCTATTTAATTTCCCGATACCGGATACTGTTGCACCGGATATTTACAGGCTGGCTGTTTATGACCGCACCAGGAGCACCTATGAACAGTCACCGAAGATCTATACGCTTAAAAAAACAAATGGAGAGTATGTTACTGCTCCACGTCTTCTTATCGCTGCATCAGGCAAAGTGAGCTTTGGTATTTCTGCTACAGACCGTTCAACAGGATCTTCCAACAGGAATGGTATTTATGAAACCATTTTATATGATAATGAGAACCCCGTAATGGGTTTCCAGATCGACAATATAACTTATGATGAGACCCGTTATTTAAATGCACATATCGACTACCGGGTCAGGAGCAGCGGCGGACCATTTATTGAGCATGTTTCTAAATTACCGGGCTATAATAACAGTGTGTACAGAACAACCAATGGCGATGGCGTGATCTCACTTGATGATACAACGGCACATAAGATCAAAATAGAAGTAAAGGATGCCAATGGGAATATATCGACACTCCGCTTTGATATAACCAGGGATGTGAACTATACCGAACCGGCTAAATCCATTACTGCAGCAGTTCGCCAGTCAAATGAATTCTACCCCGGCCAGGTGAATGTTTATGAGAACAATAATATCATGCTGTACCTGCCTGAAAACAGTTTATATGACTTCGTCCATTTCCAGTACAGCGAAACAACGCCCAAACAGGGTTATACCATTTACCAGTTGCACAATACCCAGGTTCCTGTGCACAGTTATTTCCCGGTGACCATTAAAGCAACAACAGACCTGCCTGATAAAATGGTCATGCATCGTTTTGCAAACGGCAGGCATGATTATAAAAAAGCTGAACCAGTCATCAATGGAAAAGAAGGTGGTTGGTACAGGGCTTCATTCCGGGAGTTTGGGAGTTTTCAGCTGATGGTTGATATAACTCCGCCAACCATTACGCCCATTGGTTTTAAGGGTGGCAGGGTCAGCAGCAAACAAAACCGTATCGTTTTTGTTGTAAAGGATAATTCAGAAGAAATAAAGAATTTCACAGCTACGCTGGATGGCAACTGGCTTCGTTTCAGCAATGATAAAGGCAGCAGGTTCATTTATGAATTTGATGAGATGTGCCCGCCGGGAGAACACGAATTAAAGATAGTTGCAGAAGACCAGGTAGGGAATGTTTCGGAGAAAGTTTATAAGTTTACCAGATAAAGCCGTTAATTAGTTAAGTGGTTAATTAGGAGGAGTGTTAGAATATATAGAGCTCACATCTTGGAGACTGTTACACTAATTAACCAATTAACGGATTAACCAATTAACCTAAACATGACACATCTTACTGAGGGAACCAAAGCCCCTTTATTCAAAGGCAAAGACCAAAACGGAAAAACTGTTTCCCTTGCAGATCATAAAGGCGAGAAAGTGATCTTATTTTTTTATCCCGAAGATGATACACCAACTTGTACCATACAGGCCTGCAACCTGCGTGATAATTTTGGACTACTGAAAAAGAACGGCTTTGTTGTTTTAGGTGTTAGTCCTGATGAAGAAAAAAAGCATAAAAAATTTGAGGCAAAATACGACCTGCCTTTTACACTGATCGCCGATACTGATCATAAAATAATTGACGCGTATGGTGTGTGGGGAGAAAAAACATTATACGGCAGAACCTACATGGGCCTGCATCGTACTACTTTTGTAATTGACGAAAAAGGCATCATCCGTAAGATCTTCACCAGGCCAAGGAACAAACAGCACGCCGAAGAGATCATAAATGCCTGGGCAGCGCTGGGTAAGTAAATCTTGTCTTTACCTATAAATTATACTATGATGAAAGCTTTGTATTTATGCAGTCTGCTCATTGTTTGTATTATTTTCTTTGGCGCTTGTTCAAAAGGCAGTAGTTCGGGCGGTGGCGCAACTGCTCCAGGATTCTGTGACGGAATAAATTCAAAATACGCAGCCAATGTAGAGCCGATCATTGCAACAAGCTGCTTGTTAGGCAGTAATTGCCACAGTGGTGGCAGCACCAATTCCGGGGGAGAATTAACCGATTACACTAAAGTATTTAATAAGCGGAATGAGATCAAAGCAGCTGTAAATTCCGGGCTGATGCCGCAAACCGGGTCATTAAGCACAACCCAAAAGAAGTTGATCATTTGCTGGATAGATAGTGGGGCACCTAATAATTAAAGGGATAAAACACAGGAACACGGATAACACGGGCCGGACGGATAAAAACGGATATTTTTTTGCTTCGCAAAAATTTGGATCATTCAATTTTTAAGATCTGTGTAGATCCATCCAATCCGTGTTATCCGTGTTCAAAATCCATCCAGGCACGAAGTGCGGGATCTATAATATCCACTCCACTTCGCCAAAATCAAACTCGTTCTCAACAGCATCTACGGTAATTAAACGTCCTTTTGGTGAAACCTCTTTGATGACCGTATCAAATTTTACATTTCCTTTTTTAAGTGTTACTTGTTTGTTGATCATATAAAGATGTTCATTGTATTGCTGCATGATCTTTTCGATGCTATTCACCTCAACTAGTTTTTTCATCAGCAGATCGTACAATTCTTTTGCAAGGTCAATAACATCAAAACTTTTTCCGGTGATCTGCTTTAATGAAACGGGGTTTATTAAAAATGAGTCAAATGCTGTTTGGTTGATATTGATCCCAATGCCCACCACTGACCATTTCCATATGCTGCCCTGGAATTTGTTCTCGATCAGGATACCCCCTGCCTTTCTGTCACGCCAAAACAGATCGTTTGGCCATTTTATTTTAGTCTCATCGCCGGCATAGGCCGAAAAAAAATCAAAACAGGCAAGTGCAACGACCGCACTCAAATGAAATTGATCTCTGATTAGCCCACCGGGCACTGTGGGTAGCCGCCCCGGTTCCAGCACGAGGCTCATGGCGATGCTCATTTCTTTTTCCATTTTCCATACCTTGCCCCTTTGCCCCTTCCCCGCGGTTTGTTCCTTTGCAAACCACAGCATACCATGCTTCGCCATTCCTTCATGCACCCTGCCCATGGCATAGTTATTGGTGCTATCAACCTTGTCTAAAATGGTAAAAAATCCCCCTGAAGCCATAATAATCCAAATGGCAAAGAAGTGTTACTTTTGCCAATGCTTGCAAGCTACAAGCAACTTTATAAAAAACAATAACATTCCTGTATTGGCTTAATTTCCGGAACAGGCTTGAAAATTAAAAACATTAGCAGATTTGAATAATTTAAACGCATTAAATACCCGTAAAAAAAGCAATATCGTACGGGTTACAAGGAACAGCAAAATTTTCAAAACCATCATTCATGCCATACAGGAGAAAAAAGGTGAGAACATAGTAAGCCTCGATCTCCGGAAAATACCCGAAGCGGTTGCTGATTTTTTTATAATTTGTCAGGCTGGAAACACAACTCAACTCCGAGCCATTGCCGATTTTATTGAGACCGATGTAAAAGAAAAATGCCTGGAGATCCCTTATAAACACGAAGGCAGGCAAGCCCAGCAATGGATCCTCATCGATTATGTGAACGTGGTTGTACATGTGATGATGCCAGAGCCGAGGAAATTCTACCAGCTGGAAGAAATGTGGAGCGATGCTCCCGTAATGGAACACGAAGGTTGATCAATTTAAAACAATAATAAAACACAAACGTCTGTTATCAAACCATGAACAACAGATCACGATAAGTACCCACATGGCACAAAAAAATATGAATCAGCAAGACAATAAAAAGAAATTTCCTGATATGCCTCCAAAAGGTGAAGATGGCAAGCGGAAGCCAAGGTTCAATATCTACTGGATATACGGAATAATTTTCCTGACCATCATTGGCTGGAACTTCTTTCGCACCGTAAGTAATGCAGGTATTGAGACCGACCAGCAAAAGTTTTATGCCATGGTGTTGCAGGGAGATGTGGTTAAAATGAAAACCATCCGTAATAAAAAGATCGTGAGGGTCTTCATTAATAAAGACAGCCTGAATGCAAAAGCAGGCCTGTACAGGCAATTACTGAACACTAAGACCGATGATAAGAATTATGAAGCTGCCGCAGCGGTAAAAGCTGATCAGCCCCAATTGTTCTTCAGCATTGTTGATGACAAGACCTTTGCTACGCAAATGGCTGAGTTTTATAAGAACAATCCAACCATAAGACAAATACCCGATCAGCCTGATGAAGAAGGCGAGATCTTCGGGCAGATCATCAGCACACTATTACCCATTTTACTGATCGTTCTGCTGTTTGTAATGATGATGCGTAAGGTAGGCGGTCCGGGCGGCGGTGGCGCAGGCGGCGGTATCTTCAGCATCGGAAAATCAAAAGCAACTTTATTCGAAAAAGGAACCCGGGTTAATATAAACTTTGGTGATGTTGCTGGTCTGGATGAAGCCAAGGTTGAAGTGATGGAGATCGTTGACTTCTTAAAGAATCCAAAAAAATATACAGCGCTGGGGGGTAAGATCCCGAAAGGCGCTTTACTGGTTGGGCCTCCGGGTACCGGTAAAACCTTATTGGCCAAAGCCGTTGCCGGAGAGGCACAAGTACCTTTCTTTAGCCTTAGTGGTAGTGATTTTGTGGAGATGTTCGTAGGTGTGGGTGCCAGCCGTGTGCGTGACCTGTTCAAACAAGCAAGAGAAAAAGCACCATGTATCATTTTCATTGACGAGATAGATGCGATAGGAAGAGCAAGGGGTAAGAATATGATGATGAGTAATGATGAGCGTGAGAATACACTTAACCAGTTACTGGTAGAAATGGATGGATTTGGAACCGACCTTGGAATCATTATACTGGCCGCAACCAACAGGCCTGATGTTTTAGACAGCGCTTTATTGCGCCCGGGCCGTTTCGACAGGCAGATATCGATCGACCGGCCTGACCTGGTTGGAAGAGAAGCCATTTTTAAAGTGCACCTCGAACCAATCAAAATTTCTCAAACACTGGATATTCATAAACTGGCAGAACAAACTCCGGGCTTTGCGGGAGCAGATATCGCCAACGTGTGTAATGAAGCAGCATTGATCGCGGCCAGGAAAGGAAAAGATTCCGTTGACATGAGCGATTTCCAGGATGCTATTGATCGTGTTATCGGCGGCCTGGAGAAAAAGAACAAGATCATTTCTCCTGAAGAAAAAGAGATCATTGCATACCACGAAGCAGGACATGCTATTTGTGGCTGGTATCTTGAACATGCCTATCCATTATTAAAAGTAACTGTAGTTCCAAGAGGTACGGCAGCATTGGGTTACGCTCAATACACGCCGAAAGAACAATACTTATACAATACCGACCAGTTGATGGACCAGATCTGTATGACGCTTGGCGGAAGGGCCAGTGAAGATATTTTCTTTGGAAAGATCAGTACCGGCGCCAGCAATGACCTGCAGCAGATCACCAAGATCTTTCCAGCACAGTGGGATCCGAAGCTTGGAATTCACGTGACTTGAAGTCGCGGC
>JADMIO011116430.1_pt1 | contig 87871 bp, 81 predicted proteins | sample 8958161 | NCBI WGS metagenome assembly JADMIO01 (sample SAMN16585339, study PRJNA669376) | soil metagenome | isolation source: Crop rotation soil | place: USA: Cullars Rotation, Alabama | collected 2011 | reverse complement strand
CGCGACAACTTGTCCACGTGGAATTCTAAGCTTAGGATCCCAATGTGCTGGAAAGGGCATCTGCCCGGCGAGCTCGGCGTTCATGAGTCGGCAACTCATCTACAACGTGCTCATCCTGTGCACCGGCAATTCCGCGCGCAGCATCCTCGGCGAGGCATTGATCAACCACTGGGGTGGCGGGCGGTTCGTGGGATTCAGCGCCGGCAGCACGCCGAAAGGCCAGGTGCATCCGGTCGCGCTCCAACTACTCGCGCAGATGAAGTGGCCGACGGCCGGCATGCGCTCGAAGAGCTGGGACGAGTTCGCGATCGAGGGTGCGCCGCCGATCGATTTCGTCATCACCGTGTGTGACAACGCCGCGGGGGAGATGTGTCCGGTGTGGCCGGGCACCCCGATGAAGGCGCATTGGGGCATTCCCGACCCGGCGGCCGTCGAGGGGTCGGACGCGCAGAAGCTCGTGGCCTTCCGCGAGGCATTCGACTCGCTGGAACGCCGGATCAAGGCTTTCGTCGAGCTGCCGATCGATACGCTCGACCGCGCGCAGCTCCAGCAGCGGCTGCGCGAACTGGCGGCCTGATGTTGCGCAAGTCGCTGTGCGAGGCACTCGGCGCGCTGCTGCTGACGGCCTGCGTCGTCGGCTCCGGCATCATGGCGGAGCGACTCGCGGGCGGGAATGCCGCGGTCGCGCTGCTCGCCAATACGCTGGCCACGGTCGCGGTCCTCGCGGCGTTGATCGCGACGCTGGGCCCGGTGACCGGCGCGCATTTCAATCCGGTCGTGAGCGCCGTTGCCGTTTTCGAGGGCAAGCTCGACGCGCGCTCGGCGTCGCTCTACGTCGTCGCCCAGGTGCTCGGCTGTTGCGCGGGCGCGATGCTGGCCAACGCCATGTTCGAGCTGCCGCTCGTGCAGGCGTCGACACACCTGCGCAGTGGCGCGGGCCAATGGCTGTCGGAGATTGTCGCGACCGCCGGTCTCATCTTCGTGGCCTTCCGATCCGACGATGCCAACGCGGCGGCGTGGCGAGTCGCGCTGTGGATAGGCGCTGCCTACTGGTTCACCGCTTCCACCTCGTTCGCCAACCCGGCGATCGCGATCGGCCGCTCGCTGAGCGACACGTTCGCGGGCATCCGGCCGGCCGACGTGCCGGGCTTCATCGCGGCACAGGTCGCGGGCGCTGCGCTCGGAGTTGCGATGCTGCGCATCGTTGCGGATCGCAGGGCGCGCACGTGAAGTCCCGGCGTGAAACCCGGGCGGAGACGCTCAACCGCGACTGCAAGTGCTCGGTGGTGGATCTCGCGGACATCCGCGGGCGCATCGACGCCGTACTCGGCGCCGCGCCGATCGTGGAGACGCATCCGCACCTGTTCTCGGAAATCCCGGTGTTCATCGAGCGCGAGCATTTCGCACAGATGCAAAGGGCGATCGAAGCCATCGAGTCGGTCGTGCACTCGCCGGCCTGGCAACGCGAAGTGCTCGCGGCCGCGCCAGCCATCGCGCGACAGCCGGTGGCGCATCCCGGCGTGTTCTTCGGATACGACTTCCATATCGGCGCCGATGGTCCGCGGCTCATCGAGATCAATTCGAATGCCGGCGGCGCCTTCCTCAACATCGCGGCGCGCGACGCGCAAATCGCCTGCTGCGACGCCAGCCTCGACTATCTGAAGCAGATGCCGAACGGCCGGCAGCTCGAGGATGGCGTGGTCGCGATGTTCCGCGATGAGTGGCGCGCCGCGCGCGGAGACGCGCCGCTGCGGAGCATCGCGATCGTCGATGACGCGCCGGACAAGCAGTTCCTCTATCCGGAATTCCTGCTGGCGCAGCGGCTTTTCGAATCGCGCGGCATCGCCGCGCACATCGCGGACGTGTCCGCGCTGCGGCTGGCCGACGGCAGGGTCGTCGTCGACGGCGCGCCGGTCGACATGATCTACAACCGCAGCACCGACTTCTATTTCGAATCCGACCCGAGTGCCGTGCTCCGCGAGATCTACACGACCGGCGCGGCCGTCGTGACACCTCATCCCCGTGCTCATGCGCTGTACGCGAACAAGCGCAATCTCGTCGCGTTGAGCGATGCGGGCCGGCTCGCCGCGCTCGGGATCGCGCCCGACGTGATCGAGACGCTGCTGCGCGTGATTCCCACGACACGCGAAGTCAAAGGCGCCGACGAGAGCTGGTGGAGCGATCGCAAGGAGTGGTTCTTCAAGCCCGAGAGCGGATTCGGCAGCCGCGGCACGTACCGCGGCGACAAGCTCACGCGCCGGGTGTTCGCCGAGGTCATGAAGGGTGACTACATCGCCCAGCAATTGACGCCCGCGGGCGAGCGCCTCCTGATGAAGGCGGACATTCGCTGTTACGTCTACGAAGGAAAGATCCAGCTCATGGCGGCCCGGCTCTACCAGGGACAGACGACCAACTTCCGGACCGCCGGCGGCGGCTTCGCGCCGGTCTATCTGACGGCATGACGAGCGCGGTTGTTCGTCCCGCGACGACCGCGGATGCCGCGGCCATCGCGTCTATCTACAACCACTACGTCGCGAACTCCGTCATCACCTTCGAGGAGGAGGCGGTGACCGCGCCGGTCATGGCGCGGCGAATCGCCGACGTCCAGGCGCTCGATCTGCCGTGGCTGGTGGCGCAGCTGGAGGGCGAGGTGGTCGGGTACAGCTACGCCAATCGCTGGAAGGTACGCAGCGCGTATCGGCACTCGGTCGAGTCGACCATCTATCTCAGGCCCGGATCCGAAGGACGGGGGCTCGGCAGGGCGCTGTACACCGCGCTGATCGACATCCTGAAGACAAAGCGCATACACGCCGTCATCGGCGGCGCCGCGCTGCCGAACCCGGCGAGCGCCGCGCTCCACGAAAACCTGGGCTTTGCCCACGTTGGCACGTTTCGCGAGGTCGGCTTCAAACACGGGCGGTGGGTCGACGTCGCCTATTGGCAGCTCCTTCTTTCCTGATCGCGGAACCGGATGGCGAGCGGCGGTTACTCATCGTCGTTCCATACCCAGTTTTCACGAGCCAGGAGCTATACCAATGAGAATGAAGCAACTTGTGGCCGTTGTGGCCCTCATCGCGGCGGGGACCGCGTTCGCCCACGACAACGGGGGTGATCGAAACGAGCGCAACGTGCTCTTCAAATTCGACGGCGGTACCGGCGTGCAGCCGTTTCGCAGCCAGGCCGGCGCGCCGGTGCTCAACACCGTCGCGGGCGTTCCTCCGGGCGGCGCGCCCTGGGGGCTGACGTCCTTCCAGGCCATCGTCAAGAACACCGGTGAGATCCGCGCACGCGGCACGGGCGTGCTGCTGCTGGGCGCCGATGCCATCGGCACTCGCGCCGGTCCGCGCCAGGTGATCCTCTCGCTCTTCTGCCGCAGCGTCCCGGTGCCGCCGGCCGTCGCCGGCACGGTGCTGCCGAACGCCTTCAACTCGCAGCCCACCGATCTCGATGAGGACGGCAACTTCTGGCTGAAGAGCCCGCTCGCCGATGTGACCGGCGCCGCGCCGCCGCTGACCTGCGGTGACAGCGTCGACAATCGCCCCGTGTTGCTGATCCGCTCCGTGACGCCTGCCAACCCGACGACCGGCGCGCCGGCCACGCCGGGCGCCTGGTTCGCCGCGGGCTTCATCGCGCCGAATCGCGGCCACGATTGATCTGATCGATCCGGGGCGCCGGCGGCACGGAAGCTGCCGGCGCCTTTTCGGTGATCCGCCGGCGGCGGATCGGAAAATCCCCACAGCGCCATACGTACTCTCGACGATGGCCCGCGCCGGACCCACCCGATAGCCTCGGGTCATGGCAGCGTCACCCATCGCAATGAACATTGCGCCGCGCTCGCGCGCGGACCTGTTCCAACCCCTCAGCGCCGAATCGAATCTGCCGCTGCTCAGCGGCCGGCAGATGCCCGTGCTCGGGCTCGGCACGTGGCAGCTCAAGCACCAGACCGCGGATTCCGTGGGCCAGGCGCTTGAGGCCGGCTACCGCATGATCGACACCTCCGGCGATTACCACACGCAGCGCGGCATCGGCGAAGCGTTGCGCGCGGCGGCGTGTCCCCGCGAGTCGGTGTTCATCACGACCAAGATCGAGGAGACGGGCGACCCCTACGAAGCGGTGCGCACCAATCTCGCCGAGCTGCGGCTCGATTACGTGGATCTCGTGCTGATCCATCGACCGCCCGAGCGCGGCGTGGGTGAGGATCTGTGGCGCGGCCTGCGGCGGGCGAAGCGCGAAGGCATGACCCGCGACATCGGCGTATCCAACTACTCGATCGAGCAGATCGAGGAGCTCGTGTACCGCACCGGCGAGTTACCGGTGGTGAACCAGATCGAGTGGACGCCGTTCGGACACAGCCCGCGCATGCTCGACTTCTGCCACGACAACGACATCGTGATCCAGGCGTGGAGCCCGCTGACGCGCGGTACGCGCCTCAACGACGACAAGCTCGCGGCGATGGCCGCGCGCTACGGCCGCACGCCGGCGCAGCTGCTGATCCGCTGGAACCTGCAGCTCGGCGTGGTGCCGCTGCCGAAGGCCAACCACGCCAACCACCAGCGCGACAATCTGCACGTGTTCGACTTCGAGATCTCGCAGGTCGACATGAACAAGCTGCGCACGTTGAACGAGCACTACTCGGCGCTCGGGCAGCTGCAGTACGTCTGACTACGGCGGCGCGGCGGGGACCACCCACGCGCCATCCCGCACGTAGAGTGACGTTCAACTTCTGACCCGCCGGCGCGTGGCGAGGTCGCCACGCGCCGATTCACGAATCAGTACAGCCAGACCGCGCCGCTGTCGGGCGCGGACGTGTCTGCCTGGTCTCCATCGATGTCGCGCGCCTTGCTCGAGTTGCCGATCGAGCTCACGGCGAGCGTCCGATTGCCATCGGTGAAGCTCACGGCGTTGCCGAAGTACGCGTTCTCGGTGGCGACGTTGGGTTTGAGCAGCATGCGCAAGGCCCAGCTCGTCGGCTTGCGCTCGAAGACCAGCACGGCGCCGGTCCTCACGGTCGTTCCGGAAAATGGGAGCCGTATCGAGCCCGTGCCCGGGTTGTCGTTCCGGACGTCGCCTGCGGCGATGAACTGACCATCGTCGCTGACGGCGAGCGAGTCCGCGAAGGAACCGCTCGCGAAGGGAAAATCCTTCGTCTTGCTGAGGTAGGTGAACTTCGGTTCAGCGACCCACGTGGCGCCGCTACGTCGAAACGCCATGATGAGCCGGTTCCAGTCCGCGCCCGCGGGCGGTTGCGACACGGATGTGCCGGTCGCAATCACGCTGCCATCGTAATTGGTCGCCACGGTGCCGGTGCGACCTGACGTCCCGGCGATGTGCATGAGGACCTGCGAGTTCGAGAAATCCGGTCCGGAGTCAACGGCGATGCCGTAAGGAAGCGTGCCGATCGTCCTGACCAGCACCTTGCCGTCGCCGCTCAGATCGAAACTGCCGATGAACACTTGCGTGGTCGACTCGGGCAACATCCGCGACAGCGTCCAACCGGACGCCCCGTGCCGGTAGATGGCCACGCGTGGGCGCCACTGTGTGCTGTCGTCTGCGAACTTGCTGTTGAACGCCAGTGTCTGGCCGGCGTCATCGAGGTCCACCTCTTCACCGTACTGCCAAAAGCGGTCGTCAGGCGGCGTGAGCTTCTGCTCGAGGCCCCAGGTCGCGCCCGCCTTGCGGAAGACGTAGATCGCTCCCTGGCCTTCCGGCGAATTGGGCGTGAGGACGAATTCGTTGGGCACGCCGAACACGATGGCCGTGCCGTCGGCGTTCACCGCCACCTGGCGACCCTGCCAGTCGGTCGTGGTGCCCGCGGTACTCGCTTCGACCGGCGACGGATACAACCGCGCCGCGAGTCGCCAGCCCGCTCCGGCCTTCTCGTACACATAGGTGGTGAGGCTCAAGACGCGGGGGCCGATCTTCTCGCCGCCGAGCACGACCAGCGTCTTGCCGTCCTTGCTCATCGTGCTCGAGAGTCCGAAGAAGCGCGGGTCGACGGCTGCGGACCGGGGCTTGAAGAAGCCGACCGTCTCCTTCAGGCGGGAGGTTACGGCGATGTTCGCAGTGGTAGCGCATCCGTCGGCGTTGCACGCGGTTACGCGGTAACGCGCGTTGAACCAGTCGAGCAGGTGCGCGGAGATGTTGACCTTGAAGAGCGGGTCCGCGGCGAGCGTCGACGTCCATTTCACCCAGCTGGCGCCGCCGTTCGGTAGGAACCAGAGCTCGTAGTAACTGGCGCCCGAGACCGGCTCGACGTCGAACTGCAATTGCTTGAACTCGGCGCCAACCGTCACGACCGGAATCGCCGGCTTCGCCGCATGCGCGGCGAATGACGCGAAGAGAAGGGCGGCGCACGCGAGCCGCGATGATGCCTGTTGCATGGAGAGCTCCCTGGCCGGCGCGATGTTGCGCCGTCCCCGAAGGAGCAAGAAGCGCGCCATGCATTACACCGTCGCGCATGAAGGCGCGATTTGCGGCGCATGCTGACACGGCAAAGTGTCATGCGAGCCTAACTAGATGCTGATGGCGATCCGCGCGTGGCTGCCGGGCGATGGACCGACGTGCCGTGGCGGCGGTGTCCGTCGCGGACGGCCGCGCCGCGCGCGACGCGCCAAGCAGAATTACAGGCGGATTGTAAGAAGGGGCACGCGAGCGCCGTGGGAGAGCGGCGCTCGCGTTTCTCTGGCGTCACCGGCCAGAGGCCCCGGTTCGATCAGTGGCGGACGCTGTAGTAGTCGTCGACCTTCGTGCGGTACTGGCCCACGCCATCGCCCTTCGTGAGGGACTCGAGCGAATCGGCGGGCGCCGCCTGCAACTGCTCTTTCGTGAACGGAACGACGTAGCTGCCTTCCGCCTCGTTGTAGTCGAGCGCCGACCACGGTACCGGATGGAACTTCTCGTTCATGCCGAGGAAGCCGCCGAAACCGATCACGGCGTAGACGATGTTGTTGGAAAGCTTGTCGAGCACGATGTCTTCGACCTGGCCAATCTTGTCGCCGGCGGCGTTCTTGACGCTCGTGCCGATGACCTTCTTGGCGCGGATGACTTCAGTGTGTCCGGATGCGGTGGGCATGGTGTAACTCCTTCGTTGCAACCTGGGTGTCCAGTCACCTTACGAAGTGCGCCGTGTGCGACACATCGGAGGATGTCGCGTGCTCATGTCAGTCGATCGCGGGCAGGGGTTATGCGCATGTCACCCGCGCGATACTGAAACACCGGGACACAGGAGACATCACATGGCCAAGTGTGAAGTGTGCGGCAACGAGTACGACAAGGCGTTCACGGTGATCATGGGCGCGGAATCGCACGTGTTCGACAGCTTCGAGTGCGCGATCCATGCGCTCGCGCCGGTGTGCGATCACTGCCAGTGCCGGATCATCGGGCATGGGATGGAAGCGGATGGAGAGTTCTACTGCTGCGCGAGTTGCGCGAGTCTTGCGGGGAAGACGGAGATGAGGGATCGGGCGGAGACGAGCAATCCGCTCACGAGTTCGGGATGAAGTGCGTCCCCAGCTGGGCCGCGCTCAGTCGATGTCGGCTGTAAAGCCAATGCCGCGTTGCCTTTCGGGAGGTGTCCGAAGCATCTGGCGAATCGCGGCCAACATATCGGCAATCGTCTTGTCGTGATGCTGATACTTGATTTCCAGCTCATCGAGCTTCTTCAGGAGACTCTTGTTTGAGGCGAGCAGGTCTCGAAGCTGGACAAACGCCCGTACGACATGGACTCCCATGGCAATTGCGCGCGCGCTGTTGAGTACGTTGGCGGCCTGAATGGCGCCATGCTCGGTGAAGGCGTAGGGGAGATACTTCAAGTTCCCGCCCCGAGAGGAATTCAAGATCGCAAATTGCGATCTTGAACGAATCGCTTCTTCCTTCGTCAATCGAAACATGAAATCTGATGGAAACCGGTCGATGTTTCTTTTGACCGCTTCGTTCAACCTGAATGTCTTGACTCCATACAAGGCGGCGAGCTCTCGATCCAGAATTACGCGCCTTTCACGAAGCTCGAGAATCGAGCGCGCAATTTTTTCAAGGGCTACGGGGAGCTCACTCATGCTGGTGCGAAGGGTCGAGCCTTACGAAGGCGACGACAACCCGAAAAACGTGCCGATGTGTTGCGAAAGTGGGCCGACTAACTTGCCTCCGGCCACTCCATAGCGATCCGCGCGCCGCCGAGATCTCGACTTGCCCCCGCGATAACGCGACCGCGATGCAACGAGGCGATGCGCGCCACGATCGCAAGACCTAGGCCGAAGCCCCCCGTCTCGCGATTCCGGCTCGTATCCAGCCGCGTAAATGCGCGAAACACCGCCGCCCGATCCGCCTCTGGAATCCCATCCCCATCATCCTCGACCACCAGCCGATACACATCGTGATCCCGCGTGACTTCAACGCGTACCCGGCTCTTCGCATACCGCAGCGCATTCACCAACAGATTGTTGAGCGCCAGCTCCATCAGCCGCGGCTCCATCCACGCGCTCTCGATTCCGCCTTCGCGCACGGTCTCCAGCGTCTTCTCATGCGGCGGACTCGCCGCCACGACTTGCTTGAGCCACGGCTCGAGCGCGACTTCCTGCCGGTCCATGCGCAACCCGGGATGATCGAGTCGCGCATAATCGAGCATGTCGGAGATCAGGTCATCGATCTGCTGCACATCCGTGTTCACCGCGCGCAACTGCCCATGCAGACTCTCATCAACCTCACCCTCGAGCACGGCAACGGCAAACCGCACACGTGCCAACGGCGTCCGCATCTCATGCGACAACGCCGCGGTCATCTCCTTCTGACTCTCGATCAACTGGCTGACTCGCGCCGACATGTCATCGAGATTCGTTGCAAGGCTCGTGAGCTGCGTCGTGCTCTTCGCGGTATCCAGCGGCTCGCGGTAGTCGGTTGCGAACTTCTGCGACGCCTCGGTGAGGATGCGCAGGTCGACCAGCAGCGGCCGCAGCCACAAACCGACGATCAGCAGGATTGAGGCGTAGAACACCACCGGCAGGAAGCGCATCAGCAGGCTTTCATGCGGCGGCTCGAACGGCCCGAGCCGGATCACGCCGTGCAGCGCCGGCGAATTCCACAGATAGAAGATCTTGCCGGAGTCGTCGACCAGCTCGCTCGGGCCGCCGTCATTCGACACCGCGCCGGTGATGTCACCGGTATCGAGCACGCTCATGTCGAGCCCGAGCTTCCGGCCGAGCTCCGTGGCGCGCGCAGCCCGATTCTCAGCCGGCGTCGCTGCCAGGTCGGTCTCCATCAACCGCAGTGTCGAGACGAGCCACGGATCCGCGGCGCGCACCTGACGCGCCTGCAGCGCGCCGAAGCCCACATCGAGCAGGATCGCGACGATCAGCAATCCGCCCGCCAATGCGATGTACGAACGGATGAACAGCCCGCGCTCGCCCGCGGCCAGCCACGCCTTCACGACATCACCTTAAGCGGACGCGCCCCAGGCGTCCGGCACCAATAGATAGCCCTTGCCCCACACGGTCTTGATGCGCGTCGGCGCCGCCGCGTCGTCGCCGAGCTTGCGCCGCAGTTTCGAGACACGACCGTCTATCGAGCGATCGAGTCCGTCGTAATCGATACCGCGCATGCTGCGGAACACTTCATCGCGGCTCACGAGCTCGCCGGCGCGATGCGCCAGCAGGCTCAGCAGCTCGAACTCCTGCGTGGTCAACGGGACCGGCGTGCCATCCAGCCAGACCTCGCGCGAGGTATCGCTGATGCGCAGCGCGCCCAGCATCACATCGGGGCGGCGCTCGCCGGTGGTCGCGGTTCCGCGCTCGGCGCGCCGGAGCAGCGCGCGCACCCGCGCCAGCAGCACCATCGGGTCCACGGGCTTCATCACGTAGTCGTCCGCGCCGGCCTCGAGCCCGATGACGTGATCGAGATCGGTGTCCTTGGCGGTGAGGATCAGGATGGGCACGTCCTGCACGCGGCGCAGCTCGCGGCAGATGGAGAGGCCATCCTTGCCCGGCAGCAACAGGTCCAGCAGCACGAGCCGCGGCTTGTCCTGCGCGAAGCGCTCCATCGCGCGATCGCCGCGCGCTTCCACCTTCACGCGCAACCCGTTCTGCTCGAGGTAGGTAGCCGTCAGCTCCGCGAGACGAACATCATCTTCGATCAACAGGATGTCGACACTGCTCCCGTTCACAGCACGTCCCACACGTGGCGCGTGCGCCGCTCGCGCCGGCGATCGGCCGAATCCACGCGCAGCACCGAGACCTTGACCTCGGAGAGATGGTCCGAGCCGCCCGGCGCGCCCAGCCAGTAGACGAATTCCTCGCTGACCTCGCGCTCTTGCAACACGACGCCATTGATGGCGGGCGCCCAGCAATGCACCGGCTCCGGCTTCGCGCTGTCATTGAGGCAGTATTCGCCGGTCTGCGTGCTCTTCCAGCGGATGTCGAAGCTCATCACGCAACTGGACGCACCCTTGTCGACGACGCACAGCAGCGGTCGCACCGCGAGTTTCACGGGCGAATCCGCCGCGGCGGCGGGGAGGCCGAGGAGCAGCGCGGTGCCCGCCGCGAATACGGTGATCAGTGTGCGCATGGGGCTAAAAAGTCCAGGCAAAGCCGCCGAAGAATCCGAGGACGTAATCGTCCTTCACCAGCGGGCTCTCGGCAACGCTCGTCTGCAGGCGCTCGTAGTTGACCGAGAGCGCGGCACGCAGATGCTTCGTCACGTAGTAGTTGGTGCGCAGCCCGGCGTGCCAGCCGAAGCCGTCGTCGACGTGGTACTCGATGATGGTGGGGCTGGCTTCGTCGGCGTGGACGCCCCAATAGTAGTCATTGAGGTTGGCACTCTTGTATTCGACGCCCACCGACGGCGCGATGGAGAAGCGGCCGCGCGTGTAGCGGTAGTCGTAGTCCGCGCCGATCTCGAAGCCGTTGTGCGTGCCGCTCACATCGTGAAACCCGTGCAGCGTCGCCGAGCCCCACTCGCCGTCGAACAGCGACTCGAAACCGAACTCGATCGCATAGTCGCGCCTGGGTGGTTTGAAGGGCTGTGGCTGCTGGGCCGGCGGGCCGCCCGGTGGGTCGACGAGGGCGCCCGTGCCACCGGCATTGAGATACTGGAAGTTGATGTACCGCGTGTTGGTCTTGCTGAAGAACGCGCGATCGGTATTCACGCGCGCCACGGCATTGAGCGAGAACGCCGGGCGGTCGAGCACTGTGAAGCCGAGGTCACCGTTGTCGAAGAAGAAGCGCTTGCCGAACCAGGCGATGTCGAGATCGACGAGCACCGGGATCTTCTCGGACTGGATCAGCGGATTGGTGCGCTCGCCATAGCCGAGAGCAATGCCCAGCCGCCAGTGACTTTCCGCCGGAACGGGCAGGGCCGCCGGCGCGGCCGCATCGGCCAGCGCGACGGACGCAAGTGCCCAAAAGCCCAGGGCTTTCAGCATGTTTGTCAGAGTGGCGCGCATCGATCCCGCAAGCATCGCTCATGGCCCTTTTGAAACTGTGCAAAAGTGTAGCCCTGCGACGCGACACAATCACACAGAAGGCGCGGCACCGGGAAAGTAGGGTTATGCCCATGCGTCGCCCCATGCTCTGGCTCGGTTTTGCCTTGTCGATCGGATTCCTGATCGGGACCCGGCTCGCGGACGCCCCGCCGCTGCCGGTGCCGGCGGTCCTGGAGCGCACGCATGTCGAGCCGCGCATGGCGGTGGCGGTGCCGGCGGCACTGCGCCGCCATGCCGAGCTCGAGTTCGGCTACGTCGAACGGGATCGCTGAGCGTCAGCGCAGCCGGGCGAGCAGCGCCTGGAAGCGCCGATCATCGCGCAGCGAGTCGTAATCCGGATCCTGCGCGATCCAGTCGCGCTTGCCCCAGCCGAGCCCGAACGCGCGTTCGAGCAGGCCGATCGCCTCGTCTTTCAGGCCTTCCTTCGCGTACATCAGCGCGCCGTTGATGAGGGCGCTCATGTCGGAAGGATCGATCTCGAGCGCGCGCTTCGTCCACTCGAAGCAGCGCTTCGAGTCGCCGGCGATCTGCCACATGCCCGCGCCCAGCGAGAGCACGCGGACGTCACGCGGATTCAGCGCCAGGATGCGCTCGGCGCGCCGCATGCTTTCCTGGTTGACGGCCAACCCGTCTTCCACGCGGCCGATGTTGCGCAAGGACTGGCCCTGCAGGTAGCAGCTCTGGAAATCGTCGGGTCGCGCGGCCGCGGCCTTGCCGAACAACTCGGCCGAGCGTTCGATCTGGCCGCGCGCGAAGCAGGATCGCCCGAACAGGTACCAGGCATCGTAGAGCTGCGGGTTGATGCGGATCGCCGCCTCGAAGTGCTGTTCGGCGAGGTCATAGCGCCGGTGCAGCGACATCGCGAAGCCACGCGCGACGTGCGCATCGGCGAGCCCGGGGTTGAGCTCCATCGCGATGCGGCTCGCGCGGTCCGCTTCGCGCAGATCGTCGGGCTGCGAGCCCCACCACTCGTACTTCTGCGCGTGCACCGTCGCGAGCCCGGCCCAGGCAGGCGCGTACTCGGCGTCCAGCTCGATGGCGGCGCGAAACATCTCGCGACTGTGTTCGAGCGCGGGTTTCGTCATGCGATGCAGGCTCTGCCGGCCGCGCAGGAAGTATTCGTAGACGTCGGTGGCGGTCTGCGGCCGCTTCACCGCGCGCTTCTCCTGGCGCGACAGCGCCGTGCCGCGCAGCATGCCGGCCACGGTTTCGGCGATCTCGGCCTGGATCGCGAACAAGTCGCCGAGCTCGCGATCGAAGCGCTCCGACCACTTGTGATAACCCGACCGCGTGTCGATCAGCTGCACGGTGATGCGCAGCTTGTCGCCGGCCTTGCGCACGCTGCCCTCGAGCAGGGAGTCGACACCGAGGTCGCGTCCCACCTGCTTCACGTCGAGGCCGGCACCCCGGAACTGGAACGAGGAGCTGCGCGCGACCACGCGCAGTCCTTCGACGTGCGTCAACGCGTCGATCAGCTCTTCGGCCAGGCCCTCGCATAGATAGTCCTGGTCGCGGCCGGGGCTCATGTCCGTGAAGGGCAGCACGGCGATGGAGGCGACGCGCTCCGTCGGGGCCATCACCGCCGGCGCCGCGCCATTCACCGGCGCGAGGAACCGGTAGCCGCGCCGGTGCCGGGTCTCGATGAACTTCGGCTTCTTCGCGTCGTCGCCGAGCGCCTTGCGCAGTTCCTGGATGCAGGTGACCAGCGCGTCGTCGCTCACCACGGTGCCGCGCCACACGGCGCCAAACAGCTCGTCCTTGGTGACCGGTTCACCCGCGCGCGCGAGTAGCAAGGCCAGCACGCGCGCGGCCTTGGGGGTGAGCTTGATCTCGCGCTTGCCCGACCACAGTCGCGCGGATTCGGGCTCGAAGCGGAAGCGGGCGAAAGTCAGTGGTGCGTGCATGTCCCGGCCAAATCCCGGAACTCTCCCGGGACTCGAACCATGCCCGATGCGTAGGCTTTTCGCACCATGAAAAGAACTCTCATCTTTCTATACGGCGTGGCGAGCTACCTCGTGTTCTTCGCCACGTTCCTGTATGCCGTGGGCTTCATCGGGAACCTGTGGGTGCCGAAGACGCTGGATTCGCCGCGCGAGGTCGGCCTCGGGAGCGCATTGTTCACCGATCTCGGATTGCTCGCGCTGTTCGCGGTGCAACACAGCGTGATGGCGCGACCCGCGTTCAAGCGCTGGTGGACCGGCATCATCCCCGCGGCCGCGGAACGCAGCACGTACGTCCTGTTCTCGTCGCTGGCGCTGATCGCGCTCTTCTATTGGTGGCAGCCGCTCGGCGGGTCTGTCTGGTCGCTGACCTCATCCGCGGCGATCACCACCATGACGGTGCTCTACGCCGGCGGCTGGGCGTTGCTGCTGTACGTGACGTTCCTCATCGACCACTTCGATCTGTTCGGCCTTCGGCAGGTGTGGCTCGAGCTGCGCCGCAAGCCGCACACGGCCGTGCCGTTCGTCACGCCCTGGCTGTATCGCCAGGTGCGCCATCCGCTGTACATCGGCTGGCTGACGATCGTGTGGGCGACGCCGTCGATGACGCTCTCGCATTTCGTGTTCGCCGGCATGTGCACGGCCTACATCCTGGTCGCGATCCGGTTCGAAGAGCGCGATCTCGTCCGCTTTCATCCCGAGTACGCCGAGTACCGGAAGAGAGTGCCGATGCTGCTGCCGTTTCGTCGCGGGACGAATGTCCCTGGCGCTCGCGACGGTGCGTCCCCCAACCTGTCCCGAGTGGAGCGATGACCATGCTAACTACCCGCCGGACCGCCTTGCGCAGCCTGCTCCAGATCGGGATGGGTGCCGCGGCCTTGCCCTTGCTGGGCGCCCGCACCGCATTTGCGGGCGGGACTGCTTCGCAGTGCCCGGGTGGTGATGCCGGCATCGATTGGGTGCCCGACGCCATGCATCCCGTTGCCGCGGGGTTTCAGGACCTGGGCGTCACCGATGGTGCGCCGGGCCCGGTTCGCGTCTGGTATCCCTCCGCCGAGGCTCATTGGGTCACGCGCGACGCGAAGGTGCTCCAGCATTGCACCGCGCGCTGGCCGGTCGTGCTCTTCCTGCACGGCGCGGAGCCCTGCGATCTGCCGGTTCCGCATGACCCTGACTACTACAAGCGCTGGGCGGATCTGCCCGCATCACTCGCGCGCAGTGGATATGTCGTGCTGGTGCCCGCGCACTCGCAGAACAAACCCACCGGCGGCGCGGAAGTGCCATTCGTATCGAGCTTCATCGACTGGGCGCGAAACGTGTGGGAACACGCGGAATCGCTCGATCCGCGGCCCGATGCGCTCGCGGTCGCGGGTCACTCGTTCGGCGGCGTGCTCACCGGGCGCCTGGCGCAGAGCCGAAATGATGTTTCCGCATTCGTGAGTCTCAGCGGCGCATTTGGAACACTCGCGCGCGACGACATGCTCGATGTGTTGGGCTCGCTGCGCAAACCCACCTTCTTCATGTGGTCGGACACGGCGACCGGGTTCGAGAACGAGAACCTCGATGTTCTCCAGGCATGGGACACCCTGCGCTGCCAACGATACGGCTGCGTGTTCGATGGTGGGCATTTCGACTACATCCGTCTGCTCGGATCCGATTGCGGAGAGCAGCCGGGCGCATGTCATTTGACGAAGGCGGTGGCCGCGGATCTCGCGACGCTGTTCCTGGCGCGCACATTGCCCGTGGCGGGATCGCCGACGCGCATGCCATTCGACCTGACTCTTCCTCTCGTTGCGCCGTTGAGCCCCACTCAACAGACATACGCCGCGGGTCACCTTGGAGGCATCCGGCTTCTCGAGGAGACGGCAAATCGGGACTGCCGGTTCGATCTTCGCTGGAAGCTGAATCCCCAGCAGGGCAGCCGCCACCTCGGAGCCTGATGATGTCTGCACGCGTCGATCTCTTCTACAACGCCTACGCCAATTTCTCCGACCAGGTTCTTGCCGCCGTGCGCGCCGAAACCTACGGCCACGACATCGGCCAGAACAGCTGGGTGACTGTCGACGAGTACGAGGGTTACGTCGATTCGTTAGGCATCGACGAGCACTCGACGGTCCTCGAAATCGCGAGCGGATCGGGCGGCCCGGCGCTCTGGCTCGCCGGCCGCACCGGCTGCCGCCTGATCGGCGTCGACGTGAACCCCGAAGGCATCACCACCGCCAACCGCAGCGCGGCCCGCAAGGGTCTCGCACAGCACGCGGCTTTCGAAGTGGTCGACGCCTCGCGTCCGCTGTCATTCGGCAACGAGACCTTCGATGCGCTCCTGTGCATCGACTCGATGAACCATTTCCCGGCCCGCGGAGACTCATACAAGGAGTGGTACCGCGTGCTGAGACCCGGCGGCCGCGCGGTGTTCACGGACCCGGTGGTGATCACCGGGCCGGTGACGAACGAGGAGCTCGCGCAACGCAGCTCGATCGGGTTGTTCGTGTTCTTGCCGCGCGGCTTGAACGAGGAGTTGATCGTGAAGGCAGGTTTCCGGATCGTGAGTCAGACCGACGCCACCGAGAATGCGGCGCTGGTGTCGCGCCGCTGGCGCGAAGCCCGGCAGCGATTCCGGGACGACCTGCTGCGCATCGAGGGCGAGGAACGCTTCGAAGGCGTCCAGAAGTTCCTGGGCGCGGTGCAAAAACTCACCCAGGAGCGCCGCCTGTCGCGCATCAGCTGGGTGGTCGAGCGGCCGGCGGACTAACCCGGGACGCGTCCGGTCACGTATGCTCGTGGCCCATGAAAACCCGAATCGTTGGGATGTTGCTGGCCGCCGTCATCCTCTCGAGCTCCGCCGGGGCGAAAGAAGTGGCGCGCGAGTTGCCATACGCCGCGGGCAACCCGAACGGCGGTCTGCCGTTGTGGAACCCGGGGGACAAGTTCGTCGCCGTTTCCGGCGGCTCGTGCTCGGGTTCGTGCCCGGTATACGACCTCTATGTATTCAGTGACGGTCGCGTGACCTTCGTGGGCCGCGACCAGACGGCGCGCAAGGGCATCATGACCAAGACGATCGATCCGTCGATCTACACGTCCTTGTTGACGCTGATCGTTCGCACCGACGTGCTCGACAAGAAGATCAAGCGCGGCAGTTGTTTGTCGGGCCGGCCGATGCTCTCCGTGATGCGCTCGACGCCGGACGGCCAGCGCATGCGGATCCGGGACATGAACTCGGGATGCGCGGGTTACGCGGACATCACGAAAGACATCGAGACGCGCTTCATCGAAGACACCGAGATCACGAACTGGCTGGTCCCGCGGCGTTGATCGCGGAGTCCTGAAGCTTCAGCGGATCGTCAGCGCCACTTCATCGGAATGGAAGTTCGCCTCGCGACTCGCAATCCGCAGCGTCCCCGATGATCGCCTCAGCGACGCCGCCGGCACCACCATGTGCAACGACGACGCCCGCGCGTAAGCCAGCTCGCGCCAGTGCTCGTCGCCATGCGGGCGGTACAGCGCGACGGCGTTGATGCAGTACGCGGACTTGTAGCGCAGCTTCCAGGACAGCAGCGAATCGTTGAGCGACGACCACTGCAGCGTGCGCGCCTCGGTCGCGAGTTCGATCGGGCCGAGCACGGCATCCGCAACGCTGAGCATCCGGCTGTCGTGACTCGTGTCGGCGAGCTCCGCGCGTGCTTTGCCGCTCATCAGCAGGTGTTCGCGCAACTCGTGGTAGCCCCAGCCGGGATTGAGCGACTTGATCAGCGCCGCGCAGCCGCTCACGTAGGGCGCGCCGATGGCGGCATGGGTGAGCGTGGTGTGACCGGTGCCGCGCCAGTGCGGCACGCGCGCGAATCCGGGCGCCGCGATGTCGCCGCGAATGCCATCCGCGAGCGGCTGGAGCTGTTCATCCACCGAGACGACGCTGAGGAGATTCGGCGGCGGCTCGTCGTCATCCGCGGGCGCGGCGGTGGGCGGGGACGCGGTACAGACGACGAGCACGTTGCGCGTGGCCGCGTATTGCACGGCGCGCCGTGCCGCCTGCGTACTCAGGTCGGCGTCCCGGCCGACGTTCACGATGTGGGCGCCCATCTCCACCGCGTATTCGATGGCATGCGCGAGATCGAGCGCCTGCGGGCCGGACCCGGTGCTGTAGCGCACCGGCAGGATTCGCGCTTCGGGCGCGACGCCGGAGAATTGTTCGACGTCGCTCGATCGCCCGGCGGCCACGCCGGCGGCGTGGGTGCCGGGAATGTCGTGCTCGCCTGCGGCCGCGGGATGGTGGGCGTGGTCCTGCTGGATGTTAGGACCCAACAACGGATGATCGAGCTGGACACCCTGGTCGACGATGCCGATGACCACGGCGGCACTGCCACGCGTCCTGAACCACGCGCGTTCGATACCCAGCCAGTCGAAGGCAGTCCCGAAACGGCCCAGCGGGGCCGCGTTGATCGTCATGAACGAGTCCCTGGCCCGATCTAACGGCCCGTCGGAGTATCTGTAACGAAACTCCGGGCGGTGACAGGAACTAGGGCTTTACGACGCCGAAATCGAGAGGTTCTTCGTCGGAGGACTGCTTTCTGACGCGCAGCGTGTAGGAGCCGGCTGGCAAATCTTCCGCGTCCAGCATGAATTCGAGGGTCACGGGCGAGCTGGGATGCTGTCCGTAGAGCGTGGTGAGCGTGCGGGCGTGCTGCTCTTCGATGCGGTCGAGCGTGATGTTGTACAGAGAGCCGCTGTCGAACAGTCCGACGATTTCCACCCGGATCACGCTGGAACCGAGCGTCGGCACGGATTCCGCGCCGCGCACCTGCGCGAGACGCAGCGAAGCGCCACTGCGCTGGGCATCGGTGGAGACGGCGGCCATGAGGGCGCGGCCGAGCTTGTTCGACTGGTGCCACGCGGCCCAGGAAATGGCGCCGAGCGCGAGCACGATGCTGGCGGCGGCGGCGAGTTTCCAGCGCGGCTCGGCGTTGGCGCGCACGAACTCGGCGGTGGAGCCCTGCGCGACCTGCGCGAGGCCGGCACGCAGGCGCTGCTCGAACTCGACCTGCTTCGCGAACTCGGGGTTGGCGACGCAATACGCTTCGAACTCTTCGGCCTCGCGGCCGCCGAGCTTGCCCGAAACATATTGTTCAATCTGCGCCTGGTTCATCGGTCGCTCAGCAGGTCCCGCTTCGAGAAGCCGCGCTCCTCGAGGATCTGGCGAAAACGCCGGCGCGCCCGACTCAGGGCCTGGTTGAACGCCGCTTCAGACAAGTCGAGCTCCTGACAAATGAGTTCCTTGTCATGATCATCTAGATAGAAGCGTTTGAGCATCAGGCGATCCCGGGATTGCGGCAGTTCGCGAAGCAATGCACGGACGGCGAGCGCGGCTTCGAGATCCGCGGCACGGCCGTCGATGCTGCCGGCCGGATCAGGGTTCCGGTCGGTCGCGTCGGTGTCGATATCTGTCTTCTGTCGCTCGGCCTTCCGCAGTGACGCGATGGCGAGATTTCTTGCGGTCTGGGCCGCAAATGCCGCGAGCTTGCCCGGGTCGTCGATCCCGGCGCCGCGTAGGCGCTGGATGACGACTAACAGGGTTTCCTGGACGAGATCCTGGAGGAGTCCGTGATCTCCGCCGGTCCGGCGGCGCAATAGCACGCGCAGACCGGGCTCAAACTGCCGAATGAGCTCGGTTTCGGCGGTGACGTCGCCGTCGCGAATCCGGCGCGATAGCTCGCCGCCTGGAACGAAATCCATAGCCCCCTGACCCTGAAATGTGCCGATAGCCCGACGCGAGGGATTCTGCCATGCCGGAACGCCCGTCAAGCGCGCATAGGGTCAGGGGCGCGCAAAACCGGAACTATGTCCAGATCCCGATCCGGGCCCGCCCAGCCGGCGGCCTGGATTGGCCGTGGCACGCGCGCCACGGGTATCCTCGCCCGCATGCTCAAGACGTATCACGGTTCCTGTCATTGCGGGGCGGTGCGGTTCGAGGCCGACATCGATCTCACGCAGCCCACCTACCGCTGCAATTGCTCCATCTGCTCGCGCAACCGCTACTGGGCGGCGGTGATCAAACCCGCGCAATTCCGCCTGCTGGAAGGGAGGGGCGAGCTCACGCAATACCTGTTCAACTCGATGCGCAACGAGCATCGGTTCTGCCGGACTTGCGGCGTGCGGCCGTTCGGAGTCGGCGTCACGCCGGATGATTACGAGGTGATCGGTGTGAACATCGGGTGCCTGGAAGACGCCACCCCGGAGGAACTGGGCGCGGCGCCCATCACCTACTGCGACGGCAAGAACGACAACTGGCAGAACCCGCCGGCGATCGTCAGCTATCTGTAGACAGTCAATCGCGGGGCGGCTTGATCGGCAGGCGGATGACGAACGTCGTGCCGACGCCGCTTTCGGTCACGAAATCGAGCGCGCCGTGGTGGCCCTTCACGATCACGTTGCGGGCGATCGCGAGACCCTGGCCGGTGCCCTTGCCCACTTCCTTCGTGGTGAAGAACGGATCGAAGATGGCGCCGCGGATCGATTCGGGAATGCCGCCGCCCGTGTCCTGGATCTCGATGACCGCGTGATCGCCGTCGAGCCGCGAGCGCACGGAGATCACGCCGCGGCAACCGGTGCGGCCGACCACGTCGGTGATCGCATCCGCGGCGTTGACCACGAGATTGAGCAGCACCTGGTTGATCTGGCCGCCGTGGCACGTGACCTCGGGCATCGGCGCGAGATTGGTCTCGATATCGGCGACCGCCGCGTACTCGCTGCGCGTCACCACCAGCGTGCTGTTGATGGCGCGGTTGAGGTCGACCGCGCACATGTGATTCTGGTCGGCGTGCGAGAAGTCCTTGAGCGAGCGCACGATCTCGGCGATGCGCGCCAAGCCCTCGGTCACACGCTTCAGTGCGGGCGGCAGTTCTTCGCGCAGGTATTCGATGTCTTCGTCCGGCTCGGCCTTCGGCGCCTGCGCCGAGTGCAACGCGTCCACGTGCGCGAGCAGCTCGTGCACGCCTTCATTGATGAACTTCACGCTGTCCGAGAGGTACTGGATCGGCGTGTTGATCTCGTGCGCGACACCCGCGGCGAGGCGGCCGATGGATTCGTGGCGTTCGCTGCTCGCCATGCGCTCTTCGGCGGCCTTGCGATCGGTGATGTCGTAGCCGGTGCCGACGATGCCCGTGAGATTGCCGGCCGCATCGCGCAACGGCACCTTGCTCGTGAGGATCACGCGGTTGGTGCCGCGCGTCTTGTCGTAGGCCTGCTCTTCGATGTCGAGCAGCGCTTCACCCGACTGGATCAGCGCCTGCTCGTCGGCGAAGAACTTTTCCGCCATCTCGCGCGGGAAGAAATCGAAATCCGTCTTGCCGACGAGTTGCTCGGGATCGACGCCCATGCGATTCGCGACCAGCTTGTTGCAGGCGGTGAACCGGCTGTGCGCGTCCTTCGCATAGATGAAGGCCGGGATCATGTCGATCATCGTGCGCAGGACGTTGCGCTCGTGCGCGAGCGCATCCGCGAGGTTGCGGCGTTCCGCGCTCGCTGAACCCGCATCGGACTCGGGTTCGGATTCGTCCAGGACGTGTTCGGGCTGGGTACTCACGGCACCCCAGATAACGGCTCCGGGCCGCGAAACTGAAGATTGGGCGCCCAAAGCGTGCGTGGGTCACACGTCGCGGGGCTTTCCTATTTCAATTGGGAGATTTCGAGCTGATCGAAGGTCGTGTCGAAGCCGGGGCCTTCGGGTGCGGCGCACATCACGCCGACTTCCACGGGCACGCGCGCCGGGAAATAGGCCTGGCGAACGGTGGTGTACTTCGCGCCATCGATCGAGCATTGCGCCTCGAGCGAATCCTTCTTGCGCTGCACGCGCCAGTAGACGGGCCCATTCTGCGTGAGGTCTTCCATCGTCGACCAGTCGGAGAATTCACGCGTGGCGACGACGCTCGCCCAGCGCTTGCCGTCGAAGAACTCGGAGCCGCACTTGATCCAGTTCTTCTCGTCGAGCCGCACCATGAGGCCGGCCTGGTCGTAGAGCTGCGAGTAGTTGCCGCTGATGCGTGCCTGGAACTGGAACTCGCCCTGCGCCGGCAGGTGCAGGAAATGGCCGTTGTCGTTGACGTAGCCGTAGAAGGTCTTGCGCCAGAAATCCGTCTTTCCCTTGCAGCGCACGGTGACGGCGCCGGATTCGTAGAACTCGCTCGCGGGCGCGTTGAACCAGGTCATGCGGCTCAGCAGGTCGCCGCCTTCGCGCGCCTTCGTGTTTTCCTCGGCGAGCGCGGCGGAGGTGCCGGCGGCCGCGACGGCGGCGCTCATCGACTGGGCGAGAAACAGGCGTCTCGAGCTCATGGCGGCTCTCCCCGGTTCAGAGATTGGCGTGAGGTAGATAGGTACGGAGCTCGGCGCGCGCGGCGTCGGGCCCCTTGAACTGGATCGCGTGCAGCCCGCACTCGCGCGCGGCGACCACGTTCTTCAGCAGGTCATCGATGAACACGCTCTCGGCGGGTTCTATGCCGGTCTTCTCGACCAGGTGCTTGTAGATCGCCGGCTCGGGCTTGATCAGAAGGATCGCGCCCGAGATCACGAGCTCGCGGAAGTGGCGGAAGAATTCATGGCGGCGCGTCAGGTATTCGTAGGTGCTCACCGGCATGTTCGAGAGCACGTAGAGATGAACGCCCGCGGCGGCCAGGTCCTCGACGAGCTGGATCGTGCCGGAGATCGGGTGCAGCGATTCGTTCGCGGTCTGCAGCAGCGCGCGCATCTGCTCGGGCGTGAGGCCGGCGCGTTCTCCGAACTGCACGGCCGCCCGCGCGACGTCGATGGTGCCGCGGTCGAATTCGTGCCACTCGGGATGCTCGAAGATCTCGCGGCGGATGAGGGCCTGCTGGGCCGGATCAGGGGCGACCTTGGCGATGAACGCGGGCGGGTCCCACTGCAGCAGGACGCCACCCACGTCGAAGACGACGTTGCGGATGGGCATGCCGCAAGGGTAAATGGGGACAGTCCCCGTTTGCTAGCAAAAGGGGACAGTCACCGCCTTCTTCAAGGGCCTGCTCGGGTCGAGATCAGCTTGATTCCGAAGAACACCAGCGCCGCGCCGAACACGCGCTCGACCCACAGCATCACGCGCGAGCCCTTCAGTGCGCGCGCGCCGCGCACGGCCAGGTGCGCGTAGGCGAGCAGGACCGCGCCATCGATCGTGACCGTCACGAGAAACATGATGCCGAGCTGCGGCAGCAATGGCCTGTCCGCCGCGATGAACTGCGGCAGCAGCGCCAGCACGAACAGCAGGTTCTTCGGATTCGTCAGCTGAACCGCGAGCCCCTGCAGCGCGATGCCATGGTGCGCCGGCGGGGCGCCGTTCACGACGACGGCCTGCGGCTGATGGGGCTTCGTCATCATCATGCGCACGCCGAGGTACATGAGATACAGCGCGCCGCCGATGCGGATGATGTCGACCGCGGCGCTGAACCGCGTCAGCAACGCGGCGAGGCCGAACGCGATCAGCGTGAAGCAGACGAGATGGCCGAACAGGATGCCGGCGGTGCCCGCGACCGCGCCGCGGTTGCCGTGCCGCGCGCCTTGAGACATCACGAACATCACCGCGGGGCCGGGGGAGAGCGCGACCAGGGTCCAGGTCGCCAGATAAAGAAGAAAGGTGTCGAGTGCCATTCTCGGACTCTATTCAATGGCGGTGTCGTCGTCGCGGTTCAGTTGGAGCGAATCGACGAGCGGCTGTATCGCTCAGGGCTTTTCGTAGCTGAGTTCAGACGGCAATGCGGGATCGTCCGAGACCGTGACCGGACTGGCAGGATGACGATAGAAGTCCGCATCGAGCTGCGTGATCCGCTGCTCCACCGCCTCGAGGTCCGCGATGTTGCGCTGCTCGGCGCGCAGCGCGGCCAGCCCCGCGTCCAGCACCGTTCGCGGATCGACGCCGGCCGCCTGGGCCCGAACCGCGAGCGTGGGGTGCGAATCGAGAGGATGGGGGAGATGCAGCTCCAGGATTCCGCGTCGCAACTTCTCCGGGTCGAAGGCGCCGAGGAATTGGCTGACGTGCGCGAGATAGTCGCGCGACATGTTTCGCCGCGAGACGCCCTCGTGCAACAGCCGTATCCAGCCGCGCCGGAAGGAATCCCAGCGCAGCGACAACGCGCTGAACTTCACGAGCAGGGACGCGACGGCGGCGGGAGTGCTCACCTCGAGCGAGGCCCGGTCGGCGGCCAGCTCGCGTTCGCGGCTGATGCGGCCGACGATGAGGCTGATCGTGTGCATCATGAACGAGAGCATGCCGATCGCCGGCATCAGCGCGATGGAGGTGGAGTCCCGTTCGCTTTCATCCTGGCTCGACACGGCGCTCGCGGCGATCGTCAGGCTGCGGTACGCCGGCACGAACCGGTTCGTGAACTCGAGATCGGCGCCACGGAAGTGACCCAGCTCGTGGCCGATCAACGCGTCCAGCTCGGCGTCCTCGAAGACGCGCAGCGCCGCGGTCGGTAGATAGAGCGTCACGGCAGTGGGCAGGTCGCCGACACCGCGCAACCGGATCGTGGTGTTGGCAATGAACGCATTCGGCTCGATGCCGATGATGACGCGCTCCGGCTCGCGCGACCCGAGCTGCGTCGCGATCCGCTTCACGCGCGCGAACAGGCCCGGCATCTCGTCGGCGCTCACTTCCACCCCGATCACCCGGATCGGGTCGATCTCCAGCATGCGCCGCAAATCCGCGATGATGGTGATGCCTGCGAGCACCAGTGAGCCGCCGATGCCGGCCAGCACCGCGATCAGGCGCCAGTCGCCCGGCAGGATGTCGAGAGCGACCAGCTCCCACGAGGCCACCCAGACGAGCACGCCCTGCACGGCTAACAACAAGGGCAGGATCGACAGGATGACGCGGACCAGCACCGGGAAGCCGCGCGCCAGCCAGTCGCGGTTCCGGCCGAGGATCGTGGCCACGAGGAGATAGATCGCCGGCAGCGCCAGGTTGACGATCAGCGCGATCAGCGCGCCCTTGAACAGCCATTGCAGCGTGGCGAAAGACCCGCAGGCGTCTGCTTGAGACGTGGCGCAGATCGCGAGCGCCTGGTCCGCCGAGGTCAGGTCATTGGCGACCAGGATCTCGTGCGATCCATAGACGGCCGCGAACAGGCCGAAACCGGGGATGAGCACCAGGCTCAGGACGAACAGGAATATCCGCATGACACGTGTGCCTCCCAACCCACGCGATCACGCGACTATCCATTGCCCGGCGGCGCCGGGCAAGTGCCGATGGTGACTGTCCCCTTTTGCTAGCAAACGGGGACTGTCCCCGTTATGCCTTCATGGGCATCGGCACCGGATCGTTGCGGGTCGGCATCGGCGCGACCACCGGGGGCGACAGCCCGGTCACCAGTTCGTCGATCTTCACGGCGCCGCCGCTCACGAAGCTCTTGTTCGCCGACGCGCCGATCAGGCACGAATACAGGCCGCTGCGCTCGTCCGCCGCGCGCTTGTACTTGTCGGGCTCGGCGCTGCCGAACACCTCGGTGAGCATGACGTTGTCGCCGCCGCCGTGCCCGCCGACGCCGGTCCACGGCTCGATCACCTGCGGTTTGCCGCGCAGCGGAATGACCCGCGTGGTCACCGCGTCCGACTCCTCGCCCTGGTAGTTAGTGGCGCCGGCCGACACCGCGCCGCCTTCGACGATGCGGTGCTCGAGGCGGCCCTTCGTGCCGTTGAACGCGATGTGGTAACCCTCCCACGCATTGAACGCATTGAGCGAGTACGACAGCGTCGCGCCGGTCTTGTACTTCACGATGACGTTCATCGTGTCCTCGATGCTGATCTCCGGGCGGAACACGCAGCGGTCGCGGAAATAGCCGTCGTGCTTCTCGTTGTCGAGGTACAGCTCCTTGAAGTTCGCATCGGCCGCGATGTCGAGGAAGAACGTGCACTTGTCCTTCTCCGGGCAGGTCAGGCAGCGCTCGTGCGGTCCCTGCAGGCCGAACCGCTTCGCCATCGCCGGCGTATAGAACTCGCGCTTGCCGTACGCCTGCACGATCTCCGGCTCGCTCCCTAACCACCAGTTCACGAGGTCGAAGTGGTGCGTGGCCTTGTGGATCATCAGGCCGCCCGAGATCGCCTTGTTGCTGTGCCAGCGGCGGAAGTAGTCGGCGCCGTGCAGCGTGTTCAACAGCCAGTGGAAATCGACGGACATGATGTCGCCGATGGCGCCGCTCATCAGGAGGTCCTTCACCTGCGTGCGCGGCGGTGAGTAGCGGTAATTGAACAGCACGCGCACGTGCTTCTTGTTGCGCGCGCACGCGTCGACGATGCGCTGCGCCTTCTCGGGCGTGGTCGTCAGCGGCTTTTCGGTGATGCAGTCGCAGCCGGCGTCGAGCGCGCGCACGATGTAGTCGTCGTGGTAGCCGTCGGGGCAGGTGACGATCACGGTGTCCGGCTTCAGCTCCTTGAGCATCTTGTCGAAGTCGGCGGCCAGGTATTTCTTCGGCGGCTTGGTGCCGGTCTCCTTCAGGTTCGGCGTGACGAAGCGGACGGCGGTGTCGAGCCGGCCGGGGTTCACGTCGCAGATGCCGACCAATTCGTTGTCCTTGGCGAAGGTCTTGGTGATGGCCGTGAGGTACATCCGCGAGCGTGAGCCGACGCCCACGTTCACGAACCTGCGGCGGACTCCCGCCGCCATCGAGCTCGCCGCGAAACCCACGGCGGCGACACCGGCGGTCTTCAACAGGGCGCGCCGGTCGATCGTTGACTCACTCATCTCATATCCCCCACGGCAGAGTTTGATCGGTCGGCGGCGAAGATACCGCAAATGCAGTCAGAAGCGTTCATCAACGAGCACGTCCCCCATTAAATTCGCGCATACTTCGCCGCGATGAACGCGCGAACCATCGTATGTCTGGTCGCCGCGCTCCTGGGGGGACTCTCCGTGTCGGTGCGGGCGGCGCCGATCGACCGCCAGGCGCTGGTGATGCGGCACAGCCCCACGATCACCGGCATCGACGCTTCAGCGCCGTTCATGGTCGGGAACGGCAACATCGCCTTCACCGCCGACATCACCGGACTCCAGACCTTCCCCGAACAGTACTCGCCACTGGTCCCGCTGCTGATCGAAGCGCAGTGGGGCTGGCACAGCTTTCCGAATCCGGGCGGCGTCACGCTCGACGCGGCGCAGGTCGACGTGGGAGTGCCCGGCGTGCGCGGCAAGTACCCGTACCTGCGCAACTGGGACGAGGCGAAGAACCCCGCGGTGAAATGGCTGCGCGAGAACCCGCACAAGTTTTCGCTGGGCAGGCTCTCGTTGTGGATGGTGAGCGCGCAGGGCAAGCCCGCCGCATTCGCGGATGTGTCCGCGACCCGCCAGACGCTCGACCTGTGGAGCGGACGGCTGACGAGCACGTTCACGTTCGACGGCGCGCCGGTCGAGGTGGAGACCTCGATGCATCCGACGCGGGACGTGATCATCGTGCGTCTCAAGTCGCCGCTGCTGTTCGAAGGACGCCTCGGTGTCGATCTCAAGTTCCCCGGGGTGAATCCGCAGATCAATCCGGACCCGGCCGACTGGCAGCATCCGGAATCCCACGTGACGCAGGAGAGGTCGCGCGGACCGGAAGGCCTCACGCTGTTGCGCCAGCTAGATGGGACGCGCTACGCGGTGAGAGCGGTCTCGGATCGCGAGCTCGACATCACGACGCCGGGCGCGCACCAGTTCCGCATGACCACGCCCGGCGCCACGCAGATGACGTTGCTGGTCGAGTTCTCTCCCGAAGTCGCGCCGGCCCCGCTGCCCGACGCCGAGACCGCGCGCGCGACCGCCGCGCGCTGGTGGTCGGACTACTGGCTGCGCGGCGCGATGGTGGAATTCAAGGGCAGCAAGGATCCGCGCGCCGGCGAGCTCGAGCGCCGCGTCGTGCTGTCGCAATACCTGACGGCGGTCAACAGCGCGGGACTCTATCCACCGCAGGAAGAGGGCCTGTTCTCCAACAGCTGGAACGGCAAGTTCCATCTCGAGATGCATGCCTGGCACGCGGCGCACTTCGCGGCGTGGGACCGGCCGGACCTGCTCGAGCGCAGCATGCCGTGGTACGTCGCGCAGTTGCCGGCGGCGCGCGCGCGGGCGAAATCGCACGGCGTGCGCGGCGCGTGGTGGCCGAAGATGGTGGGCCCGGAAGGGCGCGAGAGCCCGAGCACCGTGAATCCGTTCATCATGTGGCAGCAGCCGCATCCTATCTACCTGGCCGAGGCGCTGTACCAGGACCGCGGCGTCGAGATGTTGGCGAAGTATCGCGACGTGGTGTTCGAGACGGCGGACCTGCTCGCGAGCTGGGCGCGGTACGACAAGCGCGGCAAGCGCTACGTGCTCGGGCCGCCGCTCATCCCGGCGCAGGAGACGCATCCGCCGCTGACCACGTTCAATCCCGCGTTCGAGCTGCAGTACTGGCGCTTCGGTCTCGAGACCGCGCAGCTATGGCGTACGCGGTTGGGTCTCGGGCGGGACCGGAAGTGGGACGAGGTGTTGTCGAAGTTGTCGCCGCTGCCGCAGAAGGATGGCCTGTATCTGGCCGCCGAGTCGCAGCCGGACCTGTGGAACCAGACGCGTACGCCGGCCTGTTCGAAAAAGGCGGGCACGGATTGTCCGAATCGCGATCATCCCTCGTTCGTCGCGGCGTACGGCTACCTCGGTGGCGCGGGCACGGATCGTGAAACGATGCGCCGGACGCTCGACGCGGTGATCAGCGACTGGGACCTGCGCCAGACCTGGGGCTGGGACTGGCCGATGCTCGCGATGACCGCGTGGCGGCTCGGCGAGCGCGATCGCGCATTCGACTTCCTGTTGACCGATGCCCGGAATTTCCAGTTCGGCACGAGCGGAATGACGCCGCGGTTGCACGTCGCCGACGATTCCGCGCCGCACGCGGCGGGCGTGAACGACGTTCCGGGCTATCGGCGCGTCGCAGAGACCTATTTCCCGTCGAACGGATCCCTGTTGCTGGCGATCGCGTTGATGGCTAACAATCCGGGCGCGCCTGATGAACGCTGGGTGATCCACGCCGAGGGCTTTCGCCCGCTGCCTTGAAGGAACGCGATGTCCGACGGGTACTGGTTCAAGTCGAGCTTGTTCGAGATCGAGCCCGGCGAGGACGAGGAGGTCAATCCCGGCATCTACGGCCGCCAGCTCGCGACGTGGCTGCGGCAGAAGCTCGACGCGGCCGGTTTTCCCGTCGAGGACGTCATCAACGAGGACTGGGGCCGCTGCCTGATGTGCCAGCGCTCGCCGTTCGCATTGTGGGTGGGCGTCAGCAGCGTGGATGACGCACAGCGCGTCGACGGCATGATCCCGACGAAGGACGCGGTGGTGTGGCACAGCTTCGCGGTGACCGAGGGCGGGCTGCGCATGCGCATGTTCGGCAAGAAGAACGAGATCGAAGCGACGCGCGTGAAGCTCGATGCGGCGCTCGTGTCGATCCTGCGGGCGGAGCCCGCGATCCTGCTGGTCCCCGAACCCTGAAATGGGGACAGTCCCCGATTCCTAGCAAAAGGGGACAGTCATCAGGGGGCGCTGGGTGCCGGTCTGTATCTCGATTGCCTTGCTCCTCAATCTCGGGCGCGCTTCGAGAATTTCCGGACGGGAATTCTCGGCGTCCGCTCGTCGTTCGCTGCAATTGTCAGGCGCTCGCGCGCCACTCTTAAACGGCGTCGAAGCGACGCCGTCCGTGAGTGTTTCGCCGCCCTCCATTCGGCCGCAAAGCAATCGGGATACAGCCCGTCACACCAACCGTCACCGTGACTGTCCCCTTTTGCTAGGAATCGGGGACTGTCCCCATTTCAGGAGAGGTCGCGGAGGACTTGCCGCAGGTCCGTTACCTTCGGTGGCTTGCTGAGCACGCGATCCACGTGCGCCGGCACGTCGCGCGTGGCTAACAACCGGTGGCCCCAGCCGGTGAGCAGGACCACCGGCGTCTTCGGCGACACCGCCTTTATCGCCGCCGCGACCTTGCGGCCATCGACGTGCGGCATGCCGAGATCGGTGAGCACGAACTCGAACGGTTCGCCGCGCTTCTGTGCCGCCGTGAACGCGTCGATGCCGAGCTGTCCGCCGCCGGCGGCCTCCACGACGTGGCCTTCCGCTTCGAGCGTATCGCGCACCGACCGAAGCAGCAGCGGATCGTCGTCGATGATCAATATGCGCAGCTCTCGCGCCGCCGGAGCCGCGCTCTCGCGGCTCTGCGGCGCGGCAGCCGGCGCGGCCGCGAACAGCAGCCGGACCGTGGTCCCCTTGCCGGGCGCACTCTCTATCTGCAGCTCGGCCTCGTGGCGCCGGGCCATGCCGTACACCATCGCGAGCCCGAGACCCGTGCCCCGCTCGCCCTTCGTGGTGAAGAACGGCTCGAGGCAGCGCGCACGCACGTCCTCGCTCATGCCGAGCCCGGTATCGGTCACCTCGATGCCGACGCGATGGCTACCCGCGTCCTGGAAAGAGCGCAGCGTGAGCTCGCCACCCTCCGGCATCGCGTCGACCGCGTTCAGCACCAGGTTCGTGACCGCATCGCGGATCTCGCTATCCGTACCCATGATGGCCGGCAAGTCCTGCTCCAGCTTTTCATGCAGCCGGATGACCGCGCCGCGCTCCTGCGGCATGTCGCTCCAGCGCGCCCGCGTGAGATCGACGACCTGGTGCAGCAGCTTGTTGGTGTCCACCGGCGCGTGCTCGAGCTGTGCCTCGCGTGGCCGGTAGAACTCGCGCATGCGCGCCACGGTGTCGGCGACGTCTTCGATGGAGCGCTGGACGATGGCGAGGCGCTCCTGCGACTCCGCGCTGAGCGCGGTCTCGCGTTCGCGCATCACCTGCACGTACAGCGCGGCGGGCGACAGCGCGTTGTTGATGTCGTGCGCGATGCCGCTCGCCATCTGGCCGAGCGCGCGCAGGCGCTCCTGCTGCAGCACCGTCTCCTGCGACTGGCGCAGGTCCTCATAGGCGCGCTGCAGGGAGTCGTAGAGCTGCGCCTGGTGCGCGGCCAGCGCGACGTGCGCCGACAGCTGGCGCAGGAATTCGATGTCACTCGCGGAGAAGCTGCCGGGCGTGCGTCGCGCGCAGATCATCGCGCCGAACGTCTTGCTCTCCACGATCAGCGGCACGGTCACCACCGAGCGCATGCCGACCTGCGCGAAACGCTGGTGCGTCGGCTGCGCCGACTGCGCGATGTCCGGCTCGTAGACCAGCTCGCCCGTCAGGCAGCGGGCGAGGTGCGCGTCACAGGACAGCGCGCTGTGCTCGCCGATCTGCAGCCGCTCGGCATACTGCTGGCTCTTCGGCCCCACCGCGTTCACCGACATCGACTTGTCGTCGGCGCCGCGCATGCAGATGCAGCCCAGGTCGACGAACAGGTGGTCTTCCACGCTGCTCAGCACCGTCTGGAAGATGCTGCGCAGATCCTGGCGCTCGCCGATCGCCTGGGTGGTTTCGTCGAGCAGGCGCAGGTGTGCGAGCTGCGCGCGCAGCCGCTCCTCGTTCTCCATCTGCTCGGTAATGTCGGTCGAGATGCCGAAGATCGCGTAGATCTTGCCGGCCGCGTCACGCAGCGGGGCCTTCACCGATATATAAGTGTGCTGACCGTCGGGCTGCGGTGCGACCTCGACTTCCGAGATCGGTCCATCCGCCTGGACCACGCGGGCATCCATGGCGCGGAACGCCTCGGCGGCCGCGTGCTCGAACAGGTCATGGTCCGTCCGCCCGAGCATCTGGCCGCGCTTCAGGTGGAAGATCTCCTCGTACCGTCGGTTCGTGAGTAGATAGCGGCCGTCCGTCTGCTTGACGTAGATCACCGCGGGCGAGTTGTCGATGACGGCCTCGAGCAGCTGGCGGTTCCGTCGATTCGCATCCTCCGCATCCTGGCGGCTGCGCATCTCGGCGCGCAGCTTGACGTTCATCGCCTCGAGCTCGGCCGTGCGGTCGGCGACGCGCGCCTCGAGCGCCTCGTTCGCACGCCGCACTTCCTGTTCGGCGCGTTGCCGCTCCTCGACCTCGCGGCGCAATGATGCCGGGCTGGGAAGTGCGAGCGCCTGCGGGATCAGGCGCACCAGCAGGATGGCCGTGGGCACGGACGCGAGCGCGGTGATCGCCTTGATCACGCCGGACACGTAGTACTCCGGCTTCCACACCGTGACGATCTCCATCAGGTGCGTGGTGCCGCAGGCGACGATGAACACCGCGAAGCACACGAACATCCAGTTGAATTCGAGATCGCGGCGCCGGCGGACGAAGTAGAGCAGCGTGAACGGGATGGAGAAATAGGCGAGGGTGATCAGGGAATCGGAGATCACGTGCAGCGCGAGGAGGTCGGGTCGCCACAGGTAGCACATTCCGTGTGGCATGAAATCGAAGTGGTCCATGCGAGTCTCCCGCGCGTCTGGGCGCCGCCGTACCTTACCGTGGTATCGCCCGGCCTGAGAATCGGGGTTCCCTTACTCGCGCCGCGGGACGGGTCACGCCGTGCCCTAGCTATTTTCGGCGGCGTGGCAAACATTCTTGCCGGTCTTGGCAACCTCCCGTTTCGCCTGCCCGCGGGGCATCTCGGCCGCCTCCGTTCTCATCTGATTTTCCGGGTCTTCGCCCGCGCGCGACACCCCAAACCCCCGGATTTGAATGGGCGGGGCGGACGGGCGAATATCCCGCCCCATGACCCTCACCGAGCTCCGCTACATCGTCTCCCTGGCGCAGGAACAGCACTTCGGCCGCGCGGCCGAGCGCTGCCACGTCAGCCAGCCGACGTTATCGATTGCCGTAAAGAAGCTCGAGGACGAACTGGGCATCCTCTTCGAACGCGGCAAGCAGAAGATCCTGCCGACCCCGCTGGGCCACAAGATCGTCGCCATGGCCTCGCGCGTGCTCGAACAGGCCGCGGCGATCAAGGACGTCGCCGAGGCCGACAAGGACCAGATCGAGGGCCCGATCGCCCTCGGGACTTTGCCCACCATCGGGCCATACCTGTTGCCGCAGTTCATCCCGCTGCTGCAGGAAACCTCTAACAAGCTTGCGTTGTACGTCGAAGAAGGCACGACGGCGGAGCTGGCCTCGAAGCTGCGCAACGGCGACCTCGACGCCCTTCTCATCGCGCAGCCATTCGCGGAGGCGGACGTGGTCACGCAGCCGCTGTTCGACGAGCCATTCATGGTGCTGATGCCGGCGGATCACCGCCTGGCGAACAAGACGCACATCCTCGCCGCTGACCTGGTGCCGAGCGAACTGCTGTTGTTAGGCGAGGGCGACAGCCTGCGCGACCAGATCCTGGCCGCGTTCCCGCACCTCGATCCACAGAAGGAGTCGGGCGCGGGCGTGCGCACCTTCACGCAGGGCGCGACGATGGAAACCCTGCGCCACATGGTGGCCTCGCGCCTGGGTGTGACGATCCTGCCGCAGACCGCGGCCGAGGCTCCGCTCTATGCCCCGAACCTGCTGGTCACGCGCCCGTTCGCGCCGCCCGTGCCGAAACGCAGCCTGGCGCTGGCCTGGCGCGTGAGTTTCCCGCGACATAAGGCGATCGACCTGCTGCGCCGGGCGATCCAGGCGAGCAGTTCCGCGTACTGGAATTACAATACCGCCCGCACCTCGGACGCCCCCGGCGTCATGGTGGAGAACCGGAACTGGTGACGAAACCCCTCTCCAAGATCGCGATCATCGGCGGCGGCACGTCGGGCTGGCTCGCGGCCGCGATGCTGTGCCAGCACCTGAAGCGCGAGCTCACCGAGATCCACCTGATCGAGTCCGAAGAGCTGGGCACGATCGGCGTCGGCGAGTCGACGGTGCCGCCATTCGTGGGGCTGATCCATCGCCTCGGCATCGACGAGAACGAGTTCCTGCGCGCCACCGACGGCACGTACAAACTCGGCATCAAGTTCGTCGGCTGGCGCGAGCGCAGCGACTCGTATTTCCATCCGTTCGGCGTCATCGGCAAGCCGATCGGAAGCCACGATTTCTACCAGTGCTGGCTCAAGGCGCGCGCGCAGGGTGACACCTCCGAGCTGCAGGATTTCTCGCCGTGCACCGTGATGGCGGAGCAGGGGCGGTTCTTCCATCCCGCGAAGGCGCGCAACACGCCCGTCGGCGGTGCCAACTACGCGCTGCACGTCGACGCGCTGCTGGTCGCGAAATACCTGCGCGGTTACGCCGAAGCGCGCGGCCTCAAGCGCACCGAGGGCAAGGTGGTCTCGGCGAAGCAGCGCGATAACGGCTTCATCGAGAGCGTCAGGCTCGAAAACGGCACCGAGATCGAGGCGGACTTCTTCGTCGACTGCACCGGATTCAAGGCGTTCCTGATCGGGCGCACGCTCGGCGTCGACAGCCACGACTGGTCCAACTATCTACCCTGCGATCGCGCGGTGGTCTGCAAGACGGAGAACAAGGGCGCGCTGGTGCCGTACACGCGCGCGAGCGCGCAGCCGGCGGGCTGGAGCTGGCGCATTCCGCTGCAGCATCGCGTCGGCAATGGTTACGTGTATTCGAGCCAGTTCGCGAGCGACGCCGCGGCGCGCGTGCAGTTGCTGCGCCTGCTCGACTCGACGGCGCTCGACGAGCCGCGCGTGATCCCGTACACCACCGGGCATCGCAAGCAGTTCTGGAAGGCGAACTGCCTGTCGATCGGCCTGTCGTCGGGCTTCATCGAGCCGCTCGAGGCGACGTCGATCCACCTGATCGCGCGCGGCATGGATTTCTTCCTGCGCTACTTCCCGGATCGCGATTGCGATCCCGCGCTGGTGCGCGAGTACAACCGGCGCATGATCGCGGACTTCGAAGAAGTGCGGGACTTCATCGTGCTGCATTACTCGACGACGCAACGCGACGACACGCCGTTCTGGCAGCACTGCAAGAACCTGCCGCTGCCGGATTCGCTGCGCGAGCGCATCGAGCTGTTCAAGGCGCACGGCGCGATGCGCGAGGGCGTGGACGAGCTGTTCCGCGCGTCGAGCTGGCAGTCCGTGTTCGAGGGCATGGGCATCCGGCCCTCGAGCCCGAACCCGCGCGTCGAGAATCTCGACTATGCGCAGATCGAGCAGACGCTCAAGAACGCGAAGGCGGCGATCGCTGGCATGGTGGAGCATCTGCCGACGCACGAGCAGTTCCTGCGCACCCAGACCGCGTAATGGGGACAGTCCCCGTTTCCAGGAAACGGGGACTGTCCCCATTTCACTTCGCTGAGAGCTCGCGATAGAAGTCGCGCACCCAGCCATCCATCGACTTGTCCGACGACGACCACGCCGGCACCGCGCTCTTGAATTTGTCGAACGGCCGCTGGGCGGTGAGCTGCTCGAGGGTGTTCCCGTCCTTGATGGCCCGCTCGACCGTCGCCTTCATCTCCATCAGCACTTTCAGGCCGCGTTCGACGTCGGCCCGCGTCGAGATCGTGCCGTGACCGGGAATCACCTTCGCGTATTCCGGGATCTTGGGTAGCAGGAGCTCCAGCGCGTCGATCAGCTTCAGCATTCCACCACCGTAGTGTCGGTCGCCGAATGAAACCGCCGGCGACATGAACACGTCGCCAATGGCCACCACGCCCGCGTTCTTGAAGAACACGACGGTGTCGCCATCGGTGTGCGCCGGCCCCACGGCGAGCAAGCGGATTTCCTCGTCATTGAGAAAGAACGAGAGCTGGCCGTCGAACGTGATCGACGGCAGAGCTTCCCGCGCAGCCGGCTTGTCCCTCGTGACCTCATTGCCGGTTACCAGCCACGTCCTCACGCTGGTGCGTGCGACGACCGGAGCCAACTTCTGGAAGTACGCATTCCCGCCGGAGTGATCGCCATGGGCGTGCGTGTCGATGACGTAGCGCAGCGGTTTTTCGGAGATCCGCCTCACGGCCGCGAGCAACCTCTCGGCCGTTTTCGCGCTGCACGTATCGACCATGACGACGCCGTCGTCGCCGGCCGAGACGACGATGTTGCACTCGAAGCCCTGGAGCAGGTGCACGCTGCTGCCGAGCGGCGTATCCGTAAAGGCGCTGTCCGGCCTGGCTGCGACGGAGAGGCACAAGAAAAGCAGAAGGCCCAGTGCCACCCGACGATTCGAATGATCCATCTCGATCTCCCCTGTCAGCTTCGGCGTCTTATATCATCCGGCTCGAAGGGGTATCACGATGAACACGCAGGAAGCCGCGTCCGGTGCGGTGAAGAAGGTCGTCATTGCCGGCGGCGGCACCGCGGGCTGGGTTGCGGCGATGTCGCTCTCGAAGTATTTCGAGGGCCAGCTCGACATCTCGCTGGTGGAGTCCGAGGAGATCGGCACCATCGGCGTCGGTGAATCGACCGTCCCGCCGATCCTCACGTTCCACCAGTTGATGGGCATCGACGAGCGCGAGTTCATGCGCGAGTGCGCGGCCACGTTCAAGGTCGCCATCTGGTTCGAGAACTGGGGAAAGATCGGCGACTGGTACCTGCATCCCTTCGGCCGCTACGGCCAGCCGTCGTGGATGATCGAGTTCTACAACTTCTGGCTGCACGCGCGCGAGCAGGGGCACAAGGTGCCGCTCGGCGAGTACTGCTACGAGTGGATGGCCGCGGTGAAGAACCGCTTCGCGCTGCGCGACAACCCGCGCGTCAACTACGCCTATCACTTCGATGCCGCCTTGTACGCGCGCTACCTGCGCAAGCTCGCGGAGAAGCGCGGCGTGAAACGCATCGAGGGCAAGATCAAGCAGGTGCGCACGCGCGAAGGCGATGGATTCGTCACCGCGCTCGAGCTCGAAAGCGGGCAGGTGATCGACGGCGATTTCTTCATCGACTGCACGGGCTTTCGCGCGTTGCTGATGGAAGGCGCGCTGAACACCGGCTATGACGACTGGTCGCACTGGCTGCCCTGCGACAGCGCGGTCGCGTTCCAGACGAAGGTGGATACGCCGGCCGCGCCGTACACCGCCTGCTACGCGCACACCGCGGGCTGGCGCTGGAACATTCCCGTCCAGCACCGCGTGGGCAACGGCGTCGTGTTCTGCAGCAAGTACATGTCGGCCGACGAGGCGAAGGCGCTGCTGCTGAAGGATTCGGGCGGCACGCCGGTGAAGGATCCGTGGCTGGTGCGCATCAAGGCGGGCCGGCGCAAGAAGGCGTGGAACAAGAACGTGGTCGCGTTCGGCCTGTCGGGCGGGTTCGTCGAGCCGCTGGAGTCCACGAGCATCCACACGATCACGACGGCCGCGATCCGCCTGATCAACCTGTTCCCGTTCGGCGGCGTCAACGACTATCTACGTGACCACTACAACGAGCTCACGCAATACGAGCTCGAGCGCATCCGCGACTTCGTCATCTTCCACTACCACTACAACCAGCGCGACGACGCGCCGTTCTGGAAGATGTGCCGCGAGACGGAGCCGCCGGAGACGTTGCGCAAGCGCGTGGAGCTGTTCCGCCAGGGCGGGCACGTCTACCGGCGCGAGGGCGAGCTTATGACCGCGGACTCGTGGATCTCGGTGCTGATGGGCCAGCACGTCGAGCCGCAGACCTACAACCACGTGGCCCGCGCCGACGACAAGCAGCTCAAGGAATTCATGACGAAGTACCGCGCGCAGGTGGCGCAGGTGATCAACGCGCTGCCGATGCACGCGGATTTCGTGAAGCAGTATTGCGGCGCCGACGAGAGCGCCTGGAATCCGAAGTAGTCCTTGATCTTCTTCCTCCAGATGTTCGTGATCGTCGCGGCCTGCCGCATCTGCGGCTGGGTCGTGCGTCGCTGGCTGCGCCAGCCGCAGGTGATCGGCGAGATGATCGCGGGCGTGCTGCTCGGCCCGTCGCTGCTGGGCGCTGTCGCACCGCAGGTCCAGCAGTTCCTGTTTCCGGTCGAATCCCGCGCGACGCTCGGCGTGGTCGCGCAGCTCGGCATCGCGATCTACATGTTCCTCGTCGGCCTGGATTTCCGCGGCGCGGATTTCAAGGCGAACGTGCGCGGCGCGGTGGCCGTCTCGCTGACCGGCATCGCCGTGCCGTTCCTCGTCGCCATCGTCGCAACGCCGTGGTTGTCAGGCGTCCCCGGCCTGTTCACCGACCGGGTCTCGCGCTTCGACGCCACGCTGTTCCTCGGCGCGGCCATCGCGATCACCGCATTTCCCGTGCTGGCGCGCATCATCCATGACCGCGGCCTCTCCGGCAGCACCATCGCGACCCTCGCGCTCTCCGCCGCCGCCATCGGCGACGCGGTCGCGTGGTGCGTGGTCGCCGTCGTACTGGCCAGTCTCGGCGCCGGCTCCGGCGTCGCGATCCTCGCGATCGCCGGCGGCGGCGTGCTTGCGGTGGTGTTGATCGTGCTCGGCCCGCGATTGTTCGCGCCGCTCGGCCGAATGGCGGAGCGCGAGCAGGCGGCGGGGCAGGAGGGCCTGAGTCCCGCCGTGCTCGCGGCGGCGCTGATGCTGTGCACGCTGTCCGCGTGGATCTCCGACTTCATCGGCCTGCACGCCGTGTTCGGCGCGTTCCTGATCGGCACCGCGATGCCGCGTGGCGTGTTCGCCGAACGACTGCACAAGCTGCTCGAGCCTTTCACGCTCGTGTTCCTGCTGCCCGTGTTCTTCACGTTCTCCGGCCTCAACACCCAGCTCACGATGGTCAACACGCCCGAGCTCGCGTGGATCGCGCTCGGCATCCTCGTCGCATCGATCTTCGCCAAGTTCATCGCCTGCTGGGGCGCGGCGCTCGCGAGCGGGCAGGGCAACGCCCGCGCGCTGGGCATCGGCGCGCTGATGAACGCGCGCGGATTGACCGAGCTGATCATCGTGAACATCGGGTTGCAGGCCGGCATCATCGGCCCCGCGTTGTTCTCGATGCTGGTGCTGATGGCCATCGTCACCACGCTGATGACGTCGCCGCTGTTCGAGCTGGTATACGGCCGCGGCGCGCGCGCGCGCGGGGAGATCTGAGCGGCTTCGATTGCCAGAATTAATCGGCCGCCCGGCGCCGCGATTCCGCGGGAGTCGTATAAATGCACCCGGTGTCGGGAAGCCGGGCTGAAGCATCCACGCTGCAACGTGGTCAAGATCCCCCTCTGAAATCCTCCCGGTTTCCCGACCCGTTACCGACGTCACACGGCCATGTTCCGCCGCGGACCAAACCCCTCAGGGTTCGCCTATTCCTGTCCGGACTCGTTCAAAAATGATCGATCGTCCGTGATCGCGATCACTCTGACTTTTCAGCCATTTGCCGATACTTCCCGTGAAGCGAGCGTCCTTCGACTCGCAGTCGCTGCGGCGACAAACGACGGGTGCAATGAAACGGATTTTCGAAGTCTTCGTCGTGGCCTCACTGGCCATGACTCCCCTGCAATTCGCGCGTGCCGACGAGCTCGGTGACTCGCGCTTCGTGGTGCGCGGCTTCGGCACGCTCGGCGCGACCACGCACGGGACCGACGGCGTCGAATTCCGCCGCAACACGGGTCAGGCGCACGGCGCCGAGGCCGATGAAATCGACTTCGGCACGGACTCGATCGCGGGCCTGCAGTTCGATGCGCGCCTGGCCTCGAAGTTCGACGTGGTACTGCAGGGCGTGACCCGGCAGCGCTCGGATGGCGACTGGGTTCCGCAGGTCACGCAGGGGTTCATCCGCTGGTCGCCCGATGATTCGTTCGTTGCGCGAGTCGGCCGCGTCGGCTACGACATCTATCTACTGGCCGAGTCGCGCCAGGTGGGCTACTCCTATCTCGCGGTGCGCCCGTCGCCCGAGTTCTACGGCCAGATCACGAACGACGAGATCGACGGCGCGGACCTCTCGTTCACGCGGCGCGTCGGCCGCGGGCTGATGCGCGCGCGCGCGTTCGGCGGCGTCGGATCCGGCGAGCTCGCGTTCGCCGACGGCTCCGAGTCCAACACGCACGGCAATGTCTATGGGGCGACGCTCGACTACATCTGGCGCGGCTGGACCGGCCGCATCGCCTTCGTGCAATTCAACTACGACGCCGGCAAGGAGATCCCGCTGCTGGTCGGCGCGCTGCGCGCGACGCAGTTTCCGAGCGCGGTGGCGGTCGCCGACGATCTCGACCACGGCGTCTACACGTCGAACGGCGTGCAGATCGGCGCCGCGTACGACGACGGCCCCATGCTCGCGCAGGTCATGTACGGCATGGTGACGTCGGATTCGCTCGCCGGCCCCGACTTCGACAAGTTCTACGGCCTGTTCGGCTACCACCTCCGGAAGTGGACCCCGTTCGTCTCGTTCGCGAGTTCGCGCGATCGCGACCCGGTCCGCGACGCCGGGCTGCCGCCCATCCCGCAGCTCGCACCGCTCAACGCGGCCGTGGTCGCCACGCAGAAGGCCACGCGCTCGACGCAGCACACGACCACGGTCGGCGTGCGCTACGACTTCTCGTCGCACTTCGATTTCAAGCTGCAGATCGATCGCCTGGAGATCACCGACTCGTCGCTCATCTTCGACCACCGACCGGTTCCGGGCGGTCCCGCCGACCTCACCGTGATCGCGGCGGCCGTGGATTTCGTGTTCTGAGCGCGTCATGAAGCACGTCATCCTCATCCTGGTCCTCGCGCTGCTGTCGTCCGGCAGCGTGCGCGCCAACGATGCGGCGAGCATCGTGGTGATCGTGAATCCGTCGAGCGGCGTCGACAAGCTGACGCGTGACGAGGTCATCGACATCTTCCTCGGCCGCTACCGCAAGCTGCCGTCCGGGCGCGTCGCGATGCCCATCGACGTCACCGAGGAAGGCGCGGAGCGCGCGCAGTTCTACCGGCTGCTCGTGAAGAAGAGCCCGGCCGAGATGAGCTCGTACTGGGCGCGCCTGGTGTTCTCCGGCACCTCGTCGCCGCCGTTCCAGGTGCCCGACAGCAAGACGGCGCTCGAGCTGGTGCAGAGCAATCCCAATGCGATCGCGTACGTCGACCGCGCTTCGGTGACGCCGAAGGTGAAGGTGGTGCTTGAGATCAAGCCCTGACAGGCCGCGATGGTCGGGTGTGACGATGCCGCGCAGCATCGTCGCGCGCACCAGCTTGTCGATCCTGGTGCTCGCGGTGGTCATGGGACTGCTGTTCTCGATCACCGCGTCGTGGCGCGTGCGCTCCGCCGAACACGACCGCCTGATGGCGCGCGTCGACGAGCTCGCCGCCACGGTCGAGAGCACGGTCAGTGTCGCCTGCTTCCTCAATGACGCCACGCTCGCGAAGGAGATCGCGTCTGGATTGATGAAGAACCGCATCGTCGCGGGCGTGCAGATCACGGCGGGACAGAAGTCGCTGTACCGCGCCGGCACGGTCATCGAAAGCGGTGCGGGCGCGAATTCGAAAGTCGACAAGCTGACGCGCGCCGTCTACTCGCCATTCGAGAATACGACGCCGGTCGGCGGCATCACCATCTATGTCTCGCATTCCGAGATCGAGGCGCAGGCCGAGGCCTACTCGAGCTACATCAGCTGGATCCTCGGGCTGCAGGTTTCCATCGTCGCGGCCGCGGTCGCGTTCCTCGTCTACCTGCTGGTGACGCGGCCGATCAAGGGCCTCTCGGACGAGCTGCACCGGCTCGAGGTCGCGTCGGGAATGCAGATCGCGCTGCGTGGCGGGCGCCGCACCGACGAGATCGGCCAGCTGGTCGGCGACGTCAACTCGCTGATCTCGCGCCTCACGGACGTGCTCGCCAAGGAGCGCGACCTGCGCCGCGCTCAGGAAATCAGCGAGCGGCGCATGCGGCTCGTGTTCGAGAAGGCGGACACCGGCATCCTGGTGCTCGACGAGCGCGGCGCCGTGCAGTCGTGCAACCCGGCATTCGTGCGCATCCTCGGGCCGGACGCGGCGGAGCCGAAGGTGTTGTTGGCCGATTTGCTGTCGCCGCACGGCGAGCGCATCGCGCGCCTGATCGAGGAAAGCCGCGCGTCGGGCCAAGCGCGCGACATCGACCTGGATCTGGTCGCCGTCGGCGGTCGTGGCATGACCTGGGTGGAGCTCTCGGTGAACCCGCTGGGCCACAACCTCCTGCAGGGGCTGCTCACCGACATCACCGAACGCAAGCGCGTCGAGGCGTCGGCGCGCGAGCTCGCGTCGCGCGACATGGTGACGGGATTGCTGAACCGCCGCGGCTTCGACACGGCGATCTCGAACGTGCTGGCCGCGCAGGGGTTGAAGCATCCGCTGGCGGTGCTGCAGATCGACCTCGACCGGTTCAAGAGCGTGAACGACACGTTCGGGCACGAGGCCGGCGACCGCGTGCTGCGCGAGGTCGGCGTCATCCTCGAGCGCACGGTGCGCCGCTCCGACGTGGTGGCGCGCGTGGGCGGCGACGAGTTCGTGGTCGTGCTGCCGGGGATCGAGAGCGTCGACAAGGCGCAGGACATCGCGGTGAACATCATCGCGGGTGTCGGCGTGCCGTTCGTGATCGGTGCCGGCCGGCGCGCCGAGATCGGCGCCAGCATCGGCATCGCGTTCGCGGAGTGGCCGGGCGAGAGTGCCGCGTCGCTGCTGCGCCGCGCCGATGCCGCGATGTACGAGGCCAAGCAGTCCGGCCGCGGGCGCGTGTGCCTCGCGCGCCTCCCCGACGGCGGCCCGCCCGCCAACACCGCCGCCGCATAACGGGGACAGTCCCCGATTCCGGGAAACGGGGACTGTCCCCGTTTCTGTGACGTTTTCCCGCCCCGTCCGGTGGGATGACCTTCCCGCTCGCTACATATCCAGATAACAGCGAATGAAAGGGGAAGGCCCATGCAACCGGCCCGTACCGTGTTTCTGCCCGGCGTGTTCTTTGGTGCCGCGATCGCGAGCGGCTGTGCACCGGCGCAGGCCGTCGCCGCCCGTCCCGCCTCCGACACCGGGGTCGCGGTCTACGCGTTGTCCCGCGGCGAGGGCGTTCCCGACGGCGCGCGCCAGGCCCTGCGCGCCGCGCGCGACCTGTTCGCGCGCTGGGGCGCCGAAGGCCGCGTCCTCGATCTCATGGATACCCCCGTCGGCTTCGAGGGCGACACGCGCCTGTGCGCGCGTTTCGTGTCACCGGCTGACGCGGCGGGTGCGCTGAAGGAGCTCGGCGAGCTCGGCCGCGGCGTGGACCTGTTCCAGGTCAGGCCGGAGCCGTGCACGCCGCCGTCGCGGTCCTCCCAGTGAAGACGCTGCGCGCGCTCACGCTCGCAGCCATCACGGCGCTGGTGACCGCCTGCAATTGCGATTGCCCCAAGCCGCCCGACGGCCCGCTCGCGGGAGCCCCGAAGCCGGACGGCGCGCCGATCCCGCTCTTCACCTGCCGCAACGGCGGCGGCAAGCCGGTGCGCGCCGCGCAGGGACAGCCCGCGCCCGAGACCGACGAATCCGTCGCCGCGACCCTCGACGCGGATTTCACCGCCGCGACCACCGCCCGCGAGGCATGGCAGGACAAGACCTTCGAGGAATACCTGCAGTCGCTGCGCCGCGAGTGCGGGCCGAACGGCAAATTCCTCGTGAACGGCGACGTGGCCATCAGCGACGTCAAACTACTGCGCGAGTTCTTCGAGGACCGCGTCCAGGCCGACACCACGCCGCCGCCCGAGAAGGAAATGGTCGATGGCCGCGAGATCTCGCGCAGCCGGCTCACGCTCGCGCTCAGCAATGGCCAGGAAGCGGTGTGGACCACGCAGCAGAAGCGGCTGCTCACGTACTGCGTGAGCAGCGCGTTCGGCGGCCAGCACGACAAGGTGGTCGCCGACATGGAAGCCGCGACCGGCGCGTGGGAGCAGGTGGCGAACGTCGATTTCAACCACGTGGCCACGCAGGATGCGACCTGCAACGCGCAGAACGCCACGGTGCTCTTCGACGTGAACCCGGTCGACGTCGACGGCGACTACCTGGCGCGCGCGTTCTTCCCCGGCGAGCCGCGCGCGGATCGAAACGTGTACGTCGACCTCACGGCGCTGGCGCTCGACCCCGCCCAGGAGCTGCAGCTCACCGGCGTGCTGCGCCACGAGCTGGGCCACGCACTCGGATTCCGCCACGAGCACACGCGCCCCGAATCCGGCGCGTGCTTCGAAGACGCGAACTTCAAGCCCATCACCGCGTACGACAAGCTGTCGGTGATGCACTACCCCCAATGCAACGGCGGCACGAGCTGGAAGCTGCTGCTCACCGATCGCGACAAGAGCGGCGCGGCCTGCGTGTACGGCGCGGCACCCGGGTTCAGCATCGACGTCAATGTCTGCCGGCCGCGGCTGCCGCCCATGCCGCCGGCCGACGCACCCATCGTCAGGACATTCGCCGGCCAGTCGGTCACGCGAGCCGCGGTCCGGGAATACGCCGCGCTGGCCGCGAAGCCCGGCAGCCTCGTGCGCGTTTCGATGAAGCCGCGCGGCGCGCGGCCCGGCGATCCGGACCTGTACGTGCGACTCGGAAAGAAGCCCGTGGTGCAGCCGCCGGCCTTCACGTGCCGCCCGTATCTCACCGGCGCGCTCGAGACCTGCGAGATCAACGCCGGTGCATCACCCAACAATGTCGTGCGCATCCTGGTGCACGGCTACACGGCCGGCAGCTACGACCTCGAAGTGAGCTTTGTGCCGCTCACCCCGTAGGGAAGGTTGTAGGAAAACTCGGCGCGTCGGCGGTGGTCTTGCCCGCTCGACGCGCCGACCTGCCCCGACCATGGTTCCGGCATGAAACTCTTTGCCTGCGACAACTGCCAGCAGACGCTGTACTTCGAAAACAGCTTCTGCGTGAACTGCGGAGAGACGCTCGGCTACGTGCCGGACGCCGCGACCCTTGCCACTCTCAAGCCCGCGCCCGACGCCGCCGGCGTGTTCGCGGTCGCGTTGCCGGGCGCGGATGCACGCCGCTTCCGCCAGTGCCGCAACACGAGCGAACACGACGCCTGCAACTGGCTGGTGCCGGCGGAGTCCACCGCCGAGTTCTGCGCGTCCTGTGCATTGTCCGAAGTGATCCCCGATCTCTCCGATCCGTACAACGACCAGGTGTGGCGTCGCATCGAGGCCGCGAAGCGCCGGCTGCTGTACACGCTGTTCGCCCTCAAACTACCCGTGGCGGCGCGCGATGCCGCGGGGCACGGGCTCGCGTTCCGTTTCCTCAAGGGCACCGAGGATGCGCCGGTGATGACCGGCCACGACGAAGGCGTCATCACGCTCAACGTCGACGAGGCAGACTTCGCCTTCCGCGAGAACATGCGCGAGAAGATGGGCGAGGGTTACCGCACCGTGCTCGGCCATCTGCGCCACGAGATCGGGCACTACTACTGGGACCTGCTGGTGCGCGACGGCGGGCGCATCGACGCCTTCCGCGACGTGTTCGGTGACGAGCAGCGCAGCTACGAGGAGGCGCTCGAGCACCACTACGACTTCGGTCCGCCGCTCGGCTGGAACGAGTCGTTCATCAGCGCGTACGCGTCCATGCATCCCTGGGAGGACTGGGCGGAGACCTGGGCGCACTACCTGCACATGGTCGACACGCTGGAAACCGCGAAGAGCCACGGGCTCACCGTGCGCGCGCCGGCGACGGAGCAGCCGGGGGAGCGCATCGCGACGGAGCGACTGGCGTTCTTCGATTTCGACGCGCTGACCACCGGCTGGAGCGCGTTGACGCTGGCGATGAACAGCCTCAACCGCAGCATGGGCATGAAGGACGCGTATCCCTTCGTGCTGTCGCCGACGGTGCTCGGCAAACTGCGGTTCGTGCACGAGCTGGTGCGCGCGCAAGCGGAGACCCAGGCGAATCCGCAACTCCGCTCGGCCGCGTGAGACACGGGACGTAACGGAAAATATCGCCTGGAATCCGCGAATCCGCGCGGTACGATACCGCCCGCCTGCGCAGGGGCGGGCGTTTTCGGGGGGCGATGGTGCGCGGATCCTGGTTGCTGGCTCTGGTGCCTGTTGCGGCGCTCGCCGCCGACGATTTCAAACTCAACTCGGAGGAATACTTCGAGCGTCCCGGCATCAACGTGATGGTCGGGCAGGACTACTACCCCGAGGGCCACCAGGGCGGCCTCAGCATCCTCATGCACGACGAGCGCATCGCGTCGAACGGCGACGTGCGCCTCGAAGCCTCGCCCGGTCAGTGGTCGCCGATCCCCAAGCCCGGCAAGCGCGAAGTCGACGCCGCGACGCAGGAAATCCGCGTGCCGCTGCACTACCCGGATGCCGAGCGCGATCGCAAGGGCTTCAACCCGATCGAGTACCCGGACCTCGCGCTCGACTACACCGTGCGTGCGCGGCCCGCCGGAGACTCGATCATCGTCAGCGTCGATTTCGCGACAGCCGTGCCGAAAGAATGGATCGGGAAGGTGGGCTTCAATCTCGAGCTCTTCCCCGGGCTGCTGTTCGGCAAGTCGTACCAGATCGGCAAGGGTGACGGCGTGTTCCAGCGCCAGCCGAGCGGTCCCGGCGAAACGCCGTGGCTCGGCAAGGGCGCGCGCCTCGACGTCGCGCCCGAGACCGATCTCTATCATCTGACCATCGAGTCCGTGCAGGGCGGCGAGCTCGAGCTGCTCGACGGGCGCGGCAATCACAACAACGGCTGGTTCGTCGTGCGCGCGCGGGTGCCCGCGAACGCGACGGCGAGCGCCATCGAGTGGAAGATCACCCCGCACGCAAAGGCTGGCTGGATGCGCACGCCGGTGATCCAGGTGTCGCAGGTGGGTTACCACCCGGCGCAGCCGAAGCAGGCGATCCTCGAGCTCGATCCGCGCGACACGGCGCGCCCGAACGTGATCCTCCAGCGCATTGGCCAGGCCGGCCAGGTCAGGACCGTCATCGACCGCAAGCCCGAGGAATGGGGCCGCTTCCTGCGCTACCAGTACGCGCGGCTCGACTTCAGCGAGGTGAAGGAGCCCGGTCTCTACCAGGTGAAGTACGGCGCGCAGACCTCGCAACCATTCCGCATCAACGCCAACGTGTTCTCGCGCGAGGTGTGGCAGCCGACGCTCGAATACTTCCTGCCCGCGCAGATGTGCCACATGAAAGTGATAGAGAAGTACCGCCTGTGGCACGGCGCCTGCCATCTCGACGACGCGCGCATGGCGCCCGTGAACCACAATCACTTCGATGGCTACCTGCAGGGCGCGTCGACGCTGACCAACTACCAGGGCGGGGACCACGTACCCGGCCTCGACCGCGGCGGGTGGCACGACGCCGGCGACTGGGACATGCGCGTCGAGTCGCAGGCCGACACGATCTACGGTCTCGCGCTCGCCTGGGAGCTGTTCCACGTCGACTACGACGACACGTCGATCGATCAGAAGACCCTGGTCACGGAGATCCACCAGCCGGACGGCAAGCCCGACGTGCTTCAGCAGCTCGAGCATGGGGTGCTCTCCGTGGTCGGCGGCTACGAATCGATGGGCCGCCTCTACCGCGGCATCATCGAGCCGACGCTGCGCCAGTACGTGTTCCTCGGCGACGGCGCCGGCATCACGGACAACGCCGTGTTCGACGCGAAGAAGACCGCCGAGGCGGGCGCGCCGGCGGTCGGGTTGCCGGGTTCGCCCGACGACCGCTGGGTGTTCACCGAGGAGAATCCGCGTCGCGAGCTGCTGACCGCGGCGTCGCTCGCCGCCGCATCGCGCGCGTTGAAGGGTTACAACGACGACCTGGCGCGACGTTCGCTCAAGTCGGCGATCGAGCTCTACGACAAGGCGAAGCCGCAGGACGAGCTGGCGCGGGTCGGCGCGGCGGCGGAGCTGTTCATCGCGACCCGCGATGCGAAGTACCGCCAGCTGCTGCTCGATCAGAAGGACGCGATCGCCGCCAATATCGAACGCGTCGGCTGGTCCGTGGGCCGCACGCTGCCGCTGGTACGCGACGACGCGTACACGAAGACGATCCGCGACGCGGTGGCCGCGTACCGCGTGAAGGTCGACGCGCTGGCGAAGGAAACGCCGTACGGCGTGCCTTACAAGCCCGACATCTGGGGCGCCGGATGGCTGATCCAGCGCTTCGGCTGGGACCAGTGGATGCTGCACCTCTCGTTCCCCGATCTCTTCCCGCGCACGTACGCGCTGCAGGCCTTGAGCTTCATCCTCGGCGTGCACCCGGGATCCAACACGGCATCGTTCGTGTCGGGCGTCGGCGCGCATTCACTGACCACCGCCTATGGCTTCAACCGCGCGGACTGGTCGTACATCCCGGGCGGCAGCGCTTCGGGCACGGCGCTGATCCGGCCGGACTTTCCCGAGCTCAAGACCTGGCCGTTCTTCTGGCAACAGACCGAGTACGTGCTGGGTCGCGGCACCACGGACTATCTACTGCTGGTGCTGGCCGCCGACCACGAGCTCAATCGCTGATGAGGCGGCTGGCGGCATGGCTGATGGCGTGCATCGGCGGCGTGGCCGCCGCCGCCACGCCCGCGGCGCCGCCCGTGGATCACCACCAGCACCTGCTGAGCCCGGCGATGATCGCGCCGGGGCAGAAGCCCATCGATGCGAAGACGCTGATCGCGGCGCTCGATGCGGCGGGCATCCGTCGGGCCGTGATCCTGTCGAACGCGTACCGTTTCGGCAGCCCGCAGTTCGCCGTGCCGAATCCCGACGAGTACTCGCGCGTGATCGCGGAGAACGACTGGACCGCGCGCGAGGCGGCGAAGTACCCGAAACGTCTCGTCGCGTTCTGCGGCTTCAATCCGCTCAAGGAATACGCGTTGCGCGAGCTCGCGAGATGCGCGCGCGATCCGCGCTTCGGCCGCGGCATCAAGCTGCAGTTCGGGAATTCGGACGTGGATCTCGACGATCCGACCGACATCGCGATGCTGCGGCGCCTGTTTCGCGTGGCGAATACCGAAAGGCTGGCGCTGGTGATCCATCTCCGCCCGTCAGAGTCGCGCCAGCGGCCGTATGGCGCGGCCCAGGCGCGCGTGTTCCTCGACCAGCTGCTGACGCAGGCGCCCGACGTGGTGGTGCAGATCGCGCATCTCGGCGGTGGTGGCGGCGGTTCGCTCGAAACGGCGGCGGAAGAGGCACTGGCGGTGTTCGCGGCGGCGTTCATCCAGAACGATCCGCGCGTGCGCAACCTGTGGTTCGACGTGTCCGGCATCACGGGCGGCGCGGACGCGGCGGCGCGCGCGCCGAAGATCGCGCAACTGCTGCGCGCGATCGGGACGAAGCACCTGCTCTACGGATCCGACGGTGGCGACCCGACGGATCCGCCGGCGAAGGAAGCGCTGGCGTCGTTGCGCAAACTGCCGCTCAGCGCGACGGAGCTGCGCGCGATCGAAGGCAACGTGGCCCCGTACCTGAAGTAGCGCCCAGGCTGTTCTTCACGCCGGAGCACCGGCGACCGGCGCGCGTTTCATCGTCGCGTGCCCGTACGTGAGCTTGCGCCACAACCACTCCAGGGGTCCGAGCTCGAAGCGCTTCAGCCACCAGTAGCTCAGCGGCACCTGCACGACGAAGAAGACCGCGACCGCAATGACGAGATCGAGCGCGTAGCCGACCTTGCCCCACAGGCCGAATCCCCAGCCGTAGAACAGCGTGGTCGCGATCGCGGACTGCATCAGGTAGTTGGTCAGCGGCATCCGGCCCGCGGTGGCGAAGGCGTTCAGCTTCGGCCGGATGCGCGCGTTGTGCACGCAGCGGATGATGGTCGCCACGTAGAAGACCATGATGAGCACGCGGCACAGCCAGAAGCAGATGCCCGCGACCACCCGGAACGGGCTGGGTGTCACGAAGTCCGTGGTGGTGTTCTCCCACACCGCGAACACGGCGCCACAGGCGATGCCAGCGGCGAGCGCCAGCCACTGCAGCCGGCGCACGAACGGCAGGCGCTCGCCCGTGTCCTGGAAGAAGTGCCGGCGGCCGAGGATCAATCCCAGCAGCATCGTCGCGCAGATCTGCGAATAGAAGACCACGATGCCGCGCAGCTGCCACGGTTGCGTGTAGAGGTGGATGGTCTCGCGCGTGTGCTCGCGCATCGCCTCGACGAACGAACCCGCGCCGTAGGCGGCATTGTTGGACGCCTCCCATAGATGCGACGTCGCGATGATCGCGTCGCGATCCGCGGGCACGAACGTCAGCAGGCGCTGGATGCTCATGGCGACGGGCAGCAGCAGGCAGCAAGTGAACAGGACCCACAGCACCTTTTCCGGAACCCGGCGCAGTGCCAGCAGCACGAGTCCGAAGAGGGCGTACATGTGCAGCACGTCGCCGGTCCAGAACACGCACATGTGGATCGCGCCGAACACGAACAGCCAGAAGATGCGGCGCAGGTAGATGGTCGTCGCGTGGCCGGGATCGCGCGCTTCGAGCCGGCCGAGCTGGAGAGTGAAGCCGATGGCGAACAGCATGCTGAACATGCTGTTGAACTTGCCGGCGAAGAGGACGTCGGTGGCGGTCTTGGTCCACTGGTCCCACCACGCCGGCCACAGCTCCGTGCCGTCCGTGCCGGCATAGAACGACGTGTTGAAGGACGGCATGTTCATGATGAAGATGCCGAGCAGCGCGAAGCCGCGGATGACGTCGAGCGTGAAAATTCGCTCGCGGGTCGAGACGGGAGTGGCTGAAGTCGTCATGTGAGACCTCTTTTCTTCTGTTGCCCCGTTGTCAGGCGGCAGTCTACGCGCGAGGATGCGCGCACATGCAAATTCGCCGCTCGATCGCCGCCGGAATCGTGACTTTATTCCCCCTGGTTTCCGCGGCGGCGGTGCCGGCGACTTTCGATGACGCGGTGCAGGAGCTCGGCCGGCAGTGGCTGATCGACAACGCCGGCGTCGGCCTGACCATCGGCGTCTACGAAGACGGGCAGAAGCACTTCTACAACTTCGGGACCACGCGCCAGGACGGCAACAAGGTCCCCACCAAGGACACGGTCTACGAGATCGGCTCCATCGCCAAGACGATGGCCGGCCAGTTGCTGGCGCGCGCGGTGGTCGAGGGGCGGGCGGCCCTCGAGGACGACGTCACGAAGTACCTCGACGAGCCGTATCCCAACTTCACGCGGGGCGGGGAGCCGATCCGCCTGCTGCACCTGGCGAACATGACGTCGCAGCTCGTCGACAACATCCCGGACATCACGCAGGTGCGCGCGGTGCCCGGCACCCCGTTGGCCGTCACGCGGATGGCGGTGTTCGACAAGTACACCCGCGAGCAGATGCTGACGCAGCTGCATCGCGTGGCGCCGCGTGCCGCGCCGGGCAAGGATCCCGGCCCCTCGAATGTCTCGGCCATGCTGCTCATGGTCGTTCTCGAGAAGATCTACGGCGTGCCGTTCGACCAGCTCCTCACGCGCGAGATCGAGAAGCCGCTGCGCATGGCGAGCGGCACGGCGCCCAACGAACTGCGACTGGCCCGCGGCTATACGCGCGAGAACGACGAGCTGCCGAGCTACTCGGCACCGATGAGCTGGGCCACGGGGTCACTGCGCTACAGCGCGGAAGACCTGCTGAGGTACGCGGCCTGGCAGATGTCGGAGAAGGATGCGTCGGTGAAATTCGCGCACCAGCCGACGTGGACCACGCCCGATCAGAAGGAATCGATCGCGCTGTTCTGGATCTCGCGCGATTCGCCGCTGGGACGGCAATTGTATTTCTCGGGTGGAACGTTCGGCTTCGCGAGCGCGTGCGATCTCTATCCGGAGGCGCGCGTCGCGGTGATCACGCTGGCCAACAAGAACGCGGACCGCGCGCAGGAGTCCCTGCGCGCGTTGTCCGCGAAGATAGTCGCGCTACTAGCGCGCGAGTGAGAAGAGTTGCTGGCGCGGCCCGCCAGCAACCAGTCCTTAGCTCGCCGTCTTGGCGATGAGGCTTTCCGCCGCGCGATCGCTGAGCGTCGCCTGCGGACGCGGCTGTGCAACCGCGGCGCCCTTGTGGCTCATGTCCACGCGGCCGCTGAAATTCGCACCGTCGGCGATTCCGACGCGGGGCGCGAACACGTTGCCGGTGACCTTGGCCGACTGGCGGATCTGGACCGACTCGGTCGCATAGATGTCGCCATCCACGCGGCCTTCGACGATCACGAACTTCGCCTTGATGTTGCCGGTCACGCCGCCTTCCTTGCCGATCGACAGGCTGCGCGTGTGCTCGATCGAGCCTTCGAGCTGGCCCTGGAATTCCAGGTCCTCTTCGCCGTACAACTCGCCCTTGAAGTGCAGCGTCGGGCCGAGCACGCAGGCCTGGCCGTTCGACGGCTGCGGAGCCGCGGGCGGCGCCGGCGGGGCGAGTTTGCTGTCACTGAAACCTTTGCTCATGGACTTCTCCGTGTCAGCGGGGCGCGCCGGCGGTTGCTTGCTGGGTTCCGACGCTCGGTTCCATGGAAACGCTGCCATTGAAATTTGCTCCCTCGGTGATGCTGACACTCGGCGCTTTGATGTTGCCGCGCACGATGGCTGAACTGCTGACCTTGACGCTCTTCTTGGCGTGCATGTCGCCCTGGACCTTGCCATCGACGTCGATGGCGGCGGCGGTCACGGTGGCGACGACTTCACCCTTGGCGCCGACGACGACGCGCTGCTGGTGATGGATCGTGCCTTCGATGCGACCTTCGACCTTCAGGTCTTCCTGGGCCTTCAATTCGCCCTTGAATCGGAGCGTCGGACCGAAAACCGACATCTTCTCTGCTGCAGCGCTGCTCATTACGGCATGCCTCCCAAGCTGTGACGGACACGAAGCGACGCGTAGATTGCGCCGCGTTATGGGAAGAAACCGTGTCGCGATTCGCAGGCGTAGGCGATCGCCTGCCCGGAACTAACAATTATGTTCAGTTCGGCGTCGGCTCGGATCGCTTCGCCTGCGACATCAGGGCCATCGGCCGTGCATCCGGATCCTCGAAGAACGCCATCCACTCCTCGGTGCCGTCCGCGTGGCGGTGGATCAGGTGCGGCGCGTGGGTGAACTTGACCCCGCGGACGGTGAGGGTGGCGTGCGCCGCACCGATATCGGGCACCCTTAGATAGAGGATCGATTCCTTGGCCGCCCCGCCTTCCTGGCTGAGCATCAGCCGCGTGCCGCCGAGGTCGAAAAACGCCAGCGGGCCGAACGTATAAAGATGTGTCAGTCCCAGCACGTCCCGGTACCACTTCTCCGACGCCACGGTGTCGGACACCGAACGTGCGATCTGGCCGATGGGCCCGAGTTTCAGCTCTGTCGTCACGGCGGACTCTCCTGTGCGGAACCAGCGGCGCAGCGCCCGGCGATCCGGCAGCGACAGCTTCGCGGGCGCCTGGGCTTCATGGCCGGATCGTACGGAGGAAACGCGCGATTTTCCCTACCCGATCGTCCACCGGTTAAGTCACCTGCCTGTCTGTTCCAAGGGTCAGTTTGCCCCGTTCAGCGGGAGTGGGTTACGGTCGCCAACGCAAAGGGGGTCTCGTGCAGGAACTGGGAGACGACGTCGAAACGACGTCGGAAGCTGCGATCGAGCCCGCCGACGACACTCGCGGAGCGGGCGTTGCGGTGGCCCTGGGCGCGTTGACGCTCGCGGCCTGCGGCGGGGGAGGTTCCTCGCCACCGCCGTCCGGCAATCCGAACCCGAATCCGCCACCGGTCCCGCCGCCGCCGCCCGTCACCATCACCGATGCCGAAGCCGCGCGCTTCCTGCTGCAGGCGCAGTTCGCCGTGACCGACACGGACCTCGCGTCGGTGAAGACGAACGGCTACGCCTCGTGGCTGACTTCCAAATACAGCGAGCCGCTGGGACAAACCGGCGTCGCCTGGCTCAATGCGCAGGGCCACAACTCCGTGACCTCCGAGGCGCGCTACTTCTGGCCGCAGTTCGGCGACTTCATGATCTGGAACCAGCTGCTCGCCGGGCCGGACCAGATGCGCAAGCGCGCCGCGCTGGCCTTGTCGGAATTCTTCGTCGTGTCGCTGAGCCCGATCGACGGCTTCTATCCACCGTACGTCATCGGCGCGTACTGGGACCTGCTGTGCGCGAACGCCTTCGGCAACTTTCGCTCGCTGCTCGAGGCCATCACGCTGAACGCGGGCATGGGGTTCTTCCTCAACACGAAGGGCAACCTCAAGGAGGACGCCAACGGCCGCCAGCCCGATGAGAACTACGCGCGCGAGGTGATGCAGCTCTTCACGATCGGTCTCTACGAGCTCAACGCCGACGGCTCCCACAAGCTCGATGCCAACAACAATCCGATCGAGACCTACGGCCAGAGCGACATCACGAACCTGGCGCGCGTGTTCACCGGGTATGACTGGGACTATCTCGCCAACGGCGGTTCGCTCCAGACCGTCGCCTGGGCCGGCTACCAGATCCCGAGCACGCACTTCGCGACGAACCCGATGTGGTTCAACCCGGCGGCGCATTCGACTCTCGAGGTGAAGTTCCTGGGGCTCACGATCCCGGCGAACACGGCGGGACGCGAGGCGCTGCGCATGGCGCTCGATCAGCTTTTCAACCACGCGAATGTCGGCCCGTTCTTCGCGCGCCAGATGATCCAGCGGCTGGTGACCAGCAACCCGTCGCCGGCCTACGTCGGGCGCGTCGCGGCCGTGTTCGCTAACAATGGCTCCGGCGTGCGCGGAGACCTCAAGGCCGTGTGGACCGCGATCCTCACCGACATCGAGGCGCGCACCGCGCCGGCCGCATCGAATACGCTCGCCGGCAAACTGCGCGAGCCGGTGGTGCGCTGGGTGCAGACGATGCGCACCGTGGGCGTCACGTCGACCAATGGCAAGTACGAGATCTACGATACGTCGCCCGCCGACCAGGCGCTGGGGCAGTCGCCGCTGCGCTCGCCGTCGGTGTTCAACTTCTTCCGGCCGGGTTACGTGCCGCCGAATACCGAGATCGCAATGGCGGGCAAGCAGGCGCCCGAGTTCCAGTTACTGAACGAGACCACCACGGCGGGCTACATCAACTGGATGCAGTGGACGACGCGCTACGCCTACAACGACGTGAGCCCGAACTACTCCGCGCTGCTGCCGATCGCGCACGATCTCGACGCCGTGCTCGCCTGGCTCAACCTGCGGCTCACGGCCAACCAGTTGTCCACCGGCACGCTGACCACCGTGCGCGCGCTGATGGCGGTGTTCGGCATCACGCAGGCGAGCACGCAGGACGCGAAGCTCAACATGCTCGGCACCGCGGTCTTCATGATCACCGTGTGCCCCGAATATCTGGTGCAGAAATGAGCAAGAAGCACCTCCAGGGTGAAAGCAAGTGGACCCGTCGCCTCGTCCTGCAGCGCGCGATGCAATTGTCCGCGATGGGTGTCGCGACGCCGCTCGCGATCAATCTCGCCGCGATCGGCGAAGCGGCCGCGTTCGACACCAGCGATTACAAGGCGCTGGTGTGCGTGTTCCTGTACGGCGGCAACGACTATGCGAACACCGTCGTGCCGTACGACGCGACCAACTACGCGCTGTACCACCAGATCCGCGCCGGCGCGGCCGGCGAGAACCAGGCGGGCATTGCGCTGGCGCGCGCCGCGTTGGCGCCCACCGCACTGACACCGCTGGTCGCGCAGACACTGACGGACAACCTGCAGTACGCACTGGCGCCGCAGCTCGCGGGCCTGAAGACCCTGTGGGACCAGGGCAAGCTCGCCGTGCAACTGAACGTGGGCCCGCTGGTGAAGCCGACGACGCTCGCGCAGTACAACAGCACCAACAAGGTGGCGAACCCGTTGCCGCCGAAGCTGTTCTCGCACAACGACCAGCAGTCGATCTGGCAGTCGGAGGGCAGTGAAGGCGCCACCGTCGGCTGGGGTGGGCGCCTCGGCGACATCGCGCTGTCGAGCAGCAGCAACACGCCGAACGCGCTGCTGACCTGCATCTCCGCCTCGGGCAACGCCGTGTTCGTGGCCGGCCGCGACGCCCTTCAATATCAAATTAGCCCCGCGGGGGCGATCAAGATCCGCGGCATCGATCCCGCGCAGACCGATTCGCAGGCCTATCGCGATGCGCTGGCCGCGCTGATCACGAAATCGAGCGGCCACGTGCTCGAGAACGAGTACTCGACGGTCACGAAGCGCTCGATCCAGCTCGAAGGGACGGTCAACGGCGCGCTCGCCGGCGTGAATCCCGTGACGGCTTTCCCGGGCAACAACCCGCTCGCGGCACAGCTCAAGGTCGTCGCGCGGCTGATCGGCGCGGGCGCCGCGCTCAACATGCGTCGCCAGGTGTTCTTCGTGTCGATCGGCGGGTTCGACACGCACAACAACCTGATGACCGACCATCCGAACCTGATGCAGCGGGTGAACGACGCGCTGACCGCGTTCTACGCCGCGACCGTCGAGCTCGGCGTCGCGAACAAGGTCACGACGTTCACGGCATCGGACTTCGGCCGCACGCTGGCGTCCAATGCCGACGGCTCCGACCACGGCTGGGGCAGCCATTCCTTCGTGATGGGCGGGGCGGTGAACGGCGGACGGTTCTACGGCACCGCGCCGCACGTTTCGCTGCAGACCGACGACCAGGTGGGGCAGGGGCGGTTGCTGCCGTCGACGGGCGTGGACCAGTTCGCCGCAACGCTGGCGCGCTGGTTCGGCTGCAGCGCCACCGAATTGCCGGGCGTCCTGCCGAACGTGGGCAATTTCTCGAATACCAATCTCGGTTTCGTTTAGCGAGTAACGGAAAAAAGGGATTCCTCCCCGCGCCCCGGCCGTCATATGCTCGGGACCTCTCGAAGGGGGAGATCAACATGTCTTCGAATCGCTGGACTTCCGTCCGCCGCGGACTCTATTGCTCACTGATTCTTTTCGCCGGTGCGGCCTTCGCGTCGGAACAGCCGCCGACGCTCGCGGTCGGCTCGCCGATGCCGTCGTTTTCGCTGCCGGGCGTCGACGGGAAGACCTACACCGACAAGAGCTTCGCGAAATCGAAGTTCCTCATGCTGGTGTTCACCTGTGCGCACTGCCCGACGGCGCAGAACTACCAGGAGCGCATCAAGAAGCTGGTGACCGACTACTCGCCGAAAGGCGTGACGCTCGTCGCGATCAATCCGAACCACGCGGACTCGGTGCGCCTCGACGAGCTGGCGTACTCCGATCTCTCCGACTCCTTCGACGAGTTGAAGGAACGCGCGAAGCGGGAGAAGTTCAACTTCGTCTGGCTGGATGACGGCCCGAAGCAGGAATACTCGAACAAGGTCGGCCCGGTGGCGACGCCGCACGTCTTCATCTTCGACGAGAAGCGCGTGCTGCGTTTCGAGGGCCGCATCGACGACTCCGAGCGCGACGAATCGATGGCGACCTCGCACGACACGCGCGCCGCGCTGGACGCGCTGCTCGCCGGCAAGGAACCGCCCGTCACCTCGACGCGCGTGTTCGGCTGCTCGGTGAAGTGGGCGGACAAGGTGGTCGAGTACGCCAAGTTCAAGGAGCGCTGGGCCAAGGAGCCCGTCACGCTCGAGAAAGCCGACATCCCGATGCTGCAGGCGATCCGCGCCAACAAGGACTCCGGCAAGCTGCGCTTCATCAACGTGTGGGCCACGTGGTGCGGTCCGTGCGTCGCGGAGTTCGACGAACTGGTCGAACACAACCTGCGCTTCCGCATCCGGCAGTTCGAGATGGTGACGATCTCGGCGGACGCGCCCGAGGACGAGGCGACGGTGCGCGACTTCCTCGGCAAGAAACACGCGTCGATGAAGAACTACATCATTCCGTCGGACAAGAAGGACGCGTTCTTCGACGCGCTCGATCCGGCCACGGTGTGGAAGGGCGAGCTGCCGTACACGCTGATCGTCAACGAGAAGGGTGAAGTGGTGTACCGCGAGCACGGCGCCCTGAGCTTCCTCAAGATGCGGCGCGCGATCGTGCCGGAGCTGAACCGCATCAAGCCCTGGGGCGGCCTGAGCCCCATCAAGCCGGCGGCGACCGCGTCGACCAACTAATGGGGACATTCCTGATTTGCTGCATATGGGGACAGGGCTCGAGAGGGTGAACGCATGAAGCAAACGCTCGGGCTCGTGTCCCTCGTGGTTCGTGATTACGACGAGGCGCTGGCGTTTTACGTCGGCAAGCTGGGGTTCACGCTCGTTGAGGACAGCTTCGTTCCGGAGCAGAACAAGCGCTGGGTGGTGATCGAGCCGCCGGGCGCGGCGGGCGGAGGATCGAAGCTGCTGCTGGCGCGCGGCGTGGGCGACGAGCAGACCTCGCGCATCGGCAACCAGACCGGCGGCCGCGTGTTCCTGTTTCTCTACACCGACGACTTCTGGCGCGACTTCAATGCATACAAGGCGAAGGGCGTCGAGTTCCACCGCGAGCCGTCGCAGGCGCCGTACGGGACGGTCGCGGTGTTCAAGGATCTGTACGGAACCTTGTGGGATCTCGTCGAGCTGAAGGCCTGACTATTGCCTCAGCGCCCGAACCAGCCGCAGGCAACGGCGATGGCGATGAACAACACGATGAACTGGCCGGCGTACAGGTTTTTGAATCGCTTCATGATCATTTCTCCCAGGGACTGTAACCGATCATTCGTGGGTCGAGATCCGCTTCAGCGCCGCATCGAGCGCCTGCGCGAACTTTTCAGGCTGGTCGAACATCACGAAATGCCGCGCCGGTGATATCGAGACCACGTCGAGATTGCGCACGCCCGCGAGCAGCATTGCGTAGTAATCGGCCTTGCGCTTTTCCTCGATGCCCATCGATGCAAAGTCAGGCGCGTAGAAAGGCGAGATTTCGACGACGGGCACCGTGATGCCCGCGAGCTTCGGCCGCAAATCGAGCTCGAGCAGTTGTGCCGCGAAATCGGCGGTGGCAGCGACGTCGCTGCGGCTCGACCGCTCGGCGAGCTGGTTCGCGATCCGTTCGTCGATGCTGCCGAACTGCTTCATGTAGGCCTGCTGATACGCGGCGAACTGTTGGGGCGTTTGCCCCGCGAGCTGTGCGCGTGCGCCCTCTCCCAGGGCGTGCCGATCAGCGCCGACGTTTTCCGTCCCCGGGAACACCGGCAGTCCATCGACTGCGACCACCCCGGAGATCAGCGCGGAGTCTTCGGCGGCGAACGCGAGTGACAGCGTGCCGCCGAGACTGTGTCCGACGAGCGCCGGCTTCTCCAGGCGTCGCGTGACGATGAGTTCACGCAGGTCCCGGCGCAGCGTTTCGAGCGTCGTGCCCGGGCGCGCGGGCCGGCCATCGAAACCGGCGACCGTCACCACATAGACGGCGTGCGTGCCGGCGAGACGCCGCGCAGTCTCATCCCACGCCCACGCGCCGCACGCGAGGCCCGGGATGAAGATGACCGCGGGTCCACCTGTCGAGACCTGCTCGACGTGGAGCGCCCCGGCTTCGAATGACGAGGCCGCCGAGAATCCGGGGGCGAGCAAGGAGAGCGCGAGCAAAACGCCCGCGGAAAAATTGCGATTCATGGGTTACTCCGCTGAGAAGATCTTTTCGATCGGTTTTCCGAACAGCTTGCCGATGGTGAATGCCAGCGGCAGGCTGGGGTCGTAGCGTCCGGTCTCGATGGCGTTGACGGTCTGCCGCGAGACCTCGAGCTTGTCCGCGAGTTCGCCCTGGCTCCAGCCACGCTCGGTGCGCAGTTCGCGAACGATGTTCTTCACCGGTTCAGCACCCTGCGCAGTAGCGAGTGCGTGCTCCACACGGCGCCCATGACGGGCCACACCCAGAACATGCTGAGCTTCGGAAAGCCCGCGTTCTCGAGGAAGCCGTAAGTCAGAGTCCAGCCGGCGGTGACGGCGGCGGCGAGCGCGACGCTTTCGAGGCTCCGCAACCGCACGAACTCGTCCATGCGCTGGAACTGCCGCGCGATTGCCCACACCGCGAGCATCACCGGGATCATCGGGGCGGCCAGCAGCAGCGTGCGCGCGGTGCCGGGATCGGCCCGTTGCGCGAGGGTGAGCGACCCGAACAGCACCACGGTGTAGATCGCGAGCGCACCGCCCAGCTCCCACCGGTATTTCCGCCTGACCTCGCGTTCGAGCATCGCCGTCTCCTCTGTAAAGCTTGCTTGACAGGCTAGGCGACCGGCGCCGGCTTGTCAAGCATCCTTTACATAGGGGGCGAAGCTATCTACTGAAAGGTATTGCAGCTGTCGACCTGGCCGGTCGAATAGCCCTTGCGGAACCACTCCTGGCGCTGCTTGCCGGAGCCGTGCGTGAAGGTTTCCTGGTGCACGTTGCCCTGGATGCGCTTCTGGATCGTGTCGTCACCGACCGATTGCGCGGCCGCCAGTGCTTCGTCGATGTCGCCGGCTTCGATGAGCTGGCGCGAGCTGTCGGCATAGTGCGCCCAGATGCCGGCGTAACAGTCCGCCTGCAGTTCCATGCGCACCTGGTATTGATTGGCTTCTTCCTGCGAACGGGCACCCTGCTGCGCGGCGCGCACCTTGTCCGAGGTCCCTAACAACGTTTGCACGTGGTGACCGACCTCGTGCGCGATCACGTAAGCCTTCGCGAAATCTCCCTGCGCGGCGAATTCGGTTTCGAGCTGGTTGAAGAACGCGAGGTCGATGTAGACCTTCTGGTCCTCGGGGCAATAGAAAGGACCCGCCGCGGACGTGGCGGAGCCGCACCCGGTGTTGATGCCCTGGGAGAAGATCACGAGCGTGGGTTGTGGATACTGCCGCCCGGCCTGCTGGAAGATCGCGGTCCAGGTTTCCTCGGTGTCGCCGAGCACGTGCGAGACGAACTGGCCGCCTTCATCCGCCGGCGCGCCGGCTTCGACCGGTGCTTCCGTCTGCGCAGAGCCGGTGCCGCTCATCAGGCTCATGACCACGCGCGGATCGATGCCGAAGTACCACGCGGCGAGCAGCGCGACGATGCCGCCGATGCCGAGCTTGGCGAAGCCGCCACCACCGCCGGTGCGCTGACCGCGGTAGTCCTGGATGTTCTGGCTCTCTCGACTTTGGCGCCAACGCATGGCCGGATGTTAGCAGAGGGTCGCGCGGTATGATTCGCGACTCGTGAGATCCGGCCTCCCCATCGATGAGATTCTCCCTGCATTGCGCACCGCGCTGGCCGACAGCCGCAATGCGGTGGTCGAGGCGCCGCCCGGGGCGGGAAAGAGCACCGTAGTTCCGATTGCGCTGCTCGAGGAACCGTGGTTGCGCGGCGGAAAGATCCTGATGCTGGAGCCACGGCGCCTGGCGACGCGCGCCGTCGCCGCCCGCATGGCGGCCACGCTCGGCGAATCGCCCGGTGAAACCGTGGGATACCGCATGCGGCTCGAAACGCGCGTCAGCCGGCGCACGCGCATCGAAGTGGTGACCGAGGGCGTGTTCACGCGCATGTTGCAGAGCGATCCGGCGCTCGAGGGCGTCGCGGCCGTGCTGTTCGACGAATTCCACGAGCGCAGCCTGCACGCCGACACCGGTCTCGCCTTCGCGCTCGATTCGCAGGAGAACCTGGCGCCGGAGCTGAGGTTGCTGGTGATGTCCGCCACGCTGGACGGTGCGGCCGTCGCGAAGTTGTTAGGGAACGCACCCGTCGTGACGGCTGCCGGGCGCGTCTTTCCGGTCGACGTACGACACGTCGGGACGGGGCTGCCGCTGCTGCCGGGACCCCATGCGGGCCGCGACTCGCCGGAGCTCGTGGTGCTGCGTGCCATCAAGCGCGCGCTCGCCGAGGCGGATGGCGACCTGCTGGTGTTCCTGCCGGGTGCGGGCGAGATCCGCCGCGTGCAGGGCATGCTGGGCGACGTCGGGGCGAACGTGGACGTCCATCCGCTCTACGGCGAGCTCCCGCCCGGTGACCAGGATGCGGCGCTCTCTCCGGCACGGCCGGGCCGCCGCAAGATCGTGCTCGCGACCAACATCGCGGAGACCAGCCTCACCATCGACGGCGTCCGCGTGGTGATCGATGCGGGGCTCGAGCGGCGTAGTTTGTTCGACCCGGCGAGCGGCATGAACCGCCTCGAGGTCCAGCGCATCTCGCGCGCGTCGGCGGAGCAACGCGCCGGGCGCGCGGGCCGCACGGCGCCGGGCGTGGCGTACCGACTGTGGGGCGAGGGCGCGGAGCGCAGTCTCGCGGCGTATGCGCCGCCCGAGATTTGCGTCGCCGACCTCGCGCCGCTGGCGCTGGACCTGGCGGTGTGGGGCACCGAGGCGAAGGCCCTGCGCTGGCTCGACGCGCCGCCGGTCGCGACGCTCGCGAGCGCGCGTGACCTGCTGACGCGGCTCGGCGCGCTCGATGGCGCCGGCCGCGTGACGCCGCACGGGCGCGCGATGCAGGAATTCCCCGCGCACCCGCGACTGGCGCACATGCTGATCCGTTCGCGCAAGCTCGGCGCGGGCAGCCTGGCGGCGGAGCTCGCCGCGTTGTTGTCGGACCGTGACCTGCTGCGCGCCGGGGCCGGTCCCCGCGACAGCGACGTCCGCACGCGGCTCGAAGCGCTGCGGCGTGGCGCCGCCGGCATCGATCGCGGTGCGCTGGATCGGGTGCGCCGGGCGCAGCGCGCGTTCGAACAGCAGCTGCAGGGTGGCGGTGCGCGCGGCGGAAATGAAAATGTCGATGCCGGCGTGCTGCTCGCGTTGGCGTATCCGGATCGCATCGCGCGGCGTCGCCCCGGCGCCGACGCGCGCTACCAGATGGCCAACGGCCGCGGCGCGGTGTTCGCCGGCGCGGAATCGCTCGCCCGGCAGGAATTCATCGTGGCCGTGGATCTCGACGACCGCGAGCGCGAGGCGCGCATCCACCTGGCCGCGCCGCTCGCGAAGGGTGACCTGCTCGAGTACTTCGATGACCACATCCGCGCCGCTGACGAGCTTGCCTGGGACGAGAAGTCGGAAGCCGTGATCGCGCGCCGCGCGACGCGGCTCGACGACCTGCTCATCGACGAGAAGCCGCTGAACGAGATCCCGCGCGACGCGAGCCGCGCGGCGATGGTCGACGGCGTGCGCCAACTCGGGATCGAGGCGTTGCCGTGGGACGATGATGCGCGCGATTTCCTCGCGCGTGTCGAGCTGCTGCGCAAGCAGGGCCGGCCCGAGTACCAGGAATTTCCCGCGTCGAGCCTCGCGGCCCTGTCGGAGCAGCTCGACTGGCTGGAGCCGTTCCTCGACGGCATCACGCGGCGCTCGCAGCTGGCGCGCGTGCCGCTCATGGACGCGCTGCGTTCGCGCCTCACGTATCAGCAGCAACGCACGCTCGACGAGCAGATGCCCACGCACGTCACGTTGCCCACCGGCACGCGCGCGCGCATCGACTACCGCAGCGAGAACGCGCCGATCGCCTCGATGCGCATGCAGGAAGTATTCGGCCTCGCGGCGACGCCGCGCATCGCCGGCGGCGCGCTGCCGGTGACCTTCGAGCTGCTGTCACCCGGGCGCAAGCCGCTGCAGATCACGCGCGATCTCGCGAGCTTCTGGAAGAACGCCTACGTCGAAGTCCGCAAGGACATGCGCGGGCGCTATCCGCGGCACTACTGGCCGGAGAACCCGCTCGAAGCCGAGCCGACGCGGCGCGCGAAGCCGCGAGGTAGCTAGGAGCGCCAGCGCCCTTCAGAGGCGGATGACGACCTTTCCGAACAGGTTTCCGGAATCCAGGTAGTCGTATGCCGCGGCGGCGTCGTCGAACGCGAACACCCGGTCGATCACCGGGCGGACCGGATGCTTCTCGAGAAACCCGAGCAGCGCTTCGAAGTCCGCGCGCGAGCCCACGTAGATGCCGGACGCCGTGGCGTTGCTGCCCATCAGGACGCCCGCCGGGATTTCGCCGCCGAAGCTCGAGAGTCCGCCGATCAGCGCCACGTGCCCGCCGGCGCCGAGACTCGCCAGGGTCCTCGGCAGGGTGTCCTTGCCGCCGACTTCGAGCGCCTGTTGCACGCCGATGCCGCCGGTGGCCGCGCGCACGGCCTGGTCCCAGTCGAGCGTGGTCCGGCAATTCACGGTCGCCGCCGCGCCGAGTTTTCGTGCGCGCTCGAGTTTTTCGTCGGACGAGCTGGTGATGATCGGCCGCGCGTCGAGTGCCCGCGCCAGTTGCAGTCCCAGGATGGACACGCCGCCGGTCCCCAGCAGCAGCACGTAGTCCCCCGGCCGGGTGCGTCCGCGCGTCATCAGGCCATTCCAGGCGGTGACGCCCGCGCAGGGCAGGGTCGCGGCCTCTTCCCACGACAGGTACTCCGGCAGCTTCACCCACGCGTTCTCGTTCAGCGTCACGTATTGCGACAGCATCCCGTCGACGCCGCCGCCCAACGCGCTGCCCATGTATTCGGGCCGCGGGCGGCCCTCTAACCACTGCGGGAAGAATATGGCCGCGACGCGGTCGCCGGTGCGCACACGCGTGACGCCGGCGCCCGTCGCCACCACTTCGCCCGCGCCGTCGGACAGCGGCACGAGCGTGGCCGGCTTCGGGCCGGGATACTGGCCGAGCTTCACGTACGCGTCGCGCCGGTTGAGAGACACGGCGTGCACTCGCACCAGCACCTCATGGGTGCCGGGCTGGCGCACGGGCGCATCGACCCGCGTCAGCACGGCGGGCGCGTCGCCGTTGCGCTGGAGCTGGTACTGGCGGCAGGTCTCTGTCGGCATGTCGTCGATCGTTCGCCATCGGCTAAGATGCTGCTCGATCATCAGGGAATAACAATGAACCAACCCACCCCGACGCAGACCCGGCTGCGTGATCGACTGCCCATGACGCCCCGCCGCGAGCCCGAGTTCCGCTGGCGCGGCACCGAAGTCTCGCGCGTCGAGGGATTCACGGACGCCGTGTTCGCGTTCGCGGTGACGCTGTTGGTCGTGGCGCTCGAGGTGCCGCATTCCTTCGAGGGGCTGCTGAACGTGGTGCGCGGATTCCCCGCGTTCGTCATCTGCTTCGTGTTCCTGATGCAGTTCTGGACGTCCCACTACAAGTACCACCGGCGCTACGGACTCGACGATGCGTTCTCGCGCAACATGACCCTCGCCATCCTGGTGCTGGTGCTGTTCTTCGTCTATCCACTCAAGTACCTGTTCACCAGTCTCACGGTGATGGTCTTCAACCTCGATCTGCCGGACTCGCCGCACTTCGGCGGCCCCGAGGAAATCCGCGCCGTCTACGTCATCTACGGCGCCGCGTTCGCCGGGGTCTGGGGATTGTTCGCCACGCTCTACCTGCACGCCTGGGGCAAGCGCCGGGAACTGGGCCTCGACGAGGTGGAGATCCTGCACACGCGCTCCACGCTCATCGAGAAATCGCTGTACGTGTTCGTGTGCCTGCTGTCGGTCGCCATCGCGCTGCTGGGCAGCAGTGATTCGGCGCCGGGCTACATCTACTTCCTGCTGGCTCCGTTGCAGGCCGCGAACGGGTGGTACCACGGACGCAAGGTCCGCGCCCTGATGCTGGCGCGGACCGCGGCCTAGAGATCCCGCGCCCGCTCGAGCGCGTCGTCGTAGTCGCGCTGCGTGGCGACGCGCTCGTAGCCCAGCTGTCCCAGCCGGAAGGCGAGCCGCTCGCGCTCCTTGTGCTCGAGCTCCTTGTCGTTCTCGAGCCGGTCGCGGATCGTGCCGATCTCGCTGTCGATCGAGCCCAGATCGTTGGACAGGCGGTGCACGTCGTTGCCCTTGCGCCAGGCGTCGGTGAGGCGCTCCTGGTCGTAGTTCACGCACTGTTCGACGTCGAAGCCGCTGCCGTATTCGCCGTTCTGGTAAGCGCGGCGCGGCACGCAGTAACGCTCGAGTCCGCGTTCGCGCCCGTGCTGCCAGGCGCCGCGATCCGGTACGACGTCGACCTTCGAGCAGGCCTTCGCGTGCTGGATCAGGTACTCCTCCGGCTGGCCGTTGGCGCCGTCGCGGATGCCGATGTCTTCCCAGTCCGCGGAAAGGCACTCGCTCTTCGAGAGGCTGGCGCAGCCGGACAGGGTGCCGACGAGGGCCAGGGCGGCTAACAACTTGATGAGTGACCCGTTCATGGCTGCCAATCTACGGCGCGCCGATTGAATCGAAGCTGAACGGTCCTTGTTTACAGAATCAGGCTAGACCGGCAATCCATCCTCGCGCTCGATGGCGATCAGCGCCGAGCGCGCGGGCAGGCCGTTGCCATCCGGCCAGTGGCTGTGCGGCTGCTCGATGCTGCCGCCTTCGCCGGGATGCTGGATCGACAGGAACAGCGTGCGGCCGTCGGGCGTGAATTCGCAGCCGCACACCTCGCAGCCGACCGGTCCGCTCGCGAGCTGCTGCAGCCGGCCGCGCGCCGGCCCATCGACGGGCACGACGAAGCAGCCGTTGTTGGGCCGCTTGTGATCGTCCGTGTCGCTCACGATCCACAGCCGTCCCTGCGGATCGATGCCGAGATTGTCGGGGCAGTGGATGGGGCTCACGTCGGCACGGTTCGGATAGCCACCATAGTAAGTATCCGTGCTGCCCACCTTGCCGGGCACGACCTCGCGCGCATCGACGATGTAACGGCCGGTGTCCGGGTTGCCGCACATCAGGAACACGTTCCACTCGAAGCGCGTCGCGGTGGCGTCGTCGCCGTGTTCGGCGATCTCGATGATGTTGCCCGAGGTGTTGTCGGGCCGCGGGTTCGCCGCGTTCACGCCGGTGTCCGGTGCGCGTCCGTTCCAGTTCGCATCCTGCGTGTTGGCGCGATCCTCGTTCTTGGTGCACGCGATGTAGATGCGGCCGGTGAGCGGGCTGGGCTCGACATCTTCGGGGCGATCCATCGGCGTCGCACCCAGCAGATCCGCGGCGGCGCGCACCTTGATGACGACGTCGCCCTGGTTCGCGAAGCCCGCGCGCGAATTGAGCGGGCCGTTTTCATCGTGCACGAGCGGCAACCACTCGCCGGTCCCGTCGGCATCGAAACGCGCGCAGTACAGCGTGCCGTTGTCGAGCAGGTCGCGATTGGCGGCGGGATTCTTCGGGTCAAATCGATCGCGCGTCACGAACTTGTAGATGTACTCGAACTTCTCGTCGTCGCCCATGTACGCGGCGACGTGGCCGGTCTTGCCGACGATGGAGTTGGCGCCCTCGTGCTGGAAGCGCCCGAGCGCGGTGCGCTTGCGTGGCACCGACTTCGGGTCATGCGGATCGATCTCGACCATCCAGCCGAACCGCAGCGGCTCGTTCGGTTCGGCGCGCATGTCGAAGCGCGCGTCCTGGAAGTCCCAGCCGTAGAAGCTGTGCTCGCGGAACGGGAACCGCCGCATCGCATCGATCAATGCCGGGTCGGCGCCGTGATCGAGCACGGAATGCGAGCCCGCGAAATAGTCGTCGATGTTCTCTTCCGACGTGAGGTAGGTGCCCCACGGCGTCTTGCCGGCGGAACAATTCGCGAACGTGCCGAGCACCTTCGTACCGGCGGGATCCGCGTGGGTGCGCATCAACGCATGGCCGCGCGCGGGCCCTGAGATCTCCATCGGCGTCTGCGCCGTCACGCGCCGGTTGTAAGACGAGGTGATGTCACGCGCCCAGCCGCCGCTGTCGCGATGCAATTGCAGCACGCTCACGCCGTGCGCCGCCTGCATGAAGGCGGTGGCGTGCGGATGCTTTTCCATCCAGGCCTTGCGTTCGTCGGACTTCATGCCGGTGCCGCGGTGCGCCTGCCAGACGAGCTCCCCGCTGATGTACTCATGGTTCACGCAGACCAGGCCGCGCGCCGCCCGGCCTTTCACGAGCGGGAAATACTGCACCGCGTCCGCATTGGTGCCGAAGCGGCGATGCTGGGCGTCGACCGCGCCGGCATCGAGCCAGGCCGTGTCCGTCATGGTGCGCGTATCGAAATCCGGGGTGCCCGGAAACAGGCTGTCACCCCAGCGCGCCACGACGTTCCATCGATAACCATCCGCTATGACGAAAGAATCGTTTTCCTGCGGCGAGACGCTGCGAAAGGTGTTCTGATTTCGCGCGGTGCCGACGCGCGTCGGATCCTGCGCACACGCGGCCAGGCCGATGGCGCTCGCGGTGGTCAACAACGTGCGGCGCGACAGCCGCGCGGCCAGTACTGCGTCAAATGCGGGTCGATCGCTCATGGAAGCGCATGCTAACGTGACGACCCCGCGAGGTCATTACGAATGAGTTACGCACGAATTGCCGGATTCGCTCTCGTCGCCGCGTTATTCGCGGGCGATGCGAGCCTCGCCGCGACCACGCCCGCCAAGCCCGCCGCGGTGGGCCCGCACGCGGAGGCCGGCGGCATTGCCTGGTACGAGGGCAACGTCGACGTCGCGTTCCAGGCGGCGAAGGCGTCTAACAAGCCCGTGCTGCTGTACTGGGGCGCGGAGTGGTGCCCGCCCTGCAAGCAGATCAAGTCCGCGGTGTTCACTCGGCCCGACTTCATCGAGAAGTCGAAGCTGTTCGTCGCCGTGCATCTCGACGGCGATCTGCCCGATGCGCAGAAGTGGGGCGACGTGTTCCGCGTCACCGGGTATCCCACCGTGGTGGTGCTGAAGCCGGATCGCACCGAGATCACGCGCATCGCGGGCAACATGGATCTGTCGCTGTATGCCTCGGTGCTCGACGATGCGCTCGCCGACGTCCGGCCGGTGAAGGACGTGGTCGCGAAGGCGGCGAAGGGCGATGCACCACTGTCGGCCGTCGACTGCCGCCGGCTCGCGTACCACGCGTTCGATCTCGAGGACGAGGGCGTGTTCGACCGCGCGCAGCTCGAAGCCGCGTTCGACAACGGCGCGCGCCTGTGTCCCGCCGAGCTCTCGAAGGAGCGCGCGCGCTTCGGTTTCCTCGCGGCCGCCCAATCCGCGATACGGCAGAAGGACGCGCTCGAGAAGGGCGGCAAGGCCGACAAGGCGCTGACCGTGCACATCCTGCGCGTGAACGAGTTGCTCGCGAACAAGGAACTGGCGCTCGGCAACGCCGACGCCGTGCGCGGGCTGCCGAAGGAGTTCTATCTCGCCGCGCGGCAGACACTGCCGCAGGTGGCGCCGACCTTGCGCGAGCGCGTGATGGCGCTGGCCGACGCGGCGACGGTGAACCCGCAATTCGCGCCGGCCGACCAGCTCGCCGCGCAGCTCGTGAAGATCCGCGTGGCCAAGGCCTACGCGCCCGACGGCAAGGTGCCGACCGACGTGCGCAGCGTGGCGCTGGCCACCGCGTCGAAGATGCTCGCCGTGAAGCAGGACCCGTACGTCCGTGCCGGCGTCGTGAACTCGGCGGAGAACATCTACATCGCGCTCGAGGATCGCGAGAAGCTGAGTGCGCTGATGGCGCAGGAAGCGCAGACCTCGAACACCCCGTGGTACTACATCGGCGACCTCGCCGATGTGGAAGAGGAGCTCGGTCACAAGCAGCGCGCGCTCGAGCTCATGGCCGAGGCGTATGCGAAGGCCAAGGGCCCGGCGTCGAGATTCCAGTGGGGCTTCAACTACCTGACGGGATTGTTGCGCCTGGCGCCGGACGATACGGCGACCATCGAGAAGGTCGGGGCCTCGGTGCTGGGCGAGCTCGACGGTCCGAACCGCGTCCACCGTCGCACGCTGTCGCGGCTCAACCGGCTCGACAAGGCGCTGCGGGACTGGAACACGACGCCGGCGCGCGCGGCCGTCGTCACGAAGTTCCGGACTCGCGTGGTGCAGGTGTGCAGCAAGTCGCCCGGCGACGCGACGGTGCAGAGCGGGTGCCGCGCGTTCGGCGCGCCGGTCACCGCGGCTAACTAGAGGCGGAGAAACTCACTCCTTCTCGCGCGTGCGGCGCGCGTTCGTGCGCGACGCGGTGCTGATGGTTCGGCCGCGCTTCGCCAGCGCCTCGCGCAGCAGCCATTCGATCTGGCCGTTCACGCTGCGCAGCTCCTGCGCGGCCAACGACTCGATCGCGGCGGCCACCGCCGGATCGAGTCGCAGCAGGAAGGCCTTTCTTGAGGTCGGCTCGCTCAAGACGCCGCCTCAGCCGTAGAGCGTGCCGGCGTTGATGACCGGCTGTGCTTCGGTCTCCGCGCACAGCACCACCAGCAGGTTCGAGACCATCTGCGCCCGGCGCTCCGTGTCGAGCTCGACCACGCCGCGTTCGGTCAGGCTGTTGAGCGCCATCTCCACCATGCTCACCGCGCCCAGCACGATCTGCTTGCGCGCGCCGATCACGGCTTCCGCCTGCTGCCGGCGCAGCATCGCGCCGGCGATCTCCGGCGCGTAGGCGAGGTGGGTCAGCCGCGCGTCTTCGACCAGCAGGCCGGCCTTCGCGAACCGGTCCTGCAGTTCCCGCTTGAGCTTGGCGATGATCTCGTCGCCGCCGGCCCTCAGCGTCAACGCGCTGTCGGCTTCGTCGACGTGGTCGTACGAGTACTCGTTGGCGAGGTGGCGCAGCGCCGCCTCCGCCTGCACCGGCACGTACTGCTCGTAGTGGTCGATGTCGAGCACGGCGCGCGCCGTGTCGCTCACGCGCCAGACGATGGCCGCGGCGATCTCGATCGGGTTGCCGCGCTTGTCGTTCACCTTGAGCTTCTCGCTGTTGAAGTTGCGCAGGCGCAGCGACACCTTCTGCTTGTTCAGGAAGGGATTCGCCCAGCGCAGGCCGGTCGAGTAGTCCGTACCGCGATAGGAGCCGAAGAGCATCAGCAGCGCCGACTGGTTCGGCTGCAGCATGTACATGCCCTTGGCGAGGAAGACGAAGGTGAGCACCGCGAGGAGGATCACCGGCGGGAATCGGGACATGACCGCCACCGGGATCGCGAGCAATGCGACGAACATGAACACCAGTGCCACGTATCCACTGGAACTCTTGAAATCGACTTCTTCCGTACCGCCAGGCGTGTTCATCGTCGTCTCCCGCGGGGCCGGACGATTGGCCCCGATATGGCCGTGATACTAGAGTGATATCACTCTGGGAACAAGGGAGATTTAACTTTTCGAGTACAATCGCGCCCGGTTGGGCCTGTAGCACAGCGGTTAGTGCAGGGGACTCATCTATATAGGTGCCTGCGCGGGGTAACCCGCGCAGTGGACGGGATGAATTCAGGGAAACCTTCGTGGCCATGCGGCCGCATGGCAATCCTGAGCCAAGCCCGCGCTACAGCGCGGGAAGGTGCAGAGACTACCTGGGGGCTCGAGTGCCCTTGATGACAGGCTAGAGCGTCCCGCACCCCACCGGGTAGTTAGACCGATCGACGGGTCCGGCTGCCCGAGGGTGAAGAGATAGTCCGCGCGGAGAGGAAACTCTCCGGCAACGCGAATCCCTTGGTCCTTGGTTCGAATCCAAGCAGGCCCACCATCCGATTCCACGTCTGCATCGTAAGAGGATGCCGACATCCCATGTCCCATTGCACCTACGTGGGTCTTGTCACTGCACCGTAGCATTGCGGCACGACGGAAAGATCCGTCCCCTGCGGTTCCTGCGGCGACATGAATACCAACAACGAAGTCACACAAAGACCTGTCGCCCACGAAGCGGTGGTTCCCGATCCCGATTGGCCTTCGATCCTGATGGTGGATGATCACCCGGCTCGGCTGCTCACGTACGAAGCCATCCTGCATGGCATGCCCGTCCAGTTCGTGCGTGCGAACTCGGGTGAGGAAGCCCTGCAGTTCCTCTTGAAGCGGTCGTTCGCGCTCATCCTGCTCGACGTCAACATGCCGGGCATCGATGGATTCGAAGTGGCGCGCCACGTTCGCGGGCTGTCGCGGCTCAACAAGACGCCGATCATTTTCGTGACTGGAGAGCGCCTCAGCGACCTGGACCGCCTGAAAGGGTACGAGGTCGGTGCGATCGACTACATCGGTGTGCCAATCGTGCCGGAAATCCTGCGCAGCAAGGTTGCGCTGCTCATCGAGCTGTTCAATCGCCGAGCGGAGCTCGAACGCCTCAATGCGGCTTCCAGCGAGGTGAGACGGCTGGCCGCGCCGAAGGAAGCAGCGGAGAGCGCCAGCGCAAACCACCTGCGCGCGTTCTTCGACCAGACTCCGGACATCAATTTCATCCTTCGTGGCGAGAGGGATCCCGAGGGCCAGCTCACGGCTTGGCGCTACATCGACGCCAACGCCAGCGCGCTACAACTCTTCAAGCGGACACGAGGTGAGATCGTCGGCCAGTTTGTCCACGACATCTTCCCCGCGCGCGCCGCGCGTACGACGAATCTGTGCCAGCAGGCACTGCTCGGAGGCCAGCGGCTGCAACACGAAGTCGAATTCTCCGGGCGCCAGTTGCTGGTCCGCATGTTCGCGGTGGGCGAGGACTGCGTTGCCGTCGCCTGCACCGACATCACGGACCGCAAACGAGTCGAAACGGCGCTTGCCAGCAGCGAGCGCCGGTTCCAGGCCTTGCTCGAGAGCTGTCCCGTGGGAGTGGCCCAGAACGCCATCGATGGGCGCTTCGAATACGTGAACGCCGGCTTCTGCGACATCGTCGGCTACACGGCGGAAGAACTCTCGAGGCTGACCTGGCAGCAGATCACCTATCCCGACGACCTGCAGGCAGACAGGAGTCGGGCGGATCTCGTCCTCGCGGGCAAGCTGCCTCACTACACGATCGAAAAGCGATACGTGCGCAAGGATGGCACTCCGGTCTGGGTGAGCATGTTCGGCAACTTCATCTTCGATGACCAACGCCGGCCGGTTCAGGGCGTCGCCGTCGCGGTGGACATCACGGCGCGGAAGCTCGCCGACATGGCGCTCGAGGAAAGCCGACGGCGATTGCTGTTGGCGCACGACGCCGCGGGCCTGGGTTCCTTCGACTGGAACATCCGCACCGACTCGGCCACCTGGGATGCCCGCGCCCGCGAACTCTGGGGCCTCACGGCCGAGACGCCGGTCAGTCTCGCCACCGCACTCTCGGGCATACACGTCGACGATCGACCGGCCTTCGTCGACGCCGTGAATCGCGCCCTCAAGGGCGAGCGGGACGGGCGCTACAACGCGACGTATCGCGTGACCAACGTACAGGACGGGAAGACGCGCTGGGTCGATTCGCACGGGCAGGTCATCTTCGAAAACGGTTTGCCGGTCCGCATGGTGGGTACCAAGCAGGACATCTCCGTGCGCTTGAACACCGAAACCGCGCTGCGCAAGAGCGAGGAGCGTTTCAGGGAGCTCGCCAACAACATCGACCAGGTGGTCTGGACGTGCGATGCCAGCGGGCAACCGACCTGGTTCAACGATCGCTGGTACGAGTTCGCCGGTGGCACGTTCGGGCAGATGCTCGACTTCGGCTGGAAGTCACTGGTCCATCCGGATCACGCCGACCGGATTGCCGCGCGCTTTCGCGAGTGCGTCGCCGCCGGCGATGTCTGGGAAGAGATCTTTCCGGTGCGAAGCAAGGCCGGGGAATACCGGTGGTTCCTGTCGAGGGCGATCCCGATCAAGGCCGGCGATGGCTCCGTGCTCCGATGGTTCGGCTCCAATACCGACATCACCGCGCATCGACAACTCCAGGATGCGCTGACCGAGGCCGATCGGCGCAAAGACGAATTTCTCGCGATGCTCGCCCACGAGCTGAGGAATCCCGTGGCGCCCATTCTCAACGTGGCGCAGGTTCTCTCACGGCAGGGCAATTCCGCGAAGAACCTGCCAGGGCTGGTCTCCATCATCCAGCGCCAGGCAACGCATCTCGCACGGTTGCTGGACGATCTCCTCGACGTTGCGCGCATCACGCGTGGGCGCATCGAGCTGCGCAGGACGGTGATGCGCCTCGACGATTGTCTCGCGCTCGCGATCGAAACCGTCGACCCGTCGATCAGATCCACGCGCCACACGCTCGAGATCGAGCGCTCGCCCGAGGACCTGTTCGTCAACGTCGACAAGGACCGGCTGACGCAGTGCCTGACCAATCTTCTCGACAATGCGGTGAAGTATTCGGAGCCCGGCACGATCATTCGGGTGAAGATGGCGGTTCACGACCGGCAGGCGGTCGTGGAGGTCCAGGATTCCGGACGGGGAATCCGGCCGGAAGTCCTGCCGCACATCTTCGAACTGTTTGCGCAAGGGGACAAAACGCTCGACCGGCGCAGCGGCGGTTTGGGAATCGGGCTTTCGGTCTGCAAGCGACTGGTCGAAATGCATGGTGGGACGGTCACCGCGGCCAGCGAGGGAGAAGGACGCGGGGCCACTTTCAGGTTGGCAGTCCCGCTCGCGGAGCGTGCGACCGAGGCTTCGTCCGATTCGAGCGCGGCGAAACCCGTGGCCAGCAAGCGAATCCTCATCGTCGATGACAACCGGGATTCAGCGGAGACGATCGCGATGCTCCTGGAGATGGCGGGGCATCAGACGAAGGTCGTCTTCCACGGCGCAGAAGCGCTGAATGCGTGGCAGCCCTTCGGCGCTGACGTGGTCGTTCTGGATATCGGGTTGCCCGACTTGAGCGGCTACGAAGTGGTACGGCGCCTTCGGAGAGACGGCTTCACGGGACTCGCGATCGCCGTCAGCGGTTACGGGCAGGCTGAGGACAAGCGCCAGGCTTTTGCTTCCGGCTTCAATGCGCATCTCGTCAAACCCGCCGACGCCGCGGCGCTCGAAGCCGCGCTCGCGGCGGCACCCGCGTGACATTGCGCCGATAGTCGAGACAGCGCGCGACGCGATCTGCATCCGCCCGAGTCCATTCGCCACGCATCAAAATGGCTTATGGCGTCAGACAGATTTGGTGTTTCCCCCTGTTCCGACTCGTTTCTAGACTCGCTGGCACTCCCGGGGGGCTCACAGGGGGATGCGAGTCATGAAACTTGGGTATCAGCCGGTATTCCGGATCCTTGCGGCTGTCGCCGCGCTTTTCATTGTTAGCCCGGTGGCACTTGCGCAGTCGAACGCGACGACGCAGGAGCTGGAAGAAGTGGTCGTCACCGCGGAGCGCCGCGAGGTCAACCTGCAGGACGTGCCGGCGTCGGCCACCGTGCTGTCGGCGGACGCGCTGGCCGAGAAGGGTATCGACAACGTCATCGATATCCAGACGGCGGCGCCCAGTGTCGCCATCAACACGTACAACCGCTCCACGTTCATCAACATCCGCGGTGTCGGCATCGGGCAATCCGCACCGACGTCCAACCCGGGCGTGGCCTTCTACGTGGACGGGATGTTCATCCCGCACGAGCAGTTCATCGCCCAGTCGTTCTACGACATCGACTCGATCGAAGTGCTGCGCGGCCCGCAGGGCACGCTCACGGGTCAGAACTCCACGGGCGGCGCGATCTACGTGCGCACGCCGGCGCCGACAATCGAAGGATTCTCCGGCTACGTCGACCAGACCATCGCCGGCGACGACTGGCATCGCACCGTGGCCGCCGTGAACGTGCCGGCCGGAGAGAAGTTCGCCATGCGCTTCTCCGGCGTGTACGACGACCGCGGCAGCTTCACGGACAACATCGGGCCGAGCAAGAGCAATCCCGGCAGCGGCCGCGACGTCTCGGGCCGGGCCGCCTTCCGCTACATGCCGACGGACGGGATCACGCTCGACCTGCGGTACGAGCACTTCGACCGCAACACCGACTACAACGCGATCAAGAATCGCGCCGACCTCGTGAGCACCGATCCGTTCACGATCGAAGAGGACGCAGTGTCGTTCCTCGACCAGAAAGGCGATCGCATCTCGCTCGAAGGCCGCTTCGACCTCACCCCGGGGCTGGCGCTGCGCGTGCTCACCAGCTACCTCGATGCGGAGACCAAGGACCAGGCCGATGGCGATCGCACGGCGACCGCCTTGCCCGTGCCCCCCAATCTCCCGACCAACGGCGCGAACACGAACACGTTCAGGGGCCGCGTGAGTTTCACGACTCAGGACCTCAGGACCTCGGTGAGCGAGATCAACCTGCTGTCGACCGGGGACGGGCCTGCCCAGTGGGTCATCGGTGCTTTCTATCTGGACGAGGAGAGCCCGGTCTGGGTGCTGCGCGACAATCGCAACACCCGCGCCTTCGTGCAGTCGAACTCCAGCATCATCACCGAGCTCAACAACACCTCGTCCTCGGTGTTCGGACAGCTCGACTACAAGTTCTCGGACTCGTGGGCGCTCGACGTCGGCGCGCGCTATTCCGAGGACAAGCAGGAATACAAGCGGATCCTGATCCCGGGGCCGCCGCCGCCCGGCTGCTTCCCGTGCACCACGGACGTGAAGTCGGACGAGGTGACCGGCCGGCTCGGCCTCAAGTATTTCGCCGGCGACGACGTGATGCTCTACGGTACCGTCTCGAAGGGGTACAAGGCGGGCGGCATCAACCTGGATCCGCGGTTGCCCAATTACGCGCCGGAGACCAACAAGATGGGCGAGCTCGGCATCAAGTCGACGGTGGCGGGAGGGCGGCTGCGCGTGAACGCGGCGATCTTCTATTCCGACTACGACGGCATCCAGCTCGGCGCGCTGACCGCGGTGGGCACGCCGCCCACGCTGCTGCCCAATACGCTCAACGCCGCGCCTGCGGAAATCTACGGCGGCGAGATCGAGGTCACCGGACGCTTCGGCGGACTCGAGTTCAATCTCGGCCTGAGCGCGCTGCACAGCGAGTTCACCGAGGACGCGCTGCTGACCGACTCCCAGACGAACACCAACCGGCTCGTGCCGGAAGGCTCGACGGTGCCGTTCGCGCCGGAGATGACGGCGACCGCGGGATTGCAGTACGACGTGCCGCTCGGCAACTGGACGATCACGCCGCGCCTCCAGGTCTCGTACATGGACGAGCAGTTGTCGACGCCGTTCGAATACGTCGCCACCGTCGTGCCGTCACGCACCGTGACCGATCTGCGCGTCACGGCCAGGGCCGCCGAACACCTGCGCCTCGAGCTCTTCGCCACGAACCTGTTCGACGAGACCTGGATCGCCGCGCAGGTGCAGGACGCGAGCAGCGCGACGGGCGGCATCATCTACGGCGCGCCGCGGCAGATCGGCGTGCGCGCGAAGTTCGACTTCTGAAGCGGGTCGTCCACTCGTGGCTGCTCGCGGCGGGCCTGGCCGGCCTCTGCGGTCACGAGTCCCGCGCGGCGCAGCCTCCGGTGGCGCCGCCGACCGCCGGCCATTTGCCCGAGCAGGCACGGCAGGCGCAACGCGCGCCGGTGGGGGCGGTAGATAGCGAGCCCTCGGCAACCGCATGGTGGGCGCCCGGCAACGGGCGCACGCTCGCGGCGCTCGCGACCTACCGCGACGACAATGGCAGCATCGGCATCCTCAATGCCGACGGCGCGGTCGACACGCGTGGTCATCCGTTCTTCGACGCGCTGGGCACGAATGGCCGCGCCTGCGTCACGTGCCACCAGCCGGCGAATTCGATGTCGCTGTCGACGGAGATGATCCGCCGCCGCTGGGACGAAACGCAGGGCAAGGATCCGCTGTTCGCGCCGGTGGACGGCATGAACTGTCCGCATCTGCCGGCGGAGGATCCGAAGTCGCACTCGCTGCTGCTCGAGCGCGGGTTGATCCGCGTGTTCCTGCCCTGGCCGCCGCGCGCCGCCGACGGCTCGCGCATCGAGCCGGAGTTCACGCTCGAGGTGGTGCGCGATCCGACCGGGTGCAACACGCATCCGGAGTACGGGCTCAACAGCGCGAACCCGATGGTGTCCATCTACCGTCGGCCGCGCCCGGTGGCCAACCTTCGTTACGTGACGCACGAGGGCTTCGGCGTGTTCGCGTTCATCGGCAAGAACGGCTTGCCCGCGAGCCGCGACCCGGTCACCGGCCACCCGAGCGCGATGAACCTCCTGGCCGACGCGCGCCAACCGACGCTCGAAACGCAGGCGGTCGAAGGCGCGGTCACGCACCTGCAGTTCGAGGGCAAGCTGGACGACGCGCGGCTGCGACGCATCACCGACTTCGAACGCCAGCTCTACGCGGCGCAGTCGCGCCATGTCGGCGCCGGCGACCTGATGGAGACCGAGGGGCCGCCCGGCCTCGGCGTGCGCAATGTCGCCGCCGGTCGCGACGGGCTGCTCGGCAACAACATCACGAACTACGTGATCCCGCTCGCGGGCAAATGGAAAGAGCTGCCGAAGTCCGACGATCCGGCCATCGACCGCCAGAACCGCCAGCGCGAATCCGTCGCGCGCGGCCACGACGTGTTCATGTTCCGCACGTTCTGGATCCGCGACGCCATGCATCTCAACACCGTGGGCCTCGGCAACCCGGCGAAGCGCACCTGCGCCACGTGCCACGGCATGCACATGATGGGCATGGACGTCGCGAACGGCTGGATGGACATCGGCACGACGAACTTGCCGTGGGCGCGCGAGGAGCCGCGCAATCCCTGGAACGCGCGCCAGCCGCAGCTCCCGTTGTTCAAGATCACGTGCAAGCCGACGGTGCCGCCGCATCCGTTCCTCGGCCGCGTGATCTACACGCAGGACCCGGGGCGCGCGCTGATCTCCGGCAAGTGCAACGACGTCGGAACCATCGTGATGCAGCAGCTGCGCGGGTTGTCGGCGCGCGCGCCTTACTTCTCGAACGGCTCCGCGGCCACGCTGCGCGAGCTGGTCGACTTCTACGACCGGCGGTTCAACATCGATTACACCGAGCAGGAGAAGGAAGATCTCGTGAACTTCCTGGCCACGTTGTGAGGAACTCCCCCGTGCTTGAGGCGCGAGCACTGGCGACGCTGCTCGCGATCCTCGCGGCGGGCGCGACGGCGCGGCCGCCCGCGCCCGGTGATCGCCTGAGCTTCGTGGCCTGCCCGGTGGTGCGCGACACGCGCACGGTGCCGTGCTGGCTCGCGGACTATCAGGGTGAAACCTGGTTCCTGACCTTGCAGACCGACGTGAGCGCGCCGGTGACGCCGCCGTGGCTGGGACATCGCGTGCTGGTGGAGGGCGTCGTCGCCGACGAGCCGGGCATCTGCGGCGGACGCGTGCTCAAGCCCGTGACGTTGTCCGTGCTGCCCGAGCTCGACGCGTCGTGCAACACCCTGTTGCCCGCCGAGGATCGCTACGACCTGACGTTCGAGCCGCCGCGCCCGCCGGGTCCGAGCCGCGGCCGCCTGGCGTTCGGTGATCCCGCCGCGCGCGCAGCCCCGACTCCCGATGCCGCGGCGGAGAAGAAGGACGCGACCTTCACGCTGCAGTACGAATTCGACGGCATGGTCGCCTTCCGCCACGCGCAGATCCTGCAGCGCATCCTCGACACGGCGCGCAGTTCGCGCTCGCCTGAGATCGAGATCACCGGATTCCGCTCGGCCTCGAAGCTGACCAGCGGCGAGGTCATGCGCGAGCGTACGGGCATCGATCGCGAACGCGCCGAGCAGATCCGCGACCTCCTCACGGGCGCCGGGCTCGAGGGCGTGCGCTATACGCTGCGCTGGCAGGACCTCGCGAAGCGCCCCGATGGCAAGGCGGATGCGGCCAATCGCCGCGGCGAAGTGATCGTCCACCCCGCGAAGTAGTTTGGCGCCGGATCAGGCGCGCGCGGGCTCCAGGCGCAGCGGCACGCAGATCGGCCCCACCTCGGGCATGCCGCTCATCTTCAGTTCACCGCACAGCTCGAAGTGGCTGGTCTGCGCGAGCAGCTCCTCGAGCGCGATGCGCAGCTCCTGCCGCGCCAGCGCGATGCCGGCGCACATGTGCGGGCCGCGGCCGAACGCCAGGTGTTGCCGGATGTTCGGGCGTCGCAGCCGGAATTGATCCGCATCCTCGAACACCGACTCGTCGCGATTCGCGGAGGCGTAGACCAGCGCGATCGGCTCGCCCGGCCGGATGCGCCGGCCGTGCAATTCCAGTTCGTGCCGCGCGGAGCGCGCGAAGCCGCGATACGGCGTGTAGAGCCGCAGGAATTCCTCGACGGCATCCGGCACCAGCGACGGATCGGCGCGCAGCTGGCATTGCAACGCCGGATCTCGGGACAGGTGCACGGCGATGCTTCCCAGGAGTATCGGCGGTGCCACCAGCCCGACGACCAGCACCTGGCGCACACAGCCCGCGAGCAGCGCTTCGGGAAACGGATTTCCCGCCGCGTCGCGCGAGTCCAGCAGCGAGCTCGTGGGATCGACGTCCGGATCGCGCGGCTCGCGCCGCCGCTCGGCGATGACCTCCGCCGCCATGTCGGCGAGCTGCGCGGCGGCGACCGCGACGCTGCTCTTGTCGAAGGATTCCCAGGCTTTCACGTAGGCCTTCGCGGTGCGCCACAACACCTGGGTCTGTGCGTCGGTCAGGCCCAGCCACTCACCGAACACGCCGGCGGGCAGCGGGCTTGAGAAGTGTTCGACGAAATCCGCCTCGCGCATCGCGACCAGCGACTGCATCAACGTGCGAGCGACGCGCCGCGTGGTTCCTTCGATCGCCGCGACGCGCCCGGCGCCGAGCGCGCGATCGATAGCCTTGCGATACGGCGTGTGATCCGGAGGATCGAGGTGCAGCGGCGGGCGCCGGCCCGTCGTCGAGGATCCGGGCACCACGTTGCGCACCGACGTGATGAACAGCTCCGGCTGCATGAGGATGTCGAGCACGTCGTCGTAGCGCGTCACCGCCCAGAAGCCGTCGAAGGCGTCGCTGTGCGCCACCGGGCAGCGCGCACGCAGCCGCGCGAACTCGGCGTACGTGCTCTCGAACGTCTCCTCCTGCGTCGGATCGTAATCTGCGGACATGAAGGCTCCCGGCCGGAGCAGGGGATGTTAGGGAGCGTGCCCGGGCGCGGGTAACACTCGTTCGATCTGCCGGCTATAAGCCGCCTTGATGGCCGGCGCGCGCCGCGACGTCCGCCGCGCCGCGCACGCGCAGCAGCGCGACCGCCGCCGCCGACAACACGGCGAGCGCCGCGATCGCATAGACCGGGCCATCGAACGAGCCGCTGCGCTCGCGGATCCAGCCGACGAAGGCGGGAATGACGAGGCCGGCGAGGTTGCCGCACATGTTGATCAGCGCGAAGCCCGCGGCGAGTCCCGCCGGATTGAGAAACAACGGCGGCAGCGTCCAGAACGTGCCCTGCGCCGCGCCCATCGCGAGCCCGGCGAGCAGCAGCGCCGCCAGCGCGGGCGCGCCGGTGCCCAGCATCGGCGTCAACGCGATCAGGAGTCCCGACGCGAGCGCCGCGAAACCGACATGCGCATGGCGTTCGCGCGCGCGATCCGAATGCCAGGCATTCGTCACCATGCCCACCCCGACGGCGATCCACGGCAGCGCCGAGATGAGGCCCACCTGCAGGTCCGTCGTGTCGGCGGACAGGTGCCGGATGATCTGCGGCAGCCAGTACAACAGGCCGTTCGCGCCGGCCATGAGGCCGAACCAGCACGCGCCCGCGATCCACAGGCGCGGTTCGTTGAGCGGCAACTGGCTGGCGTTGGACGCGGCCGGCGCGACGGACTCGCGCGACATCTCGTCCGCGAGCCAGCGCCGCTCGTCCGCGGTCAACCAGGCGGCATCGCGCGGTGAATCCGGCAGCAGTCGCAGCGCGGCTACCGACAGCATCAACGTCGGCACGCCCTCGACCAGCAGCATCCAGCGCCAACCGGGCCAATCCACCGGGTTGTCGACACTCATCAGCCACCCGGCGAGCGGGCCGCCGCAGATCGCGGAGACCGGCACGGCCAGCATGAAGGTCGAGATGGCGCCGGCGCGATAGCGGGCCGGGATCCACTGCGAGAGATAGAGCATGACGCCGGGTGCGAAGCCGCCTTCCGCGACGCCCAGCACCAGCCGCAATGCGTAGAAGGTTTCCTTCGAATGGACGAACGCGAGTCCCGCGGCCGCCAGCCCCCAGATTCCCGCGCACAGGAATACCCAGCGGCGCATCCCGATCCGCTGCAGGAGCCAGAGGCTCGGCCACTGGATGAGGATGTAGCCCACGAAAAAGATGCTGACGCCGAATCCGTACGTCTCGGCATCCAGTCCCAGCTCGGCGTTCATCCGCAGGGCCGCGAAGCTGATGTTGGCGCGATCCACCGTGCTCAGGAACAGCAGCGCGAGCAGGGGGGTCAGCAGGCGCAGCTTCGTCTTCTGGATGGTCGCCGCGCCGTTCACCTGCATGGCGCGATGTTACGCACCCGGACCGACGCGCGGAAACAGCGCCTCTGGCTCGCCTCATAAGCGGCTCTTATGATCCCGGCATGGACACCAGACGCCTCCGGTATTTCGTGCAGATCGTCGACAGCGGCAGCATCACGCGCGCGGCCGCGCTGAGCGGCGTCGCCCAGCCGGCGCTCAGCCAGCAACTCGCGGTCCTCGAGAATGAGCTCAAGGTCAAGCTGCTCGACCGGTCGGTCTCCGGTGTGGCTCCCACGCCCGCGGGCCGGATCCTGTACGCACGCGCGCAGGCGATCCTGCGGCAGTTCGACGATCTGGCGGAGGCAGTGCATCGCGAGGTCATGCCGTTGTCCGGGACGGTCTCGGTCGGGATGCCCCCGACCATGCTGTCGCGCTTCGGCTTGCCGCTCATCGAAAAAGTGTGCACGCAGCATCCGGAGATGCGCCTGCAGATCCGCGAAGAGGGCAGCCTGCTGCTCCAGGAGCTCCTGTCCGGCGGCAAGATCGAGCTGTCGATCTCCGCCGCGCGCCCCGAAGGCGTCGTGATCGGCGAGGAGATCCTGACCGAAGACATCATGCTGATGTATCCGCCCTCGATGTCACTGGCCGACGACGCGACGCTGGCCGATCTCGCGGCGCTGCCCTGGGTGGTGCCGCGGCGGCCGAACGCCATCCGCACGCTGATCGACGCGGCATTCGCATCCAAGAATCTCGCGGTGAACGTCGTGGTGGAGATCGACTCGCTATACAGCGCGATGGAAACCGTGCGGCGCGGCGTGGGCGTCGGCGCGATGACGCTGAGCGCCATGAAGGACGACCTGGAAGCGGGCACGCTGCGCGCGCGTCCGATCGGCGCGGCGCCGCTGGTGCGCTCGATGTATCTCGCGCATCGCCGCCAGCCGGCGCTCACGGCCGCCGCGCAATTCGTTCACGGCATCCTGCGCGACATCGCCGCGGAAGCGGCGCTTATGGCCGCGCAACCGCGCGCCACGCATCCATGACGCGCCGACTGGCGACGCGGGCCTTGCATCTGCTGCTGGGCCTGATCGGCCTCGCCGCGCTCGCGCTCGCGTCGGGCGCTATCTACCAGCGCATCCAGGAAGCGCGGGACGATCGACGATTTCCGCCGCCGGGCCGGCTGGTCGACGTCGATGGCCACCGGATGCACATCCATTGCCAGGGGCAGGGCAGCCCGACGGTCATCGTGGAGCAGGGTGTCGGATCCCAGTCGCTGGGCTGGGCGCCGATCAACGAGCGGATGTCGAAGATCACGACCGTCTGCGCCTATGACCGCCCGGGAATGGGATACAGCGACCCGATCGATCACGCCACGCGCGCGGCGGAGATCGCGCACAACCTGCATACCCTGCTGAAGAACGCCGGGATCACGGACGAGATCGTCCTCGTGGGCTGGTCCGTCGGCGGCATGTATGCGCGCGAGTACTACCGGCAGTTTCCGGAGCGCGTGAAGGGCATGGTGCTGGTCGATTCATCGCACGAGCAGCAGCTGCAACGCATGGGTGATCCGGACGTCGGCTATACCAATCCGTTCCAGGTCGAGCGCTATCTCGCGCCGATCGGCTGGACCCGCCTGAGCGGGGAAGTACCGGAGCGATTCGCGAATTCGCCGCTGCCGCAACCCATCCGGGACCGGCTGATTGCCATCAATCTCAAGACCCACACGCCGCGCACGATGGTCGCCGAGGGCGAGGCCATGCGCGCGGATTTGCGCGAGAACGAGGCGCCTCCGGGCCTCGGTGACCTGCCGCTCATCGTGCTGTCCGAGGGCAAACCGAACATCCCGTTCATGCAGGAGCGCCTCGAGACGTGGTTGGCGCTCCAGGCCGAGCTCGCGCACCTGTCGACGCGAGGACGGCAGATCGTCGCGACGCAGAGCGCGCATGCGATTCACCGCACGGAGCCGGAGCTGATACTGGATTCCGTGGCGCAGGTCGTGCAGGACGTCCGCGAGTCGCGACCGCGCTAGTTCGCCTTCAACCCGAACAGCTTGCGCGCGTTCTCGTAGCGGATCGCGGCCTTCTCCTGGTCGTTCAGGCCGAGCTTGTCGAGTGCGGCCAGGTTGCGCGCGACGGAGAACTGCGGGTAGTCCGACCCGAACAGCACGTGATCGACACCGACATTGCGGATCGTCCACACGAATTCGTCCCTGATCGGCGAATCCGCCAGCATCGCGACGGTCGCCGAGAGGTCGAAGTAGATGTTGTCGCCGAACAGTCCTTCGGCCGTCCGCGCCGCGGCGAGGATGTTCCAGAAGCGGAAGTTCATCGCGCCGAGATGCGCGAAGATGAACTTCGTCTGCGGCGCCGCGAGCGCGAGATTGAACAGCTTCTCGCAATCGCCGGGCAGGATGCTGGCGTTGTCCATCAGCACGATGACGTCGAGCTCGCCGGCGCGTTTCACCAGCGCCAGCACGCGCGGATCCGCCGCGTCGAACTTCTGCGTGTGCGGGTGGATCTTGAGCACCTTGATGCCGCGCGCCGCGACGCGCTGCAATTCCGCCAGCGCGGTTTCGCCGTCGTACGGATGAACCGTCGCGATCGGCAGCAACTTCGGATCCTTCGCGGCCGCGTCGATCACCCAGTCATTGTTCTTGCGGATGCTCGCGGGGTCTCCCTGCAGCGCCTGGTTGGGGCCGCCGAACCACATGATGCCCATGCCATCGAGATGCAGTTTGTCCGCCGCGGCCTGCTTCTCGTATTCGGCCAGTGACGAGTCGCCGTGATGCAAGTGAACGTGCACGTCGAACAAGTGAGCCTGCTGCGCGTGGATCGGGGCGGCAGCGAGTGCGAGCAGGAGTGCCAGGAAGCCGAACGCACGAGTCATGGGATCGATCTCCGGAGGGTCGTGGATGCTGGAGCGGAATCATGCCCGATCGGCGCGCCGCCCGAGTCAACGGTTCGTTCGCGCGCGCGTTGATTCGCGCATGAAGACACCCAGGCTCGCCTTGTTCGTTTTCGCGCTCTGTGTCGGTCGGCTGTCCCTCGCCGGGGACGTCAGGACCGCCGAGCAGGTCGTCCGTGAGTATGCCGCGACCTGGAACGCCGGCGACTCGACGGCCTTCTTCGCCTTGCAAGCCCCGGACATCCGCAAGTTCGCGCTCGACGCGGCGACGGGCGAGTTCAAGCTCACGACCTCGGGCCTGGACGCCGTCAAGCAGAAGTACGCCCCGCTGTTCGCGAAGCCCGCGCGCGTCAAGGTGGAGATCGTGAGCCTCACCGCGCTCGGCGAAATGGTCGTGACACGCGACCATGTGACGAACGACGCCGAGAAGTACGTGTCGAACGAGATGACGATGTATCAGGTGCGCGAGGGCCAGATCGTCGGGATCTGGTACCTCGGTCGCGCGATCGGCTAGCCGTTTCCGGGGACTTCGCCGCCGCTCTGCGCCGCGAAGATCTTGCGCACCGTATCCATCGTGTCGGCCTCGTCGACCGGCTTGTCGGTGCGGTAGCGCTTCACGCGCGCCAGCCGCAGCGCGAGTCCGCCGGGATAGCGCGGGCTCGCCTGCAGATCGCTGAACGCGATCTCGACCACGATCTCCGGGCGCACGTACACGGTCCATTGATCGTGATGCGTTTCGCGCGCCAGGAACTCGCGCGTCTGCCACTCGAGCATCTCGTCGGTCAGGCCCTTGAACGTCTTGCCGAGCATGACGTAGCGCTGCACGGCGGGATCCAGCGCGCCGAGGTGCAGGTTCGACAGCTTGCCGTGACGGCGTCCGTGACCCCATTCGGCGGCGAGCACGACGAGATCGAGCGTGTGCGCGCGCTTGATCTTGAGCCAGCTCGCGCCGCGGTTGCCCGCTTCGTAGGGCGCATCCAGTGCTTTGGCCATCAGGCCTTCGTGGCCGTGCGCGATCGCATCGTCATAGAACGCGCCCGCGTCGGGGCCGGAACGCGTCACCAGGCGCGGGATGAGCTGCGCCACCGGCACGACGGCGGCGAGGTTCGCGAAGCGTTCGTGCGTCGGCCGATCGGCGAGGCTGGCGTCATCGCGCCGCAAACAATCGAAGTAGTACGCGCGCATCGGCAGTTCCTGCTGCAGGCTCGCGACGTCGAGCTTGCGTCCGAAGCGCCGCATCGTGACCTGGAACGCGTGCGGCCGGCCGGCCGGCGTGAAGGCGATCGTCTCGCCATCGAGCACCAGCTGTTCGGCGGGCAACGCGCGCGCCGCATCGGCGATCTCCGGAATCGCGTCGGTCACGTCGTTCAGATTGCGCGTGAAGATGCGCACCTCGGCGCCGCGCTTGTGGACCTGGATGCGCGCGCCATCCATCTTCCACTCGAAGGCGACGTCGCCGGCCAGCGTTTCCAGCGCCTCGTCGACGTCGCCGGCCACCTGCGCGAGCATCGGCACCACCGGCGACATCACCTGCAGCTGGAAGCGCTGCAATCCCGCGGCGCCGGCCTCGCGCGCCGCGCGCGCCAGCACGCCGAGGTGGCTTTCGTACATGGCGGCGCGACGCACGTCGGGCTTTGCCACGTCCGTCGCGATCGCGATCGCCTCGATCATGACGCCCGCGAGCGCGCCCTGGCGCAGGTCGCCGCCCAGCAATCGCAGCAGGAACTCCTGTTCCGCGGCGGTCGCGCGGGCGCACAGGTCGCGCACCAGCGCGCCGCGGCGGCTGGTCGCGCCGGCGCCGCTCACGGCCGCGAGCTCTTCCAGCGTGCGGTCCACGCCGAGGATTTCGAGCGTGGGAGCCGTGGCCACGCCGCCCGCGCACGCGCGCAATGCCGCCGGCCCGATGCCGATCCGGCCCTGGCGGATCTCCCCGGATAGATAGAGCACCGCGAGCTCGAGCTCCGCGCCCTCGAGCGTGCGCAGGCAGTCCGCGAGCAGGCGGATCTTGGCGGAACGAGCCGAGGTCGCGGCGACCTGTCGGGAGGTGGCCACCACGGCGGCTAACAGCGTCATGAGCGAATGGTAAGAGCGGCCGCCATGTGCGATGTAGGCATCCATTACCCCCAATGCGTGATGTCGGCCATTGGCCTCGCGGCGCCACACCTGTGACCATGCGGGGATGGACTCAACCAATGCGATCCCCCGCTCCCGCCTGGAACACGCCGAAGCGCTGCTGCGCGAGGTGCTGGTCCGCGACTTCGAAACTTCGCGGCCGACCGAGGCCGGATGCCTCGGACGAATGCTGGTGCACCTCGTCAACATGAACCGCGCGGTCAGCACGTCCTCGGACGGAAACGCCAACGTCGCGAAGCGGCTCGGCGACTTCGCGACGACCACGGCGCGCATCACGGTGCCCGATGCCGAGTCCGCGGCTCGCCTGGCACGCCTGGTCGCGGCGCTGAAGGCGGCGAAGGAAGGCCTCGAGGAAAAGGCGCCCGACGCGGGCTGACGGGAACGAGGTGATGCGCAGCAGCAGGTCATCTCCTGCCGTTCCGCTGTCGGCAAACCACGCATCCGGCGCGCGCCGCAGTGCGGCTTTCTTGTTTCGGTCATGCTCGCGGCGCAGAGTCGCCTCCCTCACAGGTCCGTGCGAAAGGGGAGTCGTCATGTCCACGCGTCTCGCCGCCGTTCTCGTTCTGTTTGCGCCGCTCGTCGTCCAGGCCGATCCCGCCGGAGGCCCCAGGCGCAGCCACGAAGATTTCACCGTCGCGCAGCTGCAGGCCGAGATGGCCTCGGGGCGCCTGACCTCCGAGGCGCTGACACGCGAATACATCGGCCGCATCCTCGCGTTCGACCAGGACGGCCCGGGCGTGAACGCGGTGATGGAGCTCAACCCCGACGCGCTCGCCTGGGCACGCCATGCGGACGCGCTGCGGCGGCAGGGCAGGTTGTTAGGCCCGCTGCACGGCATTCCCGTCCTGCTCAAGGGCAACATCGACACCGGCGACCGCATGCAGACCACGGCGGGTTCGTTCGGGCTCAAGGGTGCGCCCGCGTCGCGTGATTCGACGGTTGCCGCGCGCCTGCGCGCCGGCGGTGCGGTGATCCTCGGCAAGACGAATCTCTCGGAGTGGGCCAACTTCCGTTCGTTCTCGTCGACCAGCGGCTGGTCCGCGGTGGGTGGGCAGACCAACAACCCGTACGGCATCAACCGGAATCCCTGCGGCTCGAGCTCCGGATCCGGCGCGGCCGCGACCGCCAATTTCGCCGCGGTGTCGTTCGGCACGGAGACCGACGGCAGCATCGTCTGCCCGGCGAACGCGAACGGCGTGGTGGGCATCAAGCCCACCGTCGGCCTCACGAGCCGCGCCGGGGTCGTGCCGATCGCGCACACGCAGGACTCGGTGGGCCCGCATGCGCGCAGCGTCGCGGACGCCGCCATCGCGCTGGGCGTGATCCAGAGCCGCACGTCCGACGGGCGCGACGCCGCCACCGGCGGTGTGCCGCTCGGATGGAAGGGCAGGTCACGGCCCGCGAACGTTCCCGCCGACTACACGCAGTTCCTCGATCCCGACGGTCTGCGAGGTGCGCGTCTCGGCGTGACGCGGCAGGGCATCGACGGCGCGCCGCCGCAGGTGGTCGCGGCGTTCGAAGAAACACTCGACGCGATGCGCGCCGCCGGCGCCACGCTCATCGACCTCGACGGTGGCGGATTCACGTTCGCGCCCGCCGATGGCGAGTTCCTCGTGTTGTGCTACGAGTTCCGCGACGACCTGCGCGACTATCTATCCACGCGCACGCGCGTGCCGCTGGCGGGCAAGACGCTGACCGAGGCCATCGCATTCAACGAGGCGACCGCGGAGAAGGAAATGCCGTTCTTCGGCCAGGAGATCTTCGAGCTCACCGCCGCGATGTCGGTGGGAGCGGACGACCCGCAACCCGACTTCGGCGGCATGACGTACAACCAGGCCCTGGAGATCGATCGCCTCTCCGGCGTGAATGGCATTGACAAGGCGCTCGCGGACTTCGCTCTCCTTTCCAGCACAGTGGGATCCGAAGCTTGGAATTCACGTGACTTGAAGTCGCGGC
>JADMIO011460588.1_pt1 | contig 87882 bp, 65 predicted proteins | sample 8958161 | NCBI WGS metagenome assembly JADMIO01 (sample SAMN16585339, study PRJNA669376) | soil metagenome | isolation source: Crop rotation soil | place: USA: Cullars Rotation, Alabama | collected 2011 | reverse complement strand
CGCGACAACTTGTCCACGTGGAATTCTAAGCTTAGGATCCCAATGTGCTGGAAAGGGTCGGCCAGTTTCACCGTATCGCCGCTGCGCGTTTTGAACGGTTTGCCATCGTCACCGAGAATCGAACCGAACCAAACATGCGCAAGTTTCACATTCGCTTCGCGATGCCAGCGGCGAAATGCCGTGAAGAGTTGTTGGAAGTGAAGCTGTTGCCGCCCGTCGGTGACGTAGATGATTTCCTGTGGGTTCCACGTTTCGAGCCGGTGCTGAATCGTCGCAAGATCGGTGGTGGTGTAGTTGAATCCACCATCGCTCTTTTGCACGAGGGCCGGCTTATCTTTGAGTTGAGGCACGTCGTCGAAAAAAATTGCCATCGCACCTTCGCTTTCACGTGCGAGGCCGCGGGCTTTCAGGTCGTCCACCACGCCTTTCAACTTCGGATTGTAGAAGCTTTCGCCAAGCGAGTGATCGAATTTCACTCCGAGCCGTGTGTAAATTGTATCGAACTGGATTTGCGAAAGCGCAATCATCTCGCGCCATATCCGCAGATTCTCCTCGTCGCCCCGCTGGAGTTTCACCAGTTCTTCCTTCGCCTCTTCGAGCACCGCCGCATTTTCTTTGCAGGCGGCGCTGATCAATTTGTAGAGACGTTCCATTTCGGAGATCGCGTCTCTTTGCAGCGCAACTGGGTCGAGATGTTTTTTCCAACCCACCAGAAGCATTCCAAACTGCGTGCCCCAATCACCGATGTGATTGTCAGTAACGACGCGATGTCCGAGCAGCCGCAGCAGGCGCGCGAGTGAATCGCCGAGAATGGTGGAACGGATATGCCCGACGTGCATCGGCTTGGCGACATTCGGCGAACTGAAGTCGATGACGATGGTGCGTGGCTGCGAAGCTTTCGTAAAAAACAAATGCTCGCCCCGCCCTGCGGAAGCCAGCGCTTCGCCTACCGCCTGAGTCGTCAGTCGAAAATTCAGGAAGCCCGCCCCTGCGATTTCCACTTTTTCGCACACGCCATTCACATCGAGTTTGGCGAGAACGTCCGTCGCGAGCTGGCGCGGATTCATCTTTCGATCCTTCGCCAGCGCCATCAGCGAATTGGTCTGGTAATCACCGAACTTCGGATCGGGGCAGGGGCGCACGAAAATGGCCCCGGGATTCGCGTCCGGCAGAACGGTGGCGATAGCTTCGCGCAGGCGTTGTTCGAGAACCAAATGGATCATTCGTGAAAACTTACGCAGAGACGCGAAGACACTAGAATGTTGGTTCCCATATCCGTTGCGGCTTTGCGTCGTTGCGTGAGCTAAGCCTTCGTTCCAGATTGCGACTTGATGGCCTGGTACATCGTGACGCTGTCCGGGGATTCTTCGAGCGACTTACGAAATTCTTTTTTGTGCAGCAGCTTGGCGATTTCAGCGAGCGTGTGAAGATGTTTTTGAAACTGGCCCTGGGGAACGAGGAAAAGCATCACGAGGTTCACGGGCTGGTTGTCGAGCGCATCGAAGTTGACTCCCTTGCTCGATCGCCCCAGCGCGCCCACAACTTCGTAAATCAGGTCCGTGCTCGCGTGCGGAATGCCGATGCCAAAGCCGATGCCCGTGCTCATTTGGGTTTCGCGCTTGCGCACCACCGCAGTGATCGCGTCGCGGTGTTCCGGCTTGATCTTCCCGGTAGCCACGAGATTTGCGATCAACTCGTCGATCGCTTCCCATCGGTTCGTGGCCCTGAGTTCAGGGATGATTTGGTCCGGGCTAAGAATGTCCGCCAGGTTCATAGAACGAAAACAGGAGCGGACTTTCGCCGCAACGATTCCGGCATTGCAAGTGGTAAGTAGATTCGGGCGTTAAGCAAAGTGGCGTAAGAATTGGGCTGCGATTTTTTCTGCGAAATCGCAGCGCGTATTCGCGACATGGAGTAAATTTCCGCAGCGTTCATTCGCTGTGAAAGGAGAGGGTATGAAATTAATCATTCGATTCGTGGGCGCGAGCGCGCTCGCCGTGGCGCTGGCAGGTTGCGCAACCTCGGACCGGCACGCCCGTTATCAAACTCGCCATTACGTCATCGAAGAGCATCCCTATGACCGGGAAGTGATCATCGACCGCGACGGCCATCGCACGTACGTGCGTGAGTATGAAGCGCGGCAGGATTACCGTGGCACGCCCTATTTCCAGAACAACATGGAGCCGCGCGTGCGCGGTAAGCATGCAGAGTCGCTGGGTTGGAACACGGAGAGTTATTACCTGCAACGCGGGTATTGAGTTTCGGGCGAACGACAGGCGGAAAGTATATTACGCGATCACCGGCTACAAAGGTCGTGGGACGAAGTAGATCGATAGCCGCCATAGGTTGTGGCGGCCCGAGATCAGCACCGTCAGAACAACACCTCGCTCTTTCCGCCGGCTGGGGCGTGATTCCACCAGCGGCATCCCCAAGAGAAAATCTTTCGGTCGTAATTCCATTCAATCCAGGATTCGCGCGACTAAGCCGTGTTTCCGGCCTTTACCGCGGCTCTCATTGCGAACCATCACTCCGTGTTTCTACGCGGATGAGAATTGGTAGTGCCCGCCTTGGATAGTTCTCATCGTTTGGTGTTTCGTTTGTGTAAGAATTGGCGGCTTTGATTTTGGAGAGTATGAAACGCAGCAGGCGTAACCGAAGTGGTTGTTTATCGATTGCGAGCAGGGTTGCCTCGGCTGCCGTTTTCGGCGCTCTTGCCGAAAAACCTGGTCCCAGTGGATTTGGCTTTTCACCGGCTGTTTCGTCGAGATTGCTTACAGATTTCGCGAGAACCAGGGTATGCCCAAGCGTGCGCTTTGGTGGCACGGGCTTTGCGTCACCCGCGCGTACCGCGTGCGTATGAGCGAATTGTTTTCTATTCTTCCACCCTGGTTTTTCATCCTGCTCGGGGTCGGGGTTCTGGACGCACTTATCCAATGGTCGGACTACCGGGAATGGCGCAAGGATCATCGCAAGTCGGAAGAGTGACGGGGCAAGCCGCGCGCTTCCGCGGAACGAATCTTTGGTCCGCGCAGCTTTGGAGTTAGAACGGAAGTGCTGCTGCGCCCCAGCGACGAGAGAAAGAGCGGAGCCGGTCCCGCGCCACTTCGTCAACGGCGACTCTTTCTGAGCCGCTTGACGCGTTGCTTTCAGAATTCTCCCCGTGAATTATCCTTCAAATAAATTGGGAAGCCGGTTCTGATCAAAGCGTTGCAAACAAAAGGCCAAAATGAAATCAACCGCGCACGGATGAGTGGCCACAATTTCATTGTAGTGCTCGCCGTAGCGGTCATCGGAAGCGGCTGCTGTGGGACATTCCACAAATCGAAAGATCTTCCGCTGCTCGCAGCATCGGGTCGCGAGTGCTCACGCGACGCGACCGCATTCGCAACGCGGCCTGACCGTGGCTGCAGCGAACCCGACCAGTCGCGCTGGTGGCCGTGCGCAAGCACTTGCAATCCGCGCCTCCCGCTGGCCGGGTCGCTGAGCCTGGGTCGTTAGGCTGCTTCATACGCTATGGGCTACGAGTATTACTTTTCCTGCACGCCAAGAGCACTTGGCGAAATAGAAGCGTTTCTTCTGCGGACCGGGTGGGAACGAACGGAGCGCGACTCACGATGTTTTGAGCATTGGTCGGTCCCAAAGGGACCGGGCGCCTGGCCGGAGGCCACGCTCTCATTGGAGGAAGCGCGGATTTACTTTTGCGACCATGGTGGAGCACAGGAGCCGCGGGCCGTTTTGTTTCGCCGAGTTATCGACGAGTTGCTGACTTATTCCGACGATTCGGATAGCATTGTCGTCACGAGCATATGACAACGCGGCCTGACCATGCCCTGCAGCGGACCGGCCATCGCGTTCTGGTTGCAGTCCACGAGTCCTGCGGGCCAGGTCGCTGAGCTTTGTCGTTAGGCGCAGACCATGTGCATCTTTCAACTACTGACGCTTCTGATTTGCGCGCTCATTGCTGGTTGCGCGCACCGAGAGAACGGCGCGGTGTTGCTCGACAATCGCGGCGGGTTTTCTCATGCCGGACGCCGGATTCCATTGCGCGCCGATGGCAGTTACACAGACACTGCCTACACCGATGCCGTAGGAGGTGAGCGCGCCAAGAGAGGACGTTACACTTTGAACGCCGAGAGGACACATTTGGTTTTATCGTCGGAGGTTGGCGAGGCGCAGCACCTTTACCGCGTCGATTATCGCGGCCAGCAGTATTGGGTGCGCGATGACGACCGCACTCGCATCGTCCAGTCGGGCGAGGATTGGCTCAGGCAGATTTCACTCAGAGTTGTTCCATGACATCTAACGATATGCTGCAGCGAGCCCGGCCATCGTGCGCGGCGACGTCTCCGCTCATGCTTTTGGCGTTGGTTTAAAGCTCACATTGTTTGAGTGCATGGCGTTCGGCAGAGCTATCCTGCTGGCCTGGATCCCACATTGCATCGCGCTTCTCGTGTTCACGAAATTGAAGCAGCGATCTTCAACGCGGCCTAACCATGTGAAGGGCGACAGGGCGTCGCGGTTGCAATCGGGTGCATCGGGGGCGCGCGAGACACGCACGATCCCCAAAACGAACTGAATCGTTCCGGCTTAAACCGTTCGCATCTGCACGGCGTCCGCTGTCGTGTTGCCGGCGACGATGGAACTGACGATGACGATGGTATTGCCGGGCTTGAGAACGCCGTTCTTCGTCATCGCTGCGATGGCGCTCTCGATAGTTTTATCGGGATTGGTGTGATTGAATTCGATCACATGCGGTGTCACTCCCCAGTTCAAAGCGAGCGCGTCTGACACGGCCCAGTCATCGCAGAAGGCGTAAATAGGCGAATAACGCGGTCGCATCCAAGCGGTGTGCCTGGCCATGTTGCCGCGCAAGGTGAAAACCAGAATCGCATCCGCGTGCAACTGATCAGCCATCACGACGGCGCTCTTCGCGAGTTTTTGCCGCGGGCTGGTGAACTCGGCGCGTTCGTGGTAACCGGCTCCGCCGCTGGCTTCGATGCGTTTGGAGATACGGTTGAAAACTTCGAGGCATTGTAGAGGATATTTTCCCACCGTTGTTTCCCCACTGAGCATGATGGCGTCCGCCTGTTCGAAAACGGCATTGGCCACGTCGGTGATTTCCGCGCGCGTCGGCATCGGATTCTCAATCATGCTCTCAAGCATGTGCGTCGCGACGATGACCGGGCGCCCGATGCGCAAACAGCTCTTTACGATTTTCCGCTGAATGATGGGCAACTCTTCATAAGGCACTTCGATGCCGAGATCGCCGCGCGCCACCATGATGGCGTCCGCCTCCTGCACAATCTCCGCGAGATTTTTGACGGCCTGCTGATCTTCAATTTTCGCGATGATGAGCGGTTTGTGCTTCGAACGCTCGCAGAACGCGCGCAACTGTTGCAGGTCCTTCGCCTCGCGCACGAAACTGAGCGCGATGAAATCCACGCCCAGTTCCAGGCCGAGTTCCACGTCTGCAAAATCCTTGGCCGTCAGCGCGGGCAGGCTCACTTTCACGCCGGGCAGATTGATGTGGCGGCGGCTGCCGAGCTTTCCCTCGGTTAACACCTCGCAATCCACTTTGTTGCCGGACTTGGCGAGCACCTTCATGCGGATGGTGCCATTGTCCACGAGCACCACGTCATCCACCTGGATGTCGTTGACGAAGTTTTCGTAATTCACGTCCACCGAGTGCAGTTCTTCGCTTTGTTCGCCGCGGACCGTGAGTGTGAATTTCTGTCCCGGTTTCAAGTCGAGCGCCACTGCCAAATCGCCGGTCCGAATGGCCGGGCCTTGAGTGTCCATCATGATGCCCACGGACATTTTGCGCGTGGTTGCTGCATCGCGAATCGCAGCGACGACGCGCCGCACCCATTCAGGTGAGGAATGCGACATGTTCAGCCGGGCGATATTCATGCCGGCGTCGATCAGCTTGCCGATCATTTCGGCGGAATCAGTGGCAGGACCGAGAGTGGCGACGATTTTCGTCTTACGCATCGGGTGCGCACGGTAGGAGAGCAGTGCGGAAAAAGGAATGGGTTTGTTTGCACTGGCCGCACGGAAATTGGACGCTCGCTCACGCGCCACAAATGAGCGGGCTATTGACCACCGCAACAACCCGTCTAACGTGAGCGCATGGAACATGCACCGGGTTTCTTAAAAGTCGTCAACGAAGCGAGACCGCGCGTGAAGGAGGTCACTCTCGAAGAAGCACGCCAGCGCTTCGCGGCGAATCAAAAGACAGTGCTCATGGACGTACGTGAAGATCTGGAGTGGCAAAACGGCCACGCGACAGAAGCGGTGCATCTCGGCAAAGGGGTGTTCGAGCGCGACATCGAGAAGCTGTTTCCTGACCCTGACGCCGAGATCATCATGTATTGCGGCGGGGGCTACCGTTCGGTGCTGACTTGCGACGTTGCGCAACGCATGGGCTACCGCAATGTCTCGTCGCTCATCGGCGGCTATAAGGCGCTGGTTGCGGCGAACTGGCCGATGAAGAAATAAGAAAGTGACGCCGGACACTTGAACGCAAAGCGGTGCGACTGCGGCGAAGTTTCCTGCACCGCTCTCACATCCTGTTTCCTCACTTGCATTTCCGTCGTGCGTCTGGATATTAGCGCCCGCTTTTTGGTCGGGGTCTTAGCTCAGTTGGTAGAGCGTCTCGTTCGCAATGAGAAGGTCAGGGGTTCGAATCCCCTAGGCTCCACCAGATTTTTTCATCAACCGATATTGCTTGGCGCAATCGCGCCGTCCCTGTAAACCTACCGACGCACCACGCGCGTTAGGACATGCACTCTGATACCGCCCATACTCAGTCAGCCAGTTCTCCTTCGGATGTCCAGACACGCGCCAGCCTTTTGCGACGCGTGCGCGACTGGGGCGATGACGCCAGTTGGCGGGAGTTTTTTGCTACTTATTCGAGATTGATTTATTCGCTTGCGCAGAAGTACGGACTGTCCGGTTCCGAAGCTGAGGATGTGGTGCAGGGAACGATGATTAGGGTGGCCGACGCTATCCGTGACTTTCAATACAATCGCGAAACCGGTTCCTTCAAACAATGGATTGGCAATCAGGCGAAGTGGAAAATCAGCGACCATCTCCGCCGCATTCAACGCGACCGCGAAATGCTGCAAGAGAAAAACGGCACCGCAACCGGAGGACGCACCAAAACTCTGGAGCGCCTGCCGGACGCTCACAACAATCTGGAACAGTTCTTCGAACGCGATTGGAATGAAGCCGTGGCGGCGACCGCCCTGGCCCGCGTCAAGATGAGGGTCAAGCCGAAGCATTTCCAGATGTTCGATCTTTACGCCGTCAAACAATGGCCGCTGCGCCGCATCAGCCGCACGCTTGGTGTGAATGTCGCGCAGGTGTATCTTGTGAAGTCGCGAATTTCCCGAATGCTCAAGCAGCAAACTCAGCAAGTGAAAGCACAATTGTCGCATCCACCTGCCTCAGGTTTTTCTAGACAAAAACAAGACACAGAAACCGCATGAATACACTGATTCTTCGCACTCGTTTTATGAACGTCACTTCTTCGAAGTCATCCCGCCGCCGGTCCAGTTGGACGCCTCCCCGCCCCCGCACCGGCAGTGAGTCATTGCGTTTGGCCCGCCCTGTTTTCATCTCCAGCCCATCACCAAAACGTCGACACATGCGGCGGCAACGCGCCGTTTGATCGATTGTAGCCCGTCTGTTACTCCCCACACGGGACTCTTGCCATGAAACGCAAGTTGATCCTTAAGAACTTTTTGTCTCCGGGCGATCTGGTGATGCTCACGGCGGCGGTGCGTGATCTGCACCGCTGCCATCCGGGACAATTTCTGACGGACGTGCGGAGTTCCTGCCCGGAACTTTGGGAACACAATCCTTATCTCACGCCATTACGCGAGACTGATCGCGGCGTTGAGCAAATCGACTGTCATTATCCACTCATCGATCAAAGTAACGAGGCGCCCTATCACTGCATTCATGGCTTTGCGGAATTTCTCAGCGAACGCCTGCAACGTCGCGTTCGACCGACCTTCTTCGGCGGCGACATTCACTTGTCGCGAGATGAACGGCGCTGGAAATCAACTGTGCATGAGCTGGCGGGAATCGATCTGCCGTTCTGGATCGTAAACGCGGGTGGCAAGTTCGATTTCACGATCAAGTGGTGGGACTCGCGGCGGTACCAAAAAATCATCGATCATTTTCGCGACAGGATCCTTTTCGTTCAGGTCGGTGAAATTGGCCATCACCATCCGCGGTTGAGGAACGTCGTTGATTTGCGCGGCAAAACCGAACTGCGCCAGCTCGTGCGATTGACTTATCATGCCCAAGGGGTGCTTTGCGGCGTCACAGCGCTCATGCACCTCGCCGCTGCGGTACCGGTGCGACCGGATCGCCCGCCCGCGCGCGCCGCCGTGGTTATCGCGGGCGGGCGTGAGCCGACACATTGGGAGGCATATCCCCACCATCAATTCATTCACACGATCGGTGCATTGCCTTGCTGCCTCACGGGCGGCTGCTGGCGGGCGCGGACGCGGGCTTTGGGCGACGGCGAAGAAACGGATGAGCCAAATAATTTATGCACCGATGTTGTGGGTGATTTGCCGCGCTGCATGGACATGATCACGCCGGAAGACGTGATTCAACGGATTGAAACGTACTTCGCCGGAAGAACGAATCCTTACCTTACGCTGCGCGAACGGAAAGCCGCGCAGCGGGCCATCGCGCGCAGCCTCGAAGGGCCGCGCTTTGACATCACGATCGATCTTGCTTCTGCGCCTGCCGCATTCGAGCGCGCGGCCAGGGCAGCGTTGCAGAGTCGCAGGCCTATGATGAGCGGACGCGGCATTATTTGTTTCGCAACCAATCGTGATGAAGTGATTGAAGTACTTGCGGCCGCGCGCCTGGTCAGAGCGCTGCGTTGCGAGCTTCCGATGGAATGCTGGACTTCTGTGCCTCTCCGGGCGCGGACCGCTGCCTGTTTCCGGGAGTTGAACGTGAGTGTCACGGACTGTTCTCCTGAGAATGGAACGGCGTTGCCGATGACGTGTGACGAACTGCGTTTGCACGCGCTCGCCAAAACAAAATACCGTGAAGTTCTCGTGCTCCAACCTGGCGCCTTTCCTCACATTTCGCCCGATGCGCTGTTCGCAAGCCGCGCATTCAAAGCTTCTGGCGCGCTGTTCTTCCATCAACAAGCTAACCGTGGGCGCCGCGGCGTCTGGAAACTTTGCGGGCTGAAGTTTCCGAAACACACGATCAGCACAACTCACTTTTTGATCGATCGCTCGCGTTGCTGGAGCGCGCTATCGCTTTGGCGTTGGGTCAGCGAACGCGCTTATTTTTTTAACGGGTATGTGGACGGCGACGGTGGAGCGGCACAATTTGCGTTCGCGAAGTTACACCAACGGATTTCTGTGTCGCGAAATAACGGCACGTTCCGGGACGGCGAACTAAACGAGCTGCCGCCGCTCGTGCGACGTCATCGTCGTGCGGCGCGCCGCGCCCGTCGCTGACATGTCGAGCGCCGTCCTCATCCAGCAGGCTTCGGGCAATTGCGTTCCGATGCTCGATCTCGTTGCGGGCCGTCACGGTGCTTATTGTGCAAAACACGGCATCACTTACTGGCCGGTGTTTGGGCAGGTTCAGTTTTCGCGCGCACCACAATGGAACAAGATTGTTTTGATTCAACGCGCTCTCGAAATGGGATTTGAAACCGTGGCGTGGCTCGATGCCGACACGTTGATTGTGCGCGACGACGAAGACATTCGCACCGCTTTGAATGGCGGCGGTCCGCTTGGCCTCGCTCTCCACCCCACTCCCGGACCCGAGTCCTCGCCCACGCATTGGAACACTGGCGTGATGGTGGTGCGCAACACTCCGTGCGCGCGGGAATTCTTCGACGCCGTGTGGCAGGCCGGGCCGCTGGGCGATCATCATTGGCACGAGCAGGCGCGCATGCTCGTCATGTTGCCGCAATATCCTAATCTGGTGCAGCGAATCGAGGACCGATGGAACGCCACGGAAGAAGTAACGCCCGTGCCCAATCCCAACATTAAAGCATGGCACGGCTTCGGTCTTCGGACGCTGACGGCAATTTATGATGAATTGAAAAAGATGGGTGCGATTGACGGTCGTGTCGCGACTGTTGCGGAAGCTTTTGTCCATGAAGACAACGCCGTGGAACGTGCCACTCGTTTCCTCGAAACGATTCTGCCTTATCCCAATACGTTTCGCGGACGCGGCATTGTGACGTGTGGCGGCGGCGTCGGCTACTTCACGGGGGCGTGGGTGTGCATCAATCAGTTGCGCCGGCTTGGTTGTACGCTGCCGATCCAGCTCTGGTATCTCGGCCCGCGCGAGGTGGACGAACACATGCGCGCGCTTCTTGCGCCGCTGGGGGTCGAATGCATTGATGCGCGCGAACTCCGCAAGCAACATCCGGCGCGCATCCTTAACGGTTGGGAACTGAAGCCCTACGCGATCCTGCACTGTCCGTTTCGCGAAGTGTTGTTGTTGGATTCGGACAATGTGGCCGTCGTAAATCCGGAATTCCTTTTTGATACGCCGCAATTTCACGCCGCGGGCGCAGTTTTCTGGCCCGACTACGGGCGCATGACATCCGAGCGTTCAGCGTGGCGAGTGTTCGACGTGCCGTTTCGCGATGAGCCGGAAGTTGAAAGCGGCCAGATTCTTATCAACAAACAGCAATGTTGGCGCCCGCTCAATCTCACGATGTGGTTCAACGAATTCTCCGACTGTTTCTACAACTATGTTTACGGGGACAAGGACACGTTTCGTTTTGCCTGGCATAGAATTGGGCAAGAGTTTGCCATGCCGCCGTTTCCGATTCATTCGCTCGAAGACACCATGTGCCAGCACGACTTCGAAGGCCGCCGCGTTTTCCAGCACCGCAACACGGACAAGTGGAATTTCTACCGCGAGAACAAGCGTATCGAGGGGTTTCTTTTCGAGGACGAGTGCCGTGGCGACGTGGCACGCCTGCGCACGTTGTGGGACGGCGAAGTTCGAATCTCTCACGAGACTGATACCAGCCCGATTGGAGCGGACCGGGATTAAAGTTCGTTCGCTCGCGGGATGACCGGAGAGGCGGCTTTATGGTAAGCTGACTCCAATGGCTCAAACGACGCCCAGAATCGGCGCCCCGGAAGGTCAGCCGAATTGTCTCGTCCAGACAGTCGCCGACGTGATGCGTCGCGAGCCGGCGCTGGAAGCGGTGAAGATTGATCGCGCTCAGCATTCCGTTTCGCTCGCAACATTGGGCCGTCCGAATCCCGACTTGGAACGCGTCGTCACGCAGCAAATCCGTGCGTTGCAATCAAGCGCGCCGGGCTGCCGATTGCTCGAAGGCGACACGAATTGCGACACCTGCGCCCTGAGTTTTGAACCGCTCCTTCAAGGCAGCCTTACGATCAAACAGGATGCCGCAAGCACAACCATCGCTCGCGTTACTTGTCCGACCGCGCCGCGCTTCTGGAAGTGGAGCGCTGTGCCGTTCCCCAAGATTGTTCAGCGCGAAGTTCACGTCGAAGACGCGGAGACCCACGCACAGGAATGGCGGCAACAACTGCTCGCCGCTGCGTTGTGTGGCGTTTTTGCGCTCGGCGGGTGGCTGGCCGGCGGTGCGTGGGCGCTGCCGCTTTTTATCGCGTCCTATCTTTGCGGCGCGTGGTTCACCGCGCAGGAAGTCTGGGAACATTTACGCGAAAGCAAAGTGGACGTTCATTTCCTGATGCTCACCGTGGCCATCGGCAGCGCGAGCATTGGTGCGTGGGGCGAAGGAGCGGTGCTGTTGTTTCTGTTTTCGTTTTCAGGCGCGCTGGAGCATTATGCCATGGGCCGGACGCAGCGCGAAATTTCTTCACTGTTCAAGTCCGCGCCGAAGTCCGCGACGGTGCTCGATGAAAAACATAACGAGCGAATCGTCCCGGTCGAAGAGCTTGCGCTCGGAATGCGCCTGCTCGTCAAACCCGGTGATCAATTTCCCGTCGATGCTGAACTGGTTTCCGGCGCAACAGCGGCTGATGAATCGAACCTCACGGGCGAAGCTGCGCCCGTGGACAAGCACATCGGCGACAACGTGTTTGCCGGCACCATCAACCTGTGGGGCGCAGTCGAAGCCGAAGTAATGCGGCCCGCCAGCCAGAGCGCGCTGCAAAAGATCATTCGCCTGATCAAAGAAGCCCAGCACCTCAAAGCGCCATCGCAGCGGTTCACCGACAAGTTCGGCAGCAACTACACCTATGCAATCCTGTCTCTGACTGTCGTGATGTTCTTTGTGTGGTGGCTTGGATTCAAACTGCCGCCTTTCACTTCGGTGGGAGAAACGCGCAGTGCCTTCTACAAAGCGATGACACTTCTCGTCGTGGCATCGCCTTGCGCGCTCGTGCTCTCGATTCCTTCGGCGGTGCTCGCGGCCATCGCCAGCGGCGCGCGGCGCGGCATTCTGTTTCGTGGCGGCGCCGCCGTGGAAAAACTCGCGGAAACGCAAGTCGTGGCAATGGATAAAACCGGCACGCTGACCACCGGCGAATTGCGCGTCGAGAACGTGGAGAGCTTTCCTCCCGGGCGCGATCGCGAAGTGATCGAACTGGCTTATTCCCTCGAAAGACTTTCCACGCATCCGCTCGCACGCGCGATCACGCGCTACGGGAGGGCGCAAGGGATCAAGCCGCGTGCGCTGGAAAAATTTGAATCCGTGACTGGGCAAGGTTTGCGGGCGGAACTCAATGGACAATCAGTTCTGTTGGGACGGCGTGATTGGATTGCGGATGTGAGAAGCCAGGGTAGGGCGGGCTGTCCTCAGCCCGCCGCGCCAGCAATTGAAGAGGCACCGCGCGGTGGGGACACCGCGCCCCATCAGCCTACTCCCGGCATTTCTGAAGTCTGGGTTTCGCATGGTGAATTGCTTGGTCGAATCAGGTTGCGCGATGACATCCGGCCGCAGGCCCGCGCTGTCATCGATGATTTGCGCGCGCGCAAGTTACACACCGTTGTGTTAACCGGCGACCGGCGTAGCGCCGCGGAACATCTAAAAACCCAACTCGACGTGGATGACGTCCGCGCTGAATTAAAGCCCGAGGAAAAAGTCGCAGCCATTCGCGAATTCATCGAGCGTGGACAACGCGTGGCCATGATTGGCGACGGCGTGAACGACGCCCCGAGCCTCGCTGCCGCCGACATCGGCGTGGCGATGGGCGCACGCGGTTCTGATGCTGCGCTCGAACAGGCTGAAGTCGTGTTGATGCACGACCGGCTGGAAAATTTTCTCGCTGCACTCAAGCTGAGTTGCCGCGCCCGCGCCATCATCCGGCAGAACCTCGTCATCTCACTCGGCACCGTGGCCGTGCTCGTCGTGTGCGCGATGCTCGGAAAGATTCCGCTTACGATTGGCGTGGTCGGTCACGAAGGCAGCACGGTGGTGGTGGTGTTGAATAGCTTGCGGTTGTTGCTGCGAGGAAACCGGGCCTGACAGTGAGAGCACGTGCTTCGACGAAGCTCCACAGCTACCGGTGGAAATCAAACTTTTGCTGCCTCGTAAGGATAATAGTATTTGCACCGAGGCCACGCAAACCAACCATGAACGAGCGGTCGATAAATTGTCCACACCCACTCCGAACCATCATAATCAGTGGAAAACAGGAATGATGGACCGCGCGGACGACAAATAAGCCGGACTGTTGGCCACACTCCTGGTCCGATCGCTGGTTCCCGCCCGAGTGTGTCTCTTTGTTCAACGTCCGTTGGAGGTGTTCGATCTCTGAGATCAAAACAAATACCGGCAGAAAGCAGGTAGATCGCGACGACCGACAAGACCAGTATGACCCATCGCCATCCGACCGGAAACGTTGCGAGAACCGAACGAACCCAAAGAGGTGTGACGGCGAATAGGAATAGCCACGGAAACCAAAACGGTGCGGGCACCATTCCCAAAGCGAATTGCATGCTTCCGAAAGACAATCCAACTCCCGCCATAACCATTGTGAACGCAACCGTGCTGCAGAGGCTGGCGGCCAAGCACCACGTCACTTGCTTTTGCATGGGGAGATTTCTGAGAAAACAGAATGCCTTAATTGAAAGCACTAAGGGCAAGATGAGCGCAAGATGGACGGCCGCCGGCGCAATAAACCCAATTGGGTACGCCAACAATCCGATGGAGATAGCCCAGAGCAGGAATTTTCGAGATGAAGACATGCACCGCCTTGAGCGGCGAACTCGATCAGCCGAGCCCCTTCAGCACGCTTGTACTATCGCCCAGGCGCTCCGCCGCCACACCCATCCGCTCCAGCATCGCGAGGTAAAGATTCGTCATGGGCGTTTCTTTCGCGAGGCGCAGGTGGCGGCCGGTCTTGAATGCGCCGCCGCCGCGGCCGGCGAGCAGCACGGGCAAATCGTGATGCGAGTGGGCGTTGCCGTCGGCGATGCCGCTGCCGTAAACGATCATGCAGTTGTCGAGGAGCGTGCCGTCGCCTTCGCGCACGGATTTCAATCGTTCGAGCAAGTAGGCGAACTGCGTCACGTGAAAGCGATTGATGCGCGCGATCTTGGCTTTCTTCTCCGCATTGCCGCCGTGATGTGAAAGGTCGTGGTGCCCGTCCGGGACTCCCGCCATCGGATAGCTGCGGTTGCTGCCGTCGTGCGCGATCATAAAGGTCGAGATGCGCGTCGTGTCCGTCTGGAACGCGAGCGTGAGCAGGTCGAACATCACGCGCAGGTGCTGCTCGTAATCGCGCGGGATGCCGGTGGGTGCGGCGTAGTCCGGAGTGGCCACGGCCATCTTCTCGGCGTTCTCGATGCGCTGTTCGATCTCACGCACGGAATTCATGTATTCGTCGAGCTTTTGTTGATCGCTGGAACCAAGACCGGCGCGCAGTTGCCGCGCGTCCGCGAGAACGAAATCGAGAATGCTCTTGTGCGCCTGCTGGCGGCGCGCGCGCGACTCAACGGTTTCGCCGGGAACGCCATTCGAGAACAATCGCTCGAACACGAGTCGCGGATGAACTTCCGGCGGCAGCGGCGTGGTCGGAGTTTTCCACGCGAGATTGAATTGGTAGGCGCAACTGTAGCCCGAGTCGCACGAGCCGGCCTGCTGGCCTTTGTCGCAACTGAGTTCCAGCGAGGGCAACCGCGTTTGCGAACCGATGCGCGCGGCGGCAATTTGATCCACGGAAACTCCCGCGCGTACATCGACGGCCGCCGTCTTGCGTGCCTGCATGCCGGTGAGGAACGACGCAGAGGCGCGCGCGTGGTCGCCCCCGCCATCGCCGTTTGGGTAGGCCGTGCGGTGCGCGAGACCGGTCAGCACTTGAAGTTCGGCACGATGCGGCTGAAGCGGTTCGAGAATCTTCGGCAACGCGAAGTCAGTTCCTTCGGCGGCGGGCGTCCAGTCCGCCATGTTCGCGCCATTCGGCACATACACGAAAGCCATGCGGAGTGGAGAACGTCCGCCGGGCGCGGCCGACAACGGCGGGACCATCGCCTCAAGCGCGGGCAGCGCGAGGGCTGCGCCGACGCCTTTGAGGAAGGTGCGTCGCGGAATTTGCCATTTCTTCATACGGATTCTCCGTGGGATTCGACACATGCTAGCAGGCAACACGGTGAAGACAAGGCGCCGCATTGGGGAGAAAAGAGTCAATAAAACCAGTTGAAACCGAACTGGTCGGCGAGCAGTCTCCAGAAAGGTTAGGAGCAACAAAATTCAACTCACATCAATTCATGAAAAAGACACTCGTGTTCGCGACGCTCGGAGTCTTCTGCGCGTCAGCTCTGTTCGCAGCCGATGACGCAAAGGCCGAGGTAAAGGCCGCGGCTAAAAAAGTCGGCGATAAAAACAATTACAGCTGGACGGCCACTACGAAGCTGGAAGGCGGCGGCGGTGGCGGTGGTGGCCGAGGATTTGGCGGTCCGACCGACGGCCAATTCGCCGACGGCATCGTTTATTTGAAATCCACTTTCGGAGACCGGACGATGCACACTGCGGCAAAGGGCGAAAAGGTAATCTTCAAGGGTGAGGATGAATGGGAAGTGGCGGATGACAGCACGCAAGGCCCCGGTTCGCTTGCTGCGCGCCGCATGAGAACCTTTAAAGCACCTGCCGTGGAAGCAGCGGATCTTGCTGACAAATCCAAGTCGCTCAAGAGTGCCGACGGCGCCATCAGCGGTGACCTTACTGAAGATGGTGCGAAGAGCCTGCTCACTTTCGGCGGACGCCGGCCAAACGCTGATGCGCCCGGCCCGAAAGACGCCAAAGGTTCAATCAAGTTCTGGGTGAAGGACGGCGAACTGTCGAAGTACGAATACAACGTGCAGGGAAAAGTCGTGGGACGTGACGACGCTGAAATCGCCATCAATCGCACGACGACGGTGGAGATCAAGGATGCGGGGAAGACGAAACTGACTTTGCCGGACGAAGCGAAGAAGAAGCTCTAGTTCGCGGCGAAACCGAACATTCACGAACCGTTTGCGAGGCTTGGCGTGGCAACATGCCAAGCTTCTTTCGTTTCCAGCGGATAGCCGCAAGCTGACGAGCGCGGCTCCGCACGCTTTGGCTCAACTTCAGTTTGTTTGAATGGGATGGGCAGGGCTTTCGAGGAACGTGTTGCGAAACGGCATGAAACGGCGCGCCTCTGCTGGGTGAAACATTTGGCGGCGCTTTCTGCCAATGGATTCGTTGACAGCGGTTTTATCAGCGCATAGTTTCTGGCAATCGCTTAACCCATTTGGACAGTCAGGAAATAAAGACATGTTGCTGCGAATCAGTTTAATTCTCGTGATTCTGGTCGGTGCCGGAACGATCTTCATTACCCAAAAGATGGCGCGTGAGCACATTCAGGGCATCATCACCGTTCGCGAAGAGAACATCAAAGGCCGCGCGCAGGAAAAATCGCGCGCCGACAAAAGCGAAAGAGAACACACGGCGACCAAACAGGTGCTCACCCAGACCAAGGATACGCTCACCAAGACGGAGGAAGAACTCACTGGAACAAAGCAGCAACTCCAGGCCGCCCAAGACGGTTTGGGCAAGACCAAGACTGAGTTGGCACAGGCGATCGAACGCCGGAAAACATTGGAAGCGGACATCGCGAAATGGGAGAGCATCGGCCTCAAGCCAGAGCAGATCAGGGAAATGCTCGCTAACCTGAAGAAAGCGCAGGACGCAATTGCTGTTCTGGAGGATGAGAAGAAAATCATGTCCCGGCAAATCGCGGAACTGGTCAACAAAATTGAAATCCTGGTAGGAAAAGACGATTATGTTGTTCCTCTTCCGGCTGGCACCAAAGGCAATGTTGTGGCCGTGGACCCGAAATGGAACTTTGTCATTCTCGATTTAGGTGCGGACAAGGGAATGCTTGAAGGTGGCGTGCTCATGGTGCATCGCAATAGCCAGCTTGTAGGTAAGGTTCGTATTCGCGAAGTATTACCAAACCGATCAGTTGCCAACTTAATGCCTGGCTGGAAGCTCGGTGAGATTGAGGAAGGCGATCAAGTCCTCTACTGATGAATACTCTTCGACTGTTTTTGTTCATCGCGGCCGTCGCCTGCATGTTCACTGGCTGCAAGACGACGGAGCCGGAAAATGCCTCCGAGCGCCCATGGAATGCGCAGCAAGGCTGGCAACACGGCTTGCCCAGCAGTATCAATCAGGGCCGCTAAGGAGCGAAGACCTCAGTCCGTTTCGTATCGCTCTCCGCACTCTCTCCCGCTGACGACAATTGACAGCGCGCGCGTCGTTTCCCCACTCTCATGGCATGTCAAAATCCGCTCTTGGTCGTGGACTTGGTGCGCTGCTCGGAACTCCTCCCCGGACGGGCGCGATAACGCCCGCGCCTGCTTCGTCAACTGGCGGTCCGTCGCCTGCCGCACCAGTGGCACCAACTGACAGTCGCGACCAGGTTCTGCGAGTGAAGTTGGATCGCATCAAGCCCAGTCCGCTCCAACCTCGTAAAGATTTCCCGCCGGAAGCATTGCAGGAACTCGCGGCTTCAATCAAAGAGCAGGGGATCGTTCAGCCACTCATCGTGCGTGACCGGCAAACGCATTACGAACTCATCGCCGGTGAACGACGCTGGCGCGCAGCACAGCTTTTGAACCTTGCAGAAGTGCCGGTCATCGTCCGCGACGCTGATGATCGCTCAGTGCTCGAGCTCGCGCTCATCGAGAATTTGCAGCGCGAGAATCTGAATCCGATGGAAGAAGCGCTCGGTTACTCGCAACTCATCGAGCAGTTCCAGCTTCGGCAGGAAGACGTGGCAACGAAGGTCGGCAAGAGCCGTGTCGTGATCGCGAATTCACTTCGCCTCCTCAAGCTCGTGCCGGAGGTTCAAGCCTACGTCCGCGATGGGCGCGTCTCTGTCGGCCACGCCAAAGTGATTCTTGGCCTGACGCTTTCCGAACAACAGAAACTTGCGAGTGAACGTGTGTTGAAGGACGGCCTGACTGTGCGCCAGACCGAGGAACTTGTTTCCCGCCTCCAGAACCAACCCACTGCTGTAGTGCCGGGAAAAATCAGCAATGGTGTCATGATTACCAATCGTGACGCGCACCTCGTGGCCGTGGAGAACCAGTTGCGCGAACGTTTCGGGACCAAGGTTCAATTGCGCTATCGCCTTGGCAAAGGATCGATGGAAATAAGGTTTTTCAGCGACGCTGACCTTGAACGAATCCTCAGTATCGTCGGCGTGAAGGTCGATTGATATGCTTTCTCCGCAGGAACTCCGCGAACAATGCGCGAAGCGTTTGCTCGCGGCCGTCGAACGCGCGTGCCATTTGACGGCGTTTATTGGCCTCGATGGTTTCGTCGATGAAATCATTCATCTCGTTGACGTGCGGCACAATGCAGGTTCGTTCGAGCGCATTCCGAGCATTGCGAAACTCTCCGAGCGTCTCGCCGCCGCCGCCGGCAAGAGCACCAACATCGAAGCCGTGGTGCAGCGCGTGAAGCTCGGCGGCAACGGTCCCATCATGGCGAACGCGCTGTCCCGCTTCGGTATGGCCGTCACCTACGTGGGCGCGCTTGGCTATCCGACCATGCATCCGGTGTTCGCTGATTTTGCCGCGCGCGCCGAAGTTCATTCCATCGCGCCGCCGGGACTGACCGATGCTTACGAATTTGAGGACGGCAAGGTGATGATGGGCAAGACGACACAACTCGGCGAAATCACCTGGGAGAACATCCAACTCCGCTATGGCCGCAAAAAATTTGCCGACGGAGTTTTTACGTCCGACCTCGTAGCATTCGTGAACTGGACCATGATTCCTTTCATGAGCGACATCTGGGAATCGATCCAAAATGAGCTTTGCCCGGTGAACAAACAGCCCCGCCGCAAAATGTTTTTCGATCTCGCTGACCCGGAAAAGCGCACCCATGACGACATTCATCGCGCGCTCAAGCTCATCGAAAAGTTCCGCGGGTATTTCGACGTGATTCTCGGCCTCAACGAAAAGGAAGCGTGGGAAGTGGGCGCAGTGCTCGGGTTCGGCAGCGCGAACCGCTCTCGCGGGGCGCTGACGCAATTGGTGCGCGACATCCGTAACGCTGCCGGGGTGGACACCCTCGTCACTCATCCGGTCAGCTACGCGCTGGCGGCGTCGGGCGACGAATGCGCCGTCGTTGAAGGACCTTACATAGCCAAGCCACTGATCACGACTGGCGCGGGCGATCATTTCAACGCGGGCTTTTGCCTCGGCAAAGTGCTGGGCCTCGACGACGAAATGTCCGTGCTCGTCGGCGTGACAACGAGCGGCTATTACGTGCGCAACGCGATCAGCCCCCGCATCACCGATCTCGCGGACATGCTTCGCAACTGGCCTGCCAAAGAAACGTGAAACTTCAGGTTCGGAAATACGGCGACCCAATCCTCCGGCAAAAGGGCGCACGCGTCGAAAAGATTACGCCCGAGATCAAAAAGCTCGTCGCCGACATGTTCGACACGATGTACGACGCGCGTGGCATCGGTCTCGCGGCGCAGCAGGTCGGCCATGCGCTGCAACTCACCATCATCGACGTGCGCGGCATTAAAGACCGGCCTTCGACGATGGAGGTTGGAGGAAAACCCGTGGATGTTGAAACACACATGCCGCTGGTTCTCATCAACCCGGAACTAAAGCCTGGCGCAGAGACTGTTAAAGGAGCGGAAGGTTGTCTGAGCTTTCCTGAGATCTTTGCGGATATCACGCGACCCGCAGAAGTTGAAGTCACGGCGACGAGCGATAAGGGCGAGAGAGTTTCCTTTCGTGCGGGCGGCCTGCTCGCCAAGGCGGTACAGCACGAGTTCGATCACTTGCAGGGAATTCTCTTCATCGATCGGATGGCGTCCGACACCAAACGTGAGTTCAAGGCCGAACTCGAAGCACTGGCGGAAGAGACGAAGGCGGAATTGAAGCAGAAGCGCTGAGGCTTCAGCGCTTTCCACTCAGGTAGCGATACAGCGATTCGAAGAGGACCTTTTGCAACCGCTCACGCTCGGGCGCGGGGCTTGTAGCAGCCTGTGCTAGCGCCATCTTCAAGAGCGAGAGTTGGAACCACTGCTCGATCTCTTTTTCTGTCTTCAAGTTTTTTCCCACATCTTCACGGGACCCAAGATTAAATTCACCGTTGTTTCGCGAATTGCTTTCGTCTGTAAATCTAACTTTGCCGACCTTGAGGTAAATTGTTTCCACCCCCCCAAACTCCACTCCCGGCAAATCGAAACCGCCTTTGCCAGATTTCTTGTTCGATACCGTTTTGTGCATTGTTTCGATGTTTGTTTTGCCGGCCTTGTTTTTCACGATGTGAACTTCGGAAAGATTTATGCGCAGAGTTTTGAAACGCACCTTACCTGTTTTGATCTCCTCAGGCAGCCATTCTGCACGCAGCTCCGGCATTTCGAGAAACGTACCGCCGCCAAACTCCGGTGGGTTGTAAAGCGTCAAACCCTCAAGGCTGACCGTGGGCGTTGCGAGGCCAACTTCCAGCTTCGTTATTTTCGTATCCATGCCAGTGCTATCGCGCAGATCTCGCTCGGCCAGCGACTTGGCAATTATGTCTTTGAGCAACACCGCGATCACCGCCAGCAAAATCGCGAGGCAGAACAGGGTGACGCAGATCCGAATGACCCAGCGGAAAAAGTTTTTCATCGTGTTCTCCGTCAGTTGTCAGACGTTCGCTGTGGCAAGTCCAATGGAATTTTGTGGCGAGCGTGAGAGACGCTCCGGTGACGTTACCGCAGCACTTGCGCAAGTCAGGGTGCGTTCTCCCGTCGGTCAGGCGCAAGTCGAGATCATTGCCTTCGCCAGTCGTTTTGCACCAGTCGATTGGTGTCTGGCAGAAGATGCGATTTGAGAATCACAGCTATTCCAATTTGCCGCCAGCACGCCGGCTACTTTCTTCATTTGCTCTTGGGACGGGTAGTTTGAATCAGCGATCAACGCCTTGCCCCGAGCCACCTTTTCTGCACGCACCTCGGGGGTGTCGGCGAGCGCCTCTTTGAGACGATGAGTTTCATCGAAGAGAGGCAATGCACGTTCCGAAGGGGGCGTCACCGTCACGCAGGATTTTCGGATGTTTGCTGTTACTATCACCAGATTGTTTTGTTTAGTTTTCATAAATCTGCTCAGTTCTGACTCATCTATCGGCACTCCTGTCCAGAACTTGAGCAGATTTCTTATGGGAATTTTCACACGTCGCGCTCAGAGCGAAACCGCGTCGATTGAGAAGTGGACGCCATTCCCGGCTGACGACTATTGGATGCCAAGAAGCTCCACTTCGAACACAAGTGTGCTGTTTGGCGGAATCTTGGGACTGGGGCTACGTTCGCCGTAGGCCAGATTGGGAGGAATCTCGAATTTGAATTTATCTCCCACCTTCATGAGTTGAAGACCTTCAGTCCAGCCGGGGATAACACGGTTCAATGGAAAACTAATCGGTTGTCCGCGCTCCACGGAACTGTCGAACACGGTGCCGTTAAGCAGCGTGCCGTGGTAATGCACATTCACTGTGTCGGTGGCTTTTGGAGAAACCGTGCCGGTGCCTTGTTTCATCACCTGATACTTGAGTCCAGTTGGCGTCGTTTTCATTTCATTCTTTGGGCTGCCTGATGTGGCAGGAGTTGCGGTGGGTGCTTTGGCACCAGCATTTTGATCGTTCGTTTGGGTCGCGTCTTTGCAACCGGATAGAAAAAGGGCGGCCGCCAATGCTATCGAAAATCGCAGTATCATAGCGCCAGAGTCGGGTTGTTGTTTGGCATATCGCGCGCGCAGCTTCGACAATGGGCAATCCAAGGTCAAGCCGCCTTGCAGGGTGCATTGGCCCGCCCTTAAGGCACGGGTTGCGAGCGTATGAAAATTTTGAACATTCCCGCGTTTCATTCATCCAAGCGTCTCGGACGGCGCAGAATGGCTGTGGATAGGAATGGGCGAAGGGGTAATCAACCCCTTTACAAGCAAGCGCTGAGTTGTTATTTGCTCACGCCGTTTCCGAACGACAAAGGTGCAACAAGGCGATGATTAAAGTCGAAAATTTGGTCAAAACATTCGGCACGAAGCGCGCCGTGAATGGCGTTTCGTTTTCGGTCGAGCGCGGTGAAGTGCTCGGATTTCTCGGCCCGAACGGCGCCGGCAAATCCACGTCGATGCGGATGATTACCGGCTTCATCCCACCAACGGAGGGGCGCATCACGGTGGGCGGCCATGACATGCTGGAAAATCCGATTCCCGCGAAACGGCTCATTGGCTATCTGCCCGAAAATGCCCCGGCTTACACTGACATGACGGTGCAGGGGTTTCTTACGTTCTCGGCGGAATTGCGTGGCTTGAGCGGTGAGGCGAAGAAAAAGGCGGTCGTCCGCGCCGTGGAAATGTGTTTCCTCGAAAACGTTATTCATCAAAGTGTGGACACGCTCTCAAAAGGCTATCGCCATCGAACCTGTTTTGCGCAGTCGATTATCCACGACCCGGACATTTTGATTCTCGATGAACCGACCGATGGCCTTGATCCGAATCAAAAGCATGAGGTGCGGCAACTTATCCGCCGCATGGGCGAGAAGAAGGCGATCATTTTCTCGACGCACATTCTCGAGGAAGTCGAAGCGGTATGCTCACGCGCCATTATCATCGATCGGGGACAAATCGTGGCGAACGGCACCCCGCAGGAATTGAAACAACGTTCTGATGTCGCCGGCGCCGTTTCGCTTCGCGTGCTCGGTGTCGCTGGCGATTCAGTGAAGCAAAGGCTTTCGGGCGTCAGCGGTGTGAACAAAGCCGCCATCGTGAAGGAAGAAGCCGGCGTAGTTTGGGCGCGCGTTTATCCCAGCGACAAGACGCGCAATGGCGCGCTGGCGCGGGCGGTTGCGGAAGCCGTGTCCCAGGCGCAATGGAAATTCGAGGAATTGCATACCGAAGAAGGTCGTCTCGACGAAGTGTTCCGGCGGATAACCCTGCCCGATACGGCAGCCGGCGCCACGAGCCACGAAAACAAAGTTACCGGAGGTCATCAATGAGTTCGGCTTGCCGTCATATCTGGACGATCGCGAAACGGGAACTGAGCGGCTATTTCTCTTCACCAGTCGCTTACGTTGTCATCGTCATCTTTCTGCTGCTCATCGGTTTCTTCACTTTCATGCTTGGACAGTTTTTCCGCATTGGCGAAGCATCGTTGTCATTTTCATTTTTCCGCTGGCATCCCTGGCTCTACCTGTTTCTCGTCCCGGCCGTCGGCATGAGGCTGTGGGCCGAAGAGCGGCGGCAAGGAACGATGGAACTGTTGCTCACGATGCCGATTACCGCATGGCAGGCCATTGTAGGAAAATTCCTCGCGTCGTGGCTGTTCCTTATCATCGCATTGGCGCTGACTTTTCCGGTGGTGATGACCATCAGCTACCTCGGCGATCCTGACGGCGGGGCGGTGTTCGCCGGCTATCTCGGCAGCGCGTTTCTGGCAGGCGCTTATCTGGCGGTGACGTCTTTCACGTCGGCGCTGACACGCAACCAGGTCATCAGCTTTATTCTCTCGGTGGTGATTTGCTTCTTCCTGATTCTTTGCGGTTGGGAGCCGGTCACGGACATGCTGGTGAATTTCTCACCGAAGCTGGTGAAGCTGGTCGCGAGCTTCAGCGTGATGCCGCACTTCGCTGGCTTTCAGAAGGGCGTGATTGATTCGCGTGATCTGTTGTTCTTCCTTTCGGTGATTGGCTTCTCGCTGTTTTGCAACGGCGTGGTCATCCGAAACCTGCGCGCGGGATGATTATGGGCAAGAACGCGAAACGGCGAAAGGAAGCAAAATTGCAGGAGAAACTGAAGCGCTCAGCTTCGAATGCTCGTCAATGCAATCACGAGGGCCCGTGCAACCACGACCACGGTTTTACGCCGGCAAATGCCGCTGTTCCACTTCCAGTAACTCATGAAACAGAAAAAATTTGAGACACTGCTTTATTCGGCAATCGGCGTTGCCGTGATGTTCATTGTGATCATCGCGGTGAACCTCATTGCCAACGCCGCCAAGGCCCGCCTCGATCTGACGGCGGACAAACTCTACACGCTGTCGCCTGGCACGAAGGCGATCCTCAAGAAGCTCGATACGCCGGTGGAAGTGCGCTTCTACTTTTCGCAGAGCGAGGCGCGCGTGCCGTCGAACATTCGGACTTACGCGAACGAGGTGGAAGATTTGCTCGAAGAGTTTCGTCAGGCGTCTGGCGGAAAAATCCGGATTCGCAAAATCGATCCCAAGCCTGACTCAGATGCGGAAGAATCAGCGCAAGCGGACGGCATTGAGCCGCAGCAGACGGGACCGCTCAGCGGCGAGCAGTTTTATTTTGGACTCGTGGCCAGTCTCGACCCGGAGAAGGCGGCAATTCCCTACCTGGATGCGTCGCGCGAGCGGTTGCTGGAATACGATTTGGCGCGCGCACTTGGCAGCGTCATCAGCACGAACAAACCAGTTGTTGGCGTGATGACCGGACTGCCGATGTTTGGCGCGCCAATGAACCCGATGATGATGCGCATGGGCCAGCGCGGTCAGCGCCCCTGGGTGTTCATTCAGGAACTCAAGCGCGACTACGAGGTAAAGCAGATCCAAATGGACGCGGACAAAATCGATGACGACATCCAGGTGCTGATTGTCGCACACCCGAAGAACATCAGCGACAAGGCGCAGTTCGCCATCGATCAATTCGTGTTGCGTGGAGGCAAACTGCTCGCGCTACTCGACGCGATGTGTTTCATCGATCGCGATCAAAGCCAGCCGAACAATCCGCTCGCGGGCATGATGCCGGGCGGCGGTTCCACGCTGCCCAAGTTGTTGCAGGCATGGGGCGTGGCGTTTGAATCGACAAAGGTCGTGGCCGATTTGGGTTTCACCCGGGAAATTACGTTTCAGGAAGGCCAACAGCCGCGCCCGATGCCCACATTCCTGTTCGTGAATCCCGAAGGCATCAACAAGCAGGATGTGGTGACAAGCCAGATCGACAATCTGTTGATGCCTATGGCCGGGTCGTTTTCGGGCACGCCTGCGACGGGTTTGCAGCAAACGGTTTTGTTGCACACGACGAAAAAGTCTGAACTCGTTGACGGGATGACTTCGCAGTTTTCGCCGCAGAAGACGATGGATGAATTCAAACCGTCGAATACGGAGTATCCGATGGCGATTCGATTGAAGGGGAAATTCAAGACGGCGTTTTCGGAAGGCAAGCCCGCCGAGCCAAAGAGCGACGAGGACAAAGAGAAGAAGGACGAGAAAAAGCCCGCGGACAATTCGCTCAAGGAATCCAAAGTGGAAAGTGTGGTGGTGCTCGTGGGCGACGCGGATTTTCTCTATGACAACTTCTGCGTGCAGATCAATCCGCTCTTCAATATTGCGCAACCCATCAATGGCAACCTCGGTCTCGCGCAAAATATCGTGGAGCAACTGGCCGGTGACGCGAATCTCGTCGGCACGCGCTCGCGTGGCGCGATGCGGCGGCCTTTTACCGTCGTGCAGAAAATGCAGGCCGAGGCGGAAGACCAGTATCGCGACAAGATTCGCAAGTTGAACGAGGACTTGCAGAATACGCAGAATCAATTGAACGAACTCCAGGCAAAGAAGGAGCCGGGTCAGAAGCTGATTCTTTCGCCGGAGCAGCAGTCCAAAATTCAGGAATTCCAAAAGAAAAAACGCGACACCGACCGCGAGTTGCGCAACTTGCGCAAGGATTTACGCCAGGACATTGACTCACTGGAAAACCGTTTGAAGTGGGCCAACATCGCGGGCGTGCCCGCGCTCGTCATCGCTGCCGGGCTCGCCATGTTTTTCGTCCGTAAACAACGAACCAAGGCACAATGAACCGCAAACAACTTACGCTTTTGATTGTTCTCGGGGTCGTTTTGGGCGGCCTCGGCTATTGGGTCTATAACAAAAAAGAGGCTGGCTACGAACGTGGCACGGCGAGCGAAGAGGGAACCAAATTACTCAAGGGCCTTCCGGCCAACGCGATTCGCGACGTAACACAACTCACCATTAAACAAGGCACGAACGAAGTTAACGTCGCGGTGCAAGGCGACCGTTGGACCGTCAAGGAGCGTGGTGGTTATCCAGCAAACTTCAACAACATCAGCGACACGGTGCGGAAGATCTGGGATTTGAAAGTGGCGCGCGCTTTGGAAGTTGGCCCTTCGCGTTTGCCGCAACTCAAGTTGACGAAAGCCGATGGCACCCTGGTGGATTTGAAAGACGACAAAGGCAAATCCATTGCGATGCTCACGCTCGGGCTGCAAACGTCGAAAGAGGCGAGGGAAGATTCGCAGTTCGGCGGCGGCTCATTCCCGAATGGCCGTTATGTCATGCGTGGGGATGATGTGAAGACCGTCGCGCTCGTTTCCGATCCGTTGAACATGGAAGCGAAGCCGGAAGATTGGTTGAATAAGGACTGGTTCAAAGTGGAGAAAATCAAATCGGTTTCCGTCGTAACTACGAACGCGACCAACAACTGGAAGCTGGTGCGCGAAACTGATGGCGGTGAATGGAAGTTCGCTGCCACGAATGCAAATGAATCATTGGATAACGCCAAGGCGAGCGGACTGAACTATTTGCTTTCATCACCTTCGTTTAATGACGTGCTGGTAGATGCCAAACCGGAGACAACTGGCCTCGACAAGCCGACCGTCGCAACCGTCGAGACTTTTGACGGTTTTACATATACCTTCAAAATCGGGAAAGCGGCGGGAGGCGAAGACAGCGCAAATCACGCCGTGCAGCTGAACGTGGCGTCCAACCTCCCAAAAGAACGCACACCAGGAAAAGACGAGAAACCAGAGGACAAGGAAAAGCTCGACAAGGAATTCACCGCGAAACAGAAGCCTCTCGAAGAGAAACTCAAGAACGAGAAGCAATTCGAGAAGTGGACCTATGTTGTGCCGAAATGGACGTTGGAAAATCTTCTCAAGGATCGAAAGGATTTCCTCGCGGAGAAAAAGGAAGAGCCGAAGAAAGACGAAGCGAAGCCGGCTGAAGGAGCAAAGTCAGCGGATGGAGCCAAACCGGTTGATGAACCGAAATAGTCTTTGCTCAAGGTGCCACCAGAGCCGATCTGATCCCGGCCAGCGACAATAAAGCGACCACCTGGTGATCCCAGGTGTGCTGCTGTATGGCGGCGCGGGCGTGATCGCCCAGACGGCGCCTTTTCTCAGGATCAGAGTGCAACTCACGCAAAGCGCGCGTCAGTGCCGCCGCATCTCCGGGAGGAAAAAGAATCCCGGTCTGCTCGTGCTCGATGATCTCTTCCACCTGTCCGATCTTGCTCGCTACGATGGGCAATCCGGCGGCCATGTATTCGTAAATTTTGAGCGGCGATGAGTAAAACGTGCCGATCGGAGGATATGGTGCGACGGCGACGTCGATTGATGCGAGCAAGCCGGGAATCGCATCCGGTGTAATTTCACCAGTGAAATGGACGCGGTCAGTCAGGTTGCGCGCCCCCAATTCGCGGTTGAGGTGCTCGCGCGCCGGGCCGTCCCCGATAATGAGAAGGCGAGCCGTCGGGATTTGATGGCTTACACTCGCGAAACTTTCGATTAATGTGTTGAAACCGCCCGTCGTCCGCAACGCACCTACGAAGCCGATGACAAATCCGTCCTTTGGCAAAGCAGGAGAAACGTTTAGAAACCGCTCTGGATTTACGGCATTCGGCGTGACCCGGACTTTGCCGCGGGCGCTGGGATGTTGTTCGATGATATGACCGAGTTGCCGCGAGATCACGGTGATGACAGTGGCTGCTCGAAACGCGCGCATCGCGGCGTCTTCCGCACCGGCGCAATCCGTAATTGCGCCGCGACTACCTTGTTCTTCGAGCAGGGGTGCGTTCACTTCAAGCACAGCGGGCACATGATGCTCTTGTGCAAACTCCATGGCCGCATGGCTGTAGAGGGAAAATCGCTCGATGATAAGGTCAAATGCTCCGTCTTCTGATTCCCGTTCCAGCGCGGCGCAAAGCGTAGGGTTCACCGCCAATGGGCTTTGTCCCTGCTTGTTTACGAGACGGGGCAGGGGATGAACGGCCAGTGCGGCGAAATCGTGAATCACTTCTTCACCAAGCCGTGTCGCGAACAAATGCACCTCGGCGCCGAGCTTGAGCATCGCGAGCAATATCTCCTGCATGTGGACCGAGCAGCCACGCCGTCCGAAAACAGGCGCGTCGCGATCGGTATTGATGTAGGCGATCTTCATGAAGCGGGTTGCCGCTGTCAGCTTTATCGGCGCGAATCGCGGGCCGCTGAAGGACAGTCGCAAAAAATGTGTCGATTTCCGATAAACTCCACTTTCGCATTGCTTGCGCAAAAACGCGGTTGCTACTTTGGCCGAACAAAATTTCCCGAAGGATAATCATGGCCAAGAAAACCGACGCGACTGCGAACGCAGCGAACAATTTCCCGAAACTTCACAACGCGATGTGGCCTGGCCTCGTGGGCAAAGGCTCGCCCGGCGCAGAACCGTGTATTGAACTCGATACCATGCTCGACATGACCGCGAAAGCGGAGGTGAAAGGCATGAAGTTCGATGGCGTGGACATTTTCCTGTTCGATCCGCACGTGAATATCGATTCAAGCGACGATGATTTGAACCGGCTGGCGGAGAAAGTCGCCAGCAAAGGATTGGTTATCGGCTCGGTGGTGGCACCGATTTGGCCGCCAACGGGCGGCGGCTCGGCTATGGGTGGTGATGAGGACTGTGCGAAGTTTGTTGGGCAAGTGCGCAAGGGTTGCCGCATTGCGAAGAAGCTGCGCGAGTTGGGCGTGCGGCCTTATGGCGTCGTACGTATTGATTCCGCGAGTGGCGTCGGTGATTGGGAAAAAGATCCGAAAGGCAACACAAAGAAGATCGCGAAGACGTTCAAGGAAGCGGCGAAGGTCGCGAAGGACCACGGCGAGAAGCTCGCGGCGGAAGGTGAAATCTGTTGGGCTGGAATGCACTCGTGGAAGTCGATGCTCGACCTGCTCGAAGAAGTCGGTCAGCCCAAACTCGTTGGCTTCCAGGCGGACATGGCGCACACGCTCCTTTATTTGCTGGGCTACAACGAGCCGAAGCACCGCATCGTGCCGGAGAAATTTCACTGGGAGCCGGAACTTTTCCACAACGCAATGAAGAAAATGACGAAGGCGCTGCGTCCTTGGACCATTGACTTTCACGTTGCGCAAAACGACGCGACCGTCCATGGCTCCGGCACGCACGACAAGACCGGACGCCATTGCCGCGTGAACGATCCGAATGGCAAGCTGAACATCCCGCGCGATTCCGGCTATTGGATGCGTGACGAGAAGGGCAAGGTCACGAAGAAGTTCCAACACATTTGCTGGGACGGCTGCATGTTCCCAAACGCCGTCATGACGCAACAGGAAACGTGGAACAACATCCTCGCCTCTATGATCCAGGTGCGCGAGAACCACGGATGGCGCGGTTGAATTGATTTGTTCGCCACTGCGTTTATACCGACTTTCAACAACGGCGAGCGCACTTCGAAATCACGACCCGGCCGGGATTTAAGGCCAGCCCTGCGGCAACCGATTTAGCCGCATGGCAGAGCATGAACCACGCAGCGCTTCACCCGCGTTATCAAGACGAGGGCGCGGCTTGACATGCATTCTCGTTCTGTCACTCGTCGCCATCGTGTTCATCGTCTTCCGGGGCGTCCTCGGCCACGAATTCGTTCATTACGATGACTCGATGAACATTTGCGACAACCCGCATGTCGATGGCCTCACCTGGGAAAACATTCGCTGGATGCTCACAGACACAACCTGCTCTCGCTACATGCCACTGGGTTGGATGTGTTATGCCCTCGATTGCCAGTTGTTCGGCTTGAACCCACACGTCTGGCACGCAGGCAACCTGCTGGTGCATTTGCTCAACACCGTTCTCCTGTTCTTCGTGCTGAAGGAATTGGTGTTTCTCGCAGCGGTGAAGCGAGAGGCGGCACACAGAGAGAAAATTTCCAATTGTTGTGGAGCGATTGGAGCGTTGTGCTGGGCTGTTAATCCTCTGCGTGTCGAACCAGTCGCGTGGGCGTCCGCACGCATTTACGGAATGGTGGTGCTGTTTGCGCTGGTCTGGATTTTTGCGTGGTTGCGCGCACAGTCCGCGCAGACTCCTCGGCAGCGGCGATGCTATTCGTGGTTTGCATTGGGGGCTTATGCTGCGTCGCTTCTCACTTATCCCATCGCGTTGTTCGCGCCGGTGGTTCTATTGGCACTTGATATTTTCCCACTTCGCCGCGCGCCGCTGAAGCTCAGTGGCTGGTGGCAGCGGGAGAACTGGAAGCTGTGGCGCGACAAGATGCCGTTCTTCCTGGTCTCAGCGACGGTCTTGGCGGTCACGGTCGGCGCGCGTATCGGCGCAGACCCACGATTCCGGCCACCAACAATGGCGGAGTTCGGCGTTGTGGATCGTGTGATGCAAGCCTGTTATGTGCTGGCTTATTACGTCTGGAAACCGTGGGCCCCTTTCTCGCTCTCCGCGGCGTATCCCACGCTGCACGCCTTTAATCCGTTTGATTGGAAGTTTCTCGCGAGCAGCGCCTTTGTGGTGTTCACAACAGTGCTCGTATTCCGGTCGTATCGGCGCTGGCCGGCTTTGTTTGCGCTTTGGATTTGTCACGGGCTGATTCTGTTGCCCGTGCTCGGCCTGAGCGAATACCCGCATTCCGCATATGACCGCTACAGTCATTTGCATGGCGTGTTGTGGTCTGCGGTGATTGCTGGCGGCTTGTATCTTCTCTGGGACTCCGTTCGGCGGCGGCAGATCGTTTGCGGAGTATTGGTGGCTTTGTGTGTTCTGTTTGCGTTTCTTTCCGTCGCACAGGTTCCGATCTGGAAAAACACTTTCACGATCTATGGCAGCATTGTCTCACGGTTCGGCGAAAATCCGGGCCGCGGCCGCTTCGATGAAACGCTTGGCGTGTTTTATTTGCGCACCGGGCAAACCAACCAGGCCGTTGAGAGTTTCAAAAACGCTGTCTATTACGATTCGCGCCGGGCGGACCGGCACATCTACGTGGAAGAAATCATTCCGAGATCCGAACGGAGGCTTGCAGAGATTTCCCTGAACAACGGCGATTTGTCTGGCGCCGCGCCGCACTTGGAGGCAGCGCTCAAATCCGAGCGAAGACCCGTTTACGTCGTTGTTCTCACGCTGAAGTACAGCGCTCTTCTCGCAAAACTCGATCGAGAATCAGAAGCTTTGCCGTGGCTTCGAAGGGCTATCGCGACGGTGCCAGAGAATCCAGCCCTTCACCACGAGCTGGGCAATCTATTGCAAACGCTGGGCCGGGACGCTGAATCGCGCCAGCATTTCAAAGAAGAGCGCCGTCTCCGAGCCACTGCTGAAGAAAGAGCCCGCCGATCCTGATTGCTCTGCGCAGCAACCAACCCACGTGTTGGAAATAATGTTTAGACTTGTCGGGGTTGGGCCAAAGCGGTTTCTTCTGCCCACTCACAATGAAACCATTACGCATCGGACTTATCGGTTACGGCTTCATGGGCCGGACACATTCGAACGCCTTCACGCAGGTCAAAAACTTTTTCGATCTCGAATATCAACCGGTCCTCAAAGCGATCTGCGCGCGCGATGCAGCGAAAGCGAAGGCGTTCGCGAAAAAGTGGGGTTATGAATCCATCGAAACTGACTGGCGCAAGCTGATTGCACGCGATGATATTGATGTAATCGACATCGCGGCGCCAAACAACGTCCACGCCGAAATTGCTCTCGCGGCGGCGAAGGCAGGCAAAGCGATTCTTTGCGAGAAGCCGCTCGCCATGACCGGGGCCGAAGCCGAGAAAATGGTTGCGGCTGTCCAAAAAGCGAAGGTGCCGAACATGGTTTGGTACAATTACCGCCGTGTCCCCGCCGTTACGCTCGCCAAACAACTTATCGACGAAGGCAAACTCGGCCGCATTTTCCATTATCGCGCCAAGTTTTTGCAGGACTGGACGATCAATGCCGACCTGCCGCAAGGTGGCGCGGGCTTGTGGCGTCTCGATGTGAAGGTCGCAGGCAGCGGTGTGACTGGCGATTTGCTCGCGCATTGTATCGACACGGCGATGTGGCTTAACGGCACCATCGACACCGTGACGGCGACAACCGAGACGTTCATCAAACAACGCCAACACACTCTCACCGGTAAAGTGGAGAAAGTGGGCATCGACGACGCGAGCCTCTTCCTCGCGCGTTTCAGCAATGGTTCGCTCGCCACGTTTGAATCCACTCGATACGCGCGCGGACACAAGGCGCTCTACACCCTGGAAATCAACGGCGAAAACGGTTCGCTCTTCTGGGACTTGCACGACCTGCACCGCCTCCAGGTGTTCGATTACAAAGATGAAGGCAGAATTCGTGGATGGAAATCCGTTCACATCACCGATGGCGACCATCCTTACATGAAGAACTGGTGGGTGCCCGGCTTGCAGATCGGTTACGCCGAAACCTTCATTCATCAGGTCGCCGATTTCATTCAAGGTCTGTCGAGTGGCAAGATGCCGGCGCCGACGTTTAAGGACGGATTGGCGACGGATTACGTGACCGATGCCGTGCTCAAGTCCGCAAAGACCAGACGCTGGGAAAAAGTGAAAAAAGTGAAGGGCACTTGAACTCTGAATTGGTTCGGGCTAAGCAACGTCAGGACGACAAGTTTATGAAAATGAAAATAATCGCAATGGGGTTGTTCATCGCAGGCGGAGCGCTGGTGTTGAACGCGGAGGAAAAAGTGAACGTGGCTAAATTGCCGCCCGCCTCCACGAAATCGGGCGTGACTTTTGATGCTGACATCAAACCGATGTTTGAAAAGTCGTGCGCCAAGTGCCACGGCGCAGATGTGGAGAAACCCAAGGGCAAATTCCGGACGGACACAAAAGCCAATGTGTTGAAAGGCAGCGGCGACGGCGTGGCCGTGACGCCTGGCGATCTTTCGAAAAGCCCGCTCGTTGCGATGGTTGCTCGCATTACGGAAGACGAGGATCTGTATATGCCGCCGACCGACAACAAGGCGAAGATTCCGCCGTTGACGAAAGATGAGATTGGTCTGATTCGGGCCTGGATCGAGCAGGGCGCGAAGTAATTTTTGAAACATTTCGCACTGGCGCCGTTTGAAAGAACGGCGCCTTTTTTATGACGTGGATGCGGTCGGGACAGCGACCGGCGCGGACTCGTGGACCTTCCACGATTTCGTCAGCCGCTTTCCAAACTGAATCATGGGTTTTTCGACGAAATTGTGAAGCAGCCATGCGCCGCCAATTGTCGCCGCCAGCCCGCCAATGACGAGCGCGGCTTGGAAAAGCGGCGCCCGCAATTCCGGCATGGTCAGTTCCATGATTCGCCGGACGAGCACCAGGGCGGGAAGGTGCAGCAGATAAAGCGGATAAGAAATCTTGCCCAGGAATTGCATCAGGGAAGAATTCAAAAAGCGGCTTGGCTGTTGCGCCATGCGCGGCGCGCTTCCAAAATGAACGCTCACTAGAGTCGCCAGGCCAGTCAGCCACAAAGCAATGGCCGGACTTTTCTTTGCCACGAGAATCAACACGGGCAGCAACAACGCGTACCAAAGGCGTGGCACGTGCCAGGGACGGTTCCGCTCGGACAGCCATTTCCAGACTGCGTAAGAACCTGCGCCCACCGCAAAGAATTCCAGACGCAACGGCAGAAACGCCGCCATTTCGAAATGAAGTGCCCGTCCGCTTCCCACGGCGTGAGCCGCGTCGTGAAGAACTCGCGCTCCCAACAGGCCGAACATGACCAATGTGACTTTCCAGTTTGGGCGTGTGGCAAACGCGAAGAGCAGGGGAGCCAGCAGATAAAATTGCCATTCCACCGAAATACTCCAGGCGGGAGGCAGGATGGCCCGCGCGGCGTGCGGCAGAATTTCATCAGGCACCACGCCATGAAGCATCAGCACGTGCGCGACGAGATGCGGGGTCAACTTTCTTACGGAACTTACGCCAAAAGCAGTTTCATCTTCAACGCTCCGGCCCGCGTAAAGAGCCAGGGCGACGAGAAAACAAATGGCGAATACCGGGAACAGCCGGAACCATCGGCGTGTGATGAACGTGCGATAATCCTCTCCCGTGCTGAGCAAGTGAAAGATCACGAAGCCGCTCAAAATGATGAAAATATCCACTGCCAGGTATGCGCGAATCGGTGATGCCGCGGCGGGGTAAGGGCCGAGTTCCATAACATGTGTCGCAAAAACCCACAACGCCAGCAGGCCGCGCAAACCGTCGAACTCCTTGATGTGTTTCATCCTCCTGACTGCCGATAAAGTCTGCGTGTTTAACCAAAACGCAACGGGAAAGATTTGTTTTTCGGACGGCCAGACCTTAAACAGCCCGCGCTTGAAGCAGACCCATGACCTCAGAATCGCCTTGCTGGCCGCAGCCATCTTCGGTTTCGACCAGGTGACGAAGGTGGCCGTGCTGAATTTTTTGCCAGTGCCTTACCAAAGTGAAATCCACGTGCTGCCGGGATTTTTTCGCTTGGTCCATTGGCACAACACCGGCGCGGCCTGGAGCATGTTTCACGACAATAACGTCGTGCTCGCAATTGTGTCGGCGGTCGCGCTGGTGGTCCTGGTCCTGGTCCGCTCGAAGTTTGGCTCGAATACAACGCTCGGATCGATTGCGCTCGGCCTGGTGTTCGGAGGCATTGCCGGTAACCTCCTCGACCGGATCGTGCATCATCACGTCATTGATTTCCTTTTCTTCCATCTCATCACGCGCTCCGGAGTGCAGCACGATTTTCCGGCATTCAATGTTGCAGACAGCGCCATCTGTATCGGAGTGGGCCTGCTCTTCATATTGTCGTGGCGCAGCGAGAAGGAATCCAAAGCAACCGATGCGGCCCGTTCCGATGCAGCCAACAGCGCGGTGAAACCATTGACGGACCACTCTCCGCTACCGACCGATGACCGGCCGCACTGAATCCTTCACCATCGAGCAATCACGATTGCGCGAACGGTTGGATGCATTCCTGCGCACGCGCTTTCCCGAAATCTCCCGCGGAACCTTTCAGCGGCTGATTGAGAAGGGAAACATTCAAGTGAATGGACGACAGGTGAAAGTCACGCACGCGCCGCGTGCGGGCGAAGTGGTTTCCATCACATGGCCGGAAGCGCGTCCGCTTGAAGCGCAAGCGGAAGAAATTCCGCTCAACATTTTATTCGAGGACAAAGACCTGCTGGTGTTGAACAAAGCCCCCGGAATTGTCGTACATCCAGCAGCAGGCCACGACGCCGGCACGCTAGTGAACGCGCTGCTACATCATTGCCGCGGTGAGTTAAGCGGCATCGGCGGGGTGGCGCGGCCCGGCATCGTCCATCGTCTCGACAAGGACACGAGCGGATGTCTCGTCGTGGCGAAAAACGATTCCGCCCACTTGAAACTTGCGGGGCAGTTCGCCGGGCGCAGCGTGACCAAGATCTACGATGCGATTCTATGTGGTGAGTTGAACACGGCCAACGGTGAGATTCGTGCGCCTGTCGCGCGGCACAAAACGGAACGCAAACGAATGTCAGTTGTCAAAGGAGGGCGCGAAGCATGGACAAGTTTTGAAGTCGTGGAACGATTTCCCGGCGCGACCCTCGTCTCGGCGAATCTGCACACCGGTCGGACGCACCAGATACGCGTTCACTTTCAGCACCTCGGTTTTCCACTCGTGGGTGATGACACTTATGGCAAGCGCCACAATGCAAGGCTGCGTGAATTGACCAATTACGCTGCGCCGCGACAGATGCTCCACGCGCGCAAACTCGCGTTTACGCATCCGCGCTCGGCAAAGCTCGTGAAGTTCGAAGCGCCATGGCCGGCAGATTTTGCGACTGCTGTAAAAGCGCTGCGGCAACAGTAGGACAGGCGTCCCGCCTGTTCCCGAGCGCGTTAGCGCGAGCATTGAGAAAGTTATTTAGAAAGGCAGGCGGGACGCCTGCCCTACTTATGGCCGCGCTGAGATTTCCAACATGCGCTCGATGGGCAATCGCGCACGCTCGATCAACTCAGGACTTAATTCCACGCGCGGTTCCAGATTCGCCATGCAGTCGTGCAACTTCTCCAGCGTGTTCATCTTCATGAACTTGCACTCGTTGCAGCGGCAGATGTCGCTGGGCGCGGGAATGAAAATCTTGTCCGGGCACTCGCGTTCGAGGCGATGCAACATTCCCGCTTCCGTCGCGATGATGATCTGTTTCGCCGGAGTGCTCTTGCAATAGCTCACCATTTTCTCCGTCGAGCAAACTTCATCCGCCAGCATTCGCACCGCCTTCGTGCATTCGGGATGCGCGACCAGCGGCGCGTCCGGATACTCGCGGCGAATGCGCGTGATGCTCGCGTGCGTGAACTCGACGTGCACGTAACAGTTGCCGCGCCACAACGTCATCGGCCGCTTCGTCTGCTCCATCACCCAGGAGCCGAGATTTTCATCGGGCACGAAGAGCAGGTCTTTCTCGGGTGGCGCGGCGTTCACGATTTTCACCGCGTTGCCGCTGGTGCAAATCACGTCGCTCAACGCCTTCACCGCGGCGCTGCAATTGATGTAGGCGATGGTGTAGAAATTCGGGTTCGTGTCCTGGAGCGCCTTGAGTTTGTCTGCGGGGCAACTGGCTTCCAACGAACAACCGGCGTCCTTATCCGGCAGCACCACGATTTTGTGCGGGTTCAAAATCTTCGCCGTCTCGGCCATGAAGTGAACGCCGCAAAATACGATGACATCTGCTGGCGTCTTGGCCGCCTGCTGCGAGAGACCGAGCGAGTCGCCCACGTAATCAGCGATGTCCTGGATTTCGGGCACCTGATAATTGTGCGCGAGGATGACCGCGTTCAGCTTCTTCTTGAGTGCGAGAATGTCGCGCGAGAGCGTGTCCAGGTTCGGCGGCGGCGTTCGCTCGCGCGTCGGGAAGCGGTCCACACTGGCCGGAATTTCGGCGACGTCAATCATCGCCCCAACCTACTGGCCGCGCAAAAGAGCGTCAACGCAACGTGCCGGGGAGATTCCGGGGAAGCGCGACAATTGGGAACGACTTCACAATGGCGGATGCGGTGAGAGATAAAACATCTCGAACCGATTCGTAATCGGGAACACTGTTTGGAATATCGGGCTGCCGAGCGACGTGACGTTGGTCCGTCGCCACAAATAACCGCCGTTCGTTGCCGGCCAGCTCACCACGACACTTGAACCCTGTCGCATAATGCGGAGCGGTCCGGGCCGTCGCACGTGTAAAGCCAGGCCGGACACGCCCGAGAAACCGATCAACCCACGCAACGTCGCCGCACCGTTTGGCGCCAGCGCATAGAGTCGCGACGCATTCACCGAACTCACGGCCGCATAGATGTCGCCACCCGGCGCTCCTTGAATGGCTAATCCACCAAACTGCACTTGGGTTAAACTAATGCCCAATGCGCCGACCAGTGTGCTCGTGCCGTTCGTGCGATCGATGAGATACAACGACGGAGAGCCGCCGGCGCTCATCCCATACAGGTTTCCGTAAGCGTCCACATCCAGGCCCTCCATGGCCGGGGACAATGCGCCCGCGACGGAAGATGCACCGCTATAACGATTAGCCAAAACGAGAGAGCCGGTGCTGTTCAATGTCTGCGCGAGGAATGCGCTGCTCGAAAAGATATTTCCCAACGCCAGATCACCCCCGCTCGCATCCGGCGCTGACAACACATTGGTAGTCAGCAGCGTGCCCGTTTCCGGATCAATCCGGTGCAAGCGATTCGAGGTCGTCACCACCCAAAGCTGTCCACCTTCGCCGTGCCCGTATTTCAAAGCGGCCAGACCATACGGACTCCCAACCACATCGAGTATGGCTATAAGTGTGCCTGTGCCTGTGACCGTGTCCACGCGCAGGAATCTTTTGCTGGAGGTGACGGCGTAAAGATCTTCAACAGTGGATTGGGCAAAGGCGAGTGAGGCACTGAACCAGACAAACGTTGCGGCACCCCAAAAAACAGGCCTTACAAAACGGCCCCGGTAAGTTTGTCGGGACATGGCAGAAGGCTTATCCAAGCACGACGGGCTGTCAATTTCCTTGGTGCAAGGACTAGGCTCTGGGCGTCCATGACCGAGTCCCGGTTGGATTGCGCGACAACTTCGCAAACGCGAGTTTGACCGTAATTCGCTTTGCAATAACAGCAGAATTGAGTGAGTCTTCGGGTATGAGAGCCTTCCTTCCTCTAGCCGTTCTGGGCCTCTCTTGCTTTGTGAGTTCCGTCTTCGCGCAGGGCCCGGCCTCGCCGGTCGTGGCCGAAATTCTGAAGCTGTCGCGTGCCAAAGTGGATGAGGGCGTGATCGTGGCCTACGTGCAAAAGGCTCCGCGCGGGAACGTCAGCGGCGCGGATCTGTTGACGCTTCACACCAATGGGATTTCTTCGCGAGTGTTGCTCGCGCTGCTGGATTCTTCGCCAGTTGCTAACGCGGCGCCTACCGAAGTCCCGCAACCGATCTCCGAACAGGCTCCAGCCCAAGCGGACGCGCAGAGCCGGGCTGTTGTTGAAGCGCCACTCAATTACGTCTCCGCCCCAGTTTACTCGGCCCCCGTTTATGTGGGACCTGGAAGTATTTATTACTACGACGATGATTGGTGGGGGATTGGCTGGGGCTGGGGTTACGCGGGATGGTCCGGCTATCCATGGTGGGGCTACGGCTGGTATCCCTTCGGTTATTACGCGTATTGCGACTCCCATCACCACCACGGGCATGACGGCCACCACGGCCACGGTGGGAATGGTGGGGGTGGACATTCCGCGGTTACCACGGGTGTGCGAGGCTCTACAATTGCAGGAACGGGTGGAGGTCCGAACAGAGGAGTGGCGGCCTCTCGCGCAAACCGCACAGATTCTGGAGCCGCTCCGGCCAGACAACAAACGGCAGCCAATCGTGCTGGCACAAGCACCGGATCTGGAAGTCTCTTCAATCGCAACGCAGTGAACACCCAGCCTGGCACCGGCAGAGCCACGGCGTCGCCGGGTGGCAACACAATCGCAAGATCCTCGACGTCTGCGGTGAACGGGCGAGCGACCACCGCGGGAGTTGGACAAAATGGCGGGGCGCGTCCCGGCGTCACACCGTCAGGTGGAGTTAACCGTTCCGTAGTGCCTCCTGGCACTGGGAAGCATTCGTCAACGATGGCGGGGAGCAGCTTTGCTGCACCGACTCGTTCGGCTCCATCCGTTTATCAGGGCGGCGGACAGAGAGCTCCGAGCAGCTATTCAGGCGCTGGCTCCGGCGAGGGTTATTCAGCGGCAAGAAGCTACTCGGCACCTTCTTCGGTGGGAAGTTACTCGGGAGGCAGGAGCTCAGGCGGTTCTTACATGGGTGGGTATTCCGGCGGCGGCGGTTCACGAGGGTTTTCGGGTGGCGGTGGGGGACTCGGCGGTGGTGGACGGAGCAGCGGCGGCGGTGGCGGACGCAGATAACGGGGCCATCAATCGCTGCGCCATTGGGCGAAGAACCAGAAGCCTTTAGCAGCTCACGAATTCCGTGAGCAGGCAGGGAGCGGTGGCGTTACACCTTCGCGTAAACCTCGGTGAGGACACCGTCGCCCGACCGACGCAAAAAATGCTTTCACCCGCCCGAATCACCCAACTCACGATCGCGCTTCACACTTTCGCGCGTGCCTTCGACCATTTGCTCGTGCTCGGCTTCTTCCACGCCGCCTTCGACGAGTGTTTCGGAAACGGTCTGTTCGTCATCCGCCTCCATGTTCCTGGCCTGGCGCGCCGGTGAGCCGGGAACGGGGTCCCAGCGTTTGCTCACGGGAAGATCTTCCAGCGGGTCGTGGCTCGGATGGGCGTCCATGAGTTCGCGCTTGGCTTCCTGCCAGTCTTCCGGAGTGGGCTTGTCGTTCGCACGGCGATTGATGATCGCGATCTCGTGCGCTCGCTGCGAAACCATTTCAGCCGTCACGGTGCCCAGACCGCGTGAGTGTTCGGAAATTTTGCCGTCGGAAGTTTGATGCCTCTCTTTCATGAAAGAACGTACGCCGTTCAGAGCGGGGCGCAACTGTGAGATTCCGGACGCTGGTAATTTCACGGAGCGCGGCTGTGCCCGCAGGATCAGCCGCAGCATGTTCAAAACCTCAGTTATTGAGTCCCGCGTTGCGGCTGACGCTTCGCGCACAGCGGCGCCCCACAGTTGGGCGAGACGGGCACTTCCTAGATCCCCCGGTAAATTATCTCCAACGACATCACTGCGTAAGCTGTCACAAGATTTGGATCTTTCTCCCACCAGCGACCATTGGCGTTTTGCCATGAGCCGTCCGCGTTTTGCAGATTGATAAGCCGCATCGCGACTTCACGCCGCCAATCAACTTTTTTCCCCCCATTCGTTTCCAATTCATCCACACGCCCGGTGTTCAACGCCTTCGTCATCAGGTGCAGATAATAGAAATAACCTTGCTGGCCCATGCCGGGATTTTCTTCGAGCGAATAATTCGTGCGCAACCAATCCATCACAGCCTGCACACGCGGGTCGGATTGCTTCACATCCGCGTAAATGTAACTGAGCAGGCCCGCGTAGCTAATGCTGCCGTAGGAGCGGAGCGCGACTTTGCCGCTGGCGTTGGTCGCAGCGCCTGCTTTGCTGCTGTCAGGATCATAGACGAAACCGCCGCGATCTTTTGCGTCCGTTGAAACCCATTCCTGTTTGTTCACGCCGGGCAGGTTCTGGCAATTCTGGAGGAACTGAATTGCCGCCGCCCAGTTCAGGTCTTTGCCGCTATCGGCATTTTTGTCGGCGATCAAATATTTCGAGTAATAAAGCGCTTCGAGAGCCGTGAGCGTGTTGTTCATGTCCGAACGGCCCGCATCGTGGCTATAGCCAAGGCCTCCGTCCCACGGACTGTCCATTTTGCCGCGCTCGCCCAGGTCAGCCTGCATTCCGGCCACAAACGAACGCGCCTTGCGCAACACATCGTCATGCTTCGGATCGCGCGCCGCGAGCAGACCCATCATGCAGATCGATGTGTTGTAATTCGCGAGGTTCGTCACGTAGATGCCGCCATCGGGCTTCACGCAGCTGAGAACGAAGGTGTAGCCCTTTTTCACTTCAGGCGAATTCTTCAACCGTGCGTTCGGCTCGCCCATCATCGCAGAGAGCGCAAGAGCCGTGACGCTCGGATGGTCTGGCGTGGACCACCAGCCATTACTATTTTGCGCCGACTTAAGGAAATCGTTTCCCTTCTCAAGCGCGCGCTGCACTTCATTGCGGAAGGAAATGTCGGTGGGCCGCAGTGATTTGGTTTCTGCGCCGCCGGCGCACGACACGGCGGCCATCACACAGACCAACGTTTGAAAGATTTTCATTGGGTCATTTCAGACTGAATCAATCGCCGCTCTGTTCAATTCGCAGGGACAACCGAATTGAGACTTCGACTCTCGAACCCAGCGGCGGCAGCTTTGAGGCATTCGGCACGTGCAAATCGTCGTTTTCCCGCCCGGGCCGCGGATTGTTGATGAGGGCGTCGGGATCGATGTGAATCGAAATGATGGAACCATCGCGTTGCGCAGTGAATGCGCCTTCAGAAAAGTTTGAGCCGTTGTAAATCCACTCACCACGGCCCAAAGTTTTTTTTGTCTCGCGATTCAGCACGAGGTCTTCGAGAGCGCACTCCACGCGCACGCCTTTATTCGTCCAACTCACTTGCACAAAAACTCTGTCGCCGCGCGGCGGCGCATTGCCATCCACGCCGAACGAGTTTGTCATGATTGGCTTAGCGCCGAGCAGCACCATCGAAACATGAATGTCCTGCGGCAGCGCCTCTGTGCGGAAGATGCTTTCATGCGTTTTGCCGAACTTGTGAACCACGGCGTACTCGACGGTTTCGTCGCGCAGATTCACGGTTGCAGGAAAGCTGACCGTTCGAGAATTGTTGTCCAGCCGAACAAGCCCGACTTGAAATAGTCCACCGCCCAGCGGGCGCACCGGCAGGTTGGTTCCCGCGTGGACGTTAATGACCGCGACACAGAGGAACGAGCAAAAGAATGACCGACGAACATTCAACAACAAACATCGAACATCGAACTCGTCGCGGGTTCAACACTTCGATGCTCAATTTTCACTGTTTGCTCAAAGGCCAATTGAAGATTGCTCCTCCACTGACCGTCCCGTAAGAGACTGCCATGCGTTTTGTCCGCCAGTATCGCTTCATTCTGCTGTTCTTTCTGCTGCTCATTTTTTGCAGCGTGATGGTCGTGCGGCAAATCAGCGGCAAACAATCCAGGCATGTCGAGATGCGGGAGGCGTTCATTCTCTTGCACACGCGCAACTATACGAATGAAGCACGGCGGCTGTTCGACAAGCTGGTGCTGGAGGTGCCGAAATACGCTGGCAAACTTTCTGATAAACAGTTGATCGACGACTTTCAGCGCACGCTGCTGCTCGTCGATCCCTATTCCGAGCAGACGAACAATCTCATCTGGCGCTATCATTGGATGTTGAGCAACGAACTTGACCGCCGTTCCGAAAGCACGCTCAAGCGCGCGCGCAAGCTCGCAGAGGAGCCATAGAGGGCTGGTTGGAAACAACCTGGTTTCAAAGCGGTCCGTGGCCGATTTGGGCGCGAATTTGGCTCGCACTTAACGAAACAAACCCTAGTCTTGCGGGGAACCAACGAAGCGAACGCCGCTCGCAAGAACGCTTATGAACCTCACGACACCGTCACTCGCCAGAGCCGCACTCCTCTCTTGTTATTTTGTTTTGAGCGGTGCGGTCGGAATCGGCGGTAGCGGAGCCGCAACAGTCACCCGCGGCCCTTACCTTCAGCAGGGCACGACGAACAGCGTCGTCGTCCGCTGGCGCACGGATGTAGCGACCGACAGTTATGTGCGTTTTGGCACTGTTCCCGGCGTGCTCACAACAACCGCGAATGATGCGGCTTTGGTGACGGAACACATAATCTCGGTTTCCGGTTTGCAGGCTGACATGAAATATTATTATGAGGTCGGCACATCCAGCACTTGGTTCCCCGGTGACGCAAATGACTATTTTGCTACTGCCCCGTCCCTGGGTGTGGAGAGATCCACTCGCTTGTGGATCCTGGGCGATTCCGGTACCGGGAACGCCAACGCGGCGGCGGTACGTGATGCGTATCTCGCTTATTCGAGTTCTCGGCCCGCGGATCTTTTGCTGATGCTGGGTGACAACGCCTACAACTCGGGCACGGATTCCGAATACCAGAGCGCCGTATTCAACATGTATCCAACCGTTCTGCAGAATACGATCCTTTGGCCTACGATTGGCAATCACGACACGGCCCAATCGCCGACTCCGCCCGCAAATCTTCCTTACTTCAGCATTTTCACGCTGCCGCAGAACGGCGAATCGGGCGGCGTCGCTTCCGGGACTGAAAAGTATTACTCGTTCGACTACGCGAACGTTCACTTCATCTGCCTCGACTCGATGAGCTCGGATCGCAGCACGAGCGGCCCGATGTACTCATGGTTGCAAAGTGATTTGCAGGCGACCACGCAACGCTGGGTGATCGTCTTCTTCCATCACCCTCCTTATACGAAGGGCAGTCATAACTCGGACGCGGAGGGCGAGTTGATCGAGATGCGTCAAAATTTTCTGCCTTTGCTGGAAGCTTACGACGTGGATCTCGTCCTATCGGGCCATAGCCATGCCTATGAGCGCTCGTTTCTCATTGATGGGCATTACGGTCTTTCCGGCACGTTCGCGCAGGCGCACAAAAAGGATGGCGGCGATGGTCGCACGAATGGCAACGGTGCTTACGTGAAGCCGGACGCGCTGACCAGCCATCAGGGGTCGGTCTATGTTGTCGCCGGCTCATCAGGGCAGATTTCTGGCGGTCCGCTGAATCACCCTGCGATGTTTATTTCTCTGAATCTACTGGGCTCGCTCGTCATCGACATCAACAGTAATCGCCTCGATGTCACGTTCCTGAAAACGGACGCGCTCGCGGGTGATTATTTTACCATCATCAAGTCTCCGCCCGCGACAAATCCGCCCGCCGCGCCAACCGTTTTGACCGCACTCGCGCTTTCCAGCAGCCAAATCAATTTGTCCTGGGTGGACAATTCGACGGACGAAGATGGCTTCAAAGTGGAACGCTCCACGAACGGCATCGACTTTGTTCAGGTATCCAGCGTGGGCGCGAACGTCGTCAACGGAATCGACAACGGCCTGAGCCCGTTGACGACTTACCACTATCGTGTGCGCGCGTTTAATCTTGCGGGCGATTCGCCTTACTCAAACATCGCGCAAGCCACGACGCCCTCTGGTCCGGTGAGTGCGACACTCATCGCGAGCAATTCGGTTTGGAAGTACTTGGACAATGGCACCGACCAGGGCACGGCCTGGCGCGGTGCAGCGTTTAATGACTCGGCATGGGCATCGGGCGCAGCAGAATTGGGTTACGGGGACGGAGGCGAAGCCACGATTGTGAGCTTTGGTCCCAACGCCTCGGCAAAGTACATCACGACTTATTTCCGCAAATCGTTCACCGTGGCCAACCCCGCCGCTTACACAAACCTTCTGCTGCGACTGGTGCGCGATGATGGTGCGGTGGTTTATTTGAACGGAGTCGAAGTTCACCGGGCCAACTTGCCATCGGGGACGATCAGCTTCAACACGCTGGCGCTTCTTGCGATTGGCGGCGCGGATGAGAGCCTCTATTTCTCGACGAACATTTCCTCGGCAAATCTGGTGGCTGGCACCAACGTAATTGCCGTCGAGATTCATCAGAATGTGGGCAACAGCACTGACATCAGTTTCAACCTGCAAGTGACGGCGAGCGGTCCTGGCGCACCTGCTGGCGACACTACAGCCCCCGCGGCCATAGCCAATCTGTCTGTGAACAGCGTCACTGCGAGCAGCGCCACGCTTATTTGGACAGCCCCTGGCGACGACGGAAGCACTGGAACCGCTTCCAGCTACAACGTTCGTTACAGCACGTCTCCGATCACCGAAGCGAATTGGGCGTCCGCGACGCAGGCCGCCGGTGAACCGTCGCCATCTGTCGCTGGAACACCGCAGACATTTGCCGTCTCAGGTCTCACTTCCGGCACCACTTACTACTTCGCAATCAAAACTTCGGACGAGGTAAACAACATCAGCCCGCTTTCGAATGTGCCAAGCGCGGCGACGAGCGTGACTCCGCCCGCAGCGCCGACGTCACTCACGGCGAATGCGCTCTCGAGTACAGAAGTGCTTCTTGGTTGGGTGGACAATGCGAACAATGAAGATGGCTTTCGCATCGAACGTTCCACCAACGGAGTGGATTTCGTTCTCCTCAATTCCGTTGGCGCGAATGCCACAGCGGCGAACGACACGACAGTCGAAGCGCCGAGGACCTACCACTACCGTGTGCGAGCGTTCAACAGCGCGGGCGATTCCGCCAACTCAAATGTGGCGCAAGTCACAACTCCCGCGCCGGCCGGTCCGGGCACGAATGTCGTGCTGGTGGCATCCAATTCCGTTTGGAAGTTCCTCGATAATGGAACGGATCAGGGAACAGCGTGGCGCCAGTCCGCCTTCAATGATTCAGGATGGGCTTCCGGCGCAGCGGAACTTGGTTACGGGGATGGAGGCGAAGCCACGGTTGTGAGTTTTGGCCCCAACGCTTCGGCAAAGTATATCACGACTTATTTCCGCAAATCGTTCAGCGTTGTCGATCCAGCGGCTTATACAAACCTCCTGCTGCGACTGGTGCGTGATGACGGCGCCGTGATTTATCTGAATGGCGTCGAAGTTTACCGGGTCAACCTGCCGTCGGGAACGATTGCTTTCAATACGCTGGCTCTTGTTGCAATCGCTGGAGTGGATGAGAGCACCTATTTCTCGACAAACCTTTCTTCCGCAAATCTGGTGGCTGGTAACAATGTGATTGCTGTCGAGATTCATCAGAATGTTGGCAATAGCACCGACATCAGTTTCAACTTGCAATTGACTGCGAGTGGTTCCGGCGGGCCTTCTGGCGATACCGCCGCTCCCGCGGCTGTGACCGATCTCGCCGCAGGCAACGCCACGACCAACAGCATCACGTTGACATGGACCGCGCCGGGCGACGATGGCAACACGGGTACGGCGTCGAGCTACGATGTTCGCTTAAGCCTGGCACCCATTACGGAAGCAAATTGGGCGTCCGCCACGCCGGTCATTGGTGAACCGGCACCTGCGGCAGCGGGCAATCCCGAGAATCTGACCATCATTGGTTTGAACCCTGCGACGACTTATTACTTCGCGCTCAAGACATCAGACGAGACGAACAACGTCAGCCCGCTCTCGAATGTGCCGGGCGCCGCAACGACCGCGACTCCGCCCGCCGCGCCGACATCGCTCACGGCAAATGCGCTGTCGAGTACCGAGGTGTTCCTCGGCTGGGCGGACAATGCGAACAATGAAGATGGGTTCCACATCGAACGTTCCACCAACGGAGTGGATTTCGTCCTCCTGAATTCCGTCGGTGCAAACGCCAATAGTGCGAACGACACGACAGTCCAGGCTCTGAGGACATATCACTATCGCGTGCGCGCCTTTAACACGGCGGGTGAATCAGCGAACTCCAATGTTGCGCAAGTCACAACTCCCGCGGCCAACCCCAATACGAATCTGGTGCTGGTCGCATCGAATACGGTTTGGAAGTTTCTCGATAATGGAACGGATCAGGGAACAGTGTGGCGTCAGCCGGCCTTTGATGATGCGGCATGGGCTTCGGGCGCAGCGGAGCTTGGTTACGGCGATGGTGGCGAAGCGACGGTCGTGAGCTTCGGTCCTGACATCAACAACAAATACATCACGACGTATTTCCGCAAATCGTTCACTGTTGGGAACCCGAGTGGGTTCACGAATCTATTGCTCCAACTCGTGCGCGATGACGGCGCCATCGTTTATCTCAATGGCGTCGAAGTTTACCGGACCAATCTGCCGGCCGGCACAGTGACGTTCACGACGCTCGCCCCTCTCGCCATCGGTGGTGCGGATGAATCAACATATCAGGTCGCGAACCTTTCTCCTTCTGCACTCGTCAATGGCGCGAACGTCATCGCCGTCGAGATGCATCAGGCGAACGGAACCAGCACTGATGTGAGTTTTAATTTGCAATTGACCGGTCTAGGCGCGGGCACACCAGCCGGAGACACCAGCGCGCCCTCAGCGGTGATCGATCTCGCTGCTGGCAATGCCACGACCAGCAGCATCACGCTGACGTGGACCGCGCCGGGCGACGATGGCAATACAGGCACGGCGTCGAGCTATGATGTTCGCTTGAGTCTGGCGCCCATCACGGAAGCGAATTGGGCGTCCGCCACACCGATCATCGGTGAACCAACACCAGCCGCAGCAGGCAATATTGAGAACCTGACTATCGTTGGTTTGAATGCTGCCACGACTTACTACTTCGGCCTCAAGACATCGGACGAGACAAACAACGTCAGCCCGCTTTCGAATGTCGCCAGTGCCACCACTGTGGAACCGCCGCCGCTGCCGGTTACGTCCGTGTTGCTCGCGTCGAATTCGGTTTGGAAGTATTTGGACAACGGTACGGACCAGGGCACGGCGTGGAGATTTCCTGCGTTCGATGATTCGACCTGGGCTTCCGGGCTCGCCGAACTCGGTTATGGCGATGGCGGTGAAGCGACGGTTGTGGGTTTTGGACCGGACGCAAACAACAAATACATTACTACCTACTTCCGCGTGGCATTTACCATTGGTAATCCGGCGGCCTATACCAATCTCCTGTTGCAACTCGTGCGCGACGATGGCCCGGTGGTCTATTTGAATGGCGTTGAAGTGTATCGCAATAACCTTCCGGCGGGTGCCATCACGTTCACAACGCTCGGATTGACTGCTATTGGCGGCGGCGACGAATCCGCGTATCAATCCACCAACATTCCCACATCTGCGCTGGTCGCAGGCGTCAACGTCATCGCCGTCGAGATGCATCAGGCGAACGGAACGAGCACTGACGTGAGTTTCAATCTCCAGCTTATTGGCACCGGCCCGGTAATCGCGGCCCCGGAAGCGCCCAGCGGTTTGTCGGCCAGCGCTGTCTCGTCTTCGCAAATCGACCTCACCTGGACGGACAATTCCGCGTATGAGGACGGCTTCCGCATCGAACGTGCTCTTACGAGTGGTGGAGCCTTTTCTGAAATCGCCACGGTCAACGTTGACGTGACGACTTATCGCGACACGAATCTTTCTGCGAGCACGACTTACTTCTACCGCGTGAGCGCCTTTAACACGGCTGGTGTTTCTGCCGCTTCGAGCGAGGCGAGCGCCACGACGCTTCCTCCGCCGGATGTAACTGCTCCCGCCGCCGTCGCGAATCTCGCGGTCGCATCTGTAACGAGCAGCAGCGCGACGCTGACGTGGACTGCGCCGGGCGACGATGGCGTGACTGGCACCGCTTCCGCATACGATCTTCGCTACAGCACCTCGCCCATAACCGAAGGGAACTGGAATGCTGCGACGCAAATCACCGGCGAGCCGAGTCCGAGCGTTGCTGGCTCAGCAGAAAGTTTTGTCGTAAACGGATTGAACAGTGACACGACGTACTACTTTGCACTGAAGACTTCAGATGAAACGAACAACGTCAGCCCGCTCTCAAATCTTGCCAGCGCCACGACGCCGGATGTGACTGCCCCTGCTGCCGTCGCCAACCTCGCCGTTGCATCTGTGACGAGCAGCAGCGCGACGCTGACGTGGACCGCGCCGGGGGATGACGGCATGATTGGGACTGCTACTGCGTACGATCTTCGTTACAGCACTGCACCGATCACAGAAGGGAACTGGAATGCGGCGACCCAAGTTGCTGGCGAGCCGAGTCCGAGCGTTGCGGGGGCGCCGGAGAGCTTCACAGTAAACGGTTTGAACAGCGACACGGCCTATTATTTCGCCTTGAAGACTTCAGATGAAACGAACAACGCCAGCCCGCTCTCAAATGTTGCCAGTGGAGCAACACCGGATGTGACGGCGCCCGCGGCAATTGCCAATCTCGCTGTCGTGTCCGTGACGAGCAGCAGCGCGACGCTGACGTGGACGGCGCCGGGGGATGACGGCACGATTGGGACTGCCACCACGTATGATGTTCGCTACGGCACGGCACCGATTACCGCTGGGAATTGGGCTTCGGCTACATTGGCGACCGGCGAACCAGTTCCTGTCGCGGCGGGATCGCCACAAAGCTTTGCCGTAACAGGGTTGAACAGTGACACGACTTATTACTTCGCGCTGAAGACTTCGGACGAGGCGAACAACATCAGCCCGCTTTCAAACGTTGCCAGTGGGACAACGCCGGATGTGACTGCCCCTGCCGCCGTCGCGAATCTCGCCGTCGCATCTGTGACGAGCAGCAGCGCAACATTGACGTGGGCTGCGCCGGGTGACGATGGCGTGACTGGCACTGCGTCCGCGTACGATGTTCGCTACAGCACAACGCCCATTACTGCCGGAAATTGGGCCTCAGCCCCGCCAGCGGCCGGCGAACCAGCTCCGGTTGTAGCTGGATCGCCACAGAGCTTTGTCGTAACAGGATTGAGCAGCGACAGGACTTATTACTTCGCGCTGAAGACTTCGGACGAGGCGAACAACATCAGCCCGCTTTCAAGCGTTGCCAGTGGGACAACGCCGGATGTGACTGCGCCCGCTGCTGTCGCGAATCTCGCCGTCGCATCTGTGACGAGCAGTAGCGCGACCTTGACGTGGACTGCGCGCGGTGACGACGGAGCGATTGGCACCGCGACCACGTATGATATTCGTTACAGCACATCGGCCATTACCGCCGCGAATTGGGCTTCCGCCACGGCGGCAACGGGTGAGCCGCTTCCTGCCGTAGCTGGATCGGCGCAAAGCTTTGCCGTGACAGGATTGAGCAGCGGCAGGACTTACTATTTTGGGCTGAAAACTTCGGACGAAGCGAACAACATCAGTCCAATCTCCAATGTGCCGCTCGCCACGACAGCGGGTGTGCCGAGTCCGTGGTTGAGCCAGGACATCGGCGCAGTCGCGGTAGCCGGCAGCGTCAATCACACGAATGGCGCGTTCACAGTGCGCGGATCAGGTGCGGACATCGCCGGCACCCTCGATGAGTTCCGCTACGTTTATCAGGCGGCGAACGGCAATTGCGAAATCATCGCGCGTGTTGCGGCGGTGCAAAACACCCACAGCGCCGCCAAGGCAGCCGTCATGATTCGCGAATCGCTGAACGCGAACGCGAGACACGCCACGATGGCGCTGACACCTGCAAACAATCTCTCGTTCCTGCGCCGCGCCAGTACCGGCGGCGGCACTTCGACCACGGCGGGGGGAAGCGGCACAGCGCCTTACTGGGTGCGGCTCGTGCGCTCCGGCAACACGTTCACTGCCTACAAATCCACCAACGGCACGTCGTGGACGACGGTGGGATCAGACACGGTTAACATGGGCGCGAACATTTACATCGGCCTCGCTGTGACGAGTCATAGCGACGGAACGCTGAACACATCGCGGTTTGATAACGTCAGTGCAACGCCGTGAGGCATGCGTAATCGGCCGCTGAATTCCAAGACCACGACAATTTGCACTGCGCCATTCCCGTTTCGCCGTGAGAAGTGATCCACAGTGTGCCGCGCGCATTTGATGGTTGCTGAGCAATTTTTGAAAATGGCGGTCTGACGAGCGCTCCTTTACGGTGTTCGTATGCGGGTTGTTGATATTCAACAGATTGGAACCGAACTCGCCATCAAATGGGATGATGGCACAGAGAGTTTCATCCCGCTGGAAAAATTGCGTCACGCCTGCCCGTGTGCCGGATGCAAAGGCGAAACGGATGTGATGGGCAACCTTTATGTCGGGCCGCAAAAGCAATTGCGCGCGGAGTCGTTTCAACTGAAAGGAATTGCACACGTCGGCGGCTACGCGATCCAGCCGCAGTGGGCGGATGGCCATTCGACGGGATTGTATTCTTTTGAAATGTTAAGGCGGCTTGGCGAGGGACAATAACGAATTTCCATGTCGAATGACAAAGTGATTTGGCATTCGGCATTCTTTGGTCATTCGACATTTGGAATTAGTCATTTCACACTGCACCCATGAAAGCTGCGTTCATTCATCAGCCTGGGCCGCCTGAGTCGATTGTCTTTGGCGATTTGCCGAAACCGGTCATTGGTCCGAATCAAGTGCTCGTGCGGGTCGGCGCCGCCGCAATGAATCCCATCGACACCTACATTCGCGGCGGATTGATCAAGGCGAACCTTCCGCTACCCTTCATTCTCGGCTGCGACTTCGCAGGTGTTGTCGAGGAGTTGGGCGCGAACGTGAAACAGTTCAAGCGCGGCGATCGTGTGTGGGGGACGAACCAGGGTTTGCAGGGACGACAAGGAACTTTCGCTGAATTCGCCGCTATCGATGAGCAATGGCTTTATCCAACCCCGGCGAATGTGAGCGATGAAGATGCTGCGGCATTCTCGCTCGTCGGCATCACGGCGCGGCTCGGGCTAAAACGGGCGCAACTTCAGGCCGGCGAAATCCTGTTCGTCAACGGCGGCACTGGCGGCGTTGGCTCGGCGGTGGTGCAGATCGCGAAGGCAATCGGTGCGCGCGTCGTCACGACCGCTGGCACCGACGAGAAAGTTTCTGAGTGTCGCAGGCTCGGCGCAGATCTTGCGCTGAATTACAAAACCGAGGATGTCGATGCGGGGCTTCGCGAGTTTGCGCCCGGCGGCGTGAACGTCTGGTGGGAAACGCTTCGCGAACCGAACTTCGAACGAACGGTGCCATTGCTCGCGATGCGCGGTCGCATGGTCGTGATGGCGGGACGCGAAGCGAAGCCCGTGTTTCCCGTCGGCCCGTTCTATGTGAAGGACTGTGCGCTGCACGGGTTTGCCATGTTCAACGCACCGCCCGATGAACAGCGCTCGTGCGCCGAGGAAATCAACCACTGGCTGGCCGAAGGCAGGACTCGCGCCCGCATTGACCGCGTGTTGCCGATCTCGCAAACCGCTGAGGCCCATCGTTTGCAGGAAGAGAACACGATTGGGAAAAAAGGAACGCTGGCTGGAAAAATTGTTCTGAAGCCGTGATGGACCGCGGCTCTGTGAGCCGCAGCTTTCTGAAAATTCGCGCGCCCTGCGGGTCACAGACCCGCGGTCCTATGCTTCGCTGAAGATTGTTTGCAGCGCGTTCAAGTCGTGGCGTTGCGTGAACTGCTGAAATGTTTCGCCGATGGCGCGATGTTTCAAATAACTCACCAGCATCTTCTCCAGCGTTGGTTTTAACTGCTCGACCGAGATCCCGCTGAAGACCTGCCGGCCAACAGCTTGATTTTCGCCAAAGCCTCCGCCGACGAAAACATGATAGCCCTCCAGCGTCTCGCCGGAAACTTTCACCTTGGTGCCGAGCAATCCAATGTCGCCCATGTAATGTTGCGCGCAGGAATTCGGGCAGCCAGTAAGGTGAACATTGATCGGCTGATCCAATTCCACTTTCTTTTCCAGATAAGCTGCAAGTTCGAGTGCGTGCGCCTTCGTGTTCGAGGCCGCGAACTTGCAGTAGGAATTTCCTGTGCACGCGACCAGGCCGCTGCGCAGATTTGATTGCCGCCAATCAAAACCTGCTTTCACGACAGCCTTCTTTACCGTCTCGACGTACGCGTCCGGGATGTTCGGGATGATCAAATTCTGCCAAACGGTGAGGCGCACCTCTCCAGAGCCATAAAGGTCGGCAATTTCCGCCAGGCGAATTATTTGTTTGGGTGTGATGTTCCCGACCGGCACTGCAACGCCGAGATAATTCAGTCCTTTTTGCTTCTGCGTGAACGCGCCGATGTGCGAGTGCGGCGGCAATTCCGCATTTCGCTTTTTGCTTTCCACTTTCTCCATCGGCGCGCGCAGCAACCTGTACCCCAGCGACTTCTCGGTCTCCGCCAGGAATTGTTCCAAAGTCCATTTATCGAGCAGATGCTTGAGCCGCGCTTTCTTGCGGTCCCCGCGGTTCCCGTTCGCAATATAAACACGAGTGATGGCGAGAATGACTTTCGTCGCTTCCTCTGGTCGAACCAGGACACCGAGATCGCGGGCGAACACCTGGTGCCCTGTCGCACCTCCGAGTTTGACGCGGAAATAAACCCCGGCCGGAATCTCCGTGGCTTCGAGCTTCTGTGGCTCTTCGATTCGAACGGCTTTCAACCCGATGTCATTCGTGTCCTCAACGGTACCGATGAGTCCGCCACCATCGAAGGCAATGTTGAACTTGCGCGGCAAATCAAACAGCGAACGGTCGTTGGCGATGAGTTGTGCCAGTTCATTGCACAGCGGCAGCGTGTCGATGAGTTCGTGCGGGTCGATGCCTGCGGTGGGATTCGCGGTGATGTTGCGAATGTTGTCCGCCCCCACGCCCCGGCTCGACAAGCCGACGGATTGAATGCGGCGCAAGAATTCCGGTGCGTTCTTTGGCTCGATCAGACGCAACTGAAGATTCGCGCGTGTCGTGATCTGCACGTAACCGCTCGTGAGTTCCTGCGAAACTTTCGCCAGTTCGCGCAACTGAAAAGTCTTCAACACACCGCCCGGTAAACGCAGCCGGCACATGAACGCTTCTTTGTGTGGCGTGAGATAAAACAAGCCCTGCCACTTGAATCGAAAAATGTTTTCCTTGTCCGGCGCTTTGTTCGCCGCCGCGTGTTCCAGCAAAAGCGGATAGGCGTCGAGCGGATGCAACTCGCGCTTCACACGCTCTTCGAAGATCAGGTCCGCCGGCAGTTCCGCTTGTTGCTTCACCGGATTAGGTGTGACGTTCGCGAAGGTCAGTCCGCGCTCGCGGAGTCCCGCGAAAAATCCATCGAGATACGAAGACTGTTCGTGCGTGAGCTTGTCGCCTTGAATGGAATCAAATGGCGCGGACGCGCTCATTGCCTCGGTAGCTCCAGATGCGGGCACAGGAATCGATTCAATAGACATCGCGCTGATACCGTTTGGCCGATTTGAGTTGCGCGACGTAAGCCGTGGCCTGCTCCGCGGTTCTGCTGCCGGCCTTTTGAATGACTTCGTGAAGCGTGGCATCCACGTCTTTCGCCATTCGCTTCGCGTCGCCGCAGACATAGAAGTGCGCGCCGTCTTCGAGCCACGACCACAGTTCGTTCGCGTGTTCCAGCATTCGATGCTGCACGTAAATTTTCTCCGCCTGGTCGCGCGAAAAGGCGACGTCAAACTTCGTCAACACACCGTCCTTGAACATCGTTTCGAGTTCATCACGATAGAGAAAATCTGTTGCGCGCCTCTGGTCGCCGAAAAAAAGCCAGTTGCGTCCGCGTGCAGCGGTCATCCGTCGTTCCTCCAGGAAAGCGCGAAACGGAGCGATGCCGGTACCAGGTCCAACCATGATCGCGGGAGTATCGCCACTGGCCGGTAAACGAAATCCATGCGAAGTCTGGACGAAGGTCGGGACGGGCGTTTCACCTTCGATGCGATCCGCGAGCAACGTCGAGCACACACCTTTGCGATTACGTCCGTAGCTTTCGTAACGCACGACGCCAACACACAAATGTACTTCGCCGGGATGCGCCTTCGGACTCGACGCAATCGAGTAGAGCCGTGGATTCAACTTGCGAAGCAACGCAACAAACTCCGGCGGTGTGAATCGCGCGAGCGGATGCGCCATCAGGAAGTCGATAACCTCGCGCCCGTGAAGGTGCTTCTCAAGAGCCGCCTTATTCTCGGGCGCCAAAAGATTTTTCAGATCCTGGCTATGCGCGCGCTCCGCAATCGCTTCGATCAAAGAAGGGAGTGGCTGGGTAATCTGATAGTGCCGAAGCAACGCATTTCGGAAAGAGATCTCCGTGCCGGCCGGTGCTTTGACAGCTTCTTCGCCGTCGCAACCGAGTGCTGCAAGAACATCACTGACAAGGGCCGGACAATTTGTGGGAACAACGCCAAGCGCGTCACCGACTTCGTAATTCAAACCGGAACCTTGAAGCCCTATGGCGAAATGCCGCACTTCTTTGGCGGAACCTTCGCCAGTCAACAGGCGATTCACCAGCAACTGCGCCGGGAAAGGATTATTGCGTGAATACGCTTTTGGTTCCGCCGGCCTCTCTGCACTTTCCAACGGTGACACTTGCCGCGCCGCCGGCGAATCGGCAGGGAAGGAAGGCGCCGGCATTTCACCAGCCTCCCGCAGCATCGGGAGCACTGCCGCCATCCATTCCTTCGCTGCCGACTCGTAATCCAAATCGCAATCGACTCGCGGATGAATGCGCTTCGCACCCAGTTGTTCCAGCCGCGCATCAAACTTTTTGCCCGCGCCGCAAAAGTCCGAATAATTCTTGTCACCCAGCGCGAGCACCGAAAATGAAAGTCTTTCGAGTTTTGGCGCGTCGGGCGAATGGAGCAGGGTAAAAAATTGCGTCGCATTATCGGGAGCGTCGCCCTCGCCCCAGGTGCTGGTGACGATCAACATCCGCTCTGCTCTCAGTAACGTGTCGAACGCGCACGCATTCGCTTCCAACACATTGGCCTCAAATCCATGTTGCGCAGATTCCTTGCCCAGCTTTTTCGCTAAACCCTCGGCGGTGCCGGTCTGGCTTCCGTAGAGAACCAGCAATGGCTTTTTCGCGGCGGGAGCCGCGGTCGTCCCTGTGGACTCCGTCGCCACTTCCGCAAACGAAGTCAGTCCGGCGAAGTAGCCATTGAGCCACGCGCGTTGCTGCGCGTTGAAGGGCGCCGTCGCTGGCACGAACGGAACAGCTATCTGTTGACTCACTCTCCTTGTCCAGCAACGCGGGTGCCAGCGGGGCGTGAATGTTTCGATGGCAACGCATCGGCAAGATTCATAAACGCGGTGAAAGGCTCTTCGGAACAGCGTTTGGCGAATGTCCTTGCAACGGTGACTTGGTGCAGTCAGCCCAATGACAAGGGAGGGTTCGTAATCGCGCGCCGTTATCTTCTGACCGCGATGACCAAACAATGACAATCACCTGATGTTTTACACCTTCTCCAATCGAACGGCGCAGGATTTGTAGCTTGGCTGGCGTGAGTAAGGATCCACGTGCCAAAGCGTGAGGTCATTCGTTTCCACGTAGTGCATGGGCATGAAAACCTGGCCCGGGGCGACACTGGGCGACACGAAGGCGGCCGCTTCGACCGCACCACGCAGGGAGCTTACGCGGACGCGCGCCCCGCTTTCGAGTCCGAGTTCATTCGCATCCTCTGCCGACACTTCGACGTAAGCGCGCGCCGGGTAGAGCTTTCGCAACACATCGGATTTTGCCGTGCGGGTCTGCGTGTGCCACTGCGAGGAAGAACCACGACCGGTCAATAGTACGAACGGAAATTCTTTTGAAGTTTGTTCCGGTGCGAGCCGCGGGGCTTCGAAGATGAACCGCGCCTTGCCGTCTGCGTGGAAGAATTCACCGTCTTCGAACAAGCGGCGCTCGGTTGAGGGGAGAGCTGTGAGATGAGAAGTGAGAGCCGAATCCATTCTCACCTCTTCCCTCTCATTTTTTACTTCCGGCCACGGCCATTGCACGCCGCCGCATTCATCGAGCATCCGGTAATCGCGAATGCCCGTGATGTCGCACGGCTGGTCTTTGCTCAGCTTTTTCAAAATCTGAAATACCGCTTCCGGCGAAGTCCATTTGCGGAACAACTCCGCGCAGCCCCAGTAATGCGCGATGAGCTGAAAGATTTTGAAATCTGACAAAGCCTGTCCCGGCGCGCGCGCTACCTTTTTCAGCAAACCGAAGCGTCGCTCTGAGTTGATGAACGTGCCGTCCTTCTCGCCCCATCCGGCCGCGGGCAAGACAAGGTGCGCCTGCTGCGCCGTCTCGGTGGTCGCATACATGTCTTGCACGACCAGGAAGTCGAGCTTGCTCAGCAATTCCCTGGCGCGCTTCTGTTGAATCCACGAATGCGCCGTATTTGTAGCGATGACCCAAAGTCCTTTGATTTTCCGCGATTCAATCCCCTCGAGGATCTGATCGTAAGCCCAACTGTTTTGTTGCGGGATGTTTTCCACCGGAATCCGAAGGGCGCACGCCACCTTTTCCCGATGTCCGGCGTTTTTAAAATCATGGCCGCCGATCAGGTTCGTCGTGTTGCTGAAAAGACGTGAACCCATCGCATTGCACTGGCCGGTTATGGAATTCGCACCGGTTCCAGGTCGCCCGATGTTCCCGGTCATCAACGCCAGATTGATGATCGCCTGGGCGGTGCGCGTCGCTTCGTGGCCCTGATTCACACCCATCGTCCACCAGAATGAAACGCGTTTGCCCTGATGAATGGTGGTTGCGAGCCGATCGAGCTGTTCAAGGGAAAGACCTGTAACGTCGGCGACCGATTCAGAGTCGAAATCGTTCAGAAACTTTTCGAACTCTTCAAATCCGCTCGTGTGCTGCGCAATGAACTTGCGATCAACCCATCCACGTTCGATTAGGATTTTCGCGAGGCCATAGAGGAGCACCAAATCACTCTTCGGCTGAATCGCATAATGTTGCGTTGCGCCCATCGCCGTTTCGGTGTGGCGCGGATCGATGACAATGATCTCGGGTTCGTGCCGGTTCATCAGCACGCGCTGCCACATGATGGGATGCGCGATACAAAGGTTGGAGCCAATGAGCACAATGACGTCGGACTCTTCAAAATCTTTGTAGGTGTAAGGAGGCGCGTCGAAGCCAAATGATTCCTTGTAGGCCGTCACCGACGTCGCCATGCATTGCCGCGTGTTGCCATCGCCGTGAATGAGGCCCAGGCCAAACTTCCCAAGCGCACCGAGAAAGGCCAGTTCTTCGTTCGTGATTTGCCCGGTGCCAATCCATGCGACCGATTCCGCGCCGTGCTGGTCCTGAATCGCTTTCATTCGCAGGGTGAATATCTGGAGCGCGGTGTCCCAGTCCGTCGGGATCATTTCGCCGCGTTTGTTGCGGAGCAGGGGGACGGTGGCACGGTCGGGAGCGCTAAGGGGCGTGAGCGCCTCCCAGCCTTTAGGGCAGGCCATCCCGAGATTCACGGGATACTCGGCAGCAGCACTGAGGTTGATCGCTTTGCCGTCCCGCAGGTGGACATTCAATCCGCAACCGGTTGAGCAGAACCCGCAAACCATCGTGGTCGTTTGATTTGGCTGAAGGTGCGCCGGGATTTTTCCGAGACCGAAGTTGCCGGGGCGCAGTACGAGTTCTTGCGTGAGAGGCCCATGCCACTGGCGAAGCAACGGCGCGATCTTGCTCGCGACAGAGTTCACGAGGCCACACCTCCCGGCATTTTCGGTGCGACGACGGTGGTGAAGAACAGAAAACGTTCCAGAAGTTCACCGGCAAGCAGCAGCGCGAACATTACCGCCGTGGTTGAAAGACTCGATTCCAGAGCGTTCGAAATCAACAAAAGCGGAAGACCGACGCCGCCCAGGAGCACGCAAAGAAGCCTTGCAAAAGCAACACACGTAAACCGACCGGTGATGAGCAATGCTGTTTTCTTGAGCGGCGAGAGCGTCGGATCCGTCACGTGGCGCAATGTGGAAATCTCAATGCAGAGCTTGACTGGCACCGCGATGGCAATCATCGCGAGCAGCGCATCGGAATTTTGAAAGAGCGCAGTCGCGGCAGTGCCTAAGATCGCCGCGCTGCCAAAAAACAAAAGCACGCTTCTGCGCCAGTGCCAGAGAGGACGCCGCGTGTCGTGATAGATCATCGCCGAACAAAACACGCCGAGTATTCCGGCGAGGCCGGTCACAGTTGTCAGTGTGCGCGCGCTGATGGAATTTCCGGGGATGCCGCTCAATCCCGAGGCCACGGCACATAGCGCCGTGAGTAGCGCCATATAGATTCCAAACATGACAATTTCGCGGCTCATCCACGACTGCCGAAGATTCAAGAACGCACGCCAGGCTCCCATCGGACGCCCGAGGTGAAAAATGCTCGCCCCAAGCCCGGCGATGCCAAATGCAACCGAAAGAAGAAATGTTGAAATGGTTCCCGCACGTTGCAGGGCGGTAATCACGGCGACGCCCACCGATGCTTGCGAGAGGATCAGCATTACTATCAACGGCCAGTGCGCGGGCTGTGGTTTCAACTCCACAGCGTCAGCAGCCACCAACCGGGGCGCTGTAGTTCCATTGATGTAGCGGGTTGTCGGCAATGTGTAATCACCTGCGGGCGCAGCGGCGAGAAAAGTTCCCTCGCGCTCACGGAATTGAATCGTAATTTCCGACTTGCTGACCTTCGTGATGCGAATCGCCTCGCTCGGACACGCCTGCACGCACGCTGGCGCTTCCCCAACTGCGAGGCGGCTCGAACACATGTCGCACTTGCGCACGATGCCGAGCCGCGAGTTGTATTTCGGCACGTCGTAAGGACATTTCAGCACGCAGTATTGGCAGCCAATGCACTGGTCATCGAGATGCCGGACGATTCCAGTGACGGAATCCTTTTCGTAGGCGAGCACCGGACAACCATTCAAGCACGCCGGATCTATGCAATGATGACACGCCGTGGTGATGGTTTGTTGAATGGCCGGCTCCTGTTTCCACGGCTTTGAAGGCGGGCTGATGAGCAGGCCCACGTCGCGCCAGGTCTCATTCTCATCAAGACCATTCAGGCTATGGCACGCCGTGACGCACGCCTTGCAGCCGGAGCATTTGTCGAGTGCGACTTCGAAAGCGTATTGCTCGCCGGCGCGCGGCGCTTCGAGCGGAATCAGGTCGCAATAGGCGCGCGCATCGGGTGCGAATGCCCGGTCGTCATGCGCCCGCGAAAAGCGTTCGACGGCAGTGAGGTTCTGCTGGTCGGCCAGTAACTCTTCGACTAACGACAACCGGGCTGTCATTCGCAATCATGCGGCTTCGGTGCCCCGAAGAGAGAAACGGACGGTGCTTCCAAACGCGCAATCATCGCGCTGCACAAGCGGGCGGTGTGCCACCGTGCCACAAACGCGTGGTTCGCTCGTCAAATTATGAAGGCAACCAATGAGATGGATTCATCCATAACTTCCGACCGTTGGAAACCGGCCCACGAATGTTGATGTGAATGGTCATCGGAAAGACGGGTAACGTGCGTGGGCTTCAAATGAGATGTTCGTCGCATGGCGCGTTTTGAGCAGGATGCGAAAACCACTCTTCGCAAGTGTCATCTCAAACTTCCAAAACGAGGGACGGCGTTTCGAGTTTGTCTTCGCGCAGAGTCACTCCCAATCCCGGCGCGCCGGTCAATCGCGCCGCGCCGTTGCGAATCTCAAAACCGTCGGGCACCAGCGCGGGAATTTGCGTATCGTCGCTCTCGGAGAATTCCCAGTTCGCCGTCCCGACTGCCAGATGAAGCATGGCGTAGAGGCCAAGCTTCGAGCCAAAGTTGTGGGGTGCCATCGTCATGCCGTGGCGGGCACATTCCGCGGCGCCATCGCGCAGACGCAGATAACCGGCCTGGTTCATATCGCCCTGATCGATGTCGAACAGCGGCTCGTCCTTGTTCTGAAATGAAAATCGCTCCGCGCGCAGTTCCGGGCGAATCCCGCCCAAACGGTCCTCGCCATCCGCGAGTTTCGTCTTCAACCCCCCTATACGCAGGCGCCGTTTCACTTCGCGCGTTTCGTCGAGCTTCGCTTGCGGGAACATTTCCTCCATCGCATAGAGATTGAACGCGCCGACTGCCTCGCCAAATTCAGCCGCGGCCAGTGGACGAGAACTATAACCATCATTGCCATCGACGAAGAGCGTCACATTTTTTCCGACTGCATTCCGCACGGCTTTGAAGACAGCGATGTCGCGCTTCAACGCTTCATCAAAATTCCCCATCCACTTCACGCGACCGATTTTGATTTTCAAAACACGCACGCCGAACGGTTGGTGCAAAATCCATTCCGCCTTGCGCGCGATCCATTCCGCCGGCTCACGCGGTTCCGCGCCTTTAATGAATGCAAGATCCGCACGCTCGGCTGGCTTGAGCAAATCCTCCATGTAGAGGGACGAATCATAAACCGGCGCTGTGTCACGCACGCGTTTGCCGAGCAAATCGGCAATTGGATTCTTCAAGGCACGGCCGAGCAAATCAAGCAATGCAATGTCTGCGCCATTCAAGTCCGCCAGCAGTGCTTTGTGTTGCGCTGCCGCACCGCGAACGCGTTCCCCATCCCAGTCGAACAGCGCCGCTGCATCCAATCCGAGCAGCGGCTTCAACTTCTCCGGCTTCATGGGATTGTGGCAAATGCCTTCCAGTCCTTGCGCAGTTTGAATCCGCAGGATTGGTTCGCGCACGTCGTAGCCGCGATACGGCGCGTAAGCATTCGGCGCCACCGGCGTCAGTCGCTGTCCACGTGCTTCCTGGATGAGGACCCTTGTAATCCGAAGCTCAGGCCGCTTTGCTGCAGCGGCACGTAATAACGATGGAGCAACACATATTGTTGCGACCGCTGCGGACGAACGTGTAGCACGACGGAAAAATTCGCGACGATTCATGAGGTTAAGAAATTCCCACGGCGCGTAACAGCTCCGGCAACACCGTTCCCGACGGGCCACGCAGTGAAAAGGTCGCCTCGGATGTCAGCGGTGTCTCGTCTGGATTGATCTCCACAACCGTGGCACCCGTTCGCAACGCAATTTCCGGCAGCATCGCCGCGGGATAAACGACTGACGATGTGCCAATCGACAGAAACAAGTCGCACGCACTGCTCACGCGCATTGCTTCGTTGATGGCCGCTTCCGGCAAATCTTCCCCAAACCACACGACGTCCGGCCGCAAGTGTCCTTTGCACTGCGGGCACCGCGGCGGCACCTCTCCCGTATTGGTCCATTCCGGCACGACGATGTTTTCGCGGAAGCACTTGGTGCGCGTGATATTCCCGTGCAGTTCGATGACTCCAGCGCTGCCAGCCCGCTGGTGCAAGCCATCCACATTTTGCGTGATGAGCGTGAACTCCGCGAAACGCTTCGCCATCGCGGCCAGCGCTTTGTGACCGGCATTCGGCTGGACTGAGCGCACCTTCTCGCGTCGCCACGCGTACCATTCCCACACGAGTTTTGGATCGCGCCGAAAGGCCTCCGGTGTGGCGAGTTCTTCGGGTTTGAAATTCTCCCAAAGTCCGGCCTGCGCATCACGAAACGTCGGCACGCCGCTTTCCGCCGAGACGCCTGCACCGGTCAACACCACCACACGCTGCGCGCGGCGCAAAGCCGTGATCAAGTCTGGATGAAATGCTGCGACACGTTCTGCATTCATGTGTGTCAGATGGCTTTACCTGAACACTCCGAAGGGAGCGAGGGCATAAAAGTCCTCCCCGCTAAAGGAACGACGGTATCGCACTGATTGTATTTGCTTCTTCGTTGCTCTTTCATCCGCCGATCAGGCTCAGTTCCGCGCACGCGCACGCGTTTTACAACAAAGTAGTGAATCTGAGATTGCGGAGAACAGGTCAATGCGGCTATTAATGCGCCTCGTGTCCAAGCCTGATCCCCAACAACACGAACAATCTGACGTGACACCGGCTGCCGATTCGATTCCAGTGGCCGGCGCACCACCGGTGATTCCAGCTTCCTTGCCCACACCGCAAAAACGCAAGGTATCCGGTTTGTTAATCGCCGTGATCTGCGCTGCCGTGTTGGCAAGTTTTCTTGCGGTGGGAACGCTCGCGGTCGGACTCTTTTTATGGTCTGCCCATTCCGACGTACGCCAGCCAACGCCTGCGCGGGCCAACGAATCTGTGCGCGCCAATGTTCCCGAAATACGCGAAACCAAGGTGCGCGAGAAACCCTCGCAACTCGCTCAATCCGACGCACGCGCGGCAAGGCCCCTGCAGGGCGGGCCTGAACCCGGCGTGACCCACACGAATGTGAAGGTCGCCAGTGAACCCTGGTCTATCCATGTGCTGAAGATCGACCGGTCCCAGAAGGATCTGACTTTCTTCGCGGCCCACGCGAGGGACAAAGTTTTGGGTGTGAGCCTTCTCAGGGACCAGATGGGTGCAGTACCGCGCGAGATGGGGCGCGCTATCGCCGCCGTGAATGGTGATTTTTATATCCGAGACAAGCCTCCCTATTCCGGTGACCCGCGTGGCCTGCAAATTCTGAATGGCGATCTCATCAGTGCCCCGGACACCGTTTGCGTTTGGTTTGACGCGGATGGAAATCCACACCTCGATGAAGTGAAAGGGCTTTTCCACGTGACTTGGCCCGATGGGCGCAAAACCCCTTTCGGTCTCAACGAGCAGCGCCGATCCAATATGGCGGTTCTCTATACACCGACCTATGGCGTCTCGACCCTCGCCAGCGGTGGCCGCGAGTTGGTTCTCGAAAAAAATGGCGAACCGTGGTTGCCGCTGCAAGTCAGTCAAACATTGAGCGCCCGCGTCCGCGAGGTTCGAACCAACGGCAACACGCGGCTTGTGCCTGACGCTATGGTGCTCTCAATCGCACCGCAAATGTTCGCCAACGTGCCCGACGTGGCACCCGGCGACGTGCTGAAAATCTCCACTGCGACCACGCCTGATTTGAAGGGCGTGAAAGTGGCTCTTGGTGGCGGTCCGGCATTGGTCAAGGATGGGAAGGCAGAATTTACTCTTACGACCGCGCCGCCCGGAAACACCAGTGCCTTCAGCGAGCGCTCAAAGTATGAGCGCCATCCTCGCTCCGCAGTGGGGTGGAGTCCGACGCACGTGTATTTCGTTGTTGTCGATGGGCGGCAACCGGGTCTTTCGGTGGGCATGAAATTGGCCGAACTCGCGGAATTCATGATCGGTCTGGGCTGTACCGACGCGATGAACCTCGATGGCGGCAAGTCCGCACAGTTGTTGTTCAATGGGCGGCTCATGAACAGCGCGCAAGTCGGAGAAGACACAGTGGCTAATTCTCTGCTGGTCGTCCGCAAGCCCAAAGCGCTTTAAGCCTCTTCCGATCTCTCAGTGCGAATTCTGTTGTGCCTAGCGCCGAAAAGAATCTGAATTTTTATTAATCTGGGATTGCCGAAACTCGGCTGTTGCGGTTATGAATTCGCCCCATGTCGAAGGCCAGTTTCCGCAATCAGCATGGGCATTCAGCCATCGTACCGGCCATATGTGGGAAGGCAACGGCGACTGGGGACGCTGTCCCAGCGCCGTTATTGGCCATCGGAATTGCCGCGATGGTGCTTCTTGGTTCTCAGATTTTCACACATGGCGCCGGTTCGGCCGAGGCTGGCTTATCCTATACGAATGTGAAGGTCGCGCGCGAACCCTGGTCCATCCACGTCCTAAAAATCGATCGTTCGCAGAAGGATCTGACGTTCGCCTCGGCGCACGCGGGAACGAAAGTTCTGGGTGTCAGCTTTATCAGAGACCAGGCGGCCGCTCTTCCGCGCGACCTTGGCCGCGCCATTGCGGCGGTGAACGGCGACTTCTATATGCGCGACAATCCTAGTTACGCCGGCGACCCGCGCGGCCTGCAAATCGTCAATGGCGAGTTGACCAGCAGTCCCGACACGGTTTGTGTGTGGTTTGATCCGGAAGGAAATCCGCATCTCGACGAGGTGAAGAATATCTTCCATATCACGTGGCCAGATGGCCGGAAGACTCCGTTTGCCCTCAACCAGCAGCGCGCGGGGCCGCCGCTGCTTCCGCCAAACATGGCTGTTCTGTTTACGCCAACTTACGGTGTATCGACCAAGGTCCGTGCCAGTCGTGATTTGATTCTCGAAAAAGACGGCAGTAGCCCATGGCTGCCTCTCCAGGTTGGTCAAACCTACCGGGCCCGCGTCCGCGAAATCCTGACCAATGGTAACACGCGACTCGCGCCTGATACGATGGTGTTGTCGCTTGCGCCGCAAATGGTGACGGATCTTTCCAACCTTGCGCCGGGTTCGGTATTACAAATCTCGACGGCGACCGCGCCAGATTTGAAAGGCGTGAAAGTCGCAATGGGCGGAGGTCCCACGGTCGTCAAGGATGGCAAGCCAGCGTTCACTGCTCTGACGGCACCCCCGGAAGTGGCAAGAGATTGGAGTCAGCGTTCAAAGTACGAACGTCATCCCCGCACGGCGATAGGCTGGAGTCCCACGCACTTTTATCTGGTTATCGTGGATGGACGGCAGCCCGGGTTGTCCGTGGGCATGAAGCTGGCCGAACTCGCAAACTTTTTTGTCAATCTGGGCTGCACGGACGCGATGAACCTCGATGGAGGAAAATCCGCTCAGATGTGGATGAATGGCTTGATTATGAACAGCCCCTGTCAAGGCGAAGATACCGTAGCCAGCTCTCTCCTGGTTGTTCGAAAGCCTGAAGGGCGTTGATCTCGTCACAGCCTGTCCACCCAATAGCAGCGCCGCCTCGGCGTAATAATAATGTGCCGCCCCGTCTCCAGCTTCACTTCGAATTCGGGAATGGAAAGCGTTTATGCCCCGATCACTTCCAATTCATTTCGGCGAAGTGACCTCGAACTTCGCGGTGACTGGACCGGACCATGGCGTGGACAATGGCGGCCCGCCGGCTTGACGGATATTCACATTGTGAGTGCGGGCGACGACGCGGGCGCTGGAGTTGATGGGAATAGGATTCGTGTAAACGAGCGCGTTTGACGAAATGGCGCCTTGAGACAGGCGCGGATCGGAGCCGTCGAGCGTGTAATAAATCGTGGCACTGCTGCGCGCCGAAAGTTTCAACGCGAATCCCGGTGCGACACGCCCGCCTTGGGATTTGAGTCCAGGCGGTTGCACGAGTTGCCGATCAATGAAATCCACTCGATTGGACAGCCAATCCTTCATATGATCGATCTCGCTTTGGTAGGAGCCGCCGCGTGGTTGCAGCCCCCATTTTTGATATTCGCGTGGTTGCGCCTCACGGAGTTCGTCCGTCAGTTGATCGACGAGCCTGTTCATGTTCGTCAAAGCGAAATGCGTTCGGCGCAATTCCTGCCAGCGATCCACCCATTGCTGCCAAAAATCCGGGTCCCTGAACAAGCGCGGCCACCACTCGCCGCCGAAGAACTGCGCCATGCCCCACTGGCGCGGGTCTGCATCGCGTCCGTCTGTTGAGCCAAGTGCACGGTCGAAGTCCCAGTGCGGGCCGAACGTGATTTTTCCGTTGCGTGGTTTGTAGAAATAAGTGCTGAGGACCATCGCATCCACGTTGCCGCTGAGTACTTCCAGCACGTGAAAATCAATTGCGGCATCCACATCCAGGAAGGCGCCATATCCGCTGGACGGGTTTTTCCAACTCCCACCATTGAGAGCACCAGTGAAGTCGCGAATAAACTTTTGCAGATGTTCTTGCTGAGGAGCGCGTTGCGGCAAGCGCATGGTTTGCTCCTTGGGTTCCACGTAAACCAATCCGCGATCTCCGTAGGCAAAAACGCCGCTTTCGCCCGGGCCGAGTCGATCGAATTTCAGTACATACCCGCCGGTCACATTGGGCGGCTTCAAATCCTCCGCGCCGACCCGATCGATGTTCACACGCTGTTTGCTGATCTTGATTTTTTCCGTGAGCACGTAAATGCCATGGTAGTGGATGTCTCGGACACGCCCCCGGCTTTTGCTCAGGAAAACTTCCACGAAACGCGTGCGCGGCGAGTAGCGGCCCATGTCACGGCTCAGTTGATAGATGAATGGATTATGAATCATCACCGGGTCGTAAGCATTCGGTGCGTAAAGAATCCAATCCGAGTCCGCTGGCAAACCGAGGGGCGAGAGATTCCGCTCCTCGTTGAATTCATCCAGAAACTCCACGGCGAACGGAGACTGAGGAAAGCCCGAAGAAGTCGAACCACGCACATGGAAGCCGGCTCGCGTCGTGAGCGTCGGCGGGTTCGTGAGCGAAGTTTTGCCGTTGATTGGTTCGTGCAGAGAAAGATGGGCAAACGAGTCGTGTGCCGACGTCGGCAGGTTCTGGCCGAACGTTTCCATGACCAACAGGGGAAGCGTGGAAGTGAAATCGAGGACGTTGGTCAGCAATTTCAGATAAGCCTCGCTTTGCGGCGGGCCGGGCAGCAATCCGTCCTGATAAGCTCGCGCGCGAATGTGCGCCGTGTTCGTGATCGACAGCGGGCCGCTATACACCGACGAGCCGTTCGTCGGGAGCGTTCCGTCCAAGGTGTAACGAATTACCGCGCCGGTCGTGCTGGTTGAAAGAGCAAGCGTGAACGACTGAGTAAAGTTGCCGCTCGGTTTGGAGAAGATTACTTCCGGCGCAAAACCCTTTCCGCTACTCGCGTTCGGTCGCCCGGGCGTCGAACGCGCAAACGGACCACAAACAGCCGGTTCGCCTCGCACCGAACCGAACGAAACGTTAACTGATTGCTTCGGATACGTTGGCGAGAATTCAGAAACAACATTCGTCGCAGCGTTTACTAATGCGAGATAGCCGCCTTGCTTGTTGAGGCGAAAGTTCGTGTGCAAATGAGCGAGGTCGTTGGTGAGGTTCTTTGCAGAAGCGAACACCACCATGAACTTGCCTGGCAGCAACACGACGCCGGGGAAACGCCACTTCGTCAGGTTCGTGAGAGTGTCTGTGAGGCACCAGCCGGAAAGATTCACCACCGCTGCGCCTCCGTTGTGAAGTTCGATCCAGCCAGAGCGATCGCCATGGTCGTCTTTCAGTCCCTGCTCATTGTCTGCCAGAAACTCGGAAATGTACGCGGAGTTGAACATATCCGCGGCCTGGACGGAAACTGTCAGGCTCAGCACGAGCAATAGCTCGGCGACTCCAAAGTGACCACGCGGCACGTTCATCGCACGACGTTTTACAGGGAGGCGACGTGCAGGGGAATTCAAACCTGATCAAAAGCGAGATGAGACGAATCTGTTTCAGGGGCGCGAGACGAGTTGTTCCGAGGAAGCTTGTGCCGTAGGATGGCGTGGAGCTTGAAATGAAAGAGCAAAAGATTCGTTTGTTTGTGAAGCCGTTCTGCGGCTGGTGCCATGAAGCCAAAGACTGGCTGGATGAGCGTGGAATTGCCTATGAGGAAATCGATGTGATTTCAGATCGCGCTGCCTTCAGAGAGATGAAAGACCTGTCGGGTCAGACTCTGGCGCCAGTCATTGAAGTGGATGGCGAAGTGTTGGCGGATTTCGACACGGAACAATTGGAAAAGTTTTGGAAGAAGCTGGAAGCTGCACCTTCTTAATCTTAATCCTACTCGTAATCGTAGTCTCCGGTTCTGGAGAAACCACGATTAAGAGCAGGATTAAGATTACGATTACGAACTGATGACTGCTGAACTCCTGACGAAACCGCGCCCGCGCATTCCAGAATGGCTGCGGCTGAAGCTGCCCACGGAAAATACCTTTGCCCACACGCGAAATCTCCTTGAAGGGCTGCGCCTGCACACGGTTTGTGAGAGCGCCAAGTGCCCGAACCATTGGGAATGCTGGAGCAAGGGGACGGCCACATTTATGATTGCCGGTGACCGCTGCACGCGCTCATGCGGCTTTTGCGCTGTGAACACAGCCAAGCCTTTTGCGCTCGAAGCGGACGAGCCGCAACGGGTCGCCGAAGCAACCCGCCGCATGGGCTTGAAGCACGTCGTCATTACTGCCGTGGCGCGCGACGACCTTGCGGATGGTGGTGCCGAACATTTCCGGCAGACGGTCGAAGCAGTGCGCGCTGCGAATCCGGGCATTGTCATCGAAGTGCTTGTGCCAGACTTTCTCGATAAGGATTCATCACTCGACGCTGTCCTTTCCGCGGACCCGGAGGTTTTCAATCACAACCTGGAGACGGTTCGCCGGCTCACGCCGAGCGTTCGTTCGCGCGCCACCTATGACCGCTCGCTCTCGGTGTTGCGCAAGGTGAAGGAAAAACGCGGCGACACCGTGTTCACTAAATCCGGCGTCATGCTTGGCCTTGGCGAATCGGAAGAGGAACTTTTCACGGCGATGGAAGACCTCCGCAGCGCACAATGCGACATCCTCACGCTCGGCCAATATCTTCAGCCGACTTTGAAGCACTTGCCCGTCGTCGAGTTCGTTCACCCCGACAAGTTTGTCGAATACAAATTGCGGGCGGAGGAACTTGGCTTTGTTCACGTCGCCAGCGGTCCGATGGTGCGCAGCTCTTACCATGCAGATGACTTCTCACTGCCGCTTGGTTTGGGCGCGGCGGCACGGTAGCATTCGGGCGTGCGGGACGACATTCGATCCAAAACTCGCGAGGAACTGGCCGCCCAATTCAGCCAGTGGGGCGAGCCCGCGTATCGCGTCGATCAAGTCCTCGATTGGATTCATCGCCGGCGCGTCACCAGTTGGGATACGATGACCAATCTCCCGAAGTCATTGCGGGAGAAATTGCGAGAGCAGTTTGACTTCACTCCGCTGGAACTGGTTCGCAAACAAGGCGCGCGTGATACCACGCAAAAGTTTCTCTGGAAGCTGCGCGACGGCGCTTTCATCGAGAGCGTACTCATTCCCGCCAGCGCTGCGCTCTACGGCGACCGCGCCGACCGGCACACGCTTTGCATTTCGACGCAGGTCGGCTGCGCGTATGGGTGCAAATTCTGCGCGAGCGGATTGGAGGGATGGAAACGCAACCTCAGTCCTGATGAGATCGTGGACCAGGTTCTGGCCGTGGAACGGTGGCATGCGGAACAACCGCGCGCGATGGAGGAGATCGATGGCACGCCCGCCACGGAACGCCTCGTGAACAATCTCGTCATCATGGGAATGGGAGAGCCGTTGGCGAACTATGAGAATCTTCTTGCTGCATTGCGAATTCTGAACGCGCCGTGGGGCGGCGGCATCGGCGCGCGTAAGATCACGATCTCTACGAGCGGGCTGGCGCCGCAGATTTGCCAGCTCGCGGATGAGCCATTGCAGTTTCGCCTCGCCATTTCCCTGCACGGCGCAACGGATGAAGTGCGAACGCAGATCATGCCAATCAACCGCAAGTATCCGCTGAAGGAACTGACTGCAGCTTGCGAGTATTATCAGAAGCAAAAAGGCAGGATGATCACGCTGGAATACATTTTGATTGCAGGTGTGAACGACGGACTCGATCAAATCAAACCGCTGGCCCGGTTGGCGAAGCAGTTGAACGCGAAAGTGAACCTGATTCCCTACAACAAGGTCGAGGACCTGCCGTGGGCGCGGCCTACGGAAGAAGTGCAGGAAGCGTTTTTCGCCGCGCTCGAAAAGCAAGGGGTGACCGCCACGCTTCGGCGCGAGAAAGGTCACGATATCGATGCGGCGTGTGGACAGTTGCGCCTGAAAACAGAGCGCGAGCTGGCGGTGAAAGAGTAGGCCAATCGTTACACGACCGCGCGTGACCTTTGAAACCGCCGCGCTTCTTAAACTCCTTGCTGCCACCGGACTCGTCAGTTAAGAACCCACGGCATTTTTAACGGAAGCAAACGAACATGGCTTACAAAGACGTGACGCCGCCTGCGGGTGGAAAAATTACGATTCAAAACGGCAAACTGAACGTGCCGGACAATCCGATTCTGCCGTTCATTCGCGGTGATGGCACCGGCCCAGACATCTGGCGAGCGAGCGAGCGGGTGTTTAACGCGGCCGTCGAGAAAGCTTACGGCGGCAAAAGGAAAATCGCATGGTTCGAAGTGTTCGCTGGCGAAGCGGCGAAAACGAAGTTCGATAATTGGCTTCCGGATGACACGGTCGAAGCGTTTAAGGAATTTCTCGTCGGCATCAAAGGCCCGCTTACGACGCCGGTCGGTGGCGGTATTCGTTCGCTGAACGTCGCGCTGCGCCAGATGCTCGACCTCTACGTTTGCCTGCGCCCGGTGCAGTATTTCACCGGCGTGCCTTCGCCGGTGAAGCATCCGGAAAAAGTGGAGATGGTCATTTTCCGCGAAAACACGGAGGACATTTACGCGGGCATCGAATACGCCGGCGGCTCGCCGGAATCTAACCGCGTGCTGGAATTTCTCGCGCATGAATTTCCCAAGGACTTCGCCAAGATTCGTTTCGGCACGGCAGAGAAGGGGACCGAGTATCTCAAGCAGGCGGCCCCAGATCATTCATCGCGCAGCGCCGAAGTGATTGTCGGCATCGGCATCAAACCCGTCTCGGCCATCGGCACCATTCGGCTCGTGAAGGCGGCGGTGGAATACGCGCTGCGTGAGAAGCGCAAGAGCGTCACGATTGTTCACAAGGGGAACATCATGAAGTACACCGAGGGTGCGTTTCGTGATTGGGGCTATAGCGCGGCCGAAAGAATTTTCGGCGACAAAGTTTATACCTGGGCGAAATGGGAACGAACAAAACGCGAGAAGGGCGAGCCGGTCGCGAATGAAGAACAAAAGGCCGCCATTGCCAAAGGTGCCGTCCTCATCAAAGACGCCATCGCTGACATCGTGTTGCAGCAAGTGCTGACACGGCCTGAGGAATTCGATGTCATTGCGACGCTCAACTTGAATGGCGATTACCTGAGCGACGCGCTCGCCGCGCAAGTGGGTGGCATCGGCATCGCGCCCGGCGGCAACATCAATTACATCACCGGCCACGCCATCTTCGAAGCCACACATGGCACCGCTCCCAAATACGCCAACAAGGACGCGGTGAACCCCGGCTCCGTCGTGCTCAGCGGCGAAATGATGTTGCGCTACCTGGGCTGGAGTGAAGCGGCGAACCTGATCATTAAAGGATTGAACGGCGCGATTGGCAGCAAGCGGGTGACTTACGATTTCGCGCGCCAGATGGAAGGCACCACGGAAATCAAGTGCTCCGAGTTCGGTGACAACATCATCGCGCACATGTAATGAAGGCGCGGCTGTGGTAGTCCAAATCCTGCTTGCAATCATAATCATCGAAAGACGGAGGCGCTGAGGATTCCGTTCCAGGCGCGCTCAAGAATATCCCCGATTCGTTCGATCAAGATGGGATATGCACTGGGTGGGAGATGGCGTTTTCACGGGAGCGAAAGGTATTTTCGTTTCTGCGATCCTAGCTTTTTCCCTGCTGTTTTCCGTTCGCGGACATGCCGCAACGCTCCCGACGGGTTTCAGTGAGACGGACATCGGCGGCACCTGGAATGAAGCAGTCGGGCTGACTTTTGCATCGGATGGACGGATGTATGTGTGGGAACGCATCGGTAAGGTTTGGATTGTAGAGAACGGCGTGAAAAGCGCCACGCCGTTTCTGGACATCAGCGATGAGGTTGCGGGTTATCGGGATTTCGGGTTGCTCGGATTTACACTCCACCCGGACTTCTACAATAATGGTTTCGTTTATCTGCTCTACACCGTGGACCGCCATCACCTGTTCTATGCCGGCACGGGGAATTACAACGCTTCAAGCAACCTCTATTATCAAGCGACGATCGGCCGCATCACTCGCTACACCGTGAACTCGACGAATGGTTTTCGTTCCGTGCTTCCTGCGAGTCGCAAAATTCTTTTGGGTGACAGCCGCACGAATGGTTTTCCCATGCTTTACGAATCGCACGGCGTCGGGACGATCCTTTTCGGAACTGATGGAACATTGCTCGCCTCATGTGGTGATGGGGCAAGCTACAGTTCGCAGGACACGGGCAGTGCTGCTGAAACTTATTATCAACAAGCACTGAACGACGGAATCATCCGCAATAAGGAAAACGTCGGCGCGTATCGATCGCAATTGGTGGATTGCCTCAACGGAAAAGTCATCCGCATCGATCCTGACACAGGCGACGGCATTCCGAGCAATCCGTTTTACAACGCCACGGCTCCGAAATCGGCGCGGTCGCGTGTTTGGGCGCTGGGCTTCCGCAATCCCTATCGCATGACGTTGCGGCAGGGAACCGGTAGTCATATTCAATCCGATGGCAAGCCCGGCGTGCTCTACGTCGGCGATGTGGGCAACGGGACGTGGGAAGAATTGAATGTCTGCGACCGACCCGGACAAAATTTCGGATGGCCTGTGTTCGAAGGCCTCACATCACAAGCCGGTTATTCGACCGCCAACACGTTGAATCAGGACGCGACCAACACGCTCTACAACGGCAGCACTTGCAATCAGAGGTATTTCTATTTCCGCGACCTGATCAAACAGGATTCATTGCTCGCGCCCTCGTGGCCGCATCCGTGCAACACGAATCAGCAAATCCCGACGAACTTCTTCCGCTTCGTGCACGCGCGGCCGTCGATCGATTGGCGCCACGGCCAGAACCTGGCGCGAACGGGGAATTACACGAACAATCAGGCTACGGTCATCAACGTGGGCGCGGCAGGTTCGCCGGTCACCGGGACGAATTTCGGAGGCAACAGCGTCACTGCCGGCTCATGGTACACCAACACGGCTTTCCCCGCGCTCTATCGCAATACTTTCTTCGCTGGCGACTATGCTGGGCAATGGATCCGAAATTTCAGCTTTTCGACGAACGACAAACCCACGGCGGTGCGTCCTTTCACGGACAATCCGGGTGGCGTCGTGGACATCAAAGTGGATCCATTCACAGGCGATCTTTATTACATCACATGGACGGCGAACCTGCGCCGCATTCGCTACCTGCCGTCCGGGAACCAGCCGCCCGTCGCTGTTGCTTCAGCCAACACGAACTACGGTCCTGCGCCGCTGACGGTCCAATTGAGCAGCGCGGGTTCGAGCGACCCTGAGAATCAACCGTTGACGTATTCCTGGAATTTCGGTGATGGCACGCCCAACAGCACGAACGCAAATCCTTCGCACACCTTCAACACAACCAACAGCGCGCCGATTACTTTTACCGTAACGCTTGTCGTCACCGACAAAACCAACGCCAGCGCGACGAATCGTGTGCTCATTTCGGTGAACAACACGCCGCCTCAAGTCACCATCACCAGCCCGGTCAATGGGACGCTTTACACGCTGTCGAATTCCACGACCTACAATTGCACCGCCATCGTGACGGATGCTGAGCATGGTTCCAACCAGCGCACGTGTGTGTGGACGACTATTCTGCATCACAACAATCATACTCATAGCGAGCCGCCGGACACGAACTGCACTACGACCGCGCTCATCTCACCGATCGGATGCAACGGCGAAACGTATTATTACCGCATCGTGCTGACCGTGACCGATGCCGGTGGCCTTTCCACGACGAAAGAAGTGATGCTTTATCCGAATTGCTTTCCCCAACCACCGGTCATTACGAACGCACCACAAAGCCAAACTGTTCTCATCAGTAACAATGCCGCGTTTTCGGTCATTGCCGGCGGAGACTCACCACTGATTTATCGCTGGCGAAAGAATGGCATGAACCTCGCAAATCAAACGAACACGACGTTGATCTTGAACAATGTTCAATTGGCTGACGCGGGAAATTACACCGTCGTCGTCAGCAACTCATACGGGGTTGTGACTGGTGCACCTGCTGCGGTGCTGACCGTGATTGCTCCACCCTCGGTCCTGGTGACCAATCCGATCAGCAGCGCGGTTTTTCCATGGAGTTCAAACATCGTTATAGGCGCTTTAGCTTCTGCGATTGGCACAAATGTCTCGCTGGTCGAGTTCTATGCGAATGGAAACAAGTTGGGGGAGGACAATTCCAATCCTTACAGTCTCACCTGGAGCAACGCGACCGCAGGTGTACATCAACTTACAGCACGAGTTACGGATGCGCGCGCGATTATGGCGACCTCGACCGTCGTCACGATTATCGTCAGCAACATTCCGCCAGTGGCGAACATCAACACACCGACCAACGGCGCGGCCTTTCCCTGGAGTTCGAACATCGTCATCGCGGCGTCCGCTTCAGCGACCGGCACGAACGTCGCTCTTGTGGAGTTCTTCGCGAACGGCAACCAGATCGGGCAAGACAACACAAATCCCTACGGCCTCAGTTGGAGCAATGCGGCCGCGGGGATGTATCAACTGACTGTCAAAGCCACAGACGCTCGCAACATCGCAGCCACGTCAGCGATCATCACGGTCACAGTGACAAATGTTCCTCCAACGGTTGGGATTACGGCGCCAACCAACGGAGCGACATTCCCCTGGAGTTCAAATATCTCGATTGCGGCGGTCGCGTTTGCAAACGGCACGAACGTTGCCCTCGTAGAGTTCCTGGGCGACGGCAATCTACTCGGGCAGGACAACTCAAGTCCCTACAGCTTTATTTGGAGCAACGCGACTGCCGGTGTGCATCAGCTCATTGCCAGGGCCACCGATGCACGCGGCATCGTGGCAACTTCCGCCGTCGTCGCGATAACAGTTACGAATGTTCCGCCACTGGTGAGTATCAGTTCACCGATCAACGGCGCGGCGTTTCCGTGGAGTTCGAACGTCGTCATGGCAGCCTCCGCTTCGGCAACAGGCACAAACGTCGCACTGGTCGAGTTCTTCGCGAACGGAAGCAAGGTGGGCGAGGATGTCACAGCCCCATTCAGCTTTACCTGGAGCAATGCATCGGCGGGTGTTCATCAATTGACGGCGAAGGTCACAGACGCCCGCAACGTGATGACGACTTCCGCCGTGGTCACGATCACGGTTACGAATGTTTCTCCAACTGTTGGCGTTACTGCACCGGCCAATGGAACGACGTTTCCGTGGAGTTCAAATATTCTCGTCGCAACATCTGCTTCGGCCCACGGCACGAACGTGGCGCTCGTTGAATTTTTTGCGGACAGCAACAAACTCGGAGAGGACAGCACCAGCCCGTACAGCTTCATCTGGAGCAACGCAGCGGTTGGTGCGCATCAGCTTAGCGCAAAGGTGACTGATGCTCGCGCTCTCACAGCAACATCAGCCGTTGTCACGGTCACGGTCACCAATGTTCTGCCACAAGTGACCATCAGCGCGCCAGCCGACGGCGTGGTTTGTCCGGTCGGTCCGAACGTTGTCATCTCGGCTTCCGCTTCCGCCAATGGCACGAACGTGGCGCTCGTGGAGTTTTTCACAAACGGCAGCAAACTCGGTGAGGACAGCGTGACTCCATTCAACTTCGTGTGGAGTAACGCGCCTTCGATAACGCATCAAATTTCTGCAAAGGTTACGGATGCCCGCGGCCTCACGGCGACCTCGGCGGTTATCACAATGACTGTCAGCAACGCCCGGCCACAGGTGAGCCTGAGCACGCCGACGAACGGCTCGACATTCACAACACCCGCCAGCATCAGCATCAATGCGGCAGCGACCGACTCGGACGGCGCAGTAACGAAGGTCGAGTTCTTTGCCGGCACAACCAAGTTGGGCGAAGCCGGATCGAATCCTTACTCGATCACGTGGAGCAACGCTGGCGTAGGCAATTACCAGCTCACAGCCGTCGCTACGGACGACGACGGCGGCACCGCGACGAATTCACCTGTTGCCATCACCGTGGCAGAGCCGGACCTGAGTTTTACCAATACGCTCATCGCCGCGGGTTCGATGTGGAAATATCTCGACGACGGCTCCGATCAAGGTGCGGCATGGATGGCGTGGGGCATCAATGACAGTTCGTGGCTGAATGGACTCGCTCAACTGGGCTATGGCGATAATGACGAAGCCACCATCGTTCGAAGTAACCGGACAGACGGCACACGCATCATCACGACCTATTTTCGCCGGGGGTTCAACGTGTCCGATATGGCATGGTACACGAACCTTGCTTTGCGCGTCCTGCGTGACGATGGCGTCCGGGTATTTCTGAATGGAGCGGAAATTTTCCGCAACAACCTGCCCACCGGCACGGTTGCTTTCGCCACGCTGGCCACTGCTACCGTGAGCGGAGCCGCCGAATCCACACTTTTTGTTTTAACAAACGTGAACCCGTCACTGCTGCGGGAAGGACTGAACGTCGTGGCTGCTGAGATTCACCAGGTTACTGATACCAGCCCCGACATTAGTTTCGACCTCGAACTGATCGGAGTAGGCGTGCCGGGCCAGACGATCTTTCTTCGAGCGGAACCAACGGCTGGCAGCCAGTTCCCGCTTTGGTTTAACGCACATCCGGGGCGCAGCTATGTCATTGAAGCATCCCCGGATTTCCAGAACTGGTCGCCTGTATCCACGAACGTTCCGATCAATGGCCGCGTCGAATATCGGGACATCAACATCGGCTCCAGCAATCGCTTCTTCCGCGCGCGACAGGTGCCGTGAGCGCCAGTTGATCTTCCTGGAGGGAGATTCCGCGATGCGGTGAGGCGCGCTTCATGTTCCAACGGTTCCTCTTTGCGTGGGGCCATTACTTAATGTTCTCATTCGGCGTTCGCCGCGGTAACGCAAAACACACAAAAAACATGAGAACATTTCTCGCTGCCGGCTTCGGGCTCGCATTGGTGACTTCTATTTCGGTGGCCGCTGCCGATGCCACCAATGCTCCTCTGTCGAATACGAACCGGAATCTTAACTCGTCGCGCTTGCTCCAACCGCTCTCGCTGGCCGACGCGCTCGACGTCGCCCTGCAACAGAACAGCACCATTCGCAAGAGCAGTGCGAGCCTTGAAGCCACCTACGGTATCGTTGTGCAGACACGCGCCGTCGCGCTGCCAAAAGTCGGCGTGAGCACCAGTTACTCGGCGAATGACGAGAGTTCCACGGACCAATTCCGTCCCAAGGACAACAACGCCACGAACACGTTCATCGCCAATGCCTTTGAGTTCGCTAATCAGCGCTGGTCCGCGGATGTCCGCGTCACGCAGTCAATTTACGAGGGCGGACGAATTAATTCCGCGTTGCGCACGGCCAGGCTTACGCGCGAACAGGCGCTGTTGAATCACCAGACTGTCATCGCTGATGCGCTGCGTGATGTTCGCGTGACCTACTACAACGTGTTGCTCGCGCAACAGCTCATCGCGGTGCAGGAAGCGTCCGTGAAACTTTTGCAGCAAGAGCTTGATGAAACGAACAAGCGTTTCACGGCAGGCACCGTGCCACGTTTCAATGTGTTGCGTGCGGAGGTGGAAGTGGCGAACGCGCGGCCTAGAATGATTCGGGCACGTAATGCCTTTCGTATCGCCAAAGATCGGCTGTCTGACCTGCTCGGTGAAAAAATTCCGAAAGGCACGGATGAGCTTCCAATGGAGTTGACGGATAAACTCGATGCGGCGCCGTGGGACATGGAGCTTTCAGCATCGATTGCGCTGGCATTGGAGCGTCGTACCGAACTGGAGGCATTGCGCAAAGCGGAGGCGTTGCGCACCGAAAATATCGCGAATGCGAAAGCCGGCTACAAACCCAGCGTGCAGATCTATGCGGGTTATGGCGCCAAGAATTCTCAGTTCAGCAGCGATCTCGAAGAGGAGTTGCACGGCTGGGAGGCAGGCGCGCAACTGAATTGGAACATCTTCGATGGTTTTTTGACCAAAGGGCGGGTCCAAGAGGCGGTCGGGTTGCATAAACGCGCGCAAGAGGAATTGGTGGAGGCGGAGCGCGGCGTCGAGGTGGAGGTGCGCACGGCGTATTCCTCATTCATCGATGCGAAGGAGGTGCTGCGTTCGCAGGAAAAAGTGCAGGAGTCGGCGGAGGAATCATTGCGACTGGCCAATGCCCGCGCCGCCGCCGGAACAGCCACTCAACTGGACGTGCTGAATGCGCAGACCGCGCTCACCGAAGCGCGGAGCACTCAGGCGCAAGCGTTGCACGAGTATGCGGTGGCGCGTGCGCGGCTGCAGCGCGCTGTCGGCCAGCCATTGAGCCATATGACGAATGCACCGGTGGCACGGTGATTTCCTCTCGACTCGCGAGCCAGTTCGCGAAATGACTTGCGCGGAATGAACACAAGTGAGTTTCAGAATCATCTCGCTGTTTGCACCTGGTCGCTACAGCCGACCTCGCCGAAGGACCTGGTTGAAAAGCTGAAGCGGATCGGCATTACGTGCGTGCAATTGGCGCTGGACCCGATTCGTGAGAAGCCGGAGACCTGGAGTGGTGTTGGAGAAATGTTGCGCACGAATGGTTTCAGCATCGTATCGGGGATGATCGGATTCGTCGGTGAAGATTATTCCACAATGGAAACGATCCATGCGACGGGTGGTGTCGCGCCGGACGAAACGTGGGACGAGAATTGGGAGAATGTGCCGAAGGCGGCGGCTATCGCGTCCGGGCTTGGTATCAGGCTTGTAACGTTCCACGCGGGTTTTCTGCCGCAGGATGAGAAGGACCCCGAGTACGCGAAGATGCACCATCGCCTCGATCTCATTGCCGACGTGTTTGCGGCGAAGGACATCGACGTGGCCTTCGAGACAGGGCAAGAAACCGCGCCCGTACTCGTCGAATTTCTGAAAAAGCTCGGACGCAAGAACGTGGGCGTGAACTTCGATCCGGCGAACATAATTCTCTACGACAATGGGAATCCTATTGAGGCGCTCCGCGATCTCGGCAAGTGGCTGAAGCAGGTCCACATTAAAGACGGCACTCGGACAAAGGTTCCAGGCACGTGGGGCGAGGAGGTCGTGACTGGCACAGGCGAAGTGCCCTGGCGTGAGTTCTTCGCGACGCTGCGCGATCTGAACTTCACCGGTCATTGCTGTATTGAGCGCGAGGCCGGAAATTCTCGTGTTGAAGACATCCTCGCCGCCCGCCAGTTCATTGAACGGCTCGGCGTGTGATGGCGAACTAACGGCTCGCCAATTCTCCGCGAATCTCTTACGAAGGCACGGAGTTCGACCTGTCATATGCGAACGCTTCGTTGTGCATCGGGTTTGCTGCTTTGTTTCATCGTTGCGACGATTGGCTGCGAAGGAGCAGGAGCTGAGCAGCGCGTTCCGGCACAATTGCCGGACAAGCCTTTGACTGCGCGCACGGAACCAGCCACGGCTATCGATACCAACCGATTTCATCCTGTTTCGCTCGACCGTTTCCATACGCGCCCTCTGTCATATTTCAAAGCGACCGAGCCGAATGGCGCCTGGAGCTTCGTTCCTCAAGGCACGACTGATTTCGGGGGCGTGCCGTTTCGGATGTTTGGCTTCATTGAATTGACCGGGCTCGGGCCTGCGCGCGACAGGAAGTTTCAACTCACGCGTGTGGGCGAAATTCCAGTGGCCGCCCGCGCGGCGCGCCTGCACTTGATTCACGGTGCGGCTTACGCAGACCCAGACGGCACGCCGGTTTCCTCTGTCGTGCTTCATTATCGAAATGGCCAGGATCGCAAAGTCTTTCTTCGTTACGGCGTCCACGTGCGAAACTGGTTTGTGGAACGCACAGAAAAAATTTCGCAATTGCAGGATCCTCGTTCGGCGGTGGTCTGGAATGGCAACACGCGATCCGACGGGAGGGGCACGCCGACGCGCCTTTTCAAAACAACATTCGACAACCCAATTCCCGCCGAAGAAATCCGTGGAATCGAACTCCAGTCTCTTTTCGCGCGCGCCAATTCGGTGATTCTCGCCATCACTCTGGAGAGCGCTCCAGGCGCAGGACCAGCCAACGTGCCCGACGAAGAAGACGACACGGATCTGCGGCGCGAGATGTTGGTGCGCACTCTGGACGAGAAGACCGGCCTCGCTGTGTCAAACATTGTGGTGACGGTGGGCGTGCACGAAGGAGAGCGTCGTTACGGCTTCGGCAAGTACTGGAGTGACCTGCATGGGCAAATCCTCATCGACTATCCGCCAGGCAAGTTTGACGCTTTGAGGCTGCGCATCAATGATCTCGTGAACCCGCCGTTCGATCTGATGTTGACCAACGAGGGGGGTGTTTTTCCATCGGAGTTTCCAGTGCGTTTGAAACATGTCGCTGTCCGCCCGCAATTATGAAACGCCACGCTCAATTCATCGTTTTGCTGCTCTTCATCGTTTTCTTTGCCGGCATCGCCTCCTGGTATTGGCTGCGACAGGAAGCGCCAGAAACACCGCTGCCCGGCCCGTTTTCCAGCAACGTCATGCGCCTTGCTGTTGCGCCAACGAATGTTCCGTCAGCACGCGTTCGATCCGGGCGGGCGCCACAGGACGTTGTCGGCATTGGCGCTGTGATCAAGAAAGATGCGAACACGGGCGCGAACATGATTACCGGCGTGGTCCCGAACTCTCCTGCTGCCGCTGCGGGACTCGCCGGCGACTTCATCATCCGCAAGATCGATGACACGCTCACTGACGGCATGTCGTTACAGGAATGCGTGAACCTTGTGCGCGGCCCCGCCGGAACTAAAGTTCGCCTTGAGTTGTTCGACCTGGATGCGAATGAAACAAAAACCGTAGAGCTGACGCGGCAGAAGCTTCAGCTTTAGCGGCGATGAAACTTATTCGGCGCCGAAGCGGGTAGAGGGCTGAGCCGAAGGTGGCGGCGGCCCCTTGTAAGTGATTTGCATAGTGCTCGGATCGAAAAGGCCGGTGCCATTTCCCCGAAGTTCGCAGACGAACTCCACATCTTCGAGACCGCGCACGTCGAACTCATAAGTCAACTTCTTCCATTCGTCGCTAATGGCGATGCCTTTGATCGAGCGCTCGCCGGAGACGCGGAGAATAACCCCGTTCGTCCCTTTTACATTCGTGGCGATCACGCCTTCCGTTCGTGCGAGGCCGGAGAATTCGTAGCGGCCTTCACTGAGAAACAACGTACTGCGCCAGGCGCCGCTGCTGTTCGTGCCCCGTCCAGTCACTTGCAGAATTTGACGGTTATTCACGACGCTCCGGCTGGAGCTGACGGGTAACGTGCCGCTTTTGAAACTCCAGTTCAAAAGGCGAAGGCTGTCGTCCTGCGCAATTTCCACCGGGCGTTTCGGCGTTTTCAATTGTTGCGCTACGCTGGCAGCGCGGCGCGTGATGCGCGCTTTCAAATCCTCCGCTTCCTCGTCCAACTGAGAACGTATTTGCGGATTTTTCGCGAGGGCAGGGCGCAGTTGCGCAGCAAGTTTGTCCACGCGGGCGTGCAAAGCTTCGACGCGAAATTCATTCGTGGAAAGTTGAGCGAGGCGGTCCAGGTAGCGCTGTCGTGCTTCCGGCACAGAGAAGAGCGCTTTCGCAATCATTCCTTTGAACACCGGGGTAATGCTCAGATTTGGAGAACTGGAGATCCCGAATAATTGATCCAGTCCGTGCGGCATGAAGACCATCTTGTCACGCGAGACATCGTGGAAGACACGGTAGTTGTTGCAGCCGATGGCGTAGCCGTCCCAATGAACCATGAACGCTTCCGTCGCGGCCAAATTGATGAAACGTTCGACGTCCAGAACTTGTTCGAGGCGTTGGAGGCGTTTGGCCGGGTCGGCTTCGCGCGCGGCACTGACGAGATTGGTGCGGTCGGACTGATCGTCGGGATTTTCGCCGCTGTCCGTCTCGAGCTTTTTCGTCACATCACCGCCGGAGCCGCCGTCGTAGAGATTGCCTTTCGTTGATTTGAAGTTTCGCTTCACGAACTGCTTATTTGCGCCTTCGATTACGACGTACAATCCGATGTCGCGCCCATTGAGATTCACGAGCGCGTGGCCGGCGCGGGGACTTGGCACGCCCAGGTCGTTGAACAGTTCCCGCGCGAACTGTTCACAAAGGTAGCTTGGATCCTGCACGGAATTGTTGAGATGAATTTTTGTCAATCCGTGAAAGCGCTGGCCGTCGGCGAACTTATCGAAGTTCAACGTTAGCGAAGGCTTCCCGTCGATGGGCTGAAAAGAGAAGGAGCCTTTGAGGTGAATGGCGACGTTCGTGTAAACCTTGTCGTTTTCGCGAATCGTTACCCGCACGTCGATGCGCTCCGGTCGTTTCTCTCTCCAGACTTGCCGGTAGTCCTTAAGCACGGCCATGCTTTCCGGAGGAATTTCGATGCGAAGCCGCGGCACCGCGCCGCCGTGAAAAATGTCGTCGCCCGCCGTTTCCTCTTTGGCGCAAAGGTGAAACGCCAGAAGACCCGGGATGAGCATCAGTGACAACAAGCTTCGCATTCGGCTCTGTTTCATAGCAGGCGTCTGGCTGAATGAAAAGACGGCGGAGACAATTAAATGCTCCAGAAAAGTAAAATTTAAAGGTGGGGTTTGCGTCTGCCGCCGCTTGAAAACGGCGCATCCACCTGAACGAAAACGCGGCGGTTGTTCGGAGCATCAGCCCGCGTTGGCGTTTCGCGCCTGGAATTAGAACCGAGGGCCGTCAACTAACGGTTTACATCGAGCCGCTGGAATGTTTTAGCGTGGTGCGCCGCGGGCCGCCCTGTTCGGTGCCTTTCTCCATCTTCAAATCGTGTTCTTTCCACGCCTCGAATCCGCCATCCATTTCCATGACGGGAAAGCCAGCGCTAGCGAATTCAACACACGCTTTTGCCGCAAGGTGGCAGACGTGCGAGTAACAAATCACGATATTGGTGCGATCTTTTTGCAAGCCGTTGTGCGTGCGCCATTGCGTTTGTGGCAAATTGATCGATCCAGCTATGTGACCTTTGGCGTAGTCCTCGGCTTCACGCACGTCGATAACAACGATGTCTTCGCCAGCTTCGAGCATGTGACTGACTTCCACCGGCCCGGTGGTGTAAGTGATTTTGTTGCGAAAATACTGTTCGGCTCCTCGTGGCTCGGGTCTTGGTGTTTCGTTCATAAAATCCTCCTTTAGCAAATCTACCGTCGTGGCATCTGAATGTTTCGCAAGTGGGAATTCCGATTCTTGCCACGTGCGACAGCCGCGTTTACTTTGCGGGCGATTTTGGGAAGGCGGAGAATCGCTTTCCGCGCAAGCGGAAGGAGGAAAGTCCGAACACCACAGGGCGCGATGCCGCGTAACTTCGTTCTTCGGGGCGAAGATACACGCGGGCGACGTTGCCGAGAGGCGCGTTGACGGACAGTGCCACAGAGAACATACCGCCGGCGTGGCAACACATCGGCAAGGGTGAAAAGGTGCGGTAAGAGCGCACCGCTCGAAGCGCAAGCGACGAGGCACGGAAAACCCCATCGGGTGCAAGGCCAAATAGGGGACCCTGTAGCGGCCCGCTGCGGTTCGCGAAAGCGAACGGGTCCCGGGTATGGGCTGCTTAGACAAATGATTCTCTCCGCCGCGAGGCGCAGACAAAATTCGGCTTACAGCCTTCCCAAAATCATTTTCTTTTCGCTGCAGAGCAACCAGTCGCGAGTAAGAAGGAAAGGTTTGCGCATTCCTCGACGCTGTCGATTCAAGTCATCCTGGCCACGCTCCGATGATCGTAGCCGGCGCCGTCCTCGCGGTGTTCGCTGGGGTTTATCCGCCCGGCCGCTCCGGGGCATTGTTTGCAGTGCATTCCCGGAGCGGCTTTTAGACGAGCGGCGTGCGCGTTTGCGCGCTTGCAATTATTTGGCCCATCAGCCAACGGTTAAAACTTGTGGCTGCAATACGGCCGGAATCAGAGGGAGGAAACATGTTCGCACATTGCATAATTTTGCACGTGGACGACGACGACAACGATTCGCTGTTTTTTCAGCGGGCGTTGGCTAAAAATGGCTTTGCTGGAGTTTACCGGCGTGTGCGCAGTGGAAAAGAGGCGAGGGAATACTTCATGCGGGAGGGCCAGTTCCAGGATCGCCTGCTCTTTCCTACCCCAAACTTGATCGTCACTGACATGGGCCTGGTTGATCACGGTGGCGCGGAACTGATTCAATGGATTCGGAACCAAACCGCACACGAGAAGACGACGGTCATCGTGTTGAGTGGCACTTTGGACGGCGAAAAACAGAAGCGCGCATTAGACGCGGGGGCCACGCGATTCCTCTCTAAAAGCGTGAGCTACACCGACACTATCCAACGCATCCAGGATATTTTGCAACACTGCCCTCCGACCGGTGAGAGCGGCCCTGGCCAATAATTTCAAACAGCTCGCATCAAGGAGGTGTTAAAGCTGTAGATTCCCGAACTCGTAGTTGCGAGTTGCTTTGCGCAATGGACGAAAGGCTGGCGCCGGAAGTTGTCAACTCATCCGCCAATCGCGCCAAAGCCGTCTGCACTTTCTGGGCATTTTGGTCAGCGTTGCCGACCACGCCCTTAACCGAGTCCAAACCGGCTGTCGTCAAATCTACACTCAACGCTGTGCGAATATCTTTGAAGTAAGTGATCAGCGGCCACACCACGGCCTGGAGATCCTGGTAGCGCGTATTGACCGAATGAAACTGATTGGTGACATTCGCTTTGCGAGTTTCGCTTTGTTCCCGAATGATCCCGTAATGGATGCTCGTGACTCGCTCATCCCACGCGGCAATGTACTCGGCGTTCTTCTTCTCCATCAGTTTGCCTCGACGGTCTGTCCGCTCTGCGGAATCGATGAGGCGATCCAGAGCGGTGCTGAACCGGTGGAACTGTGGCTTCAGGTCCACTGCCGGACTCCCCGTCAGATCTTTCAGCGTGGCGAGAGTCACCTCGATTTGCCGCGTCTCGGTATCCACTTCCGCCGCTGCCTTTTGCAGACTTCTGCTGGCGACATCGCTCTTGTTATAGACGTTTGAACGGCAACCGACGGCCCATAAAAACAGCGGCAACAAAATCAAAATCTGCATGATGGACAACAATCTTCGTGTTGATCTTCCTGGCGTGTTCATATTTCTGAGTCTTCCCCTTTTTGTATTTCAGAACTCTCCTTTGACGGAGTGAAGCTACGACAGGAACGCTGCGGTTCAACCGGTTTTTGGTTTTACACGGTCAGAGGAACTTGATGTCAGAAGCGACCGGCAGGGCTGCGAAACGAAAGGCCCAGTAATTGATGTCCGAAGCCTTCGGTCAAATCTGGTGAAGGAGTATGTGTAAACTCACCGGCTTACCGACACCAACACCCCCTGTGGGCCTCCACTCCTGCGTTCTGCAGTGGTTGACCACGGCACATCGCGTTCGCCCCACGCGAAATACTTTCCGCCGTGACCGGCCTTGGGCATTGGTCCTGGAACGACCATGTTTAGAATCGGCAAGCTGAAAATCTTTTGTACCAACGTGCGTTCACCAGAGGACCGTGGCGGAACCCGGAAGGTATCCACGAGCGCGCCACTCATAACAAAATCACTCTTGCCCAACGTGAGGCGGACAGGCTTTTGCTCCATGGGTTCCCCCCATTTCGGATCGTTCCACGCCGGCAATTTAGTAGTGGTCACGTCCAACCGGGTGGGTTGCTCCTGCGCTGGAAGCGCGGACAAACACAAAACAAAAACAGCCGCAATCAATATCTTCGCATTCATAACCAGCCGTTGCCGCCAGAAGGGCACAGGTAATAGACTCGCTCTTCCCCACTTTCGTTCAAGCCAATGAATGCGAGTTTCCGTTTCCTTTCCCGGAACAAGTTTTTTACCCTCCGCATGTGCCTGTAAACTCTCAGTGGCTGATCTCATTCGCCAGCGCCCCGCGCCGGAGTTGCATACTGGTGCTGTTTTTTTCGCTACTTCAGCCGCTGGTCGGGGCGGAAGTTGCCGCGAAGAACCCAAGCGCCATGTCGCAAGTGGCCGTAAGTGTGAAGCGCGGCTTCGCCGATGGACCATTCTCGCTGGAACTCAGTTCACCCATGGATGGAACAACCATTCGTTTCACTCTCGATGGCTCTGAACCGACTTCCGTGAACGGCGTGAACTACGCAAAGTCCTTGCGCATCACGAACACAACGCTATTGCGGGCGGCGGCTTTCAAAGCTGACATGCGAGCCTCGGCGATTGCCACGCACAGTTACATCTTTCTGGATCAGGTTCTTCGCCAACCGAAGGAGCCGCCCGGATTGCCCAAAATCTCGCGCGGAATTCCCGTCGTGTATGGAATGGACCCGCGCGTCGTGGACGATCCGGCTTATCGCGATCGGATGAAGGACGCTTTCAAGTCTGTGCCCGCCGTATCCATTGTTTGCCCGCAGGAATCCATGTTCGGACCGCGCGGATTGTATCTGAACTCCACGCAGCGAGGCGACGAATGGGAAAAGCCGTGTTCAGCGGAAATGATTCTGCCCGATGGCGCCACCGCTTTTCAAATCGATTGCGGCATTCGCATTCAAGGCAACTTCAATCGCTTTCCCCAGAAATCGCCCAAGCATTCTTTCCGGCTTGTCTTCCAGGAAAAATACGGCCCGACCAAACTGCACTATCAGATGTTCCCCGACTCGCTCGTGAAGAAGTTCGACACGCTGATTCTCCGGGCGGATTACAACAACTCGTGGATTCATTGGGACGCGGCGCAACGCCCGCGCGCGCAGCGGACGCGTGATGCCTGGATGAAAGATTCAGCGCGTGCGATGGGCTGGGCAGCAGGACACAACCGCTACGTGCATCTCTTCCTCAACGGACTTTACTGGGGTGTGTACGATTTCGCCGAGCGGCCGGACGCAAACTTTGCCGCGGCTTACCTCGGCGGCGCCAAGGAAGATTACGATGTCATCAACGAGTTCCAGGCGAAGGACGGAACAATGGATGCATTCAACGTTCTGAACTCAGTACGAGGACTCGCGCGCAACGATCAATATCAACGACTGGCGCGGTTGCTCGATCTTACGAACTACATCGACTACCTGCTGCTCAACTATTACGCGGGCAACCAGGACTGGGGCGAGAACAAGAACTGGTACGCCATTCGCCGCCGTGCGCCCGCCGGACCATTTCAGTACGTCATGTGGGACGGTGAGCAGGTTTTTCACGAGTTACAGGATGATTGCGTGAGCAATTCCTACGAGACGCCATTTCGCATGGCCGAAGAATTGAAGGGCAACGCTGAGTTCCGGCTCGCGTTTGCGCTTTCCAGCACAGTGGGATCCGAAGCTTGGAATTCACGTGACTTGAAGTCGCGGC
>JADMIO011167694.1_pt1 | contig 87919 bp, 82 predicted proteins | sample 8958161 | NCBI WGS metagenome assembly JADMIO01 (sample SAMN16585339, study PRJNA669376) | soil metagenome | isolation source: Crop rotation soil | place: USA: Cullars Rotation, Alabama | collected 2011 | reverse complement strand
CGCGACTTCAAGTCACGTGAATTCCAAGCTTCGGATCCCACTGTGCTGGAAAGACGAGCTGAAAGATATCGGCTACGTGTGCGACAACCCCGTGCTGCCCGAGCGGCTCACGGTTTCGCAGTACCTCGACTACCTGCGATCCCTGTATCCGAACTGGGATGCGCCGTTCGAGCGGACGCTTTGCGACCGGCTCGATCTTCCCGCTCAGCAACGGGTCGGCCGCCTCTCACACGGCATGCGCATGAAGCTGCTGCTCGTGGGCGCACTCTCGTATCACCCGAAGCTGCTCGTGCTCGACGAGCCGCTGAGCGGCCTCGATCCGCTGATGCGTGATGAAGTGCTGGAAGGCGTGCTCGGCCAGGCCGGCGAAACGACGATCATCATTTCCTCCCACGAGCTGACCGAGCTCGAAGGCTTCGCCACGCAGATCGCCTTCATGGATCAGGGGCAGCTGCTGTTCCACGAGGACGTCGAGCGCACCTTCGCCCGCTTTCGCGAAGTGAGCGTGACGCTCGCAGGCGAGGCTCGCATGCCGCAACCGCTTCCGAAGCACTGGCTGCTCGCGGAGTCCTCCGGCGCAGTACGCCGCTTCGTCGAAACGAAGTTCACGGATGAACGGGAAGTCGCGCAGAAGGCGGCCGAGCACTTCGGCGCGATTCAGCACGTGGAGATGCGCCCGATGTCCTTGCGCGAAATCTCGAAGACGCTGATGCGCGCGCAGCGCGGGGGATTCTCGACATGAGCCAGAGCACGCTCGTCATGAAGGCCGTGCTGCGCAAGGATTTCCTGCAGCTCTGGCCCATCGTTGCGCTGGCGGCGGCGCTACTCTGCCTGCGCAACATTCTGTTCCCGCTGCTCACGCTGCCGATGTCAGGCCTGCGCACAGCGATCGAGGTCGCAAACGGGCTGGCGTGCTGCACTCTGCTGTTCGCAGTAATTCAGCAGGACGCGCTCACCGGTGTGCGGCACGACTGGTTCACGCGCCCCATCTCGCGCGGCAGCCTGTTTGCCGCCAAGGCGATCTTCATCGTCGTGACGCTCACCGTGCCGGCAGATCTCAGCATGATCATCGGGTGGCTGGTGACCGGCCACTCGCTGCAGGAGTCGCTTGCCTACGGCCTGCAGTTCTCGCTCAACTGGGTCGGCCCGCTACTGATGCTCGCGGCGCTGGGCACGCTCAGCAACACCTTGCTCAAGGCCGCGATGACAGTGCTCGCGGTCATCGCGTTCGCGGCACTGCTCGTTCCAGTCACCCTGACACTCGGGCTCGACAACGACGCCATCTACGGAACCGGCATCGGGTGGATCACGGAGTCGTTCTATCTTCTGCTTCTGATGGCGGCGAGCGCCGGCGTGCTGTGGCTTCAATATGCGCAGCGAAAACTGTGGCGCTCGATCGCGGTGGTTACGGTCGCGACGGTGCTGGCAGTCTGCGCGCCGATGTACATCACTCAGCGCCAGGTGTTCGGCGTGCAGAAGCTGTTCTCGTCTGCCGCGAAAGAACAGAGGATCGGCGCGACGCTTGCGCCCGGCTGCTTCTCTTCATCCGACGACGTTAACGAGAGCGATGCCGCATTCACCACGAGGCTCCAGGTGAGCGTGCCGCCCGACTCGCACCTGTTCATCGGTGCGACGAGGCTGCGCTACATCGATGGCGAGGGCCGCACTCTCCTGAAAGCCGGGTACACCGGAGACCGCACTCCCGTCGGCGGGTCCAGAACCGAAGTGGATCACTGGCGTTTGCCGCGCGCGGTATACGACGACTTCGTTGCTCGACGCGTCCACGCGCAGGTCACTTACTCCATGAGCCTGCTGGAGCCCACACTCTCCGCCGACCTCGTAGCCGATGGCTCGCGCCGCTACCTCAACGGAATCGGCTTCTGCAGCGCCAGGCCGCTCGACATCGATCCGAGTCGTCTCTGGGTGGATTGCCTGAAGCGCGGCACGCAGCCCGCGCAGGTCAGCCTGACGGTGAAAGGCGATTCTGAAGGTGGCCACAGCGATCGCCCAGTCGATTTCCGCCCCTCATGGCTGGAGTTCCTGACCGTGCAGCGCTGGCAGCTCGGCATCGCGAAGCCGGAGCGATCGGGCGTTCCGACCGTCACGCTCACCGCGTTCGAAGCACGCGCGCATGTCGACCGCACGTTCACCATTCCCGGTGTGCTCGGCGGCGAGCAATGCGTGCCCTAGCACTGCGACTGTGGCTACTTCCCTTCCGGTGGCGCGGCGTGCCGTTGCACGAGCGCCGCCATCTCCAGCGAGTTTGCATCACCTAACTCGTGCAGCCCCTCGATCACGCCGAGCTTGTCGGCCGGCGGGCTCGTCTGGTTGGCCTTCCACTTGCCGACGATCCGGTCGATCGGGATCTCGATCCCCACGATGCTGTTGAGCAGCCGGTCGATATGTTCGGCGGGCGCGTCCGACACCTTCCAGGGCTCGGGGCGACTCGCCTCCTCCGCGTCGGTGAGCCGGGTCACGAGCTGCAGCATCCAGTCGCGGTCCTGGATCGCGCGCGGCATGCCGGTGACGTGCACGACCGCGTAGTTCCAGGTCGGCACGGCCCGCCCGTGGGCCCGTTTCGAGGGATACCAGGACGGGGTGACGTAGCTTTCCGCCCCGCGAAACACGATCAGCGAGCCGACCGTCGTGGAGAACGACTGCCACACCGGATTGGCCCGCGCCACGTGCCCGACCAGCGTCCCATGCGGCCCCCGGTCGGCATCGAGCAGGAAGGGAATATGGTTACCGACGAGCTCGCTGCCCGCCTGGGTGACCCACATCCCGAGCGGGTGCGCCCGAATCAGGCCGTGCAACGTCGCGATATCGGTCTCTTCGAGCAGGCGTGGCAGGTACATGCGCCTATCCTGACTCCGGCCCCCGCCTGCCGCTATACTCCGCGCCCGAAGAAAGCACCCCTTCCGCAGCACGAGCAGCATTGTGAGCAAGCAGGACACCCACTTTTTCAATACGTTCAGCCTGGTGATCGGCCTCCTGGTGGTGGTCGCCCTGGGGATCTTCGCGCTGGCCCGCAGTGTCGCGGCCGAAACCCAGGAAAAGCAGATGCTGGTCGAAAGCCACTACCTGAAGGGTGTCAGCGAGCGGGTGCAGCCGTTTGCCCGCGTCGCCGTGGCCGGGCAGGACAATTCGGCCCTCAAGATCGAATCCACCACCCCCGCTGGCTCCGCCGCTCCCGCGCAGCCGAAGAATGGGGATGAGCTCTACGAGCAGGCCTGCAAGGCGTGCCATGGCGCCGGCATCGGCGGTGCCCCGAAGGCGGGCGACCATGCGGCCTGGGGCCCGCGCATCGCGAAGGGCAAGGACACCTTGTACGAGCACGCCATCAAGGGTTTCACCGGCACCGCCGGCATGATGCCCGCCAAGGGCGGCCGCGTGGATGTGTCGGACGACCTCGTGAAGCAGGCCGTCGACCATCTGGTCGAGATCGGCAAGTAAGTTCTGGTCGGGGGCGGCGTCAGTCGCCCCCGCCTCTCTTTCGAAGACAAGGCCGCCGGCAGATTTACCGGCAGCCGGCCGCAATTGGCCGGCAGGCTCTGGTAAGCCCCGGAGCCCCCTCGTAACGTTCGCTCCCACACCGTAAGAACCGGCGCGCCGACCTATTCGTCGAGCCCGCCCCGTGGGAGCCGACGATGTTTCACGACCGCAGACACCGGGACGAACTCCGTAACCTGGGCCCCCGAGTCGAGGAGGAAGTCCGCCGCCGCTATGGCAAGCGCGGTCGCTTCCACTCGCTGGTGATCGGCGCGCTCATCGCGACCTTCGGCATGACGCTTCTGGCCACCAATCTCGGCTGGACCGACATGCGCTCGGTCATGCGCCAGTTCTGGCCCTTCGCGCTCGTGATCCTGGGCGTCGCGAACCTCCTCAACGATCGTTCGGGCGTGCGCTTCTGGGGGATGGTGCTGATCATTGCGGGCCTGTGGATCTACGCCGCGCAACGCGACTGGATCCACGTGCAGTTCTGGGCCGTGTTCGGCCCGACCATCCTGATCCTGCTCGGCGCGACCGTGGCCTGGCGGGCCATCGCCGGCCCGCCGCGGACCCCGATCCCGACGGATGCCGAGGGCAACGAGACCCCCGGCTACATCAGCTCCTTCGCCGTGATGAGCGGCAGCGAACACAAGCCGACGCAGCCCTTTCAGGGCGCCAATGTCGGCGCGGTCATGGGCGGCGTGAAGCTCGACCTCACCGGGGCTGAGATGCAGGGCGATACCGCGACAATAGAAGTATTCGCGGTGTGGGGCGGAATCGAGATTTTCGCGCCGCGCGACTGGGACGTGACGAGCAAAGTCGTAACCTTTATGGGCGCGACGGTCGACAAACGCAGGCCGGCGGCCGCGGCGGCACCTGGAGCACCGCGCAAGACGCTCGTCGTGCAGGGCTTCGTCCTGATGGGTGGCGTCGAGATCAAGGACTAGCAGCGCTGTGGCTCAGGCACTTCATCCAATCGTCGCGCGACGCGAGCGGCTGCTGCTCTATCTGCTCGTATGGCTGGCGTTCGGGGCGCTGCTCGCCGCTGTAGTCGCGTATCGCGGCGACACGACATTCGGCTGGGCCTCCGTCTTCGCCATACCGCTCGCGGTTCTGCTCGGGCTGCAATCGCTGTCGTGCTGGTACCTCGTGCAGGTGCTGCCTATGGACGGCACTCCCCTGCCGCGCCTCACCGGGACCTGGGTCGGTGCGGGCTTCGTGATGCTGGCGATCTGGGTCGCGGCAGCGCTGGGTTGGGCGTGGGTGCTGCGAGCGACCGTGCCCCAGGCGCTGGACGACGAATCCGCGAGCGGACTCACGCCACTGCTGCTTTTCTCCGGCGCGGTGGGTTTGCTCGTGGCGGTGCTCGGGCACTACATGCTCGTGGCGTTCGAACGTTCGACGCTGGCCGAGCGCCGCGCACTCGAGTCCCGCGTGCTCGCGCGGGAATCGGAGCTGCGGTCGTTGCGCGGGCAGCTCGATCCGCACTTCCTGTTCAACAGCCTCAATTCGGTGGCGGCGTTGATCGGGTCGGATGCGCAGGCCGCACGCCGCATGTGTTTCCTGATGGCCGGATTCTTCCGCAAGAGCCTGCAGCTCGGTGGCAGGAACTCCATCCCGCTCTCCGAAGAGCTGTCGCTGGTGCAGACCTTTCTTGCGATCGAGGAAGTGCGCTTTCGCGAGCGACTGAGCACGCGCTTCGACGTGTCCGACGACGCGCTCAACCTCGCGGTGCCGCCGCTCGTGCTGCAGCCGCTGGTGGAGAACGCGGTGAAGCACGGTGTGGCGCATCTTGTTGAAGGCGGCGAAGTCACCGTGCGCGCGCATCGTCGCGATGGCGGCCTGCTCGAGCTCGTTGTCGAGAATCCGTGCGATCCCGAACGCCCGGCGTCGCGCGGCGCGGGCGTCGGCCTTGCGAACGTTCGCTCGCGAATCGAAACGTTGTTCGCGCATCGTGCGAGCGTCGATGTGAATGCGCAGCCCACCTGGTTTCGCGTCGCCATTCTGCTGCCGGCGGCGCAGGTGATTTCTGAAAACAAGACAACTGCGGCCCTGGCTGGATGACAAACGTCATGAGAATACTGATCGTCGATGATGAAACGCTCGCACGCCAATACTTGGCCGAGCAATTGGCCACGATTGATGGCATTGTCGTCGTCGGACAGGCGGCGAATGGTTTCGAAGCCGTCAAGATGGCCGAAGAGCTGTCGCCAGACCTCATGCTGCTCGACGTACAGATGCCAAAACTTTCGGGCTTCGAAGTGTTGGAGCTTCTCGCGGAACGCGCGCCCGCCGTGGTGTTCACCACGGCGCACGACGAGTTCGCGCTGCGTGCATTCGAAGTGCACGCGGTGGATTACCTGATGAAGCCCGTCGAACCGCAGCGCCTGCTCGCCGCGCTCGAGCGCGTTGCGGAACGATTGAAGAATAAAGAGCCTGCGCCGGCCGCCCAGGAGCTGGCCGAGGCCGCTCGTCCGCCGGGGCGACCACTCGAACGCATATTGGTGCGCGAGGGCGGCCGTGTTCACGTGCTGCCGGTTGATAAGATCGACTTCGTCGAAGCGCAGGATGACTATTTGTCCTTCGCTTCAGGGGGAAAACGTCAGCGCAAACAGCAGACGATGTCGGACGTCGAAGCGCAGCTCGACAAGACGCGCTTCGTGCGAATCCATCGCTCGTTCCTGCTGAACGTCGAACGGCTCGCTCGCATCGAGCCGTACGCAAAAGACAGCTGGCTTGCCGTTCTTGCGGATGGCACGCGACTCCCCGTTTCGCGCACCGGTTACACGCGGCTCAAGGAGTTGATCGGCTGATGGATGACAAGAACGCACTACTGAATCAGCTACGCATCGATCGCACTACCGAGGTTGAAAGCGACGGCAGCGGCAAGCGCTGGGTGCTCATCGGCGCCAGCGTGATCCTCGTGCTCGGCCTGGCTGTGGGAGCCTGGTGGTTCCTCACGAAGCCCAGCGGCATTCCAGTAGCCGAAGCCGTCGCCAAGGACGCGCCGGGCGGCAGCGTCGCGGGCGGCAAGTCCATGGGTGCGTCGATGCTCGATGCGTCGGGCTACGTCGTGGCGCGTCGCTCGGCGACGGTCGCTTCGAAATCGATCCTGCGTGTCGTGGACGTGCTGATCGAGGAAGGCCAGCGCGTGAAGGAAGGCGAAGTGCTCGCGCGGCTGGACGACTCCAACACCAAAGCGAACCTGATGCAGGCTCAGGCGCAGCTGACGCAGGCCGATGCCAACCTCCAGGCCGCGAGAACTGCGCTGGCGGATGCTGCGCCCATCTTCAAGCGCAACGAGCGTCAGTTCGAAGCGAAGGTCATCAGCGAGCAGTCACTGGACACCGCCCGTCAGGCATTCAACGCGGCGCAGTCGGATCTCAACGTTCGCGAACGCCAGCTCGAAGTGGCGCGCGCCACGCTCGGCGTCGCGCAGCGCATTCAGGACGACACGATCATTCGCGCGCCGTTCTCGGGTGTCGTGGTGACCAAGGCCGCGCAGGCGGGCGAGATCGTTTCGCCTTCGTCCGCGGGCGGCGGCTTCACCCGCACCGGCATCTGCACGATCGTCGACATGGATTCGCTCGAAGTCGAGGTCGACGTCAGCGAGAACTTCATCAATCGGGTGAAGCCGAAACAGCCGGCCACCATCAAGCTGAATGCGTATCCGGACTGGGAGATTCCCGCCGAAGTCATCGCAGTGATCCCGACAGCGGATCGCTCGAAGGCCACCGTGAAAGTGCGTGTCGCCTTCAAGGAGAAGGACGAACGAGTGCTCCCGGAGATGGGCGCGCGCGTGTCGTTCCTCAGCACGCCGGAGCCGGAGGGCCCTGCCGGTTCGTCGGCGCCCGCCGTGCAGGCCGTCGTCGTTCCGAACGACGCGATTCAGTCGAACGGGGATACCGGCACCGTGTTCATCATCAATGGCAATACCGTCGAGCGTCGGGTCGTGCGCCTCGGAAGCCGCACCACTGAAGGCCAGCTCGTGCTGTCGGGCATTTCGTCCGGCACACGCGTGGTCGTCGGTCATCTCGACTCGCTCACCGACGGTGCCAAGGTTTACGTAGACGCCAAAGCAGCAGCGCAGCAAGGAGAAGGTTCATGACGACGCTCGTTTCCATCAAGAACGTGGTGAAGACCTACACCCGCGGCAAGCAAAAGGTGGAAGTGCTTCATCGGCTCAACCTGGACATCGCGGCGGGCGAGTTCCTTGCGCTCATGGGCCCTTCCGGCTCCGGCAAGACGACGCTGCTGAACCTCATCGGCGGGCTCGATCGCCCGGACCAGGGCGAGATCGACGTCGCCGGCCAGCGCATCGACAAGCTGTCGAACCGCGATCTCGCGAAGTGGCGCGCGCGCAATGTCGGCTTTGTGTTCCAGTTCTACAACCTGATGCCGATGCTTTCCGCCGAGCGCAACGTGGAGCTGCCCCTGCTGCTCACGAACCTCTCTCGCGCGCGTCGCAAGCAGAACGTGCAGGCGGCGCTGCAGCTCGTGGGTCTCGCGGATCGCGCGAGTCACAAGCCTTCAGAGCTGTCGGGCGGTCAGCAGCAGCGTGTTGCCATCGCGCGTGCACTCGTTGCGGACCCGAGCCTGCTGGTGTGCGACGAGCCCACGGGTGACCTCGACCGTCACACTGCGGAGGAGATCCTCAACCTCATGCAGACGCTCAATCGCGAGCAGAAGAAGACGATCATCATGGTCACGCACGATCCGAAGGCCGCGGAATACGCCTCGCGTCAGGTACATCTCGACAAGGGCGCGCTGCTCAACGAGACGAGTGCCGCTGCGTGAAGTACTTCCCCCTGCTCTGGGCAGGCCTGTGGCGCAAGAAGACGCGAACCATCCTGACGTTGCTGTCGGTGGTGATTGCGTTCTTGCTCTTCGGCCTGCTGCAGGGGGTTAACGCGTGGCTGAGCAATGCCGTGAAGGAGTCGAGCGCGAGCCGGCTCTACACGGTGAGCAAGATCAGCTACATCGAGCCGATGCCGGCGTCCTACCTGCAGCGGATCGAGAGCGTGCCGGGCGTCACGGCCGTTGCGACCAATGACTGGTTCGGCGGCTACTACCGCGACCCGAAGAACACGATCGTCAGCTACCCGGTCGATCCGGTGCGCTATTTCAAGGTGTTTCCGGACTGGCAGCTGCCGAAGGAGCAGCTCGACGCGTTCGCGCGCACGCCCAACGGCGCAGTGGTCGGCGCGATCCTCGCGCAGGCGAATGGCTGGAAGATCGGCGACCGCATCCCGCTGAAGACCAGCATCTGGACGAAGAAGGACGGCACGCTCAACTACGACTTCGAGCTCGTCGGCATCTACACCGTGCCGACGCAGCCCTCGAACGAGCGCATCTTCCTGATGAACTACCAGTACTTCAACGAGTCGCGCCAGTTCGGGCAGGACAACGTCGGCTGGTTCTCGTTCCTGATCGACGACCCGAAGAACGCGTCGACCATCGCGAAACAGATCGACGCAATGTTCGCGAACTCGCCGAACGAGACCAAGACGCAGAACGAGCAGGAGTTCGCGCAGGCGCAGGTCAAGCAGCTCGGCGACATCAGCTTCATGGTGAATGCGATCGTGGGTGCGGTGATGTTCACGCTCCTGTTCCTGACCGGGAACACGATGATGCAGTCGTTGCGCGAGCGGATTCCGGAGTTTGCGGTGTTGAAGACGCTTGGCTTCACCGATGGCGCGGTGACGACGATGGTGCTGGCGGAGTCACTTCTGCTTTGCGTGTTGGCAGCGCTCGTGGGGCTGGGGCTTGCCGCAATGATCTTCCCGGTCACGAAGGCGTTGATCGGCTTCCAGATACTGATGCCGCTCAGCATATTCGGCGTGGGCGCTGGCGCGGCGATCGTGCTCGCGTTGTTGAGCGGGTTGCCGCCGGCGCTGCGGGTGAATCGTCTCGCCGTCGTCGACGCGCTTGCGGGTCGGTGAAAGCGACTTCATGAGCACACTCAGCCAGATCACCTCGATCTCCGCGATGAACCTGCGCAGCGTGCCGCAGCGGCTCGGCTCGTCGTTCGTCATCGTGATCGGCATTGCGGGCGTCGTCGCGGTGGTGCTGTCGGTGCTGGCGATGGCACTCGGCGTGCTGTCGACGATTTCGAATACCGGTCGTTCGGATCGCGCCATCGTCGTGCGCGCGGGATCGGCCTCCGATCTTTCGAGTGTGATCACGCGCGATCAGGGTATGACCATCATGGATGCGCCCGGTGTGAAGAAGGACGCCACAGGCCAGGCCATCGCGTCGGCCGATACGCTGACGGTAGTCGACCTGCCGACCAGCGATGGCTCTTCATGGGCGAACGTGTCCCTGCGCGGCGTAGGGCCCAAGGTCATGGAGCTGCGGCCTGAGACGAAACTCGTGGAAGGCCGGCTGTTCAAGCCTGCGGTGCACGAGCTCATCGTCGGAACGAAGGCGCTGTCGCAGTTCCCGTCGTTGCAGATCGGGAAGCGCATCAAGGTCATGACGTCGGAATGGGAAATCGTCGGCGTGTTTGCGAGCGGCGATCAGCGCGAATCGGAGATCTACGGGGATGCGGAGACCGTGATGTCTGCCATCCGCCGGAACGCGTATCAGCCGGTGACGGTGCTGCTCGAATCGCCAGCGTCCTTCGAAATCTTCAAGACCGCGCTCACGACGAACCCGGCGTTGCAGGTCGAAGTGAAGCGGGAGTCCGAGTATTTCGCGGATCAGTCGAAGACCCTGACCCTCGTGCTCTCCGTCATCGCTTATGTGGTGGGCGGGATCATGGCGGTGGGCGCGCTCTTCGGCGCGCTGAACACGATGTATACGGCGGTGAGCACGCGCGGGAAGGAGATCGCGACGCTGCGCGCACTGGGGTTCGGCGCGACGCCGGTGGTGATCTCGGTGTTCGTCGAAGCGGTAGTGCTGGCGCTGGTCGGCGCCGTGCTGGGTTCCATTGCCGCCTGGCTGTTCTTCGATGGGCACCTCGTCAGCACGAGTGGTGGCGGGGTGGCGCAGATTGTCTTTGCGCTCACGCTGTCACCGGGGCTGATCGCGGTCGGGATCGTCTGGGCGTTCGTGATCGGGCTCGTCGGCGCGCTGTTCCCTGCGGTGCGCGCGGCGCGGCTGCCGGTGGCGACGGCGCTACGAGCGGTCTGACTACCCGAATCCCCGTTTGAGCTGCAGCGCCTCTGCGACGTGGTAGTCGCGGATGGCTTCGCTCGCGTCGAGGTCGGCGATGGTTCGTGCGACGCGCAGCGTGTGGTGATACGAACGCGCCGATAAACCAAGGCACGCCTGGCTCTGCCAGAAGACGCGGTCCGCACACTCGTCGAGGCGGCAGTGCACGTTGATGTCCTGGATCGTGAGGCGGGAGTTGAGCTTGCCGGTGCGGCGGAGCTGTCGATCGCGGGCCGATACGACTTTCGCGGCGGCCTCGGCGCTCGAATCGCCGGGCGGCAGGTCAGCATTCAGCTCGTGCGGCGAAAGCGCAGGCACTTCCACTCGCAGGTCGATGCGGTCGAGCAGCGGGCCGGAGACGCGCGCGCGGTACTGCGCGATGCGGCCGGGCGTGCATTCGCATCGCTCGCTCGGATCGCCGAGATAGCCGCATGGACAAGGATTCATCGCGGCGATGAGCTGGAACTCCGCCGGATACTCGGCTCGCATGGCGACGCGCGAGACCGCCACCACACCCATCTCCAGCGGTTCACGCAACGCTTCGAGCGCGCGCCGATCGAACTCGGGCAGCTCATCCAGGAAGAGCACGCCTCGATGCGCGAGGCTGATCTCGCCCGGGCCGGCGTGCGGGCCGCCGCCGATGATCGCGAACACTGATGCGGTGTGATGCGGCGAGCGAAACGGCCGGCGACCGTACGCCGCTCGGTCGAAACCGTTGGCGCTCGCCGACGCGATCATGGCGCACTCGAGCGCTTCCGCGTCACTCAGGGAAGGGAGCAGAGCCGGCAAGCGTTGCGCGAGCATGCTCTTGCCAGAGCCCGGCGGACCGATGAACAACACACTGTGATCGCCGGCCGCCGCGACCATGAGCGCACGCTTCGCCTGCAGCTGACCGCGGATATCGAGCAGGTCGAGATGCGACAACGGTGGAGTCTTCGGCCCGCCGAGCGAGCCGGTGTGTGCCGGCAGCACTTCAGTACCCTGCACATGTTCGTAGACATCGCGAAGGTGGCGAGCGCCACGCACGACGTTTCGAGCACCGGTGGATGCCTCGTCCAGATCTTCGCGGGGAACGATCAGCTCATGCTGCGCACAGTTGGCATTGGCAGCAGCGAGCAGCAGCCCCGGAACCGATTTGATCTCGCCGTCCAGCGCGAGCTCGCCGTAGAACTCGCAACGCGTGAGCGCGCACGAGCCTTCAGGTGGCTGAAGCTGCCCCGAGGCAACGAGGATCCCCAGCGCAATCGGCAGATCGAATCGCCCGCCTTCCTTCGGCACATCCGCCGGCGCGAGATTCACGGTGATGCGACCCGCGGGCAACTGGAACTTCGAGTTCACGATTGCCGAGCGCACACGCTCCTTGCTCTCCTTCACCGCCGTCGCCGCCAGCCCGACGATCGAGAAAGTGGGCAGCCCGCTCCCCAGATGCACTTCGACATGCACCAGAGGTGAATGCAGCCCGATCTGCGCGCGACTCATGATTCTTGCGACGTCCATAGCTCGTAACCTCGTTCGTACTTTCGTAGCGAGGCGCGGAGACTAAGACGCGAATGCGTTCAGCGCGCCTCGCATTCGTGGTGCAAACGAGCAGAAATGCATTGATGCATCGAGTCGAAACTGCGCCAGAAAAGGCATTGCGCGCGGTCGATCAATCTCGCAAAATACGCGGACTGGATTGCGAGCTGTACGCGATCGGTGATTGGCCTCGGCGCTGTCCGGGGCCTTTCATTTTCAGGGCAGCGTGATCAGTCCACACATCTCATCAAGGTCCTGCGGACCAACCCACAGCTTCTGGCGTATCGCATCGAACGCACGATTTCGAACGTGGGGCTTCAGCAAGTGACGACCGATGGGCGTGCTCACCAGATCTGCAATCTGCAGACCCGGAAGATTCGCTTTCTTGTCGACCAGCTCGATTGAAAGCGCTGCGGAAGCCCCGGGCAGGCTCGGGTCTTCGCATATGCGGTTGAACGCGGCACGAAGCTGTTTGTCTTCCGACTTGCCGCGCTTTTCGATCAGGATGGACGTCTGCTGGTCCGCCTGACCTCGGGTGCGCAGAAACTCGAACATCTGCTCTACACATCGCGCGAGCGCCAGATCATACGGATTGATCGAACAGGCGTGCTGCTCTTTCAGCTGCACCTTGTCGATCGCAGTAGCGAATAGCGTAAAAGGAATGGCGCGAAGCACCGCCGCCAGATCCTCCATGAACTTTTCTCGTGTCGCGACGGAAGCCAGGAATGAGAACGGAGGCTCATGCCGTTTGATCTGCGACGAATGCAGGATCACCGCATCGTGCAGCCACCATCGCAACTTGAACTTCTGCAGCGCCGGACACACCCGCTCGACATACGCGCTCTTCTCGAATACACAGCAGGACAGCACGAAGATCGGATAGTCCCGATTCATGGTAGCCAATCCGTGATCGCCGCTCTCATCTGCGAAGATGATGTAGTCGCTCGAGTGTTCCATTTGCGCTCATTCAGGTGATCCTGATGAGCCGAGCGTAGAAAGGGGCCCTCGACCGACGTACTCGCATAACTGCTGCAAACGTGCAGATATGCCCACGCCGCAGCGAGTCGGCCACCCGCGAAGGCGAGGGGGCAGCGGATATGCGCGCTGCTCCCGAAAACTAGTTCCCGCCGGCCTCCGCCTTCCCGGGCGCCCCTGCCTCCAGCTCCGCCACTTTCTTCTCCAGTGCCTCGAGCTTGCTGCGTGTGCGTTCGAGCACCTTCAGCTGGGTGTCGAACTCCTCGCGGGTCACCAGATCGAGCTTGCCCAGGCTCGAGCGCAGGACCGAGCGGAAGTTGGTTTCCAGGTCCTGTTGAATGCTGCGGAACGCCGGGGGCACGCTGTCGAGCAGGCGTCGGGCGATCTCGTCGATTCGGAATTGCTCCATCACTTCACCTTCAGCTGTGGGGTCTGCCCCGAATTCGCGCAGATGCACCGTGCCGGGCGCCAAAACGGTGCACCGAAAGAGTGCCACGACGCGCAAGCCTTGGAAAGTTCTGCGGAATCCGCCGTGGCACAGAAGGTGCACTCTGCCTGCGCGCTTCACAAGCATACGCACGCATGGTGCGCGCGTCTGCGTCGTGACCGCCGCGCAATCGCTCGAAAAAGCAGATTACGAATCGAACAGCCCTCCGGGAGAGACCATGCGCACTGCTCTTGATACAACGACACTAAAGCGATTCGGCCTGGCGGCCGGGATCGCACTGGCGGCCCTGGCTCCAGCCCTGGCCTTTGCACAGGACGCTGCCCCCGCAGCGGCGGACGCGGTGGCCACAGCGGCTGCAGCAGCGCCCGCCCCCGTCCCCAACAAAGGCGACACCGCGTGGATGCTCACATCCACCGCGTTCGTGCTGTTCATGGCCGTACCGGGCCTCGCGCTGTTCTACGGCGGCCTGGTCCGCTCGAAGAACATGCTGTCGGTCCTGATGCAAGTCTTCGTGGGCTTCTCGCTCCTCACCGTGCTCTGGTGCATCTACGGTTACTCGTTCGCCTTCACGGCCGGTAACCCCTTCTTCGGCGGCACGGACAGGCTATTCCTGAAGGGAGTCTTCGACTCCGCCACAGGCGCCTTCGCGCTCGGCGCGACGTTCAGCAAAGCGACACCGATGTACGAAATCGTGTTCGTCGCGTTCCAGGCGACCTTCGCCGCCATCACCGCGACGCTGATCGTCGGCTCGCTGGTAGAGCGCGTGAAGTTCTCCGGCATCCTGCTGTTCCTGGTGATCTGGTTCACCTTCAGCTACGTGCCGGTCGCGCACATGGTGTGGTTCTGGGCTGGTCCGGACGCCTACACCTCGAAGGACGTGGTTGACGCTACGACCGCCACTGCCGGTTACATCTGGCAAATGGGTGCCCTCGACTTCGCGGGCGGCACGGTGGTGCACATCAACGCCGGTATCGCAGGCCTCGTCGGCGCCTTCGTTCTCGGCAAGCGCGTCGGTTACGGCAAGGAGTCGATGACTCCGCACAGCCTGACGATGTGCATGATCGGCGCCTCGATGCTCTGGTTCGGCTGGTTCGGCTTCAACGCCGGCTCGGCCCTGGAAGCCGGTTCGTTCGCCGCCCTCGCCTTCCTCAACACCTACCTCGCGACGGCCGGTGCGGTCGTGGCCTGGGTGGCGGCGGAATGGATCATCAAGGGCAAACCCTCGATGCTGGGCGCCGCGTCGGGTGCGGTCGCGGGTCTCGTCGCGATCACGCCGGCCGCCGGCAACGTCGGCATCATGGGTGCTCTGATCGTCGGCCTCGGCGCCGGTGTGGTGTGCCTCTGGGGTGTGACGGGCCTGAAGAAGCTGATCGGTGCAGACGACGCGCTCGACGTGTTCGGCGTCCACGCCCTCGGCGGTATCTTCGGCGCCCTCATGACCGGCATCTTCAACTCGCCCAGCCTCGGTGGCCCGGGCTTCGTGACGGACTGGGTCACGGCGTCGGTCGGCTACACGAGCATCGGCGAGCAGTTCATGGTGCAGCTGAAGGCGGTCCTGATCGTCGTGGCCTGGAGCGCGGTGGTCTCGGCAGTCGGCTTCTACATCGTGAAGTTCACGGTAGGCCTGCGTGTGACGGAAGAAGAAGAACGCGAAGGCCTCGACATCTCGGCTCACGGCGAGCGCGCCTACACGGCCTGATGTCGAACTGATCCACTTCGGTGGAGATATGAAGGGGGCGCGCAAGCGCCCCCTTTTTTATTGGGCGAGCCGTTCCAGCGCGTAGTCCGTCATCCCGAGGGCCAGCTCCCGCTCGCCCATCACCACACGCCCGACGCCTTCCTTCTCGAAATGTTCGCGCTCGATGTCGTTGTGGGTACGCACCACGGTATCGATGCTCGGGTTGGCCTGCCGCGCGAGGTGCAGCACGCGCCGCGCGGCGTAGCTATCCGGGGATGCGATGACGAGGATCTTCGCGCTGTCGATATGCGCGGCATCGAGCACGCCAGACGCCGACGCGTCCCCGTAGATCGCGCGGATGCCGCGCTCGCGCAGCACCTCCACCAACCGCAGGTCGCGTTCGATGACGACGAACGGCAGGTGCTTCTCGGCAAGCGCCGCACCGATCATGCCGCCCACCCGCCCGTACCCCACGATCACCGCATGCCCGCGAATCGGGTTGGACCGCGGGTTATTCGGCAACGTCGCGAGCCGCGTCGCGCCCCGCTCCACCATCGCGTACAGCGCCGGTCGCGCCCGCACCCAGCGCGTGACCGGCGTGATGGTCGCGAACACGAATGGATTGAGCGTGATCGAAATGAGAGCACCCGCCAGCACGAGGTCGCGCCCCTCCGGCGGCAGCAGCCCGAGCGAAACGCCCATCGCCGCCAGGATGAAAGAGAACTCCCCGATCTGGGCCAGGCTCGCCGACACCGTCAGCGCCGTCGCCACCGGATACCGGAACAGCAGCACGATCAGGAACGCCGCGAACGACTTGCCTACCACGATTGCAAGCAGCACGGCCAGCACCGCCAGCGGGTCCCGCACCAGAATCGTCGGATCGAACAGCATGCCGACGGAGACGAAGAACAGCACCGCGAACGCGTCCTGCAGCGGCAGCGAATCCGCAGCCGCCTGATGGCTCAATTCCGATTCAGAGAGCAGCACGCCCGCAAAGAACGCCCCGAGCGCGAACGACACATCGAACAGCACCGCGGACCCGTAAGCGATCCCCAAGGCAATGGCGAGCACGGCCAGCGTGAACAGCTCGCGCGAGCCGGTGCGCGCAATCCGATCGAGCAGCCAGGGCACGAGACGCTTGCCGCCCACGAGCGCCAGCGCTACGAACAGCACGATCTTGCCTACCGTAATGCCAAGCTTGGTGAGCAGCGCGCCCGCGCTGACGTGGCCTTCCGGACCCTGCATCGCATCCGCGAGGGCGGGCAGGAAGACCAGCGCGAGCACCATCGCGAGATCCTCGACGATGAGCCAGCCTACCGCGATGCGGCCGTGCTGCGAATCCAGCTCGTTTCGCTGCTGAAGCGCTCTCAGCAACACCACTGTGCTCGCCACCGACAGCGCAAGGCCCAGCACGAGGCCCGCGCCGAGGCTCCATCCCCAGCTCATGGCCATCACCGTGCCGATGGCAGTGGCCACGGCAATCTGCGCGACGGCGCCCGGAACGGCGATGCCCCGCACGGCGAGCAGCGTATCGATCGAAAAATGCAGGCCCACGCCGAACATCAGCAGGATCACGCCGATCTCGGCGAGCTGGCCGGCGATCCCCGCGTCTCCCACGAAACCGGGTGTAAACGGGCCTACCGCGATGCCCGCTACGAGGTAGCCCACGATCGGCGGCAGCCGCACCCGGGTCGCGAGATACCCGAATGCGCATGCCAGGACGAAGCCCATCGCGACCAGTGCGATGAGTGTTGTATCGTGATGCATCTCGCAGTTTCCTCGTCTGTGACGCAGTTCAAGTGGTCGATGTTGCGAGCCAGCGATACTCCGCCAACCGGGGAGGCCTACCGCCTATGTTTCGCATTCTAGCCATCGCAGGAACCCTGCTCGGGCTCGCGTCTGTAGCGCAGGCTGATGTCTGGCGCTGGACAGATCCCAACGGGACTATTCACTACAGCGACAGCTGGGTTCCCGGCTCCACGCTGGTGAAGACAGACTCGCGGGCCAACTATTCCGCGCCGTCTTCGGCACCCGCTGCCTCCGCGCCGAGTTCGGGCCCGGCCGCACCGGCCGATCAGTCGCAGGCCGAGCGCGACAAGCGGACCGTCGCGGCCGACGTGGCGAAGACCACGGCGGAACAATGCAAGAAGGCCAAGGAAGACTACGACAGAGCCATCCAGGCCCGTCGCATCTACAAGGGCGAGACGGCCGGGCAGCGCCAGTATCTGAACGACGCGGAAGCGGACGCCTACCGCCTCGAGCTTCTGAACACTCGCAAGCAGATCTGCGGCTCCTGAGCCGCGCCGCTCCTGCTCTGTCACCTTGCCGCGCGAGCACCTGACGCGCGGACCCTCTATAGTTCGCGCGGGTCGTCAGGAGGGGTGTAATCATGCGCGTCGGATTCATCGGTCTGGGAGCCATGGGCTCTCACATGGCCCGCAACCTCCACCGTGCCGGCCTCCTCGCAGGCGTCTGGAATCGCACGCCGGAGAAAGCCCGCTCCCTCGCCGCTGAGCTCAACAGCTCCGCACCGGATTCTCCCGCTGAGCTCGCCGCATCGGCCGACGCCATCGTTCTGTGCGTCTCCGCCGATCAGGACGTGCTCGACGTCGTGAACGCGCTGGCGCCGGGCCTCAAGCCGGGCGCTCTCGTGATCGACTGCTCCACCGTCGGTTCGGAAACGGCCCGCAAGAGCGCGCAGATCCTCGCTGCGCGCCAGGCCGCGTTCCTCGATTGCCCGGTGAGCGGCGGCGTCGAAGGCGCACGCGATGCCACGCTGGCCATCATGGTCGGCGGCTCGGAAGATGCGTTCGAACGCGCGCGCCCGGTGCTCGCGGCGCTCGGCAAGACGATCACCCATTTCGGCCCGACCGGCAGCGGGCAGGCGGCGAAGGCCACGAACCAGATCATGTGTGCCGGCATCATCGAAGCGGTGTCGGAGGCGATGGCGTTCGCGAAGGCGCAGGGCCTGCCGCTCGATCGAATCGTCGACACGCTCGGCAAAGGCGCGGGCTCGAGCTGGTACTTCGTGCATCGTGCGCCGAACATGGTTCGCGGCGCCTATCCCGCCGGCTTCCGCGTGCGGCTGCACGCGAAGGATCTCGGCATCTGCCGCGACATGGCGGCCCGCTTCGGCGTCGCGCTGCCAGTGGTGGAACGCATGCTCGACGAATACGCGGAGCTCGTCGCGCGCGGCTACGGCGACGAGGATATTTCCGCAACGTATAGACTCAAATCGGAGCTCTTCGAACCCGGCGCAAGCCAGAAAGGCGAGACCTGAACGCGAGCCTCTCCAAGACTGACGCGGCAAGCGACCCCGCGAACGCCTATTACCTGCCCAATTTCTGCACGTCGCGCGCCGCCCTCGCCATCGTGCTCATCGTCGAGCTGACGGCGCTCGTCATCACGCTCTCGCGTTTCAACGAAGACATCGGTTTCTGGATCGAGCTGTCGCGCACCTCGTTCTTCCTCATCTGGATCGGCCTTTCCGGCACGGCGGCGCTGTGCTGGAGTCGGCCGATCCTGCGCGATCTCACGGCGTCAAAGGTTTCTGCGGCAGTGATCGGGTTGATCGCGGCACTCATCACGACCTTCTCGGCACTGGCCTGGTGGGCGGGCAGGACGCTCCTCGTGGAAGACGCCGGCCTCGCGCCGCTGTTCCCGCACTCCTTCGTCGACTTCACGTTGCGCAATCTCACCATCGGGCTCGTCGTGACGGTGCTGGCGCTGCGCTACTTCTACGTCGCGCACGAATGGGAGCGAAACGTGGAGATGCAGGCGCGCGCCCGCGTGCACGCGCTTCAGGCGCGCATCCGCCCGCACTTCCTGTTCAACAGCATGAACACCATCGCCTCGCTGACGCGCACCGATCCAGCGCTCGCGGAGTCGGCGGTGCAGGATCTCGCCGATCTCTTTCGCGCGAATCTCAGCGAGAAGCGCAACACCATCACCCTGGCGGAAGAGCTCGAAGTTTCGCGCATCTACCAGCGCATCGAAGAGCTTCGCCTCGGTAACCGGCTTCGCGTCGACTGGAACATCTCGCAGCTGCCGATGCAGGCGCTGGTTCCGGGGCTGTTGCTGCAGCCGTTGCTGGAAAACGCGATCTATCACGGCGTCGAGCCGCAGCCTGATGGCGGCGTCGTGACGGTGACCGGCGAGCTGGCGGGCGGGCTCATTACGGTGGTTGTGCGCAACCGGGTGTCCGAGCGCCAGAACCAGCGCGAGGGGAACCGGCTTGCGCTCGCGAACATCCGTGAGCGGCTCTCGCTCATGTATGGCGAACGCGCGCTCGTGAAGGCGGGCCGGTTCGACGACGAGTACATTGTCACGCTGCGATTCCCGCACGTCGAAAATCGCGCGAAGCTGCCCGCATGAAGCTCAGGGTTCTCATCGTCGACGACGAGGCGCCAGCACGCGAGCGGCTGAAGAGCCTGCTCACCGAGATCGGCGATTTCGAAGTCGCGGGCGAGGCGGCGAACGGCGAGCAGGCGTTGAAGCTGGCGGTCGACCTGTCACCGGACGTGGTGCTGCTCGACGTTCGCATGCCCGGCATGGATGGGATCGAAGCCGCCCGGCAGCTCAACTCGCTGGTCGAACCGCCGGCGGTAATCTTCACGACGGCCTACGACGAGTACGCGATCAATGCCTTCGACGCGCAGGCTGTTGGGTATCTGCTGAAGCCAATCCGCAAGGAAAAACTCGCCGCGGCCCTGACGCAGGCGGGGCGGCTTACCCGTCCGCAGCTACAGCGGATCGCCGCCTCGGCGGAAGCGGCGCCGAAGCGCACGCACATCGCCGCGCGCCACCGGGAAGGGCTGCGGCTCATTCCGATCGAAGAAGTGCAGTTTTTCTTTGCCGAGCAGAAGTACACGACTGTTCGGCACCTCAAGGGCGAGGACCTCATCGAGGATTCGCTGCGATCGCTGGAGGAGGAGTTCACCACCGCCTTCGTGCGCATTCATCGGAATGCGCTGGTGAGTGTGAGGTTTCTGGAGCGAATCGAGCGGAATGCGGAAGGGCAGTATTTTGTGAAGCTGCGGGGGTGTCCGGCGCCGCTGCAGGTGAGTCGGCGGATGGCAGGTGAGCTGAAGGAAAGATTCAGGATCTAAGAAGCCCGAGGCGCCTCTTAGCCGCCCGGCGATTGAGGGCTTCTTGGTGCATAGTCGAACGAATCGAAGTGCAACCGGTCTTCCGTCAGCCCTCGCGCCGGAAACGCAGCCCGTATCGCCTCAATCATCGCCGGCGGCCCGGCTGCATACACATCCACCGCCCCCAGGTTCGGGTAGTCGACGAGCACGGCATCGTGCACCCACCCCGTCCGCCGATGATCGTGCTCGGCCTCTTCGGCGCTCGCTTCCGACAACACCGCCGTGAACTTCAGGTTCGGATGCTGCCGCACCCATTCGAGCACCGCCTGTTCCTCGTAGAGATCCTGGCCATGCCGCGCGCCCCAGTACAGGTGCAGCGGCCGCTTCGAATCCCGCGCCAGCGCGTGACGCAGGATCGACTTGATCGGCGCGAACCCCGTGCCACCTGCGATCAGCAATGCCGGCGTGGTGCCATCGCGATAGATGAACTGCCCAAGCGGGCCCTCGATCCGCAGCAGCGCGCCGGCGCGCAGCTGCTCGAACAGCGTGCTGGTGAAGCCGCCGCCGGGCACGTGGCGCACGTGCAGCTCGATCTCGCCGTTGTCGTGCGGCGGGCTCGCAATCGAAAAGCTGCGTCGCTTGCTGCCGTCGACCAGCACATCGAGATACTGACCCGCCCGGAACTGCAGCGGCTCCACCGCCGGCAGCCGCAGGAACACCTGCATCACATCCGGCGCGAGGCGTTCCATCCGTGCAATCCGGCACGGCAGGGTCTTGATCTCGGCTTCCGATGCGTTGGCGATGATGCGGGCCTCGACGCGCAGGTCCGTTCGCGGGCGGGCCTGGCATAAGAGCACGTAGCCGTTCGCCGCTTCCTCAGCCGTGAGGCCGGCGGTGCGACCGTTCGGGTAGTGGATTTCCCCGGACAGCAGCCGCGCGCGGCACGACGCGCAATGACCCGAGCGGCAGCTGTGAGGCAGGTTGAGCCCGGCCGCGAGCGCCACTTCGAGCACCGACTGGTCCTCGCGGACGCGGAGGGTTCTGCCGTGCGGCTCGATGCGAACGTTGTGCTCGTGGGTGCTCATTGCTGTTGCTGAAGGTTAGCTCTTCCGGGCGAGACCCGGGCTCGACAGTTCGGGTATTCTCGCTGCATGCGCATCGATTTCGTGAAGATGCACGGCGCTGGCAACGACTTCATCGTGTTCGACGTGCCAGCCGGGGCATCGCTGCCCACTGCGGAGCAGTGGCGGAAGCTTTCCAATCGCCATACCGGCATCGGCTTCGACCAGGCCCTCGTGCTCGAGCCGCCACGCCGACCCGATACTGCGGTCTTCTATCGCATCTTCAACGCCGACGGCTACGAGGTCGAACAGTGCGGCAATGGCGCGCGCTGTATCGCCGCCTACGTTCATCGCCGCGGCCGCGTGAAGTCCGATTCGTTCACCATGGACAGCCCGGCTGGCCTCATCGAGGTGAGGGTGCTCGGCCCCGCGCTCGTCTCAGTGAACATGGGTGTTCCGAATTTCGCGCCGTCCGCGCTTCCGTTCGATGCCTCCAGTGAAGCTCACGTCTACCCGCTGGACGTCGCCGGCACACAGGTCGACATCGGCGCCGTGTCGATGGGCAACCCGCACGCCGTGCTGACCGTGCCATCGACCGATGCCGCGCCGGTGGATCGCCTCGGCCCTGCCATCGAGAGTCATAGGCGTTTTCCGAAGCGCGTGAACGTGGGTTTCATGGAAGTGCTGGACCGCTCGCACATCAACCTTCGCGTCTACGAGCGCGGCGCCGGCGAAACGCTTGCCTGCGGCACCGGCGCGTGCGCGGCCGTCGCGGTGGGCCGACATCACGGTCGACTGGACGAGAGCGTCGAGGTACACGCGCGCGGCGGCAAGTTGCGCGTAAACTGGGCGGGCCCGGGCCAGCCGATCTGGCTCACGGGGCCAGCCGAGGTGGCCTTCGAAGGCCGAGTCGAGATTTGAAATCGGGGAGCATGAAGAAATGACGACACGAGACGCTCGCGGCCTCGCCACCACCGCCGAGACGCAGGAAGAATCCATCGCGCGCTACCTGCAGCACAACCCGGATTTCTTCGAGCGCCACCAGCCGTTGCTCGCGCGCCTGAAGCTGCCGCATGCCCGCACCGGTTCGACCATCTCGCTCGTCGAGCGGCAGGTGGAAGTGCTACGCGAGAAGCAGACCGGGGTCGAGCAGAAGCTCGCGGAGTTCGTGCGCGTCGCGCGCGCCAACGACGCGCTCGCCGACAAGGTCCACAAGTTCACGCGCCGCCTCGTTCGCGCCCGCTCCCGCAGCGAGGTCATCGCCCAGATCGAAGCCAGCCTGCGCGAAGACTTCGACGCATTCCATTCCACGCTGCTGCTCGTCGGGTCGCCGACGGAAGAAAGCGGCAACTTCCTGCGCACGTGCTCGCCGGACGATGCGCGCCTGAAGTCCTTCGACACGCTGTTCGCCACCGGCAAGCCCCGTTGCGGCCAGGTGCGGGATTCGCAGCGGGACCTGCTCTTCGGGCGCGAAGCGAACGACATCGGCTCCGTCGCGCTCGTGCCGCTGGGGGATCATGGTTCGCTCGGCCTGCTGGCCCTCGGCAGCACCGATCGCGACCGCTTCCATCCCGGTATGAGCACCGAGTTCCTGGCACGCATGGCAGAGCTGATTACGGATGCGCTCAGCGCCCGCTGAGCTCGAATGGCTGAAGCGGTTCCGGCGTTACCTCACCACCGAACGCCGGCTTTCCGCCAATACCGACAAGAACTACGCGATCGACCTCGAGGCGTTCGTCGCCTTCTGCGACCAGCAGGGCGTGGATCAGTGGCGCAAGGTCGATAGCCAGCACGTGCGACTGTTTGCGGCCCGCCAGCATGCCGCGGGGCTCGCGCCGAAGAGCATTCAGCGCCGGCTGTCGGGCGTGCGGTCGTTCTTCCAGTTCCTGATTCGGGAGACGCTGCAGGCGAAGGGCCGCGCGGACTCACCGCGCGTGCAGACCAATCCCGCTCTCGAGATTCGAGCGCCGAAAGCCAAACGCGCGCTGCCGGTCACGCTCGATCCGGACCAGATGGCGAAGCTGCTGGAGTTGCCGGCCGGGGATGCACTCACCGCCCGCGACCGGGCGATCATGGAGCTTCTGTATTCCTCCGGGCTGCGTCTCGCGGAGCTGGTCGGCCTGAACCTCACCGATCTGCTGCCCGACAACACGGTTCACGTCATCGGCAAGGGCAACAAGGCGCGCATCGTCCCCGTCGGGAGCAAGGCGCGCGAGGCGCTGGCGGCGTGGAAGCAGGAACGTGCGAGCCTCGCCAAGCCGGATGAGCTAGCGTTGTTCGTAGGCAAGAACGGCAGACGGCTGGGGCCGTGGGGCGTGCAGTCCAGGGTCGCCCACTGGGCCCGGCAGCAGGGGCTTCACCAGCATGTGCACCCTCACCTCTTCCGGCATTCGTTTGCGACCCATCTCCTTGAATCCAGTGGAGAACTTCGCGGCGTGCAAGAGCTGCTCGGCCACGCCGACATCTCGACGACGCAGATCTACACTCACCTTGATTTCCAGCATCTGGCCCGCACGTACGAAGCCGCTCACCCGCGCGCGCGAAAAAAGACCCGGTAGCCCGCACAACCTGCTCCGCTGCCGCCCGCTGCGCCCGGCGTGAAATCTGCTATCGGGAGTCTCATGACCGAATCGACTGGTTTCAATCCGCACAGCACGACCATCCTGGCCGTTCGCAAGAACGGCGCCATTGCCATGGGTGGCGATGGCCAGGTCACCCTCGGCAACACCGTCATGAAGGGCAACGCCCGCAAGGTGCGCCGCCTCTACAACGACAAGGTCCTCGCGGGCTTTGCCGGCGGCACGGCCGATGCCTTCACCCTGTTCGAGCGCTTCGAAGGCAAGCTCGAGAAGTTTGGCAACATCACGCGCGCCGCCATTGACCTCGCGAAGGACTGGCGCAGCGACCGCTACCTGCGGCGCCTCGAAGCGCTGCTGCTGGTCGGCGACAAGGAGAAGCTGTTCATCATCTCCGGCAATGGCGACGTGATCGAGCCCGAGCACGACGTCGCGGCTATCGGTTCCGGCGGCTCGTTCGCGCTGTCTGCGGCGCGCGCGCTCGCCGAGAACACGAACATGGAGGCCAGAGACATCGTCGAGAAGGCGATGGGCATCGCGGCCGACATCTGCATCTACACCAATCGCAACCTCATTCTGGACGAGATCAAGTAAATGACTGCGAACGAGCTCACTCCGCGCGAGATCGTCGCGGAGCTGGACAAGCACATCGTCGGCCAGACCGCTGCGAAGCGCGCGGTGGCCATCGCCCTGCGCAACCGCTGGCGCCGCATGCAGGTGCCGGAAGAGCTGCGCCAGGAAATCACGCCGAAAAACATCCTCATGATCGGGCCCACCGGCGTGGGCAAGACCGAGATTGCGCGGCGCCTCGCGAAGCTCGCCAATGCGCCGTTCGTGAAGGTCGAAGCCACCAAGTTCACCGAAGTGGGCTACGTCGGGCGCGACGTCGACTCCATCGTGAAAGAGCTGGTGGACGTCTCCGTGAAAATCACGCGCGAGCAGGAAATCGAGAAGGTGCGTGTACGCGCGGTGGATGCCGCCGAAGAGCGCGTGCTCGACGCCCTGCTGCCGCAGCCGCGCCGCATGGGCTTCTCGACCGACGAGCCGCTGCAGCCGCGCGACGGCGAGACGCGTCAGAAATTCCGCAAGATGCTGCGCGAAGGCCAGCTGGACGATCGCGAGATCGAGCTGGAGCTGCGGGCAATGCCGATGGGCGTGGAAATCATGGCGCCTCCGGGCATGGAGGAGATGCAGCAGCAGCTGCAGTCCATGTTCGCGAACCTCGGCGGCAACAAGACCAAAACGCGCAAGGTGCGCGTGAAGGAAGCACAGAAACTGCTCCTCGATGAGGAAGCGGCGAAGCTCCTCAACGAAGACGAGTTGAAGGTGCAGGCGCTGAAGAACGCCGAGCAGAACGGTATCGTGTTCATCGACGAGATCGACAAGGTCACGCGCCGACAGGAAACCATGGGGGCCGACGTGTCACGCGAAGGCGTGCAGCGAGACCTGCTGCCGCTCATCGAAGGCTCGACGGTGTCGACCAAGTACGGGACGGTGAAGACGGATCATGTGCTGTTCATCGCTTCCGGCGCGTTCAGCCTGTCGAAGCCCTCGGACCTGATTCCGGAGCTGCAGGGCCGCCTGCCCATCCGCGTGGAGCTGGATTCGCTGAAGGTCGAAGACTTCGTGCGCATCCTCACCGAGCCGGACGCGTCGCTGACCACGCAGTACAAGGCGCTGATGCTGACGGAAGGCGTGGAAGTGAAGTTCGACGAGAGCGGCGTGAGGCGCATCGCGGAGATCGCGTACGAGGTGAACGAGCGCACCGAGAACATCGGCGCCCGCCGCCTGCACACGGTGATGGAGCGACTGCTCGAAACCGTGTCGTACGACGCTTCCGAGAAGGGCGGCAGCTCGCTCGCCATCGACGCGAAGTACGTCGACGATCACCTGGGCAACCTCGTGAAGAACGAGGACCTGAGTCGCTACATCCTGTAGACCGTTTCCTCCCTCTAATGGCAGGGCGCGCTCCCCCTTCTGGCGAGCGCGCCCGCGCCGGTATCCGGGTACCTTGGATACCGTCATGACCCTCCTGGAAATCCTCATCGCCAGACTGAAAACCGCGAGATTCGTGGGGCGCGCGGCTGCGCTCGTGAAAGACCTGGGCCCCTACGCCGCGATCGAGATCCTGTTGCCCGGCGGCTCGCTGCTCGCACTCGGGCTATGGCTGTACTCCCGGCACAAAAGCGGCAAGCCGCTGATGCCATACAGGCTACGCGCCGCAGTGAGGCGCCTGGCCCGCTTTGATCTTCGCAATCGTCGCCTGAGCCCGCTCCAGCAGGGCAGCGACGTGCGCGTTCCCGGGGTGGCGCTCGGCAGCTGAGTGCATGGCTTCGAGCGTCCGCTCGGAGTCCGCCGTCCGGCCCACCGCCGCGTAGCTCTCGGCCAGATGGCTCAGCACCGCGACGATATTCGGGCTGTCTTCCCCTACGTACCTGTGCATTCCCGCGAGTGACTCTTCCCACAGCGGGATCGCTTCTTTCGGGCGATCCGTCAGCTGCAGGATCCGCGCGCGCTGCGCGGTGGCCTCGCTGGCGAACAGGTTGTCCTTGCCGTAGCGCGTGACCGTGCGGTCGTACAGCTCGTTGGCGCCGGCCATCGCTTCGTCGGCGCGGCCATAGCGACAAGCCACGGTCGGCAGATCCGACAGCGCCGCAAGCAGATCGTCCGTCGTCGCGTATCGCGCATTCATCAGCTGAATCGCCTTGCGCAGCGGATGGTCATCCCACGGAATTTTCTGGTCGGTGGCGAGAGCGAGCAGGCCCTGCCAGCGCAACAAGCGCGCGCGCTCGATTGAGGTGCTGTCGCCGGCGCGATCGAGCAGGCGCTGCGCATCGGTCAGAAGGCTACGCGCTTCGTCGTATACGCCGAAGTTCACCTGCACGGCGCCCAGCATCACCTCTGAAGGCGCGGTCCGCGCATCGTTCGGGCCGAATGCGGCTTTGGCAGCGGCGACGCGCCGGCGCGCGAGCGCTTCGATCTGCTCGCGCGTGCCCGTATCCGTGTAGAGCTCGATGAGGATCTGGAACACCTCATCGCGAATGTCTGGCTGCGCGGCGAATGCGCGATCGATGCGCTCCGCACCGGCATTCAACACGTCATCAAGTGTCGCGGCTCGCGCTTCGACACCGCCGCGCACCGAGCCGCGGGCCTGCTCGAACAGATCGAGCAGGAAGCGCTTCACCGCGACCGCTCGCTCACCTTCGCGCGCGGCGGCGCGTGCGTTCACGATCGTGCCGGTCACACCGGCCACTACACTCAGGAACACCACAGTCGCCATCGTCAACGCGAGTGCGTGGCGCCGCGCGGCGAGGCCAGCGCGATACAGCAGCGTGTCGGGACGCGCCCGGATCGGGCGCCGATCGAGCACGCGCTGCAGATCGTCCGCGAGCTCCGTCGCCGAACGATAGCGCTGCTCCGGATCGGCCTTCACCGCCTTTGCGACGACGGCGGCGACATCTCCGCGCAGCGCCCTGCGTAGTTCCTTCACCGACGTGCTGCGCTGATCTGCCAGCTTCGCGGTCTCGTCCGGCGTCGTGGTCAGCGTCCACAGTGGCTTCGGCACTTCGCCGGGCTGCGTGGGCTGCATCGGCCGGGCGCCGTTCAGCAGCTCGTACAGCACCATGCCGAGCGCGTAGACATCCATCGAGGTCGAGACGGTCTGGCCGGCGATCTGCTCGGGCGCGGCGTACGCGGGAGTCATCGCGACGCCGGCGTCACGCGTGAGCTGCGTTTGCAGGGCAAGCGCATCCGCTTCGTCCGCGAGCAGCTTGGCGACGCCGAAGTCGAGCAGCTTCACCTCGCCATCGGCGGTCACGAAAATGTTCGACGGCTTCAGGTCCCGATGCACGATCAGGTTCTCATGCGCATGGGCCACCGCCTTGCAGACGACGATGAACAGCTCGACCCGCGCGGCCAGCGTGAGCCGGTTTCGATTGCACCAGGTGTCGATGCGCTCGCCGTCGACGTACTCGAGCACGAGAAAGCGTTCGCCGCCGCCGGTGACACCCGCGTCCAGCAAGCGCGCGATATTGGGATCGCTGAGTCGCCCGAGCAGGCGCCCCTCGCGCGCGAAACGCTCGTTCGCATTCCGATCCGCCGAAGCGAGTCGCATCAGCTTGATCGCCGCGAGCCCGTCGTACAGGCCATCGGTGCGCCGGGCGAGCCACACCTGCGCCATGCCGCCGGTGCCGATCAACTCCTCCACGCGCCACGGCCCGAAGCTCCGGCCGGCCAGATCGCCGATGGCGCCGGGCGGGCTGAGGAACGGGCTGCGTGTCGCCACCTCGTCCGCGTCGATGAGCTGGACCAGGCGCTGGTGCACTTCCGGCTCGCTCACCTTCAGCGCCGCGAGCCACGCCGGCCGCTCGTGATGCGTGAGATCCGCCCACGTGTCGAAATGCGCCAGCGCGGCCTTCGAAACGTAGGGCGCGCTCATCGCAGCTGATCGAACAGGAAGGCGCGCGCCTTGCGCCAGTCGCGCTTCACGGTGGCGAGCGAGATGTCGAGCTGGACCGCGATGTCCTCTTCCGTCATGCCGCCGAAGTACCGCATTTCCACAACCTTGAAGCAGCGCTCGTCGGCACCCTGCAGCTCGAGCAGGGCTTCATTGAGACGCGAGAAGTCTTCCGTGCCCGCGATGCCCTCGGCCATGCCTGTGGAGAGCGTGACGGGCCGCTGCCCGGCACCGCGCTTATCCGCACCGGATTCGCGAACGTAGTCGATGAGGACGCTCCGCATCGCTTGCGAGGCGTACGCATAAAAAGCCCGGCGATCACGTAGCGGCTCCGCGTCGCGCTTCAGGAGGCGCATGTACGCTTCGTGAACCAGGGCCGACGGGTTGAGCGTCACGTCGGCGTTCGACAGCTGGCTGCGCGCGAGCTTCAGCAGCTCCGCGTACAGCAGGCGATAGATGTTTTCGTGGGCCGCACGATCGCCGCCCAGGGCACGATTCAGGATGACAGTGACCGGTTCGCTGCTCATTCGGAGCTTTTTTCTCGCATGCGACGGCGGCGCATCTTACATGGCTGCCCGCCGTCGACATACGTTGCTCCCTGCGACCGACCACCGGCGTTTACTCGGCGGCCACCAGCGTCGTCGGTGCGATCGGCGGGGTCGCCGAGAAACTGACGATCCGTGCGATCCGCTCGCCGCGCATTTCCACCAGCGCGAGCTGTCTCTGGGAAGGTGCACCCGCCGCGTTCGGCGCGTCGAACTGAACGAACACCACCGCGGAATTGGTGGGGAAGATCCAGACATTCGAGGTGCGCGCCTTCAGGCCGGCCATGGCTGCGCAGCCCGCCGGGGCATTGGCGCCATCGACAGTCAGATAGGTGCCGGGTTCGTTCAGCGTGTATTCGATGTGCAGGTCATCGGTCGTCACCCGACTCAGGGCACGCCCTTCGCCCGACGCGCAGGCCGCCACGTAGCCGCCGAGCGCGCGCTCGGTGCGGGCGATCAGGTCCGCCCATTTGCGGGCCGCGGCCGTCTGCGGCACATGCGCCTGGATGGAGTGCGCGTCCACGACGTCGGCGGCGCGGGTGCCGGTGCTGGCCAGGGTCAGCAGGGCGGCACCGATGGCGGGGAACAGGGCGATCGAGCGTTTCATGACTTCTTCCTCTTACCGTGTGGGGGTCCTTACCCATACAGACGGAATCAGAAGTCAAAACAGCTCACGCCCGATCGAAAAATCTCACCAGACCTTGCAGACGTCCTCCGGGCGTTTCACCAGCTTCTTGCCCGCCTTGCAGCTGAAGGCGGCTGCGAACTCGGGCATGTTCACCACGAGGCCGTTGATCCGGTAGCGCGCGGGCGAGTGCGGGTCGGTGACCGCGTTGGCGCGCAGGTTCTCGGGACGATCGTTCGAGCACGCCCACTGCGCCGTACCCACGAAGAACCGTTGTGCCGGCGTGAGCCCATCGACCTCGCGCAGGCGCATCGCCTTCGTCTGCTCCTGCCACGCGGCCCACGCGATGATGAGCCCGCCGAGATCGGCAATGTCCTCGCCCGAAGTCAGCGCGCCGTTGATCTTGATGTCATCGACGATCGTGTACTGCGAATACTGGTCGCGGATGCATTGCGCGCGCTGCTCGAACTTCGCCGCATCTTCCTTCGTCCACCAGTCCCGCAGGTTGCCGTCGCCATCGAACTGGCGCCCCTGGTCGTCGAAGCCGTGCGTGAGCTCGTGGCCGATGGTGCCGCCGGTGTTGCCGTAGTTCGGTGCGTCGTCCAGCTTCACGTCATACAGCGGCGGCGCCAGCACGCCCGCCGGGAAGTTGATGTCGTTCAGCGACGAGTCGTAGTACGCGTTGACGGTGGGCGGGCTCATGCCCCACTCGCCCTTGTCGACGGGCTTGCCGATCTTCGCAGCCTGGCGCTTCGTTTCGAAGACGGTGGCGCGGCTGACGTTCTCGTAGAAATCCGCCCGGCCGACGGTGAGCGCCGAATAGTCGCGCCAGATGTCGGGGTAGCCGATCTTGTTACGCATCTTCGAAAGCTTGTCGAGCGCCTGTGTCTTCGTCTGCGGCGACATCCAGTCGAGCTGCTGGATGCGCACCTTCATCGCGTCCTCGATCTGGTGCGTCATCAGCAACGTCTTCTCTTTCGTCGACGGCGGGAACACGCGCGCGACGTATTCGCGGCCCAGTGCTTCACCCAGATCGCGATCGACCCAGCCTACGCACTTGCGCCAACGCGGCCGGTCGGTCTCCGCACCCCGCAGATACTTGCGGTAGAACCCGACGTGCTCGTTCACAAACGGTGACGCGAGGTACTCCGCTGACGCGTCGACGAGCGCCCAGCGCAGGTAGGTCTTGATGTTCTTCAGGCTCTCTTTCGAGATGCGCGCGTTCAGCTCCTTGAAGAACGCGGGCTCCGCGACGTTCAGCCACGGCTCGGCCTCGAAGCCCACTGTCGTGAAATAGGTCTTCCAGTCGAGCGCGGGCGTCACGTTCGGCAGCGTCTTCATCGTGTAGCGGTGATAGACGTTGTGTGGATCGCGACGCTGCACGCGCGTGAGTGATGGCTTCGCCAGCGACGTTTCGATGCGCATCACCGTCGCCGCATTGGCCTTGGCGACGTCGGGCGCGTCGCCCAGCAACTCGAACATCTTCTGCACGTGAGCGACGTAGCGCTGCCGGATCTCGACCGACTTCTTGTCCTTCTTGAAGTAGTAGTCGCGGTCCGGCAGCCCGAGGCCGCCCGCATCGACGGTAGCGATGACTTTGGTGGCGTCGCGCGCATCCTGCTGCGAATAGACGCCGAAGAAGAGGCCGCTGGTCGAAAGACGCTGATGCAGGTTACCCAGCAGCGTGGCGAGCTGCTTGCGCTCCTGCAGCTTCTCGATGCTCGCGAGGTCGTCCTTCAGCGGCGCGGCGCCGGCGCGCTCGATCGCATCCACGTCCATGCAGGACGCGAAGTAGTCGCCGATCTTCTGCTGAGTCGGCGTGCGACCGGTGATCGTCTTTGCCGCGTCGTCGAGAATGCCCCACAGGTAGCGCTGGTTGTTCACGGTCGTCTTTCCGTAAACATCCCAGCGAGTCTGATCGGGCGGAATGGGATTGTTCTTGATCCAGCCGCCGCAGGCGTACTGGTACAGGTCATCGCACGGATCGGCCGTGCGGTCCATGGAGGTAACGTCGAGGCTGGGGGAGTACGGCAGCTCTTTCAGCGGCACTTCGGGGGCAGCCGTCAGGGTCGGCGGCGGCGCGATGCCGCTCGGAGCGCCCTGCGCCCAGGCGCACGTACCCACCATCGTGCCCAGCAGGCCCGCCGTCACCGCACGGGCGAGGAGCGCGTATCCGTTGCGATTCCGCATCGAGATTCTCCGCAAAATGATCGTGCAACAGTACGCGCGTCGGCGCGTCGGGTCACGCGGAGCGCGATCAGTCGCGGGAGGGCTGCGGCAGATTGCGGCGGGAGCCGTAGGTGTGGGCGTACACCTTCGTGAACTCCGCACCGAGCAGGAAAATCTGCGCGGAGTAGTACACCCAGACCAGCACCAGGATCACGGAGCCGGCCGCGCCGTAACTCGACGCCACCGCACTGTTACCGAGGTACAGGCCAATGAGCGCCTTGCCGATGCTGAACAGCGCGGCGGTGATGATCGAGCCGATCGCCACGTCCTTCCAGGCGATGTGCACCGACGGCAGGATCTTGTAGATCATCGCGAACAACAGCGTCACGAGGGCGAACGAGAAGACGAAGTTCACCCCCTGCAGCATCAGGCCGGTGACATCGCTCGGCGCCCACGTTCGGGCAAGCGCGCTGACCAGGGCGCTGAACACCAGCGACACCAGCAGCAGAAAGCCGAGCGACAGGATCAGCCCGACCGACAGCAGCCGCTTGCGCAGAAAGTACCAGAAGCCGCTGGTCCGCTCGGGCGGCGCGCGCCAGATCTGGTCGAGGCCATCTTTCAGCTCGGCGAGCGCGGTGGTCGCACCGATGCAGAGCGTGACGACGCCGATCGCCGTCGCAATGAGCCCGGCGCCGGGCCGGCTCGCGCTGTGGATCATCGCCTGCACGGCCGCGGCGGCGTCAGTCCCGAGCAGGTCTTTCACCTGCCCGAAGATTTCACCGCGCGCCGCTTCCTGCCCGAAGAACAGACCCGCGATCGCGATCGACAGGATGAGAATCGGCGCGAGCGAGAACACCGTGTAGAACGCCAGCGCCGCACCCTTGCGCGAGGCGCGATCGTTTACCCATTCGTTGACCGTTTCGTAGCAGAGATGCCACGTCGCGCGGGCGAATCTCATGGTGCGGCCCTCACATCTCGCAGGGCGACGGCTTCCGGTGTGACCACGGCCTTCACCGGATAGTGATCGGACGCGTATCGCGACAACTTCGAACGATGCACGTTGAATTGCAGCAGCGAGCCGCGCGGCCGCACCCACACGCGATCCAGCGCGAACATCGGCGCGTAGACGGGGAACGTCCGCTGCGAGGGCGGCTTACCCAGCACGCCGTGCAGCCAGCGCAGCGGCCGGCTGAGCGGCAACCATTCGTTGATGTCGCCGAGCACGACGATGGGCTGGTCCATCGGCATCTCGCGCAGGATCTTCAGCACCTTGCGCATCTGGTAGCGCCGCTCGATCGGCAGCAACCCCAGATGCATCACGAACACACGAATGCAGGTGCCCGCGACATCCAGATCGACTTCTAGCGCGCCGCGCGGCTCGAAGCGGAGATAACTCAGGTCGTGACGACGCACGTCGAGAATCTTCCGCCGCGTGAGCAGCGCGTTCCCGTAAACGCGGTCGTGTTTGATGATCGTCGAGGCCGCAATGGCCTGCATGCCGGTGGCTTCGGCTAGAAACTCGAGCTGGCGCGAGTCGCTGTGCTCGCCGGGCCGGCTATCGACTTCCTGCAGCCCGATGGTGTCGCAGCCCATCTCCTTGATGACGTCAGCGACCCGTCGCACGTCGCACCGGCCATCGGTGCCCACGCATCGATGGATGTTGTACGAGCCCACGTGAAGCGGCTCGAACTCCGGCGGCGGCGTGGCCGCTACGGACGGCTCAGGCAGGATGTCCGCGACGGCAGCCATGAGTAGTTGGAGCAGAGGCCTGACCGAACAGCCAGCGACGCACGAGGCGCGTGCCGATGATGAGCGCGACGGCGAGCGCGCCGACGAGCCACAGATTGATCGAGCTCGGATCCCTCAGCCCCGACACGAGCTGGTCGCCGAACACCGTGGCGACGAGAGTGCCCGGCAGGATGCCGAGCGCGCTGCCGACGATGAAGTCCCGGAATCGCAGATGAATCGCGCCCGCTACCGCATTGACGACCGCGAACGGTGCGAGCGGGACTAGGCGCACTGCGGTCATCGCGATGATGCCCCGGTGACGCATGATCTGCGTCATGCGCGTGAGCTTGCCCCGCGCGAGGCGCCGCACGGTTTCGCGGTTCAAGCGCGTGCCCACGTAATACGTGACGCCACATGCGAGCAGGATTCCGGACATCGCGTACGCGAACCCGTGCCACGGCCCGAAAGCCGCAACCGCAATCAGTGTGATGAGCGCTCGTGGGAACAGCACGACGCACGCGGGCGTGTACGCGAGAATCACCAGCAGCGGCGCCCACCAGAGACTGGAGAAATCTGCGGCCCACGCTACCGCGCTATCCGCATCGGTCCATGCGGCAAGCGGCGTGTAGCGCCACACGGCTGTGAGCGCGCAGGCAATCGCAAGCACCGCGATGGGCAGGACCCAGCGCGGGCTGCGCGCCGCGGCCCGGTCTTCCGGCGGAAGCTGCGCGATCATCGATTCGAGCGAGACCGGCTGTTCCGGGTCGGCAACATTCGCGATGGTCACCAGCGCCTCGGATACATCATCGAGCCGCTCGTACTTGCGCAGCGAGCGCTCTTCGCTCATCAACGCTTCGATCCCTCGCTGGACGGAGCCGCCGGCTTCGGTCAACGCGGCTTCGACGCGCTCGGCCGATGTGCCGAGATGCTCGGCAAGCAGCTCGTTGCGGAAGCTGCGGATCACGCGCGCAATGCGCTGATCCCCGCGCGCTTCGATCGCGGCGTCACACTCGGTGTCGAGGCCCATCGACCGGTTCGAAAAATTGGCGGAGCCGATGCGCACGATCTCGTCGTCCACGATCATGAGCTTCGAATGCAGGTCGCAGCACTGCCCTTCCGGCAAGCCCGGAATGTGCGGGAAGTAGGCGTGGAAGCGGCCATGCTTGTCCGCGTCGCGCAGCTTCTTCAGCAGCACGGTGCGCAACGTGCCCATCGTCGGCGCTTCCAGCCAGCCCTGCGTCGAGAGGCGCAGCACCGCGATGATCTCGGGCCCATCTTCTTCGGCGAGTCGCGCGGCAAGCGCTTCGCCAAGTGAGTTGGACGTGAAGTACTGGTTCTCGATGTAGATCGTGTGTTTCGCGCGGGCGATCATGTCGAGGTACAGCGCCTGCACCTCGCAGATCTGCGAGTCGTCGTTAAACGAGGCACGCGTGCGCGACAGCGCGACGTCCACGTCGGCAACGGACACGGGCAGCGATGGCGGCCAGGGATCCGCGCCTTCGACCACGGTCTTCTTGAGGGGATGGCCCGTCGCGCGGAACCACCGCTCGCGCACGATCTCGTCGAGCACGCGCGCGGCTGGACCATCCATCGCCATCACGGTGTCGTGGAAAGGCGCGTAGTGGTCGTCCTCACCCTCGTTGATGCGACGGTGATCCGCGGGTGAGTGATCTTTCGTATCCCAACGGCTGCGGGTGAGATCCAGGCCACCGCAGAACGCCAGGGCGCCGTCGATGACCACGACCTTCTGATGCTGGGACGCGCCCACCGGAATGTGATCGTCATAGCGCAGCCGGACGCGCCGATGCGGCCGCCAGCCGAGCCCGTAGATCGGCGACAACTCGCGCCCCTTCGAGAACAGCACCGGGTAGTCCCACGTCAGGACCCGGATATTGAGCCGGCGCCGGCGCTTCGCCAGGAAGTTGAGGAAATCGCCGAGCAGCTCCGGCACGCCCGGGAGGCCGTGATACAGCTGCGTGCGGCTGTGGAAATCCCAGCCCACGATCACGATCGACCGGGTGGCGCGCAGGGCGGCATTCACGAACGCTTTGAAATACGCCTCGCCGTCGATGATCAGCGAGACGCGGTCGGCATGGCCGACGCGAAAGCAGTTGCGACCCGGCTCGAACAGGCTCGCCGGACGCGCGGCGGCCGACGTTCTGGCCGCTCCCCGAGTCAGTTTCTTTTCGACGCTGTGAGACGTGACGGACATGGAAGCGCGTAGCCCGGCGGCGCTACGCGCCGCGATGGCCACGCTTCAGCAACCGCTGTTCCCAATTAACGCGCCGCGCACGCTGGAGGTCCCGGCGTGCGCGGACTGCCCGCGTGTCAAGCCCTGCCGGGTTGATGGGTGGGCGTCGGCCGCTTGGTCGCGGGCGCGCCGGTGGGGAACTGCAGGTTGAGCGACGACTTCTGTGCTTCTGTGAATCGCGCAGCGATGTCCGCCCAGTTCCAGACGTTCCAGATGGCCTCGAAGTACTTCACCTTCTCGTTGTGGTACTGCAGGTAGTACGCGTGCTCCCACGCGTCCAGCACCATCAGCGGAATGCTGCCGATGAGCGCCTGCCCCTGATGGTCATGAATCTGCGCCGTCAGCAGCCGGGATGAGATGGGGTCCCACACCAGCGCGCCCCACCCCGAGCCCATGCTCGTCGCTGCGGCTTGCGTGAGCTGTTTCTTGAAGGCGTCGAATCCGCCGAAGTCGCGTTCGATCGCTTCGAGCAGCTCACCCTGCGGTTTGCCACCACCCTTCGGCGCGAGGTTCTGCCAGAACAGACTGTGCAGCACGTGCCCCGAAAGGTTGAACGCCAGCGACCGCTCGATCGCCGCCATCCGTGTGAAGTCTCCGGAAGAGCGCGCTTCGCCGAGCATCTCGCACGCCTTGTTCGCACCGTCGACATATGTCTTGTGATGCTTGTCGTGATGCAGCTCCATGATGCGAGCCGAGATGTGTGGCTCCAACGCGCTGTAGTCGTACGGAAGGTCGGGGAGCACGTACTGCGTCATGGCTGCGAATCTCCACAAGGAAGGGTGGCTTTGACGAGACCCCGAATGGGAGCAATGGCTGTGCCCGCGCGTCGCTACCGGTGAACGTCGCCTATTCGCCGGTAAAGGTATTGAACAAGCGTGCAGTTCAACGCGAGCTTTGCGCTACGATTCCGCGGCCATGAAGACCGACGGACGCAAAGACGATCCTTACATAGGCTGGGGTGTCAGCCTCGCCGTCGTGCTGTTCGTCATGTATGTGTATCCCGGCTTCCTGATTCCCGTCGTCTCGCGCTTCGACGGCTCCTGCAAGACGATTGCCCTCGACCAGAACGCAGAAGACCTGCGTATCGACCCCTCCAACGGGCTGGTCTACCTCACATACTCAAAGGGCGACATCGGCTCCCCCGGCACGGTCATGCTCCTCGACCCCAACGCTGCCGACCCGCACGTCCGCGCCGCGCTTACTACCGAGCCGGAGGGCTTCGCGCCGTCGGGCCTCAGCCTGTACACGCCCGCGACGGGTCCCAAGCTGCTGTTCGTCACCAGCCGGACACGGCCTGGTAGTCACTACGTGCAGATTTTCGAGCAGTCCTCGACTGGCGCATTCGCGCCGCGAGAGACGATCCGCGATTCGCTGCTGTGGAGCCCAACCGCCATCGTCGCCGTCGGGCCGCGCCAGTTTTACGTGGTGAATCAGCTTGGCTTCAAACGCGCCTTTGAGAACGGCGGGAAAGTGACGCCTGGCGACCAGATGCGCGGCAACATGAGCACGGTCGTGTACTACGACGGTGAGCAGATGAAGATCGTCGCCGGTCGCCTGAGCCTCGCCAGCGGCATCGCGATCAGCCCGGACGGCCGCACGGTATACGTGTCGGAATCCGCACGCGGCCGGATCGCGACCTTCGAACGTGACATCGCGAGTGGCGCACTCAAGCGCACCGAGAACATCGACGTCCCCGGCTCACCGCGCAACCTCACGATCGACCAGGATGGCACCCTGTGGGTGGGCAACCATCCGCACGCCATGCCCTTCATGGACTTCCTGCAGGATTCGGAGAACCGCGCGCCCACGCAGATCCTGAAGGTCACGCCGGGCGCGAAGCCCGACAAGCAAGTTGAAGAGATCTATGTGAACGACGGTGCGGAGCTCTCCGCCGGCACAACGGCTGCGCCGCGAAGCAGCGATCAGTTCGTGGCGAGCTCACGCACGGATCGCAAGCTGCTGTCGTGCACGCGATCGCCTGATGCGAAACCCGCGCCGATAGAAGTCGAGAAAAGCGACTTCTGAGCTAGCTCTTCCTGGGCGGCGGGATGATTTGCAGCGACTGCGCGACGATCTTCCACGGCGCATTTACGTTCGCACGCTGCCAGACATTCACATACGCCGCGGTTGGTGTTTCCGACTGCGCATCGCCGATGTAACCCCACGCGTATCCGAGCGTGCCGTCTTCTGACTGAGCAGCGAACGCGTGTCCCCAAACGCTGCCGAGTTTCTGGCCGGCCAGCAGCGATTGGGCTGCGTCGACGCCGACGGCGACCGGCACTCCGCGAGCCATCACACGGACATCAGCAGCACCGAATGACTTCAGTGCGGCCTTGCTATCCGCGGTCGCCGCGGCCGTGAACTGCGCTTCGACCGTGCCGATCGGTTCACGCCACGCCGCTACTGCTTTCGACTTGGCAGAAACGGCGGACGGCTTCAGCCCCGCCGGGGCAACCTCGGGTTTGGCGTGGCCGACGCCGCAATCGAGAACGACGCGCCAAGTGTTGTTGGGCTGTCTGCGCCATACCGAGAGGAACGTACCGTGGGCTTCCGTCTTTCCGTCAGCGGTGCGATAGGTCCAGGGGCCCGTCGTGTAGCCCATGTCGTTGCTACCCGCAGTCTGGGACACCGCCGGATACCACTCGAGCGTGTCTTTGTTCGGCTCGTTCGCAGTGGTGGACGCGATGCCGTTCACCGGCGCGGGATTGCAGAGGATCGAATCAGGCGCGAGCCACTTCAGGAATGCGCCGCGTACACCGAGAGGCTTCGCCGACTTGGCGAACGCGTACTCCGCCTCGATGACGGTCGCGGGTTCAGACTCTGCGGCGATGGATGGGGCCGTGAAGGCGGCCAGAGAAAGGAGGCTTACCGTAACCGCGACGATGGGACGCATTCGCGGAGGATGCCTGAAAGCTGGGCCCCGGGGGGCGCGCTTGCGCGCGCCACATCCCGGAGCCCGCCCGTCGAGCGTGGGCGCGGGCCGCCCAAGATTCCGCCAAAGACGCGAAGCGGAAATCGCCCCTGTTGGGGCCGCTCGATCCCCTCGCCGCTACTGGCGCGGCGGCGTGGCGCCCGGGTCCGCGGTACCCGAGTCTGCCGGGGGAGGTGTGGTGCTATCCGCCGGCGGCGGTGTGGCCGTCGTGTCGCTCGGCGGCACGGCGGTGGAGTCGCTCGGCACCGGAGCCGTCTGTTCGGCTGGCGGGAGCGAATCCGAAGACGGCGCCGTTCCGGATGACTGCTGCTTGGAGCAGGCAGAGACCAGCAGGAGCGCAGCCACGCTCAAGAACAAAGCACTGCGATTCATAGGGTCACCTCACTGTTTGGGTTGCGCTTCCCGGCCGACGGTCTGAGTCACCGGGCGCTCGGTGCTAACGCGCATGGCAGTCAAGCGTTCCGATGTCGCATTCGGGGTTAGGTCTATCGCAGAAAACTGAAGCGGGCGCCAGCAAGAGTGTCTGCTACTCTGCGCGCGCCGCAGGCTTAGCTGGAGACTTCGTCGTGAACGCTGCCATTGTTGGCTGGGGGAAATGCCTTCCGCCCGCCGTGCTGAGTAACAACGATCTCTCCACCATTCTGGATACGAGCGATGAGTGGATCTTCACTCGCACAGGCATTCGCGAGCGGCGCATCTCGCATGTATCACTTGAGGAGCTTGCGTACGTCGCGTCGGAACGCGCGCTCGCAGCCGCAGGCATGCAGGGTTCGGAGCTCGATCTCATCGTGTTCGGAACGTGCAGTCATGATGATCAGGTGCCCAACATGGCATCGGGCATTCAAGCCCGTGTCGGTGCGAGTAACGCTGCGGCGATGGATGTGAACACCGCCTGCACCAGCTTTCTCTACGGCCTTTCCACTGCGACGGCGATGATTCGAACGGGTGTCGTGCGGAACGCACTCGTCATCGGTGCCGAGTTCATCTCGCCATTCATGGATTGGACCGATCGCAACGTCGCCGTGCTGTTCGGTGACGGCGCAGCTGCAGTGGTGCTGCAAGCAACAGATCGCGAAGAGGGTTTGCTAACAGAGAAACTCGGCTGCTTCGGCGATGCGCGCGAGATCCTGCGCATACACGGCGTAGGTGGTCGCTATGCCAACCAAGGCGTGCTCTACGGCGTAACGCGCTGGCAGTTCGAAGGACAGGAGATCTTCAAGCGCGCCGTGCAAGGTATGGGCGACGCCTGCGAAACCGTACTGAAGAGAATCCAGGCGTCACCTGACAACGTCGACCTCGTGGTGCCCCACCAAGCGAACCTGCGCATCATCGAAGCCGTGGCCAAGCGCTCTCACATCCCGATGGAGCGAGTGTTCGTGAACATTCAGCGTTACGGGAATATGTCGTCCGCAACGGTCCCGGTCGCGCTGTGCGAGGCTCTGGAAGAGAACCGCGTGAAGCCGGGCGGGCTGGTGCTGATGCCGGGATTCGGTGGCGGGCTCACCTTCTGCGCGCACGCCGTGCGCTGGGGCGAGCGGGTCAGGCCGCTGCGGGAGTCGAAGGCGGAGCTGCCGCCGAACGATCGAACGGCGCTCGAGCTGATCCGGGACATGACCACGCGGAAGACGCGGCCGGTGAGCTTTGCCACCCCCTGGCCGGGCCGTGGCGTAGCGCCCGGGCAGTCGCCCGGGGCCTAGCCAGAAACCTTACTTCTTCAGCGCCTTGACGGCGGCGGCCTTCTTCTTGGCCGGATCCTTCGGACGGGACTTGCCGAACGAACCCCGGTAGATCTTGCCGCGACGGCTCTTGATGTCACCCTTACCCATTAACAGATGCTCCGATTACGGGAAAAACGCGGGGCGGAGTCTAGGAGGGCGCGTGGGAAATAGCCACGGGGGGCCTGCACCACCCTGATGCGACGTCCATACAACCTTCCTGAGCAGCCGGACGGGCCGCGGGAACGCCTTTTGTCCAGAATCATGACGATTGTCAGCGGCTCGCCCCCTGCATAATCCGGGCGATTGCCTTATCGATAAAAAACCGGTAGGCGCCGTCTTGTGCGGTAGCCGCACCTTCCTGTATCGTGCCGGCCGGTTCGTGACCTTTCCCTTTCCTGCCGCCTGTCTGGCCCTGTGCGCCGGCTTCCGACGAAGAAAAGCCGAATCGTTCTCGATCCAGGTGGCAGTGTGACGGTCTCATCCCCAGCATTCTGCCGGTTTGTTTCCGGATACGTGACTCGCGCCGCTAGGAGCGTCCGGGCACTATCTGTTTCAGGAGTCTGATCCTTTTATGACGAAGATCTATGTCGGCAATTTGCCGTTTTCTGCGAACGAAAATGAAGTCCGTGACATGTTCTCGCAGCACGGTACGGTCGAGTCGGTGAGCCTCATCACCGATCGCGAAACCGGCCGCCCGCGCGGGTTCGGCTTTGTCGAAATGTCGCGCGCCGATGCGACGCGCGCCATCCAGAGCCTCAATGGCAAGGACATGGGCGGGCGTCCGCTTCGCGTGAACGAAGCGCAGGAGCGCGGTGCTGGCGGCGGCGGCGGCGGTGGTCCGCGCGGCGGCGGCGGCGGCCCGAAGCGCTGGTAATCGCCTCAGCAACTCACGTTGCTCTAATCGGGCGCCTTCGGGCGCCCGATTTTTTTCCACTATCGGTATCGGGCCAGGATCTTTTCCAGTCCCTTTGATCCCGGCGTGAGCTTTTCGTACGGCACCTTGTTGAGTGCCGTATCGGGGGTGGCATTCAGGTCGTGGAATTCCTTCCCGTCCTGCGACTCCACGTAAAGAAGCCCGGTGAGGTACTCGCCCTCCTTCATGCGCTCCTGAATGTGAGTCTGCGCGTTCACCCGATTCGTCGGGTCGTACGTGCCATCCAGTTTCCGCAACACGATGCGACTGCCATCGTGCATCACCACCGGCAGCGTCTCGCCTTCCTTGTAGTCCGCAACGATCTCGCGCTCGAGCGGCACGAAGTCCGCATGCACCGCGGGCTCGTAGTGCTCGCGTGTGTACGCGTAGCTCTTCGTGGAGCCTTCGTGATCATTGAACGTCACACAAGGCGACAACACGTCGATCAGCGCAAAGCCGCGATGAGACAGCCCCGCCTGGATCAGCGGCACGAGTTGCTGCTTGTCGCCTGAAAAACTGCGCGCAACGAACGTGGCCCCGAGCGTCATCGCCAGCAACACCGGATCGACCGGCGGCTGGAAGTTGGTCTCGCCCTTCTTCGCCTTGGTGCCCACATCCGCGGACGCCGAGAACTGCCCCTTCGTGAGCCCGTACACACCGTTGTTCTCGATGACGTAGAGCATGTTCACGTTGCGCCGGATGGCGTGACAGAACTGCCCGAGCCCGATCGACAGCGTATCGCCGTCGCCTGACACGCCGATGTACGAGAGCTCGCGATTCGCGGCATTCGCGCCCATCGCGATCGACGGCATGCGCCCGTGCACGGAATTGAACCCATGACCGCCGGACACGAAATACGCCGTCGTCTTCGACGAGCAACCGATGCCTGACAGCTTCACGAGATTCTGCGGCTCGAGCGAAATGCCCCAGCAGGCTTCCGTGATCGCCGCGGTAATCGAGTCGTGCCCGCAGCCGGCACACAGCGTGGACAGTGCGCCCTCGTATTCGCGCCGCGTGAGCCCGAGCTTGTTCTTCGGCAGCGACGGATGGGCAACCTTGGGTTTGGCGAGATACGTCATGGATTCTTCCTCAGCCGGCCGCGCCGAGCGCTTCCTGCTGTTTCGGCGTCGGCTGCACGTGAGCCAGCACGCCTTCGACGATGAAGCTCGATGAGATCGGCAATCCGCTGTAGTGGAGCAGCGGCAGCAGCTTCGCTTTTTCGACTTTCGTCTCGAGCGCCAGTAGTGAGCGGAACTGCGCATCGCGGTTCTGTTCGACGACGAACAGCGTCTTGTGAGCCGCCAGGAAACGCTCCACATCTTCGGAGAACGGGAAGGCGCGCACGCGCATGTAGTTCACGCGGACGCCCTGCGTCTTCAGCACATCGATTGCTTCGTGAATGGCGCCATCGCAGCTGCCGAGCGAAACGATGCCGATGTCGCTACCCGCGGTCGCGTCGATGATCGCGCGCGGCACGAGCTTCTTCGCGGTGTCCCACTTGCGCAGCAGGCGATCGAGCACGATCTGGTATTCGGCCGAGTCCTCGGTATACGTGCCGAACTGCGTGTGACCGGAGCCGCGCGTGAAGTACGCGCCCTTCGGATGCACGCCCGGCAACGTGCGATACGGAATGCCGTCGCCGTCCTTGTCCAGGTAGCGATAGAACTTCTCGAGCTTCTCGATTTCTTCCTTGCCGAGCACCTTGCCGCGATCCGGCCGGTAGCCGTCGTCCCACTTGAGGTCGCGGCACATCCAGTCGTTCATGCCGATATCGAGGTCGGACATCACGAAGACCGGCGTCTGCAGGCGCTCTGCGAGATCGAACGCCTGCACCGCCATGTAGAAGCACTCTTCGGGATTCGACGGATACAGGCAGATGTGCCGCGTATCGCCGTGAGACGAATACGCCGCGGCCATGACGTCGCATTGTTGCGTGCGAGTGGGCATGCCCGTAGAGGGGCCCACGCGCTGGATGTCGAAGATCACTGCCGGCACTTCCGCGTAGTACGCGAGGCCGATGAACTCGCTCATCAGCGAAATGCCGGGACCGGACGTCGCGGTGAACGCGCGCGCGCCGTTCCACATCGCACCGATCGTCATCCCGATCGCGGCGAGCTCGTCCTCCGCCTGAATGAACGCGAAATTCTTGCGGCCCGTCTCGGGATCGATTCGCATGCGATCACAGAATGCCTTGTAGGCATCCATGACCGACGTCGACGGCGTAATCGGATACCACGCAGCCACCGTCGCTCCGGCGAACACGCAGCCCAGTGCCGCCGCGGTGTTGCCATCGATCATGATGTGACCGTCGGTCTTCGACATCTTTTCGACCCGCAGCGGCAGCGGGCACTCGAAGTTCTGCTTCGCGTAGTCGTAGCCGAGCTGGATCGCCTTCATGTTGCTGTCGACGAGCTGCGGCTTCTTCGCGTACGTCTCGGCGAGCAGCGACCGGATCTGCTCCAGATCGAGATCCAGTAACGCCGCGAGCACGCCGGCGTAGCAGATGTTCTTCATCAGGATGCGCGTGCGCACGCCGTTGAAGTTCTCGTTGCAGAGCTGCGCCAGCGGCACGCCGAGCACGGTGATGTCTTCGCGCTTCAGGAGCGCGGGGCGCGGCCAGGTGGAGTCGTAGAGGAGATAGCCGCCGGGCGACACCTCTTTCACGTCGCGCGAATACGTTTCCGCATTCATCGCGACCATGATGTCGACGCTGCCGGAGCGCGCGACGTAGCCCTGCTTCGTCACCCGGATTTCGTACCAGGTGGGCAGACCCTGGATGTTCGACGGGAAGTAGTTCTTGCCCATCACCGGAATGCCGCTGCGGAAGATCGATTTCATCAGCAGCGTATTGGCGCTCGCGGAACCGGTACCGTTCACCGTCGCGATCTTGATCGCGAAATCATTGATCTTGTTCATGCGATTTTCGGCTTTTTCGCCTCGAGCGCGCGGCTCTCGTCTTCAGCATGTGGCCAGCGTATTGTGGATTTCTGCATATCCCACGCTGCCGTGGGGCAGCGTTCGGCGCAGAGCCCACAATGCACGCAGAGATCTTCGTCCTTCACCATCACGCGCGCGGTGTGTTTCAGCGGCGCGGAAACGTAGAGCGCCTGAGTCACGTTCTTTGCAGGCGCCTTGAGGCGCGAACGTAGATCCGCTTCTTCGCCGTTCTCGGTGATGGTGAGGCAATCGACCGGGCAAATATCGATGCAGGCATCGCACTCGATGCACAGCTTCGTCTCGAACACTGTCTGCACATCGCAATTGAGGCAGCGCTGCACTTCCTGTGCGACCTGCTCAGCGGTGAAGCCCAGCTCCACTTCGATGTTCAGCTTCTTGAAGCGTTCTTTCAGCGAAACGTGCGGCATGAGTCGTCGTTCGACGGGCGTGTAGTCGTTGGCGTACGACCACTCATGCATGCCCATCTTGCGGCTCTGGAGGTTCACACCGGGCGCGAGTCGCTCGGCGACGGATTCGCCCTGACAGTGGCGGTGAATGGAAATCGCAGCCTGATGGCCGTGCTCCACCGCCCAGATGATGTTCTTCGGGCCGAACGCGGCATCGCCGCCGAAGAACACGCCGCCGCGCGTGGACTGGAACGTCACCTTGTCGACCTTGGGCACATCCCACTTATCGAACTCGATACCGAGGTCGCGCTCGATCCAGGGGAACGCATTCTCCTGGCCGATGGCGAGAATCACATCGTCCGCCGGCAGGAACTGCTCGCCAACCAGGCGCTCGGCCGTGATCTGGCCGTTCGCGTCGAAGTCATATTCGAGCTTGTCGAACAGCATGCCGGTCAGCTTGCCGTTCTCGTGCACGAACGCCTTCGGCGAATGGTTGATCACGATGTCGACGCTTTCTTCCTCCGCGTCTTCCAGCTCCCATTCGGATGCCTTGAAGAACGCACGCGGCTTGCGCGCCATCACCTTCACGCTTTTCGCGCCGAGACGCAGGCTGGTGCGGCAGCAATCCATCGCGGTGTTGCCGACGCCGATGATCAGCACGCGCTCGCCGATCTTCTTCACGTGGCCGAACGCGACGGACTCGAGCCATGCGATGCCGATGTGGATGTTGGCGGACGCTTCCTGCCGGCCCGGCAGCTTCAGCTCCTTGCCCTTGGGCGCGCCGGAGCCGACGAACACCGCGTCGAAGCCTTGCGTTAGCAACTCCTTCAGGCTCTTGATCGGGTGGTTCAATTTCAGGTCCACGCCCATGCCGACGATCTGCTGGATCTCGTCGTTCAGCACCTCATGCGGCAGGCGGAACGACGGGATGTTCGTGCGCATGAGCCCGCCAGGCTCGCCGAACTGCTCGAAGATCGTGACTTCGTAGCCAAGCGGCATCAGATCGTTCGCGACCGTGAGCGAAGCGGTGCCGGCACCGATGCAGGCCACCTTCTTGCCGTTCTTCAGGCGCGGAATTTTGGGCAGGCGGGCGGTGATATCTTCATCTCGCTCGTCTGCCGCCACGCGCTTGAGGCGACAGATGGCAACAGGCTTCGCCTCCACGCGGCCGCGCCGGCAGGCGGGCTCGCACGGCCGGTCGCACACGCGACCCAGGATGCCGGGGAAGACATTGGAGTGGCGATTCACCATGTACGCGTCGGTGAACCGCCCCTGCGCGATCAGGCGGATGTATTCGGGGACGTCTGTGTGGGCAGGACACGCCCACTGGCAATCTACGACTCGATGAAAGTAGTCGGGATGCGAAGTGTCAGTCGGCTGCATTGAACGCCCCGCACGGTGCCGGGGCCCCCTCGTGACGCAAGGCGGGTAAGTATAGAGAGGCGTGCCGGATTGTCACTTCAATGGCACGGATTCGCACCCCGCCGGTGCGGCGGACGGGCGATTCGCCCCACCGGTTCAATCGTTTGCGGGAATTTCGGGGCTGTCACGGTCATGGCACGACGGGAGGCCACAGGCCGGACGCGACGGGTGCCCTGCCGCAGTTGGGAGGATTTGACCCAATGGCTCACCCGATTCGGCAGCCCGAGTGGACTGCGCGGTAATCGGACGGACAAGGGTCAAAAATCCCGTATTCGTGGGACGACAAGCCACTCGTCGTAGATCAGAATACGCGCGCGCATCGCCAGTGAAGGCGTTCGCTCGTGGCTTGTCCGGTCGAAGATACAAATCTATTTCGACCGTCCGGCCGCAGCGACGGGCAGTAACGACGCGCAAGGATATAAAGGTGGTCGCTCCGTCACGGCTTTCGCGACCAAGGTCTCATTGGCCGCAGGCGGGCTGTTGCCGGACAGTGACACGGACAGCACGGGGATATGGCTCTGAAACTACTCGTCATTGACGATCATCCGCTCATCCTGGAAGGAGTTGCCGCGGCCCTCGAGGGGCTCGGTCACGGAGTCCGGATCGTCGCGGCTCGAACCGCTGAGAAGGGACTCGCTGCCGCGGCGGCCAATCCCGATCTCGATCTCGTATTACTCGACGTGGCCTTGCCCGGTGTGAGTGGCTTTGCGCTCATCAGCAAGCTGCGGGAGCGCTTTCCGATGCTGCCCATCGTGGTGCTCTCGGCACTGGACGATGCGGCGAGCGTCAGTCGCGCGATGAATGCGGGCGCCATGGGCTTCGTGCCCAAGTCGTCCGCCACGCGCGTGCTGATCAACGTGCTGAAGAGCGTGCTCGAGGGCAACGTGAGCCCGGCCACGCTGTCGGCGACCAAGCCCGCCTCGGTAGCCCTCGCGGCGAACGGGGTGAAAGACAGCCAGGTTTCGCTCCTGACCCTGCGCCAGATCGAGGTGCTGTCGCGCGTTTGCCAGGGCAAGGCGAACAAACAGATCGCCACCGAGCTCGGGCTTTCGGAAAAAACCGTCAAGGCCCACGTCACCGCGATCTTCAAGGTGCTGGGCGTGGCGAACCGGACACAGGCCGCGCTGGCCGCGCGGTCAGTGGGTGTGGTTTTCGCCAGTTAACCGGGTCGGGCGGCGCCTTATACTGCGCGCCGCATGACCACCGCCCCGACTCCTACCGAGATCAAGCTGCGCTCGAAGTCGCGCGTCCTCGAAGTCACCTTCGCGGACGGGCAGCGCTTCGAGCTGCCGTTCGAATACCTGCGCGTTCACTCCCCGTCCGCCGAAGTGAAAGGCCATGGGCCCGGGCAGGAGGTGCTCGTCGTCGGCAAGGAGAACGTCGGCATCAAGGCCGTGGAGCCGATCGGGCAATACGCGGTGAAGCTGGTGTTCGACGACGGCCACGACACCGGCCTGTACACCTGGAATTACCTGTACGAGCTCGGCAGCGAGCGCGAGCACAAGTGGGCTTATTACCAGCAGCGCGTGCGCGAAAAACAGGGCCCGAAATAAAATAGGGCCGAGAGTTTTGGCTCCCGGCCCCAAGTTACGTTTCAAGACCCCCGAATTGAGTCGGGTTTGACTCTACGCGGCGACGACTCGAAAAAGCAACCTTAACTATTCTTAAAGTTGGCAATCGTTTGCGTGCTAGCTAAGCAGTGCGTATACGGTAGCGAGGGCGCCACAGTTTTCGTGGTCTAGAATGCGTCCCCACATGAATAAACCCGACGAAACCCACTTCGGATACGAGCGTGTAGCCTGGAACGACAAGGCCCGCCGCGTGCGCGGCGTGTTCGACTCCGTCGCCGGCAACTACGACCTGATGAACGACCTCATGTCCGGGGGCCTGCACCGAATCTGGAAGCAGTTCACCCTGGGCCTTGCGAACCTGCGTCCCGGCCAGAAAGCGCTCGATCTCGCGGGCGGCACCGGCGATCTCGCCGCGGGGCTTGCGAAACAGGTGGGCGAACGCGGGCTCGTCGTCCTCTCGGACATCAACGCCGCGATGCTGTCGCACGGGCGGGACCGGCTGATCAACGACGGCCTCGTTGCCAATACGCGCGTCGTGCAGATCAACGCCGAGAAAATCCCGTTCCCCGATAACACGTTCGATTGCGTGACCATCGGCTTCGGGCTGCGCAACGTCACGGACAAGGCTTCGGCCCTCGCTTCCATGCGGCGCGTGCTGAAGCCCGGTGGGCAGCTGCTGGTGCTGGAGTTCTCGCATCCCATCGCGCCGCTGAAGCCGCTCTACGATACGTATTCGTTCCGCGTGCTCCCCTTCCTCGGCAAAGTCGTGGCGAAGGATGAAGCGAGCTATCGCTACCTCGCCGAGTCGATCCGCATGCACCCCGACCAGGAAACGCTGCTCGGGATGATGAAAGACGCCGGCCTCGAAGGCTGCCGCTATCACAATCTCACGGGCGGCATCGTCGCCGTGCATCGGGGCTACAAGTACTAGGCTCCGGAACTTCATGCTCACTGAAACCATCGAGAACGTGCTGAACCGCGGGCTGCCCCGCTCGCCGCGCGCGCGGCAGTTGTGCCGCGAGCTGCAAGGGCATCGCGTGGGCGTAGATGTCAGCGGGTTTGCGCGGCTCGTGATCGAATCGACTGGCGAGACCTTGCAGCTCAAGCGCGATACCACCGCCACCACCGAGGCGGAAATCATCGGCGGGCCCTTCAGTCTTCTCGCGCTTGCGGGTGAATCGCCGGAAGCGGTGATCCAGCGCGGCGATGTACAGATTCGGGGCGACGTCGAGCTCGCGCAGCGGTTTCGCGAGCTCGCACTGCTGCTGCGGCCGGATATCGAAGAAGAGGTGTCGAAGGTGATCGGCGACGTGCCCGCCCATCATCTCGGCCGTGTCGCGCGCGCCGCCTTCGGGTGGACACGCAATGCAGCCTCCACCCAGGTTCGCAACGTGGCGGAATACTTCGCCCACGAGCGCCAGCACCTGGTGCCGCGGGCCGAAGCCGATCAACTGCTGAAAGGCGTGGACACTCTGCGCGAAAACGTCGACCGTCTCGAAGCGCGCATCGACCTGCTGCTCGCCCGAAAGCCCCGTTCGTGAAGCTGCGCGTTCTCGCCCGGCTGCTCGAGATCCAGCGCGTGCTCATCCGGCATGGGCTGGATGAATTCGTCAGCGCCACTCACCTCTATCGTCCGCTGCGTTACGCGACGCTGCTCTCGCCGAGCATGTGGTTTGCGCGTCGGCGTGGTGGCTCTCGCGGCGAGCGATTGCGACTGGCGCTGCAGGAGCTCGGGCCGATCTTCGTGAAGTTCGGCCAAGCCGTCTCCACGCGCCGCGACCTGCTGCCGCCCGACATCGCCGAAGAGCTCGCGAAACTGCAGGATCGCGTGCCCCCGTTCGATGGCGCCGTCGCGCAAGCCGCCATCGAAGCGGGCCTCGGCAAACCGGTTTCCGAAGTGTTCGCGGAGTTCGAGCAGCAGCCGCTCGCCGCCGCGTCGATCGCGCAGGTGCACGCGGCGAAACTGCAGAACGGCAAGGAAGTCGTCGTGAAGGTGCTTCGCCCCGGCATGCGCGAAGTGATCGAGCGCGATCTCGAAGTGCTGTACGCGCTCGCCGACCTCGCCCAGCGATTCTGGGCGGATGCGCGCCGGTTGCGACCGGTGGAAATCGTCGCCGAATACGAGAAGACGATTCTCGACGAGCTCGACCTCATGCGCGAAGCGGCGAACGCCGCGCAGCTCAAGCGCAATTTCGCGAGCTCGCCGCTGCTCTACGTGCCCGACGTGTACTTCGATCTCTGCAACGTGAACGTGATGGTGATGGAGCGCATCCGCGGCGTGCCCATCAGCGACATGGCGACCCTGCGCGCGACGAACACGGACATTCCGAAACTCGCGAAGAACGGCGTGGAGATCTTTTTCACGCAGGTGTTCCGGCACAACTTCTTCCACGCCGACATGCATCCCGGGAACATCTTCGTTCTCATCGACGACCCGGCGAACCCGCGCTACGCGGCGATCGACTTCGGCATCGTCGGCACGCTCGATCCGCGCGACCAGCATTATCTCGCGGAGAATTTTCTCGCCGTCTTCGATCGCGACTACCGGCGCGTCGCCGTGCTGCACGTCGAATCCGGCTGGGTGCCGCCCGATACGCGCGTCGACGAGATGGAGAGCGCGATCCGCACCGTGTGCGAGCCGATCTTCGACAAGCCCATCAAGGACATTTCGTTCGGCACGCTGCTGCTGCGGCTCTTCGACATCTCGCGCCGCTTCAACATGGAGATTCAGCCGCAGCTCATCCTGCTGCAGAAAACGCTGTTCAACATCGAGGGGCTGGGGCGCGACCTCTATCCGGACCTCGACATCTGGAATACGGCGAGCCCGATCCTGCGCGACTGGATGCGAGAACGCGTCGGCGTGCGCTCGGTGCTCAAGAGCTGGCGCAAGCAGTGGCCCGACATCGTGGATGCCGCGCGGGTATTGCCGGGGTTGCTGTCCCACCTCGTCCAGCGGGCGCAGAACGGCTCGTTCCGGGTGCAGGTGCACGCGCCGGAAATCGAAGGCCTGAAGGCGGCACTGCGCGCGTCCAACAGGCGGCGCGATGCAATCACGGTTGGCGGGGTCATTCTCCTTTGCGGCGTCTTCTGGCTGATGGTCCACCGCGACCCGGAATGGGTCGGGTGGGTGCTATCCGTATTTGGCGCAGGCTGGCTGTTAGCCGCTTGGCGGCGAACCTAAAGGTGCTTTTGGACGGGATTTCGGCTCGCTGATAGCCTCCCGCGACTCTCAATGCAACGTCATTCCCTCACCGAGGGGTCCATCAGCCGTGGGCTCCTGCTCTTCGCGCTGCCTATTCTCTACGGCAACGTCCTGCAGACTTTGAATGCGTCGGTGAACGCATTCTGGGTCGGGCGTTTCCTGGGCGAAGCCGCGCTCACCGCCACGTCCAACGCCAACACGCTGCTGTTCCTGCTGCTGGGTGGGGTGTTCGGCCTGTCGATGGCGTCGAGCATCCTCGTCGGCGTCTACCTCGGCGGCAAGCGCATGGACGACGCCAAGCGCGTCGTTGGTTCGAGCGCGACGTTCTTCTTTGCGATCTCGCTCATCATGGCGGTTGCGGGGGCGGTGTTCGCCGAGCCGATCCTCGTGGCGATGAAGACGCCGAAGGATTCGCTGCAGCTCGCGATCACCTACACGCGCGTGATCTTCTACGGGCTGCCGTTCAGCTACATGTACGCCTTCGTGATGTCGGTGCTGCGCGGGGCGGGCGATTCGAAAACGCCATTCAAGTTTCTGCTGGTGTCGGTGGCGCTCGACATCATTCTGAACCCGCTGCTCATCTTCGGGCTCGGGCCGCTGCCGCGGCTCGGCATCGCGGGCTCGGGATACGCCACGTTCTTCGCGCAGGCGTTCACGCTGCTGGCGCTGATCGCACACCTGTACCGCATCAAGCATCCGCTCCGCATCGGTGGGCATGAGCTCGGGTTGTTGCGACCCCACGGTCCGACGATCCGCACGCTCATCGTGAAGGGCGTGCCTATGGGGCTGCAGCTGTTCGTCATTTCGCTGAGCGGCGTGCTGATGATCACGCTCGTGAATCGCTTCGGCACGGACACGACGGCCGCGTTCGGCGCCACGTTCCAGCTCTGGCAGTACGTGCAGATGCCGGCGTTCGCGATCGGCATGGCGGTGTCGTCGATGGCTGCGCAGAACGTCGGCGCGCAGAAGTGGGATCGCGTGCGCGCGGTCGCGCGGCACGGAGTGGTGTTCAGCATCCTGCTCACGACGTCGATCGTGGTCGTCATTGAAATTTTCAGCGAGCAGGCGCTCGGTATCTTCCTGCCGGCGGGGTCGGTGGCGTTGCGGACGGCAGAGCATCTCAACCTGATTGCCGCGTGGTCCTTCATTCTGCTGGCGATCTCGATGGTGCTGTTTGGCGTGGTGCGCGCGACGGGCGCGGTGATTCCGCCGCTCGTGATCCTGTCGGTCGCGCTGCTGGGCATTCGATTCCCCGTTGCGCTCGGGCTGCTCGACGAGCTGCAGGCGGACGCGATCTGGTGGAGCTTCCCGATCTCGTCGGTCGTGGCGGCGGTGCTGGCGATCGCGTACTACAAATGGGGCGGGTGGCGGACATCACGGATGGGCGGCGGAGTGCCCGCGCCCGCGGCGGTACCGGCGAGCGACTGATCGAGCGCGCGGCGGCGTGGCGCACGGCGGCCCGCAGCACGGCACACCACACACGTCGCGCGTCGCACGGCACGCGGCGACCTCAGCTTCTTCGTCCGTCTTAGCCGCCCGGCGCTTGAGGGCTCTTCAATCTCCCGAACTGCAGATAGCTGCCACCTCGCGGCGACCTACCATCGCCTCCCATGAAAGGCCGCATCTTCATCGCAGGCGCCAGCGGCGCCATCGGCAAACCCCTCTCCCGCCTCTTGGTCGCCGACGGCTGGGAAGTCACCGGCAGCACCCGCAAATCCGACCGCGCGAGCGAGCTACGCGCGCTGGGTGTGGAACCCGCCATAGTCGACGTATACGACGCAGAGAAGCTGCGCACAGCGGTGATCGCCGCCCGCCCCGACATCGTCATCCACCAGCTCACCGACCTCCCGCTCGGCCTCGACCCCGCGCAAATGGAGGCCGGCCGCGCCCGCAACGCTCGCCTCCGCGAGGAAGGCACACGCAATCTCGTAGCCGCGGCAATCGCCGCCAGCGCCAGGAGAATGATCGCGCAGAGCATCGCCTTCGCTTATGCACCCGGCCCGCTTCCCTATCGCGAGGACGCACCGCTCGACCCCTCCGCCCGCGCCGTGGCGAGCCTCGAGCAACAGACCCTGGCCGCGCCGCTGATCGGCATCGTGCTTCGCTACGGCCGCTTTTACGGGCCAGGCACGGGCTTCGACAAACCCGCTGCCGGCGGTGCCGTTCACGTCGAGGCAGCCGCCGAGGCCGCGCGCCGCGCCGTCACGCGCGGCGCGAAGGGCGTCTACAACGTCGCCGAGCCGGGCAACACGCTATCGAGCACAAAGGCGAACGCCGACCTCGGCTGGACCGCCGACTTCCGCATCGAGCGCTAACGAAGCTTGGGGCCACACCGTCGAACGCTGCGCTTCCCCGCGCGCCGCGAATTCGCGCACGCCGTGGACGGCGCACCCGCGCCCGCGCCCGGCGAGTGATCGCCTCCCGCCAACCTGCTAGCCTCGCGTCCTTCCAAGAGGGGACTCACCGACTCATGCCCTGGCGACGCCGCCCGTTTCGGGACAAGAGCGTTTCACGCGCGCTCAACATCAGCCATCTGCGCGACATCGCGAGCCGCAGCCTCCCGCACTTCATTTTCGAGTACGTGGAAGGCGGCGCCGAAGACGAGGCCTCGCTCCGCCACAACCGGGCGGCGTTCGAAGCCTACCGGCTCATCCCCTCGACGCTCGTCAACACTACGGCACGCCACCATCGCACCACCCTCTTCGGTACCGAAATCAAGGCGCCGATGATCATCGCGCCGACCGGCATGAACGGCATTCTTCGCCGCGATGGCGACATCATGCTGGCGCGTGCGGCGGCAGCGGCGGGCATCCCGTTTTGCATGAGCACGGTCTCGACCGTGCACATCGAACGGCTCGCAGCCGAAGCCGGCGGCCGGCTGTGGATGCAGCTCTACGTGATGAAGAACCGCAAGGTCGCGGAAAGCATCATCGCGCGCGCGAAGGCGGCGGGGTTCGAAGCGCTGGTGTTCACGACCGACGCGAACGTGTTCGGCTACCGCGAATGGGATCGGCGCAACTACCTCCGCCCCGGCCGCCCCACGTTCCGGAACGCGCTCGGCATGCTGAGGCATCCACGCTGGCTGCAGGACGTGATGCTGAGCCACGGCGTGCCGCAGTTCGTGAACTTCGCGGACTTCCTGCCTCCGGGCGCAGCAAGCGCGATCGGCGGCAGCACGGTGATCCCGACGCTGTTCGAGCCAGACATCACGTGGGATGACATCGCCTGGCTGCGCAATCACTGGGATCGCAAGCTGCTGATCAAGGGCGTGCTGAGCGTGCCCGATGCGGAGCGCGCGGCCTCGCTCGGCTGCGACGGCATCATCCTCACGAATCACGGTGGGCGGCAGCTCGATTACTGCGTGGCGCCGTTCGAGATGGTTCCGGAGATCACCGCCGCGGTGGGCAACCGCATGACCGTGATCGTCGACAGCGGCTTCCGCCGTGGCACCGACATCATCAAGGGGCTCGCGCTCGGTGCCGACGCTGTCATGATCGGCCGCGCCACGCTGTACGGACTGATCGCGGGCGGCGAACAGGGCGTCCGCCGCGCCATCGAAATCCTCACGGCCGAGATCGATCGCGGGCTCGGCCAGATGGGGGTGCGCTCGCTCGATGAGCTGGGACCGCACCTCTTGAAGAAGGCGAGCGGGTCTGGTTAAACTAAGCTTAGTTTACTGGAGCACCCATGGCCACCCTCGTGTTCAACATCCACGACGCCAAGACGAACCTGTCCCGCATCGTTGACGATGTGGCCGCGGGAACTGAAGTCATCATTGCCAAGGCCGGCAAGCCGATGGCACGCCTCGTTCCGATCGACATCGTGCAGACGAAGAAACTCGGATTGCTGAAGGGCAAGATCAAAGTGGGCGACGACTTCAACGCGCCCCTGGATGACGAGACACTCGGGCTGTTCGAGGGGCGCTGAATTGCGGGTCCTGCTGGATACGCATCTGCTGCTCTGGGCATTGGGCTCGCCACTCAAGCTATCTGCGGACACGCGCAAGCTCGTTGATACGTCCGAGGTGTACGTGAGTGCCGCGTCCATCTGGGAAATCAGCATCAAGGCGACGCTGGGCAAACTGAAAGCAGACGCTGCGGAAGTGCTGGCTGCAATCGCACCCGCCGGTATGAATCTGCTGACGATCACCGGGGAACATGCCGCACGCGTCGCGCGGTTGCCCGCGCATCACAAGGATCCCTTTGACCGGATCCTCATCGCGCAGGCGCTGACCGAGCCCATGATCCTGCTCACCAACGACTCCGCGTTGGAGCGTTACGGCGAGCTGGTGCAGGTCGTCTGAGCGACGTTCAGGTCGCCGCGGTCGCGGCAGCGGGCTCGATCCAGATCGCTTTCGCCCGGGCGCACAGTTCTCCGTCTTCATCGAACAGCGCCGTGCCCGCTTCGTGTTTGCGCCCCTTCGATCCGATGTGCCACGCCAGCACCCGGCACGGCTCTTCAACGTGCACACATCGATCCACGTGCGCCGTGAACTCGCCGAGCAGCCACGTGCCGCGGCCGGTCTTGTTGGCGGCGAAGCAGCCGGGGCAATCCATCGCGGCCCACATGAACTCCGGGCGCACCTTGCCGTCGCCGCGGTCGAGTGATGCGTCGGGTACCCACGGCGCCGCAAACACGTGCCGGCCGTTCACCGGCCCGGCAAACACGCGCAGCCCGTCCCCGCGCGAACGATGCGGGCCACACACGAAACACGTCGGGAACGGATGCTCGGTGAAGCCGGGATATCTCACCGACGCATCGAGCGCCTCCAGATAACTCGGCGGCACCGGCACATCGAGCGCGAGCGGCTCCGCGAGCCGCGCCTGCGCGACGACGTCGGTGCCGTTGCGAACCACGATCGCGCCATCCGGCTGCGTTTCCGCATCGAGCGACGTGTCGAGCGGCGGCGGCTTCATCAGCCGCACGGTGAGCGTGTCGGAAGACAGGCTGGCAACGAGCCCGCAGAAGTATCCGCCGTTCGCGGAGTGGGGTGGACCACAGAAGCGTTTCGCGATTGCCAGTGCGGTCATGTACTGCCCCCGGTAATTACTCCGTCTGCCAGACCGATCGCCAGATCAGGAATCCGATGAAGGCGGCGATGAGGCTGCCGAGCGCCAGCAACAGCATCGAATGACTGATGGCCGGCACGATCGCGCCCAGGAACACGGCGCCCACACCGAGCATCACGCACGACTGCACCGAAGCGGCAGCGCCCCGCACTTCCGGAAACATGTCCAGCATGCGCAACGCGTAAATCGGCATCATCAATTGCACGCCCAGCGCCACCATCGTGATGAGCACCTGCTGCGGAAAGATAGGCGGCGAATCGACGAGCGCGTGAAGCATGACGGAAAGCACGCCGCCTGCAAGCGTAAGCGTATACCCGATCTTGATCTGCTTGCCGCCGGTCAGCCGGCCCGCGAGCCGCCCGGACAGGAACGCCCCACCCATGATGCCGATGATGAGCGGCACGAACACGTAGGCAAACTGCGTTTCCTTCAGATGCCAGTGGCCCAGCACGATGGCCGGCGCCGCACCGATGAACGCGATCATCGCGGAGAAGGTGGTCCCCAACGCGAGCGCGTACATCATGAACGTGCGGTTGGACACGACGCTCAGGAGCGTGCGCGCGAGCCCGGCGAAATCGAGCTTCGCACGCCGTTCGAACGGATGCGTCTCCGGCAACAGTGCCCAGCTCAGCACCGAGAGCGTCACACCTGTGATCACCATGAAGCCGAACACGTAGCGCCAGCCGAACCATACGTGGATCCAGCCGCCCAGCACCGGCGCGATCGCCGGCGCGATGCTGAAGATCATCGAGATGGTCGCCATCAGCTTCTGCGCCTGCGGGCCCTCGTGCAGATCGCGAATGATCGCGCGGCCCACGGACATGCCGACGCCCGCGCTCATTCCCTGGATGGCCCTGAACGCCAGCAGGAACGCGAAGCTCGGGGCGAACACGCACGCGACGGAAGCCAGCGAGTAGATGAGCAGTCCCGCGAGCACAACCGGCCGCCGGCCCAGCGCATCCGACAACGGCCCTTGCACGAGGGTCATCAACGCGAACGGCAGCATGTAGACCGTGATGGACTGCTGGATCTGCCAGGTCGTCAGCGAGAACTCCTGCGAGATCGCAGGAAACGACGGGTAGAACGTATCGAGCGAGAACGGGCTCACCATCGCGAGTGCCGCGAGCAGTGCCGCCATTCCCCAGTGCGAGCCTCCTTTGTTGTCGTCCTTGATCAGCTCATCGGGAACGACTTTCACCGTCCTGCCCGCCTCAAGCCGCGCAGGAACGCCGTCACGTCATCGCCTCGCTCGATCACTTCGATCAGCGCGGAGCCGACGACGACACCATCCACGTGCCCGCTCATGCGCTCCACCTGCTCGCGGCTGCGGATGCCAAAGCCCGCGCACACCGGCGACCTCGCAGCCGCGCGCACGCGATCGAGATACGTGAGAACATCTTCCGGCACGGCGACTTTCTTGCCCGTGGTACCTGTCATGGTGACGGCGTAGACGAACCCCTGGCTGCTCTCGCAGATCCGCTTCAAGCGTGAAGGCTCGGTGACGGGCGTGGCCATCTGCACCAGCGCGACACCAGCCGTGTCGAGCGCAGCGCTCATCTCATCGCTCTCGTCGACCGGCAGGTCGGGAACGATGAAACCGCATACGCCAACTTGCGCAGCCTTCGCCGCGAGCTTCTCGAGCCCGTACGAAAGCAACGGATTGAGATAGCTCATCAGCAGCAGCGGCGTATCCAGCTTCGGCATCGAGGCGAGCTCGTCGAGGATCCAGGTGAGGCTCACGCCCTGTTGAAGCGCGACCGTGCTCGAACGCTGGATGGTGACGCCGTCCGCCATCGGGTCCGTGAATGGCACGCCGATTTCGACGACGTCGGCCCCCGCGGCGACGGCGCGGAGCTGATCCTTGAAGCCGGCTTTCGTCGGAAAGCCTGCGGTCAGGAAGGCGACGATCGCGGGATCACCGCTCTTCGACGCGGAACGAATGGCTGCACTGATGCGATCGCGTGGGGTCATGGCTGGCCGGTGGCGAGAATGGTTTTCTGGAGTGTGGGCATGTCCTTGTCGCCGCGGCCCGAGAGCCCGACGAGGATGCGCTTGCCCGGATTCGCTTTCGCGTAGCGCTTCGCACCCGCGAGGGCGTGCGCGCTCTCGAGCGCAGGCAGGATGCCTTCGAGCTCGCAAAGCTCTTTCACACAGGCGAGCGCTTCTTCGTCGCTGGCAGATTCGGCCTTGATGCGGCCGGCGGTGAGCAGCAACGCGTGCTCGGGGCCAACGCCGGGATAGTCGAGGCCGGCGGAAACGGAGTCCGTTTCCTGAATCTGGCCGTTGTCGTCCTGAAGCAGCAGCGAGTAGCAGCCGTGCAGAACGCCAGGGCGTCCATACACGAGCGTCGCCGCGTTCTGGCCAAGACCAGCGCCCTTGCCTCCCGCTTCGATGCCGATGATCTGCACCGACGCGTCGCCGAGAAACGGATAGAAAATGCCGATCGCGTTCGAGCCGCCGCCGACGCAGGCGATGAGCGCGTCCGGCAACCCGCCACCCTGCTCCAGCATCTGCGCGCGCGCTTCGCGACCGATGATCGATTGCAGCTCGCGCACGAGATACGGGTACGGATGCGGACCAGCGGCCGAGCCGAACAAGTAGTACGTGCCCAGCGGATCGCTCACCCAGTCGCGCATCGCTTCATCGATCGCCGCGCGCAGCGTGCGATCGCCGCTTGTGACCGGGATGACCTTCGCGCCGAGAAGACGCATGCGGCCGACGTTCGGCGCCTGTCGCTCCATGTCGACTTCGCCCATGTACACCGTGCAAGGCAGGCCGACTCGCGCGCAGGCTGCCGCGCTCGCGACGCCATGCTGACCCGCGCCGGTTTCAGCGATCACACGCTGGGCTCCGATGCGCTTGGCAAGCAGCGCCTGGCCGATCGCGTTGTTGATCTTGTGTGCGCCGGTGTGCGCGAGGTCTTCGCGCTTGAGATAAATCTGCGCGCCCCAGCGTTCCGAAATCTTCGGCACGAAGGTGAGCGCGGTCGGGCGGCCGACGAACGTCTTCAGCTCGTGCGCGACGGCGGCCTTGAACTCTGCACTATGCAGATGCTGGCGCATGCCGGCTTCGAGCCGTTCGAATGCGGGGATCAGCGTCTCCGGCACATAGCGGCCACCGAAGGGGCCGAAGCGGCCGCGAGAGTCCGGGAATTTTCCGGCGAGCTCGTCGGCGAGCAGATGCCGGTTGTCGACTTGGGGCGCAGCGTTCACGACAGATTCTCCTTCGCGCGCAGGGGCGCGGATTCGCTTCGGGACGTCGCGGCCGCCACGGCGGAAAGCGCCGCGCGTGCCGCGCTCACGAAGCTCGCAATTTTTTCCGGGCTCTTGAGGCCCGGGCTCGATTCGACGCCGCTCGACACGTCCACGCCGAAGGGACGCACTTCAGCAATAGCGGCGGCGACATTCGCAGGCGACAGGCCACCCGCGAGAATGACGTCGGTCCGGCGCGCCATGGCGTGCGCGGCCTGCCAATCGGTCGGCAGGCCCGTGCCACTGACGGGACCTTCGAACAGCACACGCACGGGCAGCGGATTCGGTTCGCCGCCGCCGGCACGCAGGACGGGGAGCGTGGCCAGCTCGCGCGGCAGTCGCAGGGTCTGCAGATCCTGCCAATCGGTCTGGAAGACGTCGGGTGCGAAGGCACTGATGATCTCGTCGACTTCGGCTTGCGTCGGGTGCTTGGTCACAGCAATGCACCGGACGCGGCCGCGCGCGGATTTCGCGAGCTCCGCTGCGCGCGCTGGGGTAACACGGCGCTTCGACTCCGCGAAAACGAAGCCGATCGCGTCGACATTCGCGTCGAGCGCGGCTCGCACCGCTTCAGGAGTCGTCATGCCGCAGACCTTGATCCACATGGGTCTCATGCGCCTCGCGGTCTGATCGACGCAGCATTGGCTGCGGCGTTGGCGAGGAATTCTGCATGCCCGGCGCGGCCACCCTCGAGCATTTCACTCGCCATGGCACGCGGATCGGGCGCGGTCATGAGTGCACTGCCGACCAGCGCGAGGTCGTAGCCCGCAGCAGCAACGCGGCGAGCGTCTTCGCCGCTGCCGACGCCGCTCTCCGCGACGCGCGGGACGCTCGTCGGAAGCAGGTGCGCGAGCTCTTCGAGCCGGCCCGGCACCACCTTCAACGTGACGAGGTCGCGACAGTTCACGCCGACGAGCAGCTCGATGCGCGGGCTCTTGCGGCCGTACTGCTCCGTGAGCGCGTACGCCAGCTCGATGTCTTTCTCGTCGAAGGCTTCGAGCAACGCGAACAGATTCAGCTGCAGCGCCTGCTCGATCATCGCTTCGATCTGCGCTCGCGGCAGCATGCGCAGGATGAGCAGCACGCCGCCCGCGCCGGCGGTGCGAGCCTCGATGACCTGGTATGGGTCTACGAGGAAATCCTTACGCATGGCGGGCACGCGCAGCGGCGCGAGCGCCTTGGCGGCGAGGCGCAGGTGTTCCATCGAGCCATCGAAACGCGTGGGCTCGGTGAGCACGGAGATCGCCGCGGCGCCTGCGGATGCATAGCTGGTGACGCGCGCGCCGACGTTCTCGTCGCCGCCCTTCAGCATGCCCACGGCGGGCGAGCGCAGTTTCACTTCGGCGATGAGATCGAAACCGCCGGCGCTCCCGACGAGCTGCGGCGGCTCGGGCATTTCGAGTGCTCTGGAAAGAAGGTCGGCCTGCGGGGTCAGCGACTGCGCGGCGTGTGAACGCTCGCGGCTGCTGGTGGCCATGCCTTCGAGGAAGTCGCTGCTCATGCGGACGTTCCGCTAGAGGCTTTCGCAGCTTGCGCGGTCGCCGAGGCTGCGCCACCCGCGGCGCTGCCGGCGGCGCTCGAAGCGCCGGCGGACTGGCCTGCGCCGAATGCGGCAAGCGTGTCGAGCAGCTTGCGAGCCGCGCCGCTATCGATCGCCTGCGCGGCGCGCTCAACGCCTTCGCGCGGCGTCTTCACCATGCCGGCAACTTCGAGCGCGAGCGAGGTGCCGAGGAGCAGGCAATCGCGATGCGCGCCCTGGTCGTCGCCACTCAGCACAGCGCGGAGCGCGCGCGCATTGTGTTGCGCATCGCCGCCCGCGAGTGCCGCCGCCGTGCACGCGCGAATACCGTAGTCCGCCGGACCGCGCTCGCTCTCTTCGACGCGACCGGGACGCACATCGAACAGCGCGAAGTTGCCAATCGGCGTGGGCTCATCCCAACCCGCGGCACCATGAATGACGAACGTGCGCTCGATTTCGAGACCCGCGAGCGTCTGCGCCATGAGCTTCGCGACATCCCGGCTGTAAGCGCCCACGACATGCAACGGCGGCTGCGCCGGATTCGCGAGCGGCCCGAGAATGTTGAACACAGTGCGCACGCCCATCGCCGCACGCACCGGCGCGACCGACTTCATCGCCGGATGAAAGTACGGCGCGAACAGGAATGTGAAATTCGTGGCCTGGAAGCACGCCGCAGCCGCCTTCTCGTCGAGCGGAATCTTCAGCCCCAGCACTTCGAGCACATCCGCCGCGCCCGCGCGGCTCGAGATCGACCGGTTGCCGTGCTTGATCACCGGCAGCCCGCAGGCCGCGGTGAGCAGCGACGTGCCCGTTGAAATGTTCACGCTACCCGACGCGTCGCCACCCGTACCGACGATATCGATCGCCCGCACGTTCGCCGGAATATCCGGCCGCCGCGCGAGCGAGCGCATGAGCCGGGCAAACCCGCGCAGCTCATCCGCGACCACGCCTTTCGAGCGCAGCGCTGCGAGCACCGCGCCCGACATGGCCGGCGGCGTCTCCGGATTCGTCAGCTCGCGCAGCAGCTCCTGCGACTCGGCCTCGGTGAGGTCGCGCCGATCGAGCAGCTTTTCGAGCAGATCACGCAGAAGCGGCATGTGCGGCTCCGGCAGCCTCTTCCGCGCGGCGCATGCCGTGGCGGAACTTGAGGAAGTTGCCCATCAGCGTGGGGCCTTCGGGTGTCAGCACACTCTCCGGATGGAACTGCACGCCTTCGACCATGAACTCCTTGTGCCGGATGCCCATGATTTCGCCTTCCGGCGTGCGCGCGCTGACTTCGAGCACCGGCGGCAACGACTCCGGCTGTGCAATGAGCGAGTGGTAGCGCCCCACTTCGCACGGCTGCGGAAGGCCGGCGAACAGCGTGCGCCCATCGTGATTCACCGGCGACGTCTTGCCGTGCATGAGCCGGCCTGCGCGCACCACCTTGCCACCGAACACTTCGGTGATCGACTGATGCCCGAGACACACGCCGAACACCGGAATCTGCCCGGCGAACGCGCGAATCATGTCCATCGACACGCCCGCGTCATACGGAGTGCCCGGACCCGGCGAGATGCACAGATGCGTGGGCTGCAGCGCTTTCGCGGCCGCGATGTCGATGGCGTCGTTCCGAAACACGCGCACATCCGCGCCGAGCACGAGGAACGCCTGCACCAGGTTGTAGGTGAAGGAGTCGTAGTTATCGATGAGCAGCAGCTTCGGTTTCATATGCCTTCCTCCGCGATCTCGAGCGCACGCCGCAGCGCTGCGCTCTTCGCGAGAACTTCTTCGTGCTCGGCCTTCGGCACGCTGTCGGCCACGATGCCGCCGCCCGCCTGATAGCTGTATTCGTCGCCACGAAACACGAGGGTGCGGATGGTGATGGCCTGATCCATGTCGCCCCGCGCGCCGAAGTAACCGACCGTGCCGCCGTAGAGGCCGCGACTCGTGGGCTCGAGCTCGTCGATGATCTGCATCGCGCGCACTTTCGGCGCGCCGACGAGCGTGCCCGCGGGGAAGGTCGCGCCGAAGAGATCGAACGCGTCCTTGTTCGGCGCGAGCTCACCGTGGACGCCGCTGACGATGTGCATCACGTGACTGTAACGCTCGATGGAGCGATACGGCTTCACGTGTACGCTGCCTGCGCTGGCCACGCGGCCGAGATCGTTGCGTGCGAGATCGACGAGCATCACGTGCTCGGCATTTTCTTTCGGATCCGCCAGAAGCTGGGCCTGGCGCTGCGCGTCGATCGCCTCATCCGGCGAGCGCGGCAGCGTGCCGGCGATGGGACGCAGCTCCGCATGGCCTTGATTCAGCTTCACCAGCGCTTCCGGCGACGAGCCGACGACCGTCACATCGCCGAGCGCGCAGTAATACATGTACGGCGACGGGTTGATCATGCGCAGCGCGCGATACACCTCGAACGGATGCAGGTCATGCCGCCCGCCGAAGCGAATAGAGAGCACGAGCTGATACACATCGCCCGCCGCGATGTACTCCTGCACGCGCTTCACGCCGGCCATGTGATCGGCGGGGCTCGTGCCCGCCTCGGGGCGCGAGTACTTGCCGGAGTGGCGGTTGTTCGGCAACGCGCCGCGCAGCGCCTTGATCACTTCCTTGCGCAACACCTGACGCTCGACTTCCGAGCCGTCGTGCAGGAGCGCGATTCCGCGCGTGAGGTGATCGAAAACGAGGAGTGACTTGGTCGCGGCGTAGTGAAGGACGGGGAAGCCGCTATCGAGGGCGGAACGAGCGGTGAGCTTTTCGAAGAACCGGACGATGTCGTACGAGGCGTATCCCACGAGACCGCCTGCGAGCGGCACACCCGGAATGTCCGGAACCGGGCGGGGGGAGCGTGCCAGCGCGTCACGCAATCCGGCAAAGAGTTCCGCGCTGTCCTTCGGAACCGGACGACGCTCGCTGCCGATGCGGAACCCATCCCGGTCCAGTTTGACCTCGAGACAGTCGCCGAAACCGATGAAGGAGTACCGCGCCAGGCGTTCGCCGCCCTCCACGCTTTCCAGCAGGAAGCGGGGCTGGAACGCCGCGAGCTTCATGAACGCCGAGACCGGCGTGTCCAGATCGCCCGAGATGTCAAAATGCGGCTTCACGCCGTGATCCTCCCCACCCGTACCTTTGCAAACCACGCAGACAACAAAAAACCCATCCCCGGGGTCATCCGGAGATGGGTTCTGGAGCCGTCGAATCTATTGAGTCGCGAAACAGCCCAAGGCGCACCCTCTCCGTCAGGAGTGGCGCCACCACCAGAGCTTGAGAGTAGAGCGAGCTTGCCGCGACATAGGGCGGCGAGTATCGCCGGGCCCCCTTTGAGGCGTCAAGGCAAAAGAGATCGTCTGTGGGACGTGGGTCCGGACAATGGCCGGGCGTCTTAGAATATGACTATCCGTATGACTTGCCCGGATCGGGCGGAGCTTCCATCGTGAGATTCAAAGAGCTGCTGGATGACTGGCGGCAGAACGCTTCCGACGTACGTACCTCAGCCGAATACAGCGTGCGGCTACCCGTGGACGATGCAGCGCGACTGCGTGCGCTGGCGGAGCTGTTCCCCGGGCGGACCCAGGAACAGCTGATTACCGAGCTGCTGGGCGCGGCGCTACAGGAAGTGGCGGCGGCGATGCCATACGTCGCGGGGTCCAAGGTCATCTCGACAGATGAGCAAGGGGATCCGGTTTATGAGGATGTGGGGTTGACGCCGCGGTTTACGGAGTTGACGCGGAAGTACAAGAAGACTTTGGCGTGATGGGTTGCGCGGGGGTACGCCCCGGGCTCATCACGCAAGTCCGTCCCCGCTTTGACCGTCGCTTGCGCCCGTTCAGACGTAGAATCGGGGCTCTTATTCGAGCCGGTACGCGCGCATGCAGGACTACGAGAAGCTTGGCGTCTTCTACCTCGGGCGCGAGTTCGATCCTGCTCGTGCGGCGCCCACTGACAACCTTCTTCTCTACGATTCGCGAGACCTGACAACCCACGCGGTCTGCGTGGGTATGACAGGTAGCGGCAAGACCGGCTTGTGTCTCGCGTTGCTCGAAGAAGCGGCGATCGATGGTGTGCCTGCGATCTGCATCGATCCGAAAGGCGATCTCACGAACCTTCTGTTGACGTTCCCCAACCTCGCACCGTCTGATTTCGCGCCGTGGGTGGATAGCGCCGAGGCGGCACGCAAAGGCGTTTCTGTCGAGGAATATGCGTCGCAGACAGCCGCGAACTGGAAGAAGGGTTTGGAGCAGTGGGGACAGCCACCCGAGCGTGTCGCGCGATTTCGGGATGCGGTGGATCTCGCGATCTATACCCCCGGCGCGAGCACTGGGTTGCCGTTATCGGTGCTGCGTTCCTTCGCAGCGCCTTCGGAAGCGGTGTTGGCGGATGCGACCGCGCTGCGTGATCGCGTGGCGACAGTGGTTTCGGGGCTATTGGCTCAACTTGATCGCGATGCCGACCCGATCAAGAGTCGCGAGCACATTCTGCTGTCGAACATCCTCGAACGCGCGTGGCGTGAGGGAAAGAATCTCGATCTCGTCGCCCTGATCGGTGCAGTTCAGAAGCCTGGCTTCGACAAGGTAGGCGCGTTCGATCTCGAAACATTCTTTCCGGCGAAGGAACGACTCGAGCTTGCGATGGCGATCAACAACCTGATCGCATCGCCTGGATTTTCCTCGTGGATGGAGGGCGAGCCCCTCGACGCGCAACGCCTGTTGTTCACGGCTGAGGGCAAGCCGCGCATCTCCATCATCTCGATCGCACACCTCGACGACTCGCAGCGCATGTTCATCGTGACACTCGTGCTGAACGAGCTGATCTCGTGGATGCGCGCGCAATCGGGCACGTCGAGCCTGCGCGCGCTCTTCTATATGGACGAGATCTTCGGCTACTTCCCGCCGACGGCAAATCCGCCATCGAAGCCGCCGATGCTCACGCTGCTGAAGCAGGGTCGCGCGTTCGGCCTGGGCTGCGTGCTCGCGACACAGAACCCGGTGGATCTCGACTACAAAGGCCTGTCGAACGCGGGCACGTGGTTCATCGGCCGCCTGCAAACCGAGCGCGACAAGATGCGCGTCATCGATGGACTCGAGAGCGCGCTATCGGGCAGCGGTGCGTACGACCGCGCGGCGCTGGATAAGATGATGTCCGCGCTCACGCAGCGCGTGTTCCTGATGCGCAATGTGCACGACGATGCGCCAGTTCTCTTCCAAAGCCGATGGGCACTCTCCTATCTGCGCGGCCCGCTGACGGGACCTGAGATCTCGCGGCTGATGTCGGCAAGGAAGAGCAGCACGTCGGGCGGGGCCACAGGCCCAGCGAGATCAGCGCAGGAAGACCCGCTCTCCAGCGCGCCGGACGTACTCGCTCCGTCAGTGACTCGCATATCCACCGCGCCACCATCATCCGCTGCTACGTCGCGCCCACCCGCCGGGGCAGCCGAATACTTCATTCCGGCGACGAAGGGCGCAGGCCCCATCACGTATAAGCCGCTGATCATGGGCTTGACCAAGCTCCACTTCATCGATGCGAAACTCGGGCTCGACACGTGGCGAAGCAGCGCCTACCTCGCGCCACTCGCCGACGACGGGTCCGAGGTCCTGTGGCCCGAAGCTAAAGTAAGCGCAGACCTCAAATCCCGACTCGCGACAACCCCGGCGAACGATGCGGCCTTCGCCGCCTTGCCCTCTACCGCCATGCGCGCCGCTTCGTTCACGGGCTGGGGCAAGTCACTCAGCGCCAGCCTCTACGAAAGCGCTCGCGCCGAAGTGTTGGTGTGCGATGCCCTGAAAGGGACCTCCGCGCCCGGCGAATCCGAGGGCGAGTTCCGCGCCCGCCTTGCGCTCGCCGCGCGCGAGCGACGCGACGGCGCCGTCGAAGAACTCCGGCGCAAGTACGCACCCAAATTGCAGACGTTTGATGATCGCGAGCGCCGCGCGCAGGAGCGCATAGCGCGTGAGCAGTCCCAACTCACGCAGCAGAAGTTCCAGACCGCGATTTCCATCGGCGCATCGATCCTTGGCGCATTCATGGGACGCAAGACCGTTTCGGTCACCAACATGAATCGCGCAGCGACGGCGGTGCGCTCCGCTACGCGCATCGGTCGCGAGAGCGGCGACGTCGATCGCGCGGATGAGAACCTCGACGTCATTCGCCAGCAGCGCGCCGAACTGCAACGTCAGTTCGAAGCCGATAAGGCAACCCTCGAGCGCACGCTCGACGTCTCCGCGATAAGCTTGCGGTCGGTGCAGGTGACCCCGCGAAAGTCCGACATCGCGATCGGCGAAATCGCCCTAGTGTGGGCACCATGGCGCACCGGCGCGGATGGTTTTCCGGCGCCGGCCTACGATTGAACTCCAGGAACCGAACCGATGCCGTCCTTCGATGTTGTTTCCGAGCTGAACGCCCACGAAGTCATGAATGCAGTGGATCAGGCGAACCGTGAGTTACAGACACGGTTCGACTTCAAGAACACCAAGGCGGTGTTCGAGCTCGACGAGCTCACTGTGAAAATGAAGGCGGAAGTGGAATTCCAGCTGAAGCAGATGCTGGAAATCCTGAAGGTGCGGCTGGCGAAGCGCGGCATCGACGCCCTATGCGTCGACCCGAAAGACCCCGTCACGAACCTCGCGCAGGCCACGCAGGAAGTCGTGCTGAAACACGGCATCGACCAGGAAACCGGCAAGAAGCTTCAGAAGCTCATCAAGGAATCGAAGCTGAAAGTGCAGGCCGGGATTCAAGGTGACAAGCTGCGTGTGACCGGGAAGCAGCGCGATGATTTGCAGGAAGCGATCGCGACCCTGCGTAAGGCGAAGGTGGAAGTACCGCTGCAGTTCAATAATTTTCGGGATTGAGACCGGCAGAACGGGAGTCAGATGGAGCTGACTCCTGATTAGAAGGGTCGCTATCGCTTGCGACCCGTTTGGAATCCCAAACGCTTCTCTCCTTCCACAAGGTACACACCCACGCCCACACGTTGCCGCGGTAACTTGGAGGTACCGCGAGAAGATCCGCCTCCTCCGATTTCCGCCGAGCGCCAGTGGTCGATACCATCAAGCAACAAAGAGGCGCGCCTTCCAAATGAACTCTTGAACCTCGCAGCCTGGGATTCACTTGCGATCTCAAGGTCCCTGAACCCGAAATACAACGGCCGCTCCCTTTCAACAAGCACTTGGCCCGCGGTGTCTGAGAAGTCGGCGAGCAAGCGGCCGAACTCGCGAAACCGTGCAGCTGTCCTCAGTTGGGCGCGGACATTGCCGTGTCGAACGCGGAGCAGACCGGAACGGCCGTGCGTTACCGCTTGGAGGCGCTCGAGTTCTCGTAGCACAGCGACGGTCGTGACGTCTCCGCCGTGAGAACGAACAAGCGCCGCGAATGTCTTCCCTTCGCCTTCCATCGGCAGGTCGATCACTCGACCGGCTACCGTCTTGTATCTCGGGTCAGTCGTCCATGCTCGCAGCACTCTCAATGCCCGAGGTTCCATTTGCTTTTTCGGACCTGCGGGAGTCGCTGAGTGCGCCGTCTGTTGGAGATGCGAAGCAACCTCCTTCCGTGTCATCCCTGTCACAACCGAGAGTCTTGAGATATTGGCCTTCTTCTTTCCCTCAGCGTTCAAGCTCGCAAGCGCGGCTTGGACGTAAGCACGCTTCGCCGCGCCCACCAGAACGGAGGCACTTAAGTTTCCCTTAAGCATGGCGACAGCAATAGGCCGCAGAACTTCGGCTAGAGCTTCAAGCGAACCCTCCATCGAAGTTTTCTCGTTTCGTCGCAAGAGTTCACCTGAGGGCCGCGAACAGGACTACCTAGGATTTTGAGTGGGACAGGTCATTGCTTGAATCGATCGAGAAGAGCCCAAGGCCGATCCGACGACGTTTCTGGCGATGTCGGGACCGGGCTTCTCGCCGTGCCCGAGCTTCAAGCCAGTCATCAAGCTCTTCCAAGAATTCCTGGCCGCGCTCGTTTGCGAACGCCACGAACTCGCGAGCGCCTGCCGCAGAAAGACCCGTGCACTCAACTGATCGCCAGAACAACTCCGGGCTGCGTGTTCGACGAGTCCGTCGAATAATGCGTGCGAGAGTCGAACTCGCATCGGACAGGAAGTAAGCAATCGGCTCGAACGCAACCGCTCTATCGGTGCTGCTAAAAAATAGTGGCCGGACGAGCTTGTACAAGCCATTAGATGCTCTGCGCACATTGCCAAACCGTGCGAGAACCATCATGACTCGCCGCGGATCGCACGCCGGATCGATCTCACGTATGAGAGTGCCGAGCTGATTCTTTCCTTCGATAGAAAGGGCTCGTGGTCGGCCCATCGAATCGAGGAACCGAGGGTCGCTACGCCAACGCGCAACTACGTCGTTATACAGGACCGGGCGACCGACGTGCTCAAGCCGCCGGGCACCGGGAAGCTTATCGGTGCGATCGAATGCGGCAGCCAATTGCTGCGTCGCTGACCGCTTGCTTATTCCACCAGCCCGAAGAAGCACTGCAATCGGGAAGAGCAATGCTTCCGCTCGTCGAGCGCTAATTTTTGTTCTATGCGTTTGCACGAGGTTCCTTTCTCTGCAAGCACGATTTCAACCATTCAACACGATGGAGTGCAGCAACGCTGCGCGTCGCACGAGGTCTTGTCGCGCGTAGGTATTGCGATAGACGCTAGTTAGCCGACCTTGCGCATCAGCGCAAGGCGGCTACTCGGTGCGAATGCTTAGAAATTCAAATGCGCATTCTGCGATGCACTTCGAAATGACGCGCGCGTCGAGAAGGTCAGCTGGCTCCGGTACCACCGACGCCTGCCACGCCAGTACCGCCAACTCCGGACTTGCCGGTCCCACCGACACCCGCGGCTCCCGTTCCACCGACTCCAGACTTTCCGGTGCCGCCAACTCCGGTAGCACCCGTGCCACCGACGCCCGCAGCACCAGTGCCGCCGACTCCGGCCGCACCCGTACCGCCAACACCCGCAGCTCCGGTTCCGCCGACTCCCGACTTGCCCGTGCCACCAACTCCCGCAGCGCCCGTACCACCGACGCCCGCAGCACCAGTGCCGCCGACTCCGGCCGCACCCGTACCGCCAACACCCGCAGCTCCGGTTCCGCCGACTCCCGACTTGCCCGTGCCACCAACACCCGCGGCGCCAGTGCCGCCCACTCCGGCTGCACCCGTACCACCAACACCCGCGGCGCCAGTGCCGCCCACTCCGGCTGCGCCCGTGCCACCAACACCCGCAGCACCGGTACCGCCGACTCCGGCCGCACCCGTGCCACCAACACCCGCGGCGCCTGTGCCGCCAACACCCAGCGGCGCAAGAGCGTTCGCTACCAAGACACCGTTCGGCACAGGCTGCGTGCCAACGAACGCTACTGTCTCGCCGACTCTGAACGATGCACCGATAATCGGAGTGGTATCGATCGTGAGGCTGCCGACCTTCACCGCGCCAGTTAGCGACACCGCGCTAACGACGCCCGCGACGTACACCTGCGTCGCGCCTGGGACATTCGTTTCGGGGAGTACGTTGATCGTCGATACTTTGGCCTTGCCGTCCTTGGTTAACGTGCCATCGACCCAAACCACCGCATCGGCAACGAGCAACTGCGCGCCGTAAATCGCTGGGTAACTCTTACTGCCTGCGATTAACTTGGACGTGCCGACAGAATACTTTTGACCAAGCACAGTGATGGTCGCGTTGGCACGGTCGATCTTCTCGATCGTTCCTACTGCCAAGGGGTCCGCAGAAGCCAGGCTCGAAAAAGATGCTGCGGCAAGAAAAAGAGACGTTACGACACAGCGATGCAGCGAGATCCGCGCACGAATCTTCATTGTTCGACACTCCCCGTAGTCCGGTCGCGTCTTCCGGCGACCTCTTCAGCAATTCGTCTTATGTAAGCTAACGCCTACTTATGTCAGGAACGCGAAGAACCCTATCAGGGAAATGTGAAATCCGTCAAAGCCTTGCGCCTTGCATTTGCCGCACGAATGTGCGGGAAATCCCTAGCCCTTTGAGCTGGCCCGAGATGTGCACTGCAACCGCAAATCCCTGATTGACCTAGCGTTCCCGGCCAGGGCGTCCGTCGTTCACGAGACTCGGGAGGGGGCGCTCATCCGGCGGGGGCTCGACGTAAAGAAAGATATTTAGGCCAGTTTGAATGCGGCTTTCGTCGGGGGTCCCTTGGGCGGAATAGGGGGTCAGCCAGTTGTCGAGGTCGAGGAGGAACTCAATAGTCCTCTCACGCGCATACGCCTCGAATTTGGGAACCACATCGGGTGGCAAACCGCGATCCGCAACCACGAAGCGCTCCAATCTCTTGGTGGAGTTCTTCGGGTTCATATTGAACTCAAGGGTCTCCGTAAGGCGGGTGACCGTGTTTCCGAAATACTCGATCTGCAGGGGAGACATCGGCTCGGGCATCATGAAGTACCGTGACGTCGCGCGGTAATGCTTCTCACCCGAGTACGTCACAGACCCAACGCTGATCAATTCCTCAAGCACGATCCCCGCGCTTACTTTCGGGTTAACCATTGCGACGAGATTCTTGATGCATCGTCCGTTGCCAGGCACCTCGAATTCGAGTTCCAGCGGAATGCCGTAAGGCCCAACGTAAAGTGGATCGGTGTGCCACTTCTGCAGCACCTCAGTCAGGATATTAGTGAGTGTCGGGTCCGCCGACGGCAGCGCGCCCTCGGTTTCAAGATAGTAGTCAACCTGGTGTCGCGAAATGCCAGTGGCCATTGACACACGTGCACGTGTCGGCTTCACAACGTGATCGAGCCCATCTCGTAGTGCGCTCTCAACGTACACGCCACGCGCCAGCTCCGAAAACTCGTCGAAGCGAATCCCTGCACGGATCATTACTTTTACGACAGGGCGCAGAACACGCCTAACTGCATGCAGCAGCTGCGCTCTAGATGCGGACAGCGAAGCCATGTTTGTCCTTGAGGAGGCGCATCGTGAAGCAGAGGTCGCTCATCGCTGAAGTTTAAACCTGAATAGCTCTTTGCAAAGAGCGCGCCCACGTGAAGCAATCGGAAGCGCGTGACTTCATCAAGTCCTCTCCCCCGGCTCAAACAGCCTCCTGTGCTCCAGGATGGCATACCGGTCCGTCATCCCCGCGATGTAATCCGCTACGGCGCGCGCCCGGACCTTCTCCGGCGGCGCCTTCTTCTCGCCCGGCCCTGTCCCGCGATGCTCTGGCGGCAGGAGTTTCTCATCGGCCAGGAACGCCTCGAACAGCTGCGTGATCACGCGCCGGGCTTTCGACGTCATCCGTTGCACTTTGTGGTGCTGGTAGACGTGCTCGTTCAGGAATTTCTTCAGCTCGAGATGCTCGGCGCGCACGTCGTCGCTCATCGCGGCGAGGGGTTTTGAGCGGCGGCGTACGTCGTCGATCGAGGCGGGGTGTGCGCTGGCGAGGCTCGCTTCAGTGGTGCGGATCAGGTCCACGACCACGAAGTTGACCATCCGGCGAATCACCTCGTGCAGCATGCGGCGTTCGGGAAGGTCCGCGTACTGCTTCGTCACCGCTTCGTACTGGCGGCGAAACATCCTCACGTCGAGCAGCTGCTCCACTTCGATCAGTCCCGCGCGCATGCCGTCGTCGACGTCGTGATTGTTGTAGGCAATCTCGTCCGCCAGGTTCGCGACCTGCGCTTCGAGCCCAGGCTGCCGGCGCTTCAGGAAGCGCTCGCCCAACTCACCGAGCTCCCGCGCATTGCGCGCCGAGCAGTGTTTGAGAATGCCTTCGCGGCACTCGAACGTGAGATTCAGCCCTGAAAACTCGGCATACCGCTCTTCGAGCTGGTCGACCACGCGCAGTGACTGCAGGTTGTGCTCGAAGCCGCCATACGGCCGCATACACGCGTTCAGCGCGTCTTGCCCCGCGTGCCCGAACGGCGTGTGCCCCAGGTCGTGCGCGAGGCTGATCGCCTCGACCAGCGGTTCGTTCAGGCGCAGTGCGCCGGCGAGCGTGCGCGCGACCTGCGCCACTTCGATCGAGTGCGTCACCCGCGTGCGGTACAGATCGCCTTCATGGTTCACGAACACCTGCGTCTTGTAGACGAGGCGACGAAAGGCGTTCGAGTGAATGATGCGATCGCGGTCGCGCTGGAATTCGCTGCGATATTGCGGAGGCGGCTCCGGGTAACGGCGACCGCGGGTCAGCGCGGCGTGAGCGGCGTAGGGCGCGAGCGTGTCGAGGCCTCTATCGACGTCGTTCACTGCACTATCCGAGATGAGCCTCTAGCGTGCGCCGGAGAGCGGCATCCGGGTAATCGGCGGTCACGAATGAACCGCCGATCGAGCGCATCAGCACGAGCCGGATCCGCCCGCTCTTCACCTTCTTGTCGATACGCATGTGCTCCAGCACGACGTCGGGCTTGAGGTCGCGCGCTTCAGTGGGCAGGCCCGCGCGAAGGAGCAGCTTGCGCAGCCGTTCCACGTTCGCGGCCGGCATGAGGCCCGATTCGGTCGACATGGTCGCTGCCATCAGCAGCCCGGCACCCACGGCCTCGCCGTGCAGCCACTTCGTATAGCCGGTCACGGACTCGAGCGCATGGCCGAACGTGTGGCCCAGGTTGAGCAGCGCGCGGTCGCCCTGCTCGCGCTCGTCGCGCCCGACGATTTCCGCCTTGATCTCGCAGGAGCGATGGATCGCGTACGTCAGTGCCGACGCGTCGTGCGCCAGCAGCTTCTCCATGTTCTGCTCGAGCCACGTGAACAGCTCTTCGTCGCAGATGAGGCCGTACTTGATCACTTCGGCCAGGCCTGCGCGCAGCTCGCGTGCCGGCAGCGTCTTCAGCGTCTCGGTGTCGGCGATCACCGCGCTCGGCTGGTGGAACGCGCCGATCAGATTCTTGCCGCCCGGATGGTTCACGCCGGTCTTGCCGCCGACGGACGAGTCCACCTGCGCGAGCAGGGTGGTCGGCACCTGCACATAGGCAACGCCGCGCTGGTAGCAGGCGGCCGCGAAGCCGGACATGTCCCCGACGACACCGCCGCCGAGCGCGAGCACCGTGCAGTCCCGCGCGAAGCGGTTGGTCACCAGTACGTCGAGAATGCGGGTCACGGTGGCGAGCGTCTTATGCGACTCACCGTCCGGCAGCGTCACCTCGACGATCCGCCGATCCCCGAGCCCCTTCTTCAGCGCCGCCGCGTACAGCGGGCCGACGAGCGTGTTGCTGACCAGAAGGATGTCCCGCCCCGGCACATGCGCCTGAAGCAGGTCCCCACGGGACAGCAGCCCCGCTCCGATCAGGATGGGGTAGCTGCGGGCGCCAAGTTCGACGGTCAGTGTGTTCACAGGTGATGGGATTACCGCGCCACGGGGCGCGGGCGGGCGGCAGTATATACGGCCCTCCAGGTGGCCGTGCCCGCGAGCGGCCCGCGCTCAGCCTTCGGAGGGCTCCGGAGGCGGGGGCGACAGGTCGGGAAAGCTGTCCTTCAGCGCACGCATGATTTCCTCGGCCACGATGCGCACGCGCCGGCCATCGGTGCCGACGGTGACATCCGCCAGCGCCTCGTAGATGGGCGCGCGTATGCGCATGAGCTGCTCGAGCTTCTCGCCCGGATCGACGTTGTTCAGCAGCGGCCGATTGCGGGCATGTTTCACGCGATAAACCTGCTGCGCAACGGATGTCTTGAGGTACACCACGCAGCCCCGCTCGGCGAGAAACACCCGATTCTCGGGTAGCAGCACCGCGCCGCCGCCAGTGGCCAGCACCATCGGACCATCCGCGGTCAGGGCATCCAGCGTTTCCCGCTCGCGCTGCCGGAAACCCGCCTCGCCTTCTTTCTCGAAGATGTAGGGAATGTCGACGCCGGTACGGCGCTCGATTTCGCTATCGCTGTCGTAGAACGGAGCGCGGACGAGCCGGGAAAGGTACTTGCCCACGGCGCTCTTGCCGGAGCCCATGGGACCGATCAGGAAAATGTTCTGTTTGCCGAGCATTGCCGGCGGGGAGCATACCGGCTGCGGCCTGAAACGGAAGCGGCCGCCCGAAGGCGGCCGCTTCCCTCATCACTCGAAGCAACTGCGACGGTTACTTGTTATCCGTGCAGGTCTGGCTCAACCCGAACGGGCTCGTCGGGCCCGGCGGCGTGCCCGTGCCGGTGAAGTCCGAAACGGCGCCGGGCAGCATGAACGTCGAGGCGCGGGTGAACTCCGTGCCCTGCACCGAGGTGCGACCCTGCAGGGACACTTCCAGCCAGTACGCGTATTCCTGCGGGTAGTACACGCTCACGATCGCGAAACCGCTGGCGTCGGTGACAACGTTCGACGGCGAAACCGAGGCAATATTGCCGGCTTCAACCTTGTTGCTGTCGTTGCGGTCTTCGCCACGATCACGCGTGCCGTTGCCGTTCGTGTCGACGAACGGCTCGCCGACGTCGTACGTGCCGTCGCCGTCCACATCGGTGAACGTCTCCGCGTCGAGCACGCCGTTGCGATTGGTGTCTTCGTCGCCGCAGCCGCTCGTCGGGATGACGCTCGTCGTGCAGATCTCCACCACCGGCGGCCCCGGGATCGTCTGCGACGGCGTCTGGCCCGTACCGACCGTCGTGTAGCAGGTGGCCCAACCCGCCACGCCGGTCACGCCGGTGTCGCGATAACCCTTGAAGTAACGCTGCGAGAGCATCGCCATGCTGACCGGAACATTCGGCACGCCATTACCGTTCGCGTCCGTCACCTGAACGATGTAGTTCTTCTTGTACTGCGCGTCGTTCGGCTCCTCGATGGTGTTACCCGTACCGATGGAGATGAACACCTCACGCTTCGCCACCGTCAGGTTGGCCGTGTCGCTTGCCGCCGGCGTGCCCTGAACCTGAGCGAGGATGGCGACGCCATTCTGTGCAGACGTGCTGGGGCCAGCGGTGTAGATGGTCTGCGCGCGACCATTGCTATCCGTGACGCCGGTGCCCGCCGAGAGCTGGCCGCCAGAAACGTCGGTCAGCGTGAACGCGACCGTCTTGTTCTTTACAAGGTTGCCGACGGCATCGCGGACTACCGCGGTCAGCGTGGAAGTTTCGCTCGGCCCGACGGTGAAGTTGCTTGCCTGCAGCTCGAGAGAAGACGCTACGGTCGCGACGAACTCGACCGGCTGCTGCGCCGTCGATCCGCCCACGCCCGACGAGGCCGTGATCGTGCCGAGGCCCGCGTTGGTGGACGTGATCATCAGCGTTGCGTTGCCGCTCGCGTCGGTCGTGACCTGGCCGTTGGCATTGGGCGCCATGAACGAGCCGCGCGTGCTGGCGAACGTGATCACCTTGTTCACCTGCGGCGTGCCCGCGACCGTCCAGTTGATCGTCACCGGAATGCCTACAGGAGCGCCGACGGGGCTGATCGTCAGCTCCGGCGTCGTGGCCGGGGCAACCGCGACAGGCGCCGTGAACTTGAAGTTATCGTTGTTCACCGTCACCGGCAGCGGCGTGGTCATGCCCAGCGCCGTGATGGACAGGATGTCGGAATTTGGCTTGGTTACCGTGACGTTGAAAGTCAGCTGACCATTCGCACTGGTCGACGCGGGCGACGGCAGGGACACGGTGTTCCCCTGCGCGGAGGTGACCGCGACCGTCTTGCCGGGGATGCCCGCAGCGCTCGAGTTCGCGAGGATGACGGTGTAGGTGGCCGTCTGGCCATTCGCCAGCGCCGTCGGACCCTGGACCACCAGCGTGGTGCCCACGACGTCAACGTTTACGGTCTGCGTCACCGTGCCGGACGTCGCCTGCACCGTGATCGGACGATTGGTCGGGTCGCTGGCGGGGTCCAGCACGGCCGTCGCCTTGCCGGATGCATCCGTCAGCCCGCTGTTCGCAACAGTCAGACCGCCGCCGCCGGCCGTGGTGCTGAACTGCACGGGAACGTTCGCGAGGAACTGATTGCTCGAGTTGCGAACGATCGCCGTGATGGTCGCCGTGGTGGCGCCGCTCGAAGTGATGGTCGGAGTGCTGGTCACCAGCGTCATCGACGCCGCCGTCGGCAGCGGAGGGGGTGCGACCACCCCGACGTTCGTGGTGCCGGAAACGCCACTCGCCGTGGCCGTCACCGTGATCGTGCGAAGCGAAAGATCGCCCGCGGGGGACAGTGTCGCCTTGGCGACGCCCGACGCATCAGTCGTACCCTGCGTAACGGCAACGCCGCCGGAGTTGGCGCTGAATGTCACCGCCACTCCGGGAAGCAGAGTGTTGTTCGCATCGCGCACCATCGCGGTGATGGTCGCTGTGCTCGCTGCGTCAGCCACCATGGTGGCCGAGCTGCTGGTCACTGTGACGGCAGAGACCGCGGGAGTATTCCCACCGCCGCCACCACCGGGCGTACCCGGAGTTTCGAAACTGCTACCGCCACCGCCGCCGCACGCGGCGACCGCCAGCATGCCGGCGAGGACGAACACTCTTGAAAGAAATTTACGCATAACCCGTCCGTTTAAATAACTGCCCCTGCCGGTTCCCCACCGATCAGTAGACGTTTACCCCTTCGTGGAGAATCTTCGGCGTGACGAAGATCAAGAGTTCGTCCTTATTGTTCGTCTTGCGTGTCTGCTTGAAGAGACGGCCGAGCACCGGCACGTCGCCGAGATACGGCACCTTCGTTTCGGTCGTGCGATCTTCGGTCTCGAGGATGCCGCCGAGCACGACAGTCTGGCCGTCGTTCACGAGCACCTGCGTCGAGATCTCACGCGTGTCGATCGAAGGCACGCCAACGCCACCACTGGTGACGATCACCGAGCCGACGCTGTCCTTCTTCACGTTCAGGTCGAGAATGATGCGATTGTCCGGCGTGATCTGCGGAGTGACTTTCAGCGCGAGCACGGCCTTCTTGAAGTCGACCGTCGTCGCACCGCTCGAGGCCGCCTGCTGGTAGGGGATTTCGACACCCTGCTCGATGCTGGCTTCCTTCTGGTTCGCCGTGATCACGTGCGGCGACGACTTGATCTCGCCGCGGCCTTCCGCCTGCGCCGCCGACAGCTCGAGGTCGACGATGTAGTCGGAGCCGAGCAGCGCGAACGCGAGGCGACCCGCCGGGCTCGTGACCGGGAGGTTCACGTTGTAGCGGTCCAGCGCGCCGGCACCCGTGGGCACGGCGACCGGGCCCACGTTACCGGTGCTCGAGAGATTGTTCAGGATCGAAGAAAGGCTGGTGTCGACCGCATTGGCGCTGCCACCCGTGACGAGCGCGCCGTTCTGGCCGTTCGAGCTGATGCCCGTGTAGCCGGCACGCACGCCGAGGTCACGCGAGAAGTCGTCGTTCACGATGACGATGCGCGCTTCGATCAGCACCTGGCGCACCGGAATGTCCAGCGTCGCGACGAGGCGGCGGATGTCGGCGAGACGATCCGGGGTGTCCTGCAGGAGCAGCGTGTTCGTGCGGTCGTCGACCGTCACGGCACCGCGAGCCGAGAGCAGCGAGCCGCCCTGCGACTTGATGAGCTGCGCCATGTCCGTCGCTTTCGCGTAGTTCACCTGCACGAACTCGGACCGCAGCGGCGCGAGCTCCTGGATGTCCTTGCGGGCGGCGAGCTCCTGCTTCTCGCGGTTCGCCAGCTCTTCGGCCGGGCCCACGATAATGACGTTGTCCTGCTTGCGCTTGTCGAGACCCTTGGTCTTCAACACGATGTCGAGCGCCTGGTCCCACGGCACGTTCTGCAGGCGGATGGTCATGTTGCCGCCGACCGTGTCGTTCATGACGATGTTCTGGCCGCTGGTATCCGCGAGGATCTGCAGCAGCGCGCGCACTTCGACGTCCTGGAACGTCATGCTGATGCGCTCGCCCGTGTACACCGGCTTGTCTTCGGCCTGCTGCGCGGTCCGACGGACCGGGCTGACCTCGACGACGTACTGGTCGTCGGACTGGTACGCGAGATGGTCGTAATCGCCATTCGCGGTGATGAGAATGCGGGTGTCGTTACCCGTGCGGACCACGTCGAACGACGACACCGGCGTGCCGAAGTCGGTCGCGTCGAAACGGCGCATCAGGTTCTTCGGCAGCTCCGCGCCGTTGAAATCCACCACGATCTGGTTACCGAGCTGGCGCTGGTTGATCGGCGTGCGCGGGTCGGTGAGCTTCACGATGACGCGGCCGGCACCGTCGTTGCCGCGGCGGAAGTCGATGGCGCGAATCGAGCGCGCGGCGGCTGCCGACGTGCCCGAAGAAGACGCCGGCGCAGCGGCGCGTGCGACCGCGGTGCCCGCACCGGCACCCGGGTTCGGCGAGCCGAGCGTGACGACGATGTTGTTACCGTCGAGACGGGTCTGGTACGGCACGAGGCGGTCGAGATTCAGCACGAGGCGCGTGCGGTCCTTCGACTCGGCGGCGAGGATCGTGTCGAGGCCCGCGGCCTTGACGTCGATGCGCCGTGACGGCAGCGCGAGCGCCGTGTTGGGCAGGTCGAAAGAGATGCGCGCCGGGTTGTCGATGGTGAACGACAGCGGCTCGGTGGCCGGGCCCGACAGGCGCATGGTGAGCTGCAGCTGCTGTCCCGGCAGTGGCTGCACGTCGATCGCCTGGAGCTTGGTCGGGTCGTCAGCGGCGAACGCTGGCGCACCGGCAAGCGAACCGAGCACGCACACGGCAAACAGCCGCGCGAACGCGCTCAGGATCCGATGGGTCGGGCTATAGGCTTTCATTCTCGGAACTCCCTGGTTCGTCGCGACTCAGTCGGTTAAGCCGAGCGCTGCAGGGCGCTCGATGTACCCGCCGAGTCCGTCGGGAACGATTTCGGTCAGAACGATCTTGGTCGGCGTGATTTCGGTGATGCGACCATCGGCCTGGCCGATGTAGTTGCCCGTCACCACGCGATGCACCAGCTTGTCTTTCGACTGCACGAGCCCGTAGGTCGTGTTGCCGAGGTGCAGCGTGCCCACCATCTTCAAAGTGTCGAGCGAGAACTGCTCTAGGAACTCGCGATTGCGCTTGCTGTCCGGGCGCAGGCCGGCACCCGGCCCCGAGCCACCCGGGGCGCTGGGCAGGAACGGCGAGCGCTTGTCCATGTCCGCGTACACGAACGTTTCATACGGCTTCACCTCGGGCAGTGGTTGCACTCGGCCACCCGGCTGCTTCTTGGTGTCTTCGATGAAGCGATCGAGCTCGTCGTCGGCACTCGAACAGGCGGCGAGACCTGTAACGAGGCCGTACGCAAGCGCGGCGCAGGCGATCAGTCGATGAACATTCGATTGCATGGTTGAGACCACCCCGAAAAATCGTGCGCGATCAGCCTACGGTCTGCGCGCGACCGCGCCCTTGTTGGCGTCGGCTGCCGCCAGCTCTTCTTCATCGAGATAGCGATAGGTTTTCGCCGTCAATTCCAGCTGCAGGTTGTCGAAGTCCTTGCCGGCGGGATTGACCGCTTTGATATCGATGTCGTGCAGCGTGACGATGCGCGGCAGGGCGGCGATGCCGCTGACGAACTCGCCGAACTGGTGATAGCTGCCGAGCAGGCGCAATTTGAACGGCTGCTCCGCGTAGAAGTCCTTCTTCTGCTCCGCCGAGGGCTGGAACATCTTTTCTTCGAGGCCGGCGGCGACGCCGGTCTGCGAGATGTCGACCAGCAGGTTCGGCACTTCGGTCTTGCCCGGCAGCTGCCGCAGCAGCGCACCGAACGAGCGCTCGATGTCCTTCAGCTGGCCCTTGTAGACCTCGAGGTTCACCGCTTTCGCATGCTTGCCGGTGAACTCTTCGCGCAGCGTGCGTTCTTCGCCTTCCGCGCGCTCGAGATCCGGCTGCTTCGAGTTCCACACCACGAAGTAGATGAGCACGATCGCCAGCGCCACGAACCAGATCGCGACGAAGCCGACGCGGATCGGGAACGGCCAGCGCCCCGGATCCTGGGGATCGAGTGATCGCAGTTCTTCGAGAAGATTCACTTACCGCCCCCCGCGCTCGCGAGCTTTCTGGGCGCGCCGCCCTTGGCATCCTCACCCGCGTTGCTCACCTGCTCGGCGTACAACGTGAAGCCGGAACCGCCCGTCGCGGACTGCACGATCTCGAGGTCGGGGTTACGCAGCCACTCCGAGCCATCGATGTTGCGCATGAAGGCGGACACTCGCGTGCTCGACTGCGCAATGCCGTCGAAGCGCAGGCGCTTGTCCTGCTGTTTCACGGCGGTGAGGTACACGCCCTCGGGAAGCTGTTTCACGATCTCGTCGAACAGATGCACGATCTCGGGACGCGAACGCTGGAGCTTCTCGATGATCTCCATGCGCGCGATGAATTTCTGCTTCGCGCTTTCGAGGTTGTTGATCTCCTCGATCTGCTTGTCGAGCAGCCGGATTTCCGCGCGCAACCGTTCGTTGCGCTGGTTCTGGCCGTCGATCATCGAGTTCAGCAGCAGGAAGCCGGCGAACGCGACCACGATCGCGGCGACCGTCGCGCCGCCGATTGCCACGAAGAACGCAAGCTTTCGCTCTTTGCGTTCCTCGTCGCGCCAGGGAAGTAGATTTATGCGTGGCATGGCTAGTCGAAGCTCCGCAGGGCGAGACCGCATGCAGTCAGTAGAGCCGTCGCATCACGCTGCACGGCCTGCGCCTTGGCGCGCGATGAGAGTTTCATCTGGCCGAGCGGGTCGCCCTTCTCGGCGGAGATGCCCACGCGGCTGGAAATCACGTCGGCAACGCCCGGGATGTTGGCGCAGCCACCGCACACCAGAATCTTCTCCGGCTGCTCGCGGCCCGAACCCGAGGCGAGGTAGAACTGCAGCGAGCGACTCACCTGCTGCGTCATGTCGTCAATGAACGGGTCGAGCACTTCGCTCTGATAGTTGCCCGGCAAACCGCCTTCCTTCTTGGCGCGGCCCGCTTCCTCCATCGACAACCCGTACGTGCGCATGATTTCTTCGGTGAGCTGCTGCCCGCCGAACGCGAAGTCACGCGTGTACACGACCTTCAGGTTACGAAGCACGCTGAAGGTCGTGCTGCTCGCGCCGAAGTCCACCACCGCGATCGTGCGATCAATGCCCCCGTCTGGCATCTGGTGCGTCATCAATTTGCAGGCGTTTTCCAGGGCAAACGCCTCCACGTCGACGATCTTGGCGGTGAGGCCCGCGGCTTTCACCGCGGCCTGGCGTTGCTCCACGTTCTCAGTGCGAGTGGCAACGAGGAGCACGTCGTTCGTCTCGGGGTCCTTTTCGGAAGGCCCGAGCACTTCGAAGTCATAGCTGACTTCGTCCATGGGAAAGGGGATGTACTGGTCGGCTTGCAGCTCGACCTGCGACTCCAGATCGCCCGCGCGCAACGTGCGCGGCATCTGGATGACCTTGGTGATCGCAGCGTCGCCACTGATGGCAACCGCGACCTCGCCGCTCTTGGCGCCGGCGCGCTTTACCGCACGGCGAATGGCTTCGCCCACGGCCTCGGCGTCCACCACGGCCTTCTCGTTAATGGCGTTCTGCGGTGTCGGTTCGGCGGCATACGCCTCGACCCGATACTGCCCGCCCGACATGACGAGCTCGATGAGCTTCACCGAGGAGGTCGTTATATCGAGACCCAGAAGCGGGCGATGTTTACGCTTGAGCAGGAACATTTTTTATTTCCTTTTCAATCAGGTACGCCCGAAAGCGCCCGCCCTGCGTGAATTTGGAGGCCACTATATAACAGCGCAAAGTTAAATTGAACGTGAGAGCGCTCACGTAACCGCCGCTATAGCGGCGCATACGGCCGGAACTGAAGTTCGTCTCACGTTCTCTACCTCTGCGCAGGGTCAGACCCGCGCACGACCCCGATGGCCAAGTGTGCAACTTATGGGAAACAGCGGAACGTGAAGCCCGTCAGGAATCGCGAGGCGAGTGCCTGGAGAGGAGGAGTCAGCGGAACCCGATTCGTTGCCTGCGCAACACCGTGAACTGGACTCATGGTGGCTCGCGAGGGGATCGTCTAACGTTCGCGCCGGCAACCCCGCTGTCATAGGCACAGTGCCCGTAGACCGGAGGCTTTGCGTCCCCACCTTTCGGTGAGTTTGCCCTTGAAACGCGGGCTACTATGCATAGCGGCAGGAATGAGCGCAAGCAGCGACATGAGTAATCTGTGAAGCGGAAATACATTCGGTTAATCGGCTACACCTCCATGAGTGTGATCGTGCTCACACTTTTCGGCGCGTACTCGCTGGCGTGTAGTTATGTCTATGTTGCGCCGTCGCTGCCGTCGGTTGAGGCGATGCGCAAGGTCGAAATGCAGGTGCCCCTGCGTGTATTTACGACCAGTGGTGAGCTCATTGCCCAGATCGGTGAGCAGCGCCGCATCCCAGTTACATATGAGCAGATCCCCCCGCTCGTTCGCGAGGCATTCCTCGCTGCGGAAGACGATCAGTTCTTCAAGCATGGGGGCGTCGACTACCTCGGTGTCCTTCGCGCCGCGGTGGTGAACATCGTCTCGAACGAGAAAGCGCAGGGCGCCAGCACCATCACGCAGCAGGCTGCGCGAAACATGTTCCTGACGCTCGACAAGAACTGGACGCGCAAGCTTTCGGAGCTCTTCGTCACCTGGCGCATGGAGCGCGAGTTCTCGAAGCAGGAAATTCTCGGCCTCTATCTCAACGTCATCTATTTCGGCCAGCGCGCGTACGGTGTCGCCGCAGCCGCCGAAACGTTCTTCGGCAAGCCGCTCGACGAGCTCACGGTCTCCGAGGCCGCGACGCTTGCCGGCGTGCCGCAGGCGCCGTCGAAGTACAACCCGATCACGAACCCCGAGTTCGCGGCCGCGCGGCGCGGGTACGTGTTGGGCCGCATGCACAAGCTCGGCTTCATCGATGACGCTGCGTATGAAGAGGCACGCAATACGGCAGTCGTTGCGCGCACGCATGCGCCGCTCTCGGCGGTGGAAGCTCCGTACGTTGCCGAGATGGCGCGCCTCGATCTGCGCAGTCGTTTCGGCCCGGCCGCTGAAGCGGCGGGATACAAGGTGTACACGACGATCGACGGCCGCCTGCAGACTGCGGCGAACCGCGCGTTGCGCATCGGGCTCATCGAATACGACCGCCGGCACGGGTGGCGCGGGCCGATCGGCCACGCGGACATTGCCGGTCGCACGAAGGACGAACAGTTCGAAGAGCTGCTCGAAGAGTACGGCGGCAGCGGGTTTCTCACGCCAGCCGTCGTAGTTTCGACGACCGACAAGACTGCGCGCGTGTTCGTGCGCGCCCGCGGCTTCGCGCAGATCGCGTGGGACGGCCTTTCCTGGGCGCGCAAGGAAGACGAAGGGCCGGCACCCAAGACCGTTGCCGAAGTCGTGGCGCCCGGCGACGTGGTGTACGTCGTGACGGACGGCAAGGGCACCGCGCAGCTCGGTCAGATACCGGAAGCGCAGAGCGCGCTGGTCTCGCTGAATCCGAACGATGGCAGCATCGTTGCGCTGGTTGGCGGCTTCGACTACTTCACCAACAAGTACAACCGCGTTACGCAGGCGCGGCGCCTGCCGGGTTCGGGGTTCAAGCCGTTCTTCTATTCGGCGGCGCTGGAGAGCGGCTTCACGCCGGCCTCGGTCATTCTCGACGCGCCCATCGTGGTGGAAGACGGCGAGACGACCTGGCGCCCGAAGAACGACGGTGGCCAGTTCAACGGCCCGACGCGCTTGCGCGAGGCGCTCTATCGGTCGCGCAATCTCGTTTCCATCCGCCTGCTGCGGTCCATGGACCGCGACGCCACCATCGACTACGTCTCCCGTTTCGGCTTTCCCAAGCGCGATCTGCCGCGCGGAGACTCGCTGGCGCTCGGCACAGTGAATGCGACGCCGCTGCAGGTCGTGACGGGCTATGCGACGTTCGCCAACGGCGGGTTCAAGGTCGTGCCGCACTACATCGATCGAATCGAGAACGCCGCCGGCGAAGTCGTTTATCGGGCCACGCCAAAGATCGCCTGTGAGGCCTGCGAGCGCGACGTGCCGCTCGCGGCGTACACCGGCGCTGGAACCAAGGAAGAGAGAATCGCGGAAGCCGACGCCCTGCGCGGCGGGCGCGGGTCCACTCCGCCCGAGCAGCTCGCCGAGCGCATCATCTCGCCGCAGAACGACTGGCTGATGACCGACATGATGCGCGACGTCATCCGGCGCGGCACCGGCGTGCGCGCCCGCGTGCTCGGTCGCACGGACCTCGGCGGCAAGACCGGCACCACCAACGACGCGAAGGATCTCTGGTTCAACGGCTTCACGGCGAACCTCGTGGCCAGCGTCTGGGTGGGCTTCGACCAGGAGAGAAGCCTGGGCGATCGGGAACAGGGCGGCAACACTGCGCTGCCCATCTGGATCCATTACATGCGCGAAGCGTTACGCGGCGTGCCTGAGGTGATTCGTCCGATGCCCGAAGGGCTCGTGACGCTCCGAATTTCTCCTGATACAGGCATGCTGGCGAGCGGGGAGAACCCCGACGCCATCCTCGAGACGTTCATGACCGATCACCTGCCCGGCGGCAGCGTGCCCGGCGACGGCGGCTCGCAACCCGGCCAGGAGGCTGGCGAAGCGAAAGGAGCCGAGCCGGGAATTTTCTGAACACGAACGTCTCGCGCGCCGCTATATTCGAAGCGGCGACAGTGAGTGAAGCGATGACGAAGCGACACCCAGTGCGGACTGAAAACCTGCGGCGAGCCATCGCGCAGGAGGCAGCTCGGGTCATGGCAGAGCATGGAGTCAGTGACTTCCTGTTCGCCAAGCGCAAGGCGGCTGAACGGTTCGGCGTGACCGACCACGCAGTGCTGCCCAAGAACATCGAGATCGAAGAAGCCCTGGCGGAATATCAGCGCCTCTTTGGCGCCGACTCCCACGAAGAAACGCTCTACGCACAGCGCCAGGTGGCGCTCGAAGCGATGAAGCGGTTGAAGGAGTTCGAGCCGCGGCTCGTCGGCCCGGTGCTGAGCGGCACGGCGACGGAGCATTCCCAGGTACAGATCCATCTGTTCGCGGATCGCGCGGAGAGCGTCACCATCAAGCTGATGGATGAAGGCATTCCGCACGAAGTGACCGAGCGGCGGGTCAAGATGAACGCGGAGCGCATCCTCGCGTATCCCGGCGTGTCGTTCGAGATCGACGATCAGCCGATCGAGGCAACGGTGTTTCCGACGGATGGGATCCGGCAGGCGCCCGTCAGCCCCGTCGACGGCAAACCGATGCGACGGGCCAACGTGAACGAGCTGGAAGCGCTGCTAAAAGCCTAGCCGCGCTTGTCGATGCCCACGTACTCGCGGAGCTTGGGGCCCGTATAGAGCTGACGCGGGCGGCCGATGCGCATCGCGGGGTCCGCGATCATCTCCTGCCAGTGCGCCACCCAGCCGACGGTGCGAGCAATTGCGAACATCACCGTGAACATCGAGCGCGGAATGCCGAGCGCGCTGTAGATGATGCCGGAGTAGAAATCCACGTTCGGGTAGAGCTTGCGCGAAACGAAGTATTCGTCCTTCAGCGCGATCTCCTCGAGCCGCAGCGCGAGCTCGAACAGCGGATTGTTCGTGCTTCCCAGCTGCGCCAGCACCTTGTGGCACATGGCGCGGATGATCTTGGCGCGCGGATCGAAGTTCTTGTACACGCGGTGGCCGAAGCCCATGAGCCGGAAGTGGCTCGACTTGTCTTTCGCCATCGCGAGGTACTTGGGAATGTTCTCGACGGTGCCGATCTGCTCGAGCATCGACAGCACCGCTTCGTTGGCGCCGCCATGCGCCGGACCCCACAGGGCCGACACACCCGCGGAAATCGCCGCGTACGGGTTGGCCCCGGTGCTGCCAGCGAGACGAACGGTGGACGTGCTGGCGTTCTGCTCGTGATCCGCGTGCAGGATGAAGAGCAGGTCGAGCGCCTGGGCCGCGACGGGATCGAGCTTGTACGGCTCGCACGGCACGGCAAAGAACATGTGCAGCATGTTGCTGCAGTAGCCGAGATCGTTGCGCGGATAGATGAACGGCTGGCCGAGCGAATGCTTGTGCGCAGCGGCCGCGATCGTCGGGATCTTCGCGACGATCCGATGGGAAAAGATCTCGCGATGGCGCGGGTTATTGATGTCCAGCGTGTCGTGATAGAACGCCGACATCGACGCGACCACGGCCGACACCATGGCCATCGGGTGCGCGTTGTGATGGAAACCGTTGAAGAACCGCAGCAGCGTCTCGTTGATCATCGTGTGATGACGGATGCTGATGTCGAACTCTTCGAGCTGCTTCTTGTTCGGCAGGTCGCCGTGGAGCAGCAGGTAGCACACTTCCGTGAAGGTGCTCTTTTCCGCAAGTTGCTCGATCGGGTAGCCCCGGTACAGCAGCACGCCGGCATCGCCGTCGATATAGGTGATCTTGCTGTCCGTCGCGGCCGTCAGGCCGTAACCCGGGTCGTAGGTGAAAACGCCGAGGTCTTTCTGGATCGTGGCGATGTCGACTACAGAGGGGCCGATGCTGCCGTCACGTACGGCCAATTCCGTCTTCTTGCCGGACGACTTGTCCAGCAACTCGAATTTCTTGTCGCTCATTCGCCTGCGTTTCCTCGGGATGCCGCGCGGAAGATTGCCGGGGCAAGAGGAGCGTTACATGTCCAGTGCGTTGAAATCAAGGCGCTGAAACGCGCGTTGCCACGAATCGAGACACGCGCACCGCAATCGCGCGGAACGCGCGGCCTTTGCGCAACGTTCTGTCGTCAGACGATGGGCCGCGGCGATAGGCCCATCGGTTTGGCTAATGACGTGAGGGCTGCGCGCCCCGCGGTTACTCGACGACTTTCAGGTACTGCCCCGGCTTGATCTTGCCGCTGGGATAGAGCCCGTTGAGCATCAGAAGCTGTTCCTTCTGATAGCGATCCGTCGGGACCTGCTTCGCGTAGTCCTCGAGCTTCGTCTGCTCCGTCGCCTTGATCACCTTGATGCGATAGGGCTGCGCCAGCGGATACTCGGAAGGCTTGAGATCACGAATGGTCTGCGCCGAGGACAGAAAGAGACCGTCATCTACCGGCAGCGCACCGTTGCCCGAACGGCTCGCTCCGCCGATGAGGAACGTGGCCTTGCCGCGGTAGAGCACCACCCAGCGCACCGGACCTTCGCCACCGTCGAGCGGCGAGCCGCGACGCGTGACGACCGTATAGCCGTCCATGCCATTCACGTTGAGCGCCTCGCCCTTCGAGAAGGACTGGCCCTTCAGGTACTCGAGCAGAAACTCTCGCGGCCCGCGCTTCTCCGGACGTGGCGGGCTCGTGATCTGCATGATCGCGTCCGCGCTCTTCGCGGCCCTGTTGCTCTTGGTGTAAGCGAGGATGCTTTCCAGCACATTGGGATCCTAAGCTTAGAATTCCACGTGGACAAGTTGT